>Ga0134128_10008460_pt1 | contig 12385 bp, 6 predicted proteins | sample KB31754_FD_96462 | JGI IMG/M metagenome (GOLD analysis project Ga0134128, IMG submission 96462) | Terrestrial soil microbial communities with excess Nitrogen fertilizer from Kellogg Biological Station, Michigan, USA - KB3-175-4 | ecosystem: Environmental > Terrestrial > Soil > Unclassified ...
AAATCCACGGTCAGGTTTGGCGCGCCGTTCGCGAAGGGCACCCCTTCCATTAAGGACGCATAGGCGTAAATCATGGAGGGAGCGATATTTTCGTCGTTTTCTCGCAAGGCCTTCTCGAAGGCCTTTAGCGACTGGTGCGCGGCGCTCGGCTTAATAAATGTTTCGGTGGAACCGCACCAGATGGTCACGAGGCGGTTGGCGCCGGAAGTCTTGCCAAAGTTGCGGATGTCGTCGCGGACCTGCTCGGCACGGTCCATCTTGGTTTTGCCTTTCTTCACGTTAGGGCCGTCAATCTTTTTGACGTAGTTGTGGTCGAAGACGGCTTTCTGCGGCTTGATGGAACTGAGAAAGGGTTTGATTTGGTCGAGCATTTCGAGGTCGAGCACACCGGCCCTGGTGGCGGCAGCGTGCATGTCATCCTCGAAGATGTCCCAGCCGGTAAAGACCAGATCGTTCAGGGTCGCCAGCGGCACGAATTCTTTTACCTTGGGAGATCTGGCATCGGTGCGTTTGCCCAGACGGATGGTCCCCATCTGGGTGAGGGAACCGATGGGCTTGGCCAAGCCCTTGCGAACAGCTTCCACACCCGCGACGAAGGTGGTGGCTACGGCCCCCATGCCGGGGATCATGATGCCGAGTTTGCCCTTGGCTGGCTGAATCTCACTGCCGTTGTGCTTTGCCGCTTCCTTCTTCACACTCTTACGCTGCGTCGCCATGGTCTGCCGCTTCCTGATTAGAATTTTGCGATTGAAACAAACGGTTATGTTCTCGTATTAAGAGATGAATTGCAACCCGGCGGGGCCGAATGAGCAGGATCAAGCCTTAACGGTAAGTACCAGCATTGGGTGGAACGGTCGGACGCTCACTGTTCGGCTGTGCGAATGCGATTCTGCCAGTGCGACCATACAAACCAGATGAATCCGATGCCCAGAACGGCGACTATGACAACATCGAATTTGTGGAGATACTTTCCCAGTTCACGCCAGTGTTCCCCCATTTTCATGCCGAAATATGCCAACGCCAGGCACCACGGCCAAGACCCTAGAAACGTATAAATATGGAAGCGCGCCCGTGGCATGCGGGCGATTCCAGCAGGCAAGGCAATGAATGTTCGGACGACGGGCAACATGCGGGCGATAACGACCGCTAAATATCCCCAGCGGAGAAAGAAGCGATCTGCCCAATCCAGTTCGCGGCGCGAGAGGAGAATCCATCGTCCGTAACGCTCGACGAGCGGGCGGCCTCCATAGCAGCCGATCTCGTAAGCAACCAGCGATCCCAGATTGCAGCCGATCGCTCCGGCGGTTGCGACCCAGAACAACTTCATCGTCCCGGTAAAAACCAGGTATCCGGCAAAGGGCATGATGAGTTCGGAAGGCAAGGGAATGCATGCCGACTCTATACCCATGAGAATTGCTACGCCCGCGTAGCCGGTGGCTTTTATCAGCGAAGCGATAAATACAAAAAGGACCGCTAGAATTTTTTCCGTCATGAATGTGAGGATTTGGCGGCGGTCGCGTGATATTTGACTCGCGAAGTTCCAGTCGCCAAGGCGAGAGTACTAGAAGCTGCCGTCCTGAGTAAATGTGAAACCTGGCAACAAGGCCCCTGCGGCGCTTTTCGTTACTTTGATGCGGACAGTAGGAGCGTCAGGCGCGGTGATCCCTGCGGGGCGCAACACCGCATATTTAGTAAAGACTTCGTCGTAGACCTTGGTCACAAGATAATCCTGACCATCGGCATCGCTGCGCCAGACTTGTCCGAGAAGGATGGTTTTTACGGCCACATTGCCCCCATTGTTTGACAATTCAGACTACCTAGCTCGCATGATGCCGTCAATGATGCGGTGCGTTACCAAAGGGAATTTAGTGGTGGTGGCGAGCTTGGGCAAAGCATCTGATACCATGATTTTCGTTCCCAGAAAATCGCGGGAAACCCCGATTCAGAGGAAATAAAGGGAAGTTTTCATGCCACTCGGTACGATCGTTCGCCAACCCGCAAAAACCGGACGCCACGAAGGTGTGCGCAAGACCGGTGAAATTCAGAAAAAAAGCCAAAATAATAAGCCGATAGCCGGATACCGATCTGGAAAGGCACGGGGGGGAATGGAAGCCCCCGTCGCTATTGACCGCGTGTCAAGCCCGGCAGCTCGAAAATCGGCCAAGGGATCCAATCGCTACAATCCTATCGCTCCAGAACGTGTTGCTGAAATTCTTAAGCGGCTCAACGAACTATATCCGGATGTGACTTGCGCGCTTATTCATAAGAACGCTTGGGAATTACTGGTGGCTACGATTCTTTCCGCACAATCCACGGACGTGAACGTAAATAAAGTTACACCGATCATATTCAAGAAATACCCCACTGTGCAGGATTTTGCAGCGCTCAGTCCTGAAGAGTTGGAACCCGACATCCGCTCGACGGGATTTTTCCGTAATAAATCGAAGTCGGTGGTGGGCGCGGCGAAGATGCTTGTACAAGACTTTGGCGGGGAAGTTCCCACTGACATTGATCAGCTGCTCACTTTGCCTGGGGTGGCCCGAAAAACTGCCAACGTTGTTCTCGGCAGCTGGTTCAAGATGGCTGAGGGCGTTGTCGTGGATACGCATGTAACGCGCATCTCCCGGCGACTGGAACTCACCAAAGAGGAAGACCCGAAAAAGATCGAGCAGGATTTAATGCAAATCATTCCCCGCGAACGATGGATACTTTTCTCCCATCAAATCATCTGGCATGGCCGTAAATTGTGTTTTGCCCGCAAACCCCAGTGCGCCGAGTGCCTGCTGGAAAATATTTGCCACGCGGCTGACAAAACCTGGAGCACAGTGGACATTCACAAAAATGCGAGGCCGTTGTAACTTGCCTGCCATGCGTACTTTTGGTCTCTCTATTATCGTCATTATTCTTATGAGCACAATTTCTTCTGCGCAGATGCCTACCATACCCACGGCCATTACCGATCCCAAGCAGATTGTTTCCAAATCCAACGTCGCCGTGGAGCGCAATTTTGAGATCGAAAAACTTTACATGACGCGGGCGGTGGGTGGCACGGCATGGTCGCCAGATGGCAAGACGATCGCTTTTATCTCCAACATCAGCGGAAGAAACAATATTTGGCTGGTTCCGTCGGAAGGCGGATGGCCGACGCAGCTCACGGTGAGCGACCAGCGGCAGGCGCGTCCAGCATGGTCGCCCGACGGAAAATGGATTGCCTACATGTCGGACTACGATGGCGACGAGCAGTGGGACATATTCATGGTCGCGCCGAAAACCGGTGAAGTGAAAAATGTGACCAATACTCGCGAGATTGCGGAGGAAGACCCGGCATGGTCGCCCGATGGGCGGTATCTGGTTTATATGGTGAAGCCGAAGACTTCTTCGGTGTTTGAAATTGACGTCTTCGATACGGTGCTTCGGGATGTAAAGCACATCACCACCGGCACGCCGAACGACAAAATGAATGTGCGGCCTATCTGGTCGCATGACGGCAAATGGATTGCCTATACGCAGGAGCAGGCCAAAGGGACAGACTCGAATATCTTTATAGCGGAAGTCGCTACCGGGAAGAGCGATTTGCTCACTCCGCATGAAGGAGAGCAGATTTTCAGGGTAAGCGATTTTTCCCCTGACGCGGCATCTTTGCTGCTTACTTCAAATGCGGTCAATGGATACGAAAATGTTGGCGTGCTCAACATAGCGAGTAAGAAAATCACATGGCTGACCAAAGAAAAATGGGAGACATCGGCCGGACATTTTTCGCCTGACGGCAAATCGGTCACTTGGACGGCGAATGTGGATGGCAACACCGACATTTTTATTCACGATCTTTCCCCCGGTAAAACGACCCCGTTGCCATTGCCGAAAGGAGTGAATGAACTTGGCGGAGCGGAGTCGGCATTCACGCGCGACGGTTCGCGGTTGCTCTACTACCACGACGGCGCAAAGGCCCCGAATGATGCCTGGGTGTACGCGCTGGCGACCGGCAAATCTCATCAGGTGACAAGTTCGCTCGTGGGCGGAGTGCAGGCGGACGAAATGGTTGAGCCATTCCTGGTGCACTATCCCAGCCGAGATGGCAAATGGGCCATCTCCGCGTTCGTCTATGTACCGTTTAACCTGCCGCGGCAGCCCATTAGTCCGGCAATTGTTTATGTACATGGCGGCCCGGCATCGCAAACGGTGAACTCATTCAATCGGCTGATTCAATACATGGCGAACCAGGGGTACATTGTGATCGCGCCCAACTATCGCGGTTCCACGGGATATGGAAAAGACTTTCAGCATGCCAACCTGTTCGACATGGGCGGGGGCGATCTGCAGGACGTTCTGGCGGCCGCCGATTGGATCAAGAAAACCGGCTATGTTGATCCCAAAAAATTGATTCTTATGGGCGGAAGTTACGGCGGCTACCTGACCATGATGGGAGTCACGAAGGCACCGGATGTTTGGGCTGCTGGCGTGCCGATTGTTCCTTTTGTGAATTGGTTCACCGAAATTGAGCACGAGGACCCGGTGCTACAACAGTCGGACATCGCTACCATGGGCGATCCCAAGACGAATAAGGCGCTGTTTGAAGACCGTTCGCCGATTTTCTTTGTGGATAAGATTAAGGCGCCACTCTTTATTCTGGCAGGCGGGAATGATCCGCGTTGTCCGGAGGAGGAATCGCAGCAAGTGGTTGACGCGGTCAAAAAGAACGGCGGTAAGGCCGAACTCAAGGTCTATAAAAATGAGGGCCATGGCTTTGCCAAAGTGGAAAATCTGATTGATGCTTATCGCCGTGCGACCGGATTTTTGAAGGACACGGTTCCGCCCGCTGATTGCGGGTGTTCATTAAATCCGTGAAGTTAACATTGAGGCGGGTAGACGGCCCTACAGTGAGTGCCTTAGGGCTCTTAGAGGAAATCACAAGCTCGGAAGAGGGAATCTAGATTGCGTCTTCGTGATGATTGTGGACAAAGGCGTGATTCTCCCCTGACACCGTTCTGCTTCGGGTGAATCCAAGACGGGGTAAACGGTAAAAACCCGAATCCGCCTTTGTCCCACGAACGGTACGTTAAGCGTGATCCAGGAAAATTGATATCGGGATCACTCTGTAACCGGGCGCCGCAGACTGTGTAGCGCCGGGTATGACCCGGCGATTGGCCGAAAGAGCGCTAAGGGTTTGTGCTGTCGGCTGTTTATGCCGCGCTAGGCAAAAACTTTCCTAAAATTACAGTATCTCCGGTATTTCAAAAGAGATTTCATTCACGTATCACTGAATTAACCCCAACGCGAAGGAGACGGAAGGCAGGCACCGGTAATCACCTCCCCTTTTGATCCGGTACCTGCCCCTCCTGCTTTTCAAGTAGTTTTCCTTTAACTTTCAAATTACCTTTTAGTCTTCAAAGCCTATTGATGGAGCGACGGGAAGACCGACACAGGCTGGCGGAACCGGTGGCTTTGTTTCCCTTAGGCGTGAGCTGCGGACGCGGCGATGGCGCCGAGCGCGTGAAGAGGAAGAGGTTCCGCATGGAGATTTAGCTGGCGGACGACAATACCTAGCACCGAGTCCGATACCAGCGTCATGGTTTGGCAGCAGCGCCCGCATAGCCAGAAGTGGGACACCTTGCGGACAATCTTCGCGTGTCGGGAACGGCCCACGGCTTCGAAACACACACTCGGCTGGTCGAAGCGAAAAATGCGTCCATGACGCAGATAACGGAGAGGCACGCCACAATGCGGATTAGAGCATTTTGAAATCATGGTTGATCTCGCGCCTACAGCACCCAGGAATGTTTGGTCATAAACAAGACCGATACGGATAATGAAAGGAGTTACCTATTCAACACAGTCGCATGTGTTATATCGCACGATTTCGCCTTCGTCCTCCATCGGGTCGTTACTGTATTTTTATCTAATGAATTGAGCTTGGTTATTCTGTGCGTGGGACGGGATCGCCGAAAGCTTTTGAGTCCATCGCAATCTGCATCAAAGGTTTTTGTATTCAATGAAGTGGTCTCAATCCAAGAATGAGGGTTCCACAATTGTCCGCACAAACGCCCATAGTCTGGCCCGGATCTCCTTACCCGCTCGGAGCAACTTGGGATGGGGAGGGAGTAAACTTCGCGATCTTCTCCGAACATGCGGAGCGGATTGAACTTTGCCTGTTTGATACTTCCGGACGCCGGGAACTGTCCAGGATCCCGTTACGCGAGCAAACCGACCAGGTTTGGCACTGCTACCTTCCAGAGGCGCGTCCCGGTCTTTTATACGGTTACCGCGCCTACGGACCCTACGATCCCGCCAAGGGGTTTCGCTTCAATCATCACAAACTGCTGATGGACCCTTACGCGAAACAACTCCAGGGCAAGCTCGACTGGAGCGATTCGCATTTCGGATACCGGATCGGGCACGCAAAAGAAGATATGTCATTTGATCGGCGTGACAATGCCTCTGGAGTTCCGAAAGGGATGGTGATTGACTCCGCTTTCACCTGGGGCACGGACCGAGCGCCGAAAATCCCGTGGCACGAGAGCGTGATTTATGAGGTGCACGTCAAAGGCTTCACCATTCGCCATCCCGACGTGCCTGCGGCATTAAGGGGCACTTACGCGGGCCTGGCCACCGCCCCGGTAATTGACTACTTCACCCGGTTGGGTATTACCGCCGTGGAACTAATGCCGGTGCATAGTTTTATAGACGATCGCAGACTTGTGGAAAAAGGACTGCGGAATTATTGGGGATACAACTCCATCGGATTTTTTGCTCCCGAGCACCGCTACTCCGCGACCGGGCACGCCAATGAATTCAAAACGATGGTCAAGACCCTGCATTCAGCTGGCATCGAGGTCATTCTCGACGTCGTTTACAACCACACGGCAGAGGGCAATCAACTGGGCCCGACTTTATCTTTCCGCGGGATTGATAATCCTGTCTATTATCGGCTGATGGGCGACAATCCGCGTTATTACATGGATTACACGGGCACTGGTAACACCCTGAATATGCGGCATCCGCGTGTGTTGCAGCTGATTATGGACAGCCTGCGTTACTGGGTGCTGGAGATGCATGTGGATGGCTTCCGCTTTGATCTGGCAGCCACTCTCGCGCGTGAGCTGCATGAGGTGGATAAGCTGGGAGCATTTCTAGACATCATCCATCAGGACCCGGTGCTCTCGCAGGTAAAGTTGATCGCCGAACCCTGGGACTTGGGCGAAGGCGGCTATCAGGTAGGAAAATTCCCTGTGGGGTGGGCGGAATGGAACGACCGCTATCGCGATGCGGTGCGCTCCTATTGGAAAGGCGACGGCGGATTGATCGGTGAACTGGCGTACCGGATAACCGGCTCGAGCGATTTGTACGCGCGCAGCGGTCGTCGTCCGTACGCCAGCATCAATTTCGTGACCGCGCATGACGGCTTCACCTTGCAGGACCTGGTGAGCTACAACGGAAAGCATAACGAAGCGAATGGGGAAGACAATCGCGACGGCACCGATAACAATCGCAGTTGGAATTGCGGGGCGGAAGGGGCAACAGAGGATCCTCAAATTCTGGCCTTGCGTGCCCAGCAAAAGCGCAACTTTCTGGCTACGTTATTCCTTTCGCAGGGCGTGCCAATGATGCTGTCTGGTGACGCGATCGGCCACACGCAAAACGGAAATAACAACGCCTATTGTCAGGACAATGAAATCAGTTGGATCAATTGGGACCAAAACGCTGCCGATGCGGAGCTTTTGGAATTTGCCCGGCAGGTGATAGCGATCCGCAAAAATCATCCCGTGTTTCATCGCCGCAACTTCTTCCAGGGGCGCGCCATTAAGGGAGCTGAGATCAAGGACATTTTGTGGCTCCGCCCGGACGGAAAAGAGATGACGGACGAGGAGTGGAACCGGGAGTCGGCGCACTGCTTGGGCGTATTTTTTGCTGGCGAAGGTCTGGAAGAGGTAGATGAAAGAGGGAAGCGGCTGAGCGACCTGAATTTCCTTTTGCTCATCAACGCGCATTTTGAGGAGGTTGCGTTTGCCGTCCCGCAACCTTCCTTCGGAAAAGAGTGGATTGTGATGCTTGATACCGCGCAATCCGATATTCCCAGCAATGGGAACAATCACCAGGTGCCCGAGCGATATCCTCTCAAAGGTAGATCGCTTTGTTTGCTCATGCAACGTCAGGAACGGCGCGCCTCTGGCTCTCCGGCATATTCAAAAGAGCTTGAGGAAGTTATGAATGAGGCATAAGCACGACATGCCCTTTGGGGCACAGTTTCTTGACGACGGACGCCTGCGCTTTCGCCTGTGGGCGCCCAAAGCAAAAAAGGTTCGCTGTCTGGTGGAGGGAAGAGCCGCCTTTGCATTGGTCAAGCACGACGACGGCTGGTTCGAATTTATCGGCGACGGTATGCCAGCCGGAACGCGCTATAAATTCCAGATTGATGACGGGCCGGAGGTTCCTGACCCGGCCTCCAGGTTTCAGCCAGACGATGTGCATGGGCCGAGCGAGGTTGTGAATCCGGCCGCGTTTGAATGGCAAGACGCCGACTGGACCGGAAGGAGTTGGGATGAAGCGGTCATTTACGAGCTGCATGTTGGAACGTTTACTCCTGAAGGCACCTTTGCCGGGGTGGAGCGAAAACTGGATTATCTGCGCGATCTGAGAGTGACTGCCGTTGAGCTTATGCCGCTGTCTGATTTTTCCGGGAAGCGGAACTGGGGATATGACGGCGTTCTGCCATTTGCGCCTGAAAGTTCTTATGGCCGCCCGGAAGATTTGAAACGGTTGGTACAAGCGGCGCATTCGAAGGGACTGATGGTTTTCCTCGACGTGGTTTACAACCACTTTGGCCCTGACGGAAATTATCTTCGTCTATACGCTCCTGACTTTTTTACCAGCCGTCATTGCACGCCGTGGGGCGAAGGCATTAATTTTGACGGAGTACAAAGCCGCGTGGTGCGCAACTATTTTATTCACAATGCGATTTACTGGCTAGAGGAGTACCACTTTGATGGCCTGCGCTTCGACGCAATACACGCGATAGCCGACGATTCCAGGCCCGATATACTCACGGAGTTGGCGCAGACCGTACGGCTGAAGTTTGGAAATGAACGGCAGGTGCATTTGGTTCTGGAAAATGAAGCGAATGCCGTGAAGTACATGGAACGCGACACGAACTCGCGGCCTAAGCTCTATAACGCGCAGTGGGATGATGATCTTCACCATGCTTTGCATGTTTTGCTGACGGGGGAAAAGGATGGCTACTACAGCGACTATGAGAAAACTCCGGTTGCACAATTGGGAAGATGTTTAGCTGAAGGGTTTGCTTTTCAGAATGATCCGTCGGCATATCGCAACGGGAAGAGGCGCGGGGAACTGAGCAAGCATCTTCCTCCGGGTGCATTCGTTTCGTTTTTACAGAACCATGATCAGATAGGGAACCGGGCTTTCGGAGACAGAATCATTGAGAGCGCTCCTGCGACCAGGATTAAAGCGGCGATTGCGATTTTGCTGCTTGCGCCGCAGCCTCCGCTGATTTTCATGGGGGAAGAATTCGGAGCGCGAACGCCATTTTTGTTCTTCTGCGACTTTCAAGGGGACTTGGCAACAGCGGTCACCGAAGGCCGGCGCGGGGAATTCCAGCGGTTTGCGAAATTTTCCGATCCAGAAGTGCGTGCGAAAATTCCCGATCCTAATGCAGAAAGTACATTCACACGGTCCAAATTAAATTGGACGGCGCTGGAGCGGCCGGAACACGAATCGTGGCTCCGTTTTTATCGGGAGATGCTGGCTTTACGACGGCGTGCGATTGTTCCCTTGCTGCGTGAATTGATTCCTGGAACCGGGAATTTCCATACTTTTGAACGCCTAGGCTTGGCGGTGGAATGGCGGTTGAAGAATGGCAGCAAGTTGAAACTATTCGCAAACCTGGGAGACGATGAAATTCCAGTGCAAATTGGCGCAGCATCTCAGATCATTTATTCATCTTCTACCCGGTCTCCGTCGCCGAAGCGGCTTATTCTAGAACCCTGGACCGTTTGCTGGAGAATGGAACCATGAGCCGAAGCGAAGCGAACTCGGTGCGGATACCTCTCGCGACCTATCGCCTGCAATTCCATCATGCGTTCACTTTTAAGCAGGCATCGCAGATCGCGCCCTACCTGGCCGCACTTGGAATCTCTCACTGCTACGCATCGCCATATTTGCGCGCACGCCCCGGAAGCATGCACGGGTACGACATCATTGACCACAACAATCTGAATCCGGAGATCGGCACTCCGCAGGAGTTTGACGAATTTGTTGACTCGCTGCATCAGAGAGGCATGGGGCAGATTCTAGACATTGTTCCCAACCATATGGGTGTGATGGGAAGCGACAATGCCTGGTGGCTTGATGTGCTGGAAAACGGCGAGGCGTCTCCCTACGCGGAATTTTTTGATATTGACTGGCAGCCGGTGAAAGACGAATTGCAGGAAAAAGTGTTGGTTCCAGTACTGGGCGATCAGTATGGGAATATTTTGGAGCGTGGGGAACTGGTCCTGCGGTTCGACCAAGAGGCCGGAGAGTTCAGCATTTTCTATGAACAAAATCGTTTGCCCATCAATCCGAAGGAATATCCGCGAATTCTTAGCCTGGGTATTGAGCGTCTGCAGCAGACACTCGGCCCGCAGGATGAGAACCTGCTTGAGTTGCAAAGCCTGATTGCGGCTTTCCGCCATTTGCCGGCACGAGTTGAGTCAGATGCTGAGAAGCGTGAAGAACGCATCCGCGACAAGACTATTCATAAACGGCGGCTTGCTGCGCTGAGTGTTCGGTCTTCAGCGACAAGAGATTTTATTCAGGAAAACGTCGCGAAGATCAATGGAACCCCGGGCGATCCGCGCAGCTTCGACGAATTGCACGAGTTGATCAAGGGGCAAGCTTACCGCGTGGCCTATTGGCGCGTCGCCGCCGATGATATCAACTACCGGCGTTTTTTTGATATCAACGACCTCGCGGGCCTGCGCATGGAAAACGCCGCGGTATTCGAAGCGACGCACCGCTTTATCTTCGAATTACTTCAGCAGGGAAAAATCGACGGTTTGCGCATTGATCATCCTGACGGGCTTTACGATCCGTTGCATTATTTCTACGGCCTGCAGTGTGGGACGGCACGCGTGCCCGAGCAGAACTCTTCTAACAAAAAGCACTTTTATGTGGTGGTTGAGAAAATCTTAACGGGAAAAGAACGGTTGCGTGAAACGTGGCCCGTGAATGGCACAACCGGGTATGACTTTACCAATCTGGTGAATGGATTGTTTGTTGATTCGGACTCGCTGATGCGAATGGAGCGGATTTATCGTGTGTTCACCGGGCAACGCGCGATTTTTAGCCAATTGGCGTATCAGTCGAAGAAATTTGTGATGCACGGAGCGCTGGCCAGTGAACTGAACGTGTTGGCGAACCTGCTAAGCCGCATTGCACTCTCGGACCGGCACACCTGCGATTTCACGCTCAACAACTTGCGCGACGCGCTGGACGAAGTGATCGCGCGCTTTCCCGTTTATCGCACTTATATAACCTGCGCGCGCGTCTCCGACGACGATCGCATGCGCATTCAGCAAGCTGTGCGGGCCGCGATTCGAAACAGTACTGCCGCGGATACCAGTGTCTTCGATTTCATCCAAATGGTATTGCTCACGAGCGCAGGAGAAGGTCACGTTGAATCGTACAAACGAGCGGTTACTCGTTTCGCCATGAAGTTCCAGCAATTCACCAGTGTAGTAATGGCAAAGGGCATGGAAGATACGGCTTTCTACCGCTACAACCGGTTTGTGTCCTTAAACGAGGTCGGCGGCGATCCCGGCAAATTCGGCGCGGGTCCTGAGGAGTTCCACAGCCGGATGCTTGAACAGACGGCGTCATGGCCTCATACCATGCTAGCCACTTCCACGCACGACACAAAACGCTCGGAGGATGTACGGGCCCGGTTGAACGTGCTCTCGGAAATTCCCTCGCTATGGCGGAAGAATGTTCGGCATTGGCGCGAGATCAATCGCGACAAGAAGGGTCAGATCGAAGGTCAGGAGTTACCTTCTCGCAACGATGAGTATCTGCTTTACCAAACACTGGTCGGCGCGTGGCCGTTGGAGTTCGATGCGCAAAAGTTTCCGGCGGAATTCTGCAAGCGTATTCAGGATTACATGCTTAAAGCGGTCCGGGAAGCAAAGAACCATACTAGTTGGGCAAACCAGAACCTGGAATACGAAAAATCAATTTTGCGATTTGTGGAAGACCTATTGAGGCCATCTGCCAAAAATGTGTTTTTACAGGAGATGTTGACGCTGCAAACGCGAGTGGCCCAGGTTGGAATGTTTAACAGTCTCTCGCAAACGCTGCTTAAATTGACCGCTCCGGGCGTGCCAGATATCTACCA
>Ga0134128_10008462_pt1 | contig 12385 bp, 9 predicted proteins | sample KB31754_FD_96462 | JGI IMG/M metagenome (GOLD analysis project Ga0134128, IMG submission 96462) | Terrestrial soil microbial communities with excess Nitrogen fertilizer from Kellogg Biological Station, Michigan, USA - KB3-175-4 | ecosystem: Environmental > Terrestrial > Soil > Unclassified ...
AGACGCAAAAAATAGGTCGTGTCTGACATATGCCCCCACTGACGCTAAACCGCAGCCCGGGAATTACACGAGAATTACATCGATCTGCGCGCTTACCCGCGCGGGTCTACCACAGAGAGCCTGAACTGCCCATCACGCCAACCCCATGACGGACCGCAATGCGTCATCCCATTGGGCAAGAATGGTTGTTTCCCCGAACCGGTCTTTCGCCTCGGTCGCCCGTCCACCGCATCGGCGTCTTTCTTCCTCACTGCCCATCAATAGATCCAGCGCCGCGATCAGGCTCTCGCCATCTGCGACAGGAACGAGAATGCCGTCCACGCCATTACGAATGATGTTGCGGGGGCCTACGTCACAATCAAAGCTCACCACAGGCAACCCCGAAGCCATGGCCTCGAGAAGGACGTTTGGAAATCCCTCATGCAAGGACGTCATCGCAAACAAGGACGAGCGAGCATACCAAGCATGCATGTTTCCGGCCGCGCCGGGCAAATGGACGCGGTCTTGCAGACCCAGGTGCCACACGAGACGGCTGACCGCTCCGTGTTCATCGCCGTCGCCCAGTATCACCAGGTCCCAGTTGGAATGTCTCCCCGCAAGGGTCGAAAATGCGCGAATAAGGTATGGATATCCCTTTCCTTCCGTAAACCGGCCTGCAGATAAAAGGACCTTCCGATCCGGCGCGCATATTGCGTCGGGTTTGAGCTCAGGAGAATTTTGCGGCGCCGGCCATTCGAGCAGGTTGGGAATGACCTTGATGTGCTTGGCACACGTTTTGCGCGTTAGCCACTTGGCGATTTCGGGTGTCTGGGCGATATGCAAGTCGAGAAAGCGGCTCGCGATGAACCTTGCTAATTGCCAGTAAAGGCTTGTCGCCTGGCGCGGCGGATAGCCCCGCTCTGATCCCACCGATTTACACGAAAGGCCCAGACTCGCGAATGCGACAAGCGCACTGCAACTCGTCATCATGCCGATCACCACGTCGGGCTTGAATTCCCGTATCCGGCGACGGATCGCCACGACGCGTCTCATATTCGCGAAACTGGCTCCCAGGACATTACTGCTGTCTTCTCGCAAATCTAAGGCGTATCGCCCCACGTTGGGAGGCACTGAATAAAAATCGTGATCGGCGGGGCCGATGGTGACAATCTCGACGGCCGAATTTCGGCGAGCCCAAGCCCCCGCAAGATGAGCGGTTACCCGTTGCGCGCCGCCCATGTTCATCTCGGAAATGACGATCTGTATCCGCATCAGGCGTGCTTCGGTGGCCTGACCAGCCACCAAGATATGCTCATCGATGAGAAATACATCAGCGCCGTGCCAATCATCGCGCCCTTGATGCCAAGAAGAGGAATGAGGGTCCAATTCGCCAAAAGCTTCATCGCGACGTTGAATATGTTGATGTACAGGAACTGAGAATAGCGGCCGTGAGCGGCGCGTAGCTGGGAAAATATGATCGATGAGAAATAGAACGGCACCTGCAACAATCCAAATTGCAGGACGTCCGCGACAGCTTTTGTATCTTGCGGCCGGAACGCACCACGCTGGAAGACCAGTTGAACGATCATATGTGAGAACAGCCCGCCGGCTATCGCAATAACGATTCCGAGCGCGAAGAAGATTTTGACCCACCGGTTCGCTTCGCGGGCGGCGGCATCATCGCCGTTGGCATGCAACCGCGAAAGGATGGGCAAAGTTGTACGCGCGATGGCGGTCGCACCCAAGCCTAAAACGAGTGCAACGAGACGGTTGGCGTAGCCCAAAGTCGCGATCGCGCCTGGTGCCAAGTGAGCGACCATCATCTGGTCGGCGACACCGGCGATATTAAGGACAAAATCCGCAGCGCCCATCAACAGGCATGAGCGGCCGAATTGCGCCCAAACCGGCGAATGAAACGAAAAAAGCGGCAACTCGACAGGTTCGAACCGGCCCTGAACCAGATATAGCACCGCCGGCCGGGCTACGGCTCCCAGAACCGTGCCCCACACCAGAACAGCCGTCGAATGCGCGGGTATTACCAGCAACGCAATGAAAAGCACGAACGCGGGAACGCAGTCGAGGAGGCTGATGACGTGCCGCTCCGACGCAAGCAGTCTGGCAAAAACGATGTTGCCCATGAGGCTAAATGGGATGACGAGAGCCATGGGCGGCGCCATCGATACCGCCAATGCTTGGGTCGTGGGTACCAGGCCGAAGGATATGTGAGAGAAAAGCGCCACCATACCGAACGCCGAGGCCAATCCCAGAATCGCGCCGGCAATCAATGTTGCCCCCATCAGTTCCCGGCGAAAGCGGAGCAACGCTTCCGAACTCCAATGCGCGCGGAAGAACAGCGGGACGAACGTCGCAGCCAGTACGCTGGTCCAAACCGAGATCGGGACATCCTGAAGCCGTGTGAGCAACAGATAGGCATCCACGGTATTGCTTGTGCCGTACCGTGCCGCGACTGCCATTTCCTTGGCCGCACCGACGACTTTCGCTAACCCGATCAGGGTGAAGACAATGAGGACATTCTGCAGGACGGGGTTGTTTATGCGGCCTTTGAGATGGCGGGAAGCCCGTACGCTGCTCGCTTGGATAAAATTGAGAACCTGCATCGCCAGCATGAATCCCGATTATCCCGGTATGCCGCCGGATCCATATTCACGCGCTCCCATTCGGGTTGCTGTTACAAGATATAACGCCATCGCAATTCCGAAACCTGTCGTTTCGAGCTGCCAGTGAATGAACGGCCACGATGCCGTGAAAACAGCCAGAAACCATATGTTAATGGGTCGGGGATAGCGCCACAATATTACCCAAAGTGCGCCAAGCCATGCCAGCCCGACCAGCCCAAATTCAGCGGCGATTTGTACAACGAGGTTATGCGAGCTTTGCTGATAGAGAGAGGCAAAAGTCGAGCCAACACCAGCACCAAACAGTGGGTGATCGAGAAAGAGTTGTATGCCATAGATGACGAGGTCATACCGTTGGAAGGTGCTCGCGGTAGCGAAAACTTGCAAGCGTTGCATGGTGTCGTGATTTAAATATGGCAGAAGCACGCTCTGAATTAGCGTGAAGAAGAAAAACCCTAGCAAGATCAAAATTGCTAAGATCATGAGCGTGAAGAGCCGAGTCTTCCGCAACTTTAACGCACCGCCGACCGCAAACAGGTTCGTTACGACGATAGCCGCCATCAGTTCCGCTACCGCTCCGCGACTGAATGTCAGGCTTACGCCGACGATTGCAAGAGTAGTGTAAAAAATTCGCTTGGCAGCCCCGGCGCGAATGCACGCGAGCGGAAGTGCTGTCGCTATAAAAAACCCCGCTGTGTTGGGATTTCCATAGAAGCCGCCGCTTCGCCCCACATCTGACGAAAACATCCACCCGGAAGGGAGCATGTGAAAAAACTCGGCCAGATTCATCGTGCAGGAAATAATCAGTACCATCCTAACAAAGCGCAGGATCCACGCAGTCTCATCCGCGCTGAATATGATCAAGCTAAAAATGAGGATCGCGGCCGTCTCCAAGCGATTCACAAGCGCTACGTTTTCTACATCGCCAAAACTGTGCATCGTTACTCGAGATATCATCTGGAGCAAGGCAAACAGGCCGAAGAGCCCCAACACGTATCCGTGCTCGCGGAGCGCGTCGAAGGACTGCCTTTCGAACAGCAACAGAAGTGCGGCGACTACGGCGATGGCTGGATAGAGGAGCGTCGATTGAATGAAAAGGCCGTTGCGATCACAAAAAAAAGCGATCCCTGAATAGTAGAACCCGATAAGAAGAAATCCCGCGAGCCGCGCCAGCGTCTTCCAGATAGTAAAATTGCGCGCGAATGAGCGGGGGGCGGCGCGGCGTTGCGCGAGAAGGCTTCTCCTATCTTCCACCTCAATCGCCATCACCCTTCCGCCCTATTTATCCTGGCACACACTAGACGGGAGCCACGTGTGCTCGAGACAAACGTCGTATTACGCACTTGGTTGTCTCGGTGAAGCAATTCGCGACCGACGTGAAAGTCTGTGAGGCCAGTCACGCCGGTTACCGGTATTGTCATGGCGCGGCTCACAAACTCCAATAGACAAGGTTGGGTGGCAACTCTTTGGGGTCAATGGCGGATTTTACATCGATCAGTACGCCATCTGGCACGAGGAGACGAAAGACCGCCGCTTTATCTTTAAGATAGGCTTGATGGGGAACCGCCAAAATCAACGCGTCACATTGGTTGAGTTCGCCCAGATTGCTCAGGCCCAGCCCATATTCTTCCATTACGTCTTCGTGGTCGGCGTGCGGATCATGCGTTAGACATGTGACGGAATGCTCGAACAACTCACGAATGATGTCTGGTATCCGACTGTTGCGAATGTCTGGGATGTCTTCCTTAAAGGTGACGCCAAGAATGCCTACGCGAGCTTTGTGCAGAGGGTGAGTTCTTGAACCCAAGAAGCGAATAACTTTGCGTGCGATGATAGCGCCCATGGAATCATTGATACGCCGGCCCGCCAAAATCACCTCTGGATGATAACCAAGCTCTTCGGCTTTTGATGTCAGATAGTACGGGTCCACACCGATGCAATGGCCACCCACTAAGCCCGGAGTAAACGGCAAAAAATTCCATTTCGTTCGAGCAGCTTCGAGCACATCTTTGGTTCGGATGCCCATCCGGTCACAAATGATTGCGAGTTCGTTCATGAGAGCGATATTGATGTCTCGCTGCGTGTTTTCGATGACCTTGGCAGCTTCGGCAACCTTGATGCTTGCTGCCGCAAACGTGCCCGCTTTTACCACCGCTCCATAGAGATGTTTGACAACCTCAAGCGTGGCGGTGTCTTCCGCAGAGACGACTTTTCGTATCTGCGCGAACGTATGCTCCTTGTCGCCAGGGTTGATGCGTTCCGGCGAATAACCAAGCTTGAAATCGATACCCTGCTTCAATCCCGATACTTTCGCGAGAATTGGCCCGCAGAATTCTTCGGTAATGCCGGGGTACACGGTCGATTCATAGATCACGATGCCGCCCTTTTTAAGAATGGCCCCAACCAATTTGGACGCAGATTCCAGTGGCCGCAGATCGGGCCGGTGGTCTTTGTGAATGGGGGTCGGAACACAGACAACAAAAACGTTGCGGTCTCCGAGATCTTCTGCACGTGCGGTAACGATGAGGCCTGATGAAGTTAGATCATTTCCGTCCACTTCACAGGTGCGATCAACCCCGGTCTTTAGCTCGGAGATCCGCAGTTCACTAATATCGAATCCAATCGTGCCGGGGAATTGTTTGGCGAATGCCACCGCGATTGGCAGCCCTACATAGCCCAACCCAATGACTGCGACCTTGATGCCTTCTACGCCCATTGCCCACTCACAGCCATCGCCACTTCTTGCAATATAACATTTAACAGCTTCATCTCGACTTGGTGCGGATACCCCATCTCTAAGGCGCCAATTGCCGAACAAGAAAATGCAAGATTCGGGCTGAGCCTCGCGTGATACCTTCAGATTCGCCCCGCCGTGCGAAGTCTCCCAATACCAGTGTTTGGATTAACCGCTGAACCCATACGCCCCGGTTTTATTGGGGAATTCGTCCCTTTGTCACGAATATTAACCTTGCTAAGTCAACAGGTTAAGGAAGAGTTGATAAAATTTGACGAACTGACGCAGTTACGAAATATAGTCACATGGAGGGCCAGGACCTGCCGGGGGTTGGGGTGCATATCGGAAAGTCTAAGCGAGCGCTGAAGGGCGTCGCTTTTGTCTATGACACGCTGGCATCAACGGCCGCGCTGGTCTTCTCAGTAGCCTTGGCAGAGGGCCATTGGTCGTTTGCCCTGGCATCCCTGACACGGCTGGAATGCCTGTACACGCTCGCTTTCACCGTAATCGCAGCAATCGCGATTTACAGTCAGGGCCTATTTCGTGGCATCTGGCGCTACACGTCACTCTCGGATTGTGTCGATATTTTTCGCGCAACAGCGCTGACACTTATGATTTTCGTGCCTGTCGTGTTCGTAATTACCCGCGCGGAAGATCTGCCTCGTTCGTCCACCTTTATCACGGGGCTTCTCATGATCACTTTTCTTGTCGCGCCCCGGGGTTTCACCAGGGTAATGGCCGACAAACGCGTCCCCTTCCCCTTCGCCGCATGGCGCGTTCCCCATCAAGACGACAGAGTTCCGATGTTGCTGATCGGTCAACCTGGTCGCGCCGAAGCGTTTATCGGCAGTCTGCGCCATCAACGCGCTACGCCCTATTCGGTGGTGGGCGTGTTGACCGACGAAGCAGTCTGGCATGGACGAACGATGCACGGCATCGGCGTGCTGGGCGGCTCAAAAGATCTGGGGGAAGCGCTTGCATTCCTGCATCAGCGTCGAGTTAAGCCGCAACGGCTGGTCATTGCTGACGACCAAATCGATCGCGAAGGGATAGCGTCTTACGTCGATCTTGCAGCGAAGCACGGTTTGACTGTGGGAAGACTTCCCCGAATTACGGACATTGAAAATACGGATTCTGACGCGGTCCCTCCCATCAAACCAATAGCGCTCGCAGATTTGTTGCGTCGGCCACAAATCATTCCTGATTGCGACGGCTTGAAGCGGCTTGTCGAAAACAAACGTGTGTTGGTGAGCGGTGCAGGTGGATCAATCGGCGCCGAACTTGTACGCCAGCTCTCACAATTCGCGCCATCCAAGATCGTGCTCATTGAGAACACCGAACTCAATCTCTACTCGATAGACGGCGAATTGGAAGCCAATAGTCCGCGTCTCAAAAAACACAGTATAATTTGTGATGTGAGGGATCGGGCCAAAATTAGAAAATGCTTTGAGGAGCACCGGCCAGAGATCGTGTTTCACGCGGCCGCGCTTAAGCATGTTCCGATGGTGGAAAACAACCCGATCGAAGGGATCAGGACCAACGTTTTGGGCACCCAGAATATTGCCGACGCCTGCGTGGAACATCGTGTCCCGGCTATGGTGTTGATTTCCACGGACAAAGCGGTCAACCCGCACAATGTCATGGGTGCCTCCAAAAGATGCGCGGAAGCCTATTGTCAGGCATTGGACGCATTGCAGGGCGAAACCCGATTCATCGCGGTTCGATTCGGCAACGTTCTAGGATCAACAGGCTCAGTCGTTCCACTGTTCCAGCGGCAACTGGCGGCCGGAGGACCCATCACGGTAACCGATCCACAAGTCACGCGCTATTTCATGACAATCCCCGAAGCCGTTAAGCTTGTTCTGCAAGCGACAGTATTGGGCACTGGCGGACAGGCACCCCGCGGGCACGTTTTCGTGCTCGATATGGGTGATCCAGTGAAGATCGCCGACTTGGCGCGAAGAATGATTCGACTGGCGGGTAAGGAGCCTGATCGCGACATTCATATTGTGTATACGGGACTGCGCCCAGGCGAAAAACTGCATGAGGAAATAGCCCATGCGCAAGAGAGTCTCGAGCGCACGGTGGTTGATGGTGTGTTTATGGTTAGCCCGCGCACCAGCGAATTGGCGATACTGAAGGAACTGTTTGGAGCCATCGAGAAGGCTTCCCTCGACCTGGACGAGCAACGTGTATTGCGGCTGCTCCAAACGGCAGTGCCCGAGTATCGCCGCAACCGGCCTTCTCCAGCACCCGAGGAAGTCCCCATGGCTGAGGTTCGCGCTGGAACCGCCAACCGGATGCACTCTCGGAAGGTCCTGGTTCAGTTGGTGGGTGACGGCCTTAAATCAACTGACACCAAGCGTCGTTCACAGGATCCCGCAGAAATTCGAGCCACCGCTTCCGAAGGCCACGCACTGGCGAAATAGTGCAACCCAATGCGTGGCTTACCGTTACGCCCGGAACGCTGGCGGGAAATCCTGCCAGCAACGCCGCCATGCGGGCGACGTTGCGGTTGTCTCCCCCCGCCTGGTTGGCGCAACCCAGCACGACATCGTCGATGGCGTCCGCTCCAAGCTCGGGATGACGACCGGTGAGGGCCTTCAAGGTTAGTGCCGCCAGATCGTCCCTAACGCGAGCCGAGGTGCCGTTGTAACGGCCAAACGGCGTCCGGATACCGTCACATATATAAGCGGCGGCCATGGTCTATCCTTGGGTGAATCACGATCAAGCCTTCCCGCCGGCCGCGGCGCCCATCGCGGGACGCGGCCGGGTGGTGCGGAACTCGATCCGCTTCCGATAGTCCCTGCCCTGCAGGATGCGGCTCACAAAGATGCCCGGCGTATGAACCTGATCGGGATCCAGGCTGCCGTTCGGCACCAATTCTTCCACTTCCGCGATCGTAACCTTCGCGGCAGTCGCCATATTGGGGTTAAAATTCCGGGAGGTCTTGCGGTAGATCAGATTGCCCTCGTGATCGCCCTTCCATGCCTTCACGATCGCCAGATCGGCCTTGAGCCAGGTCTCACGCAGGTAAGTTTGCCCTTCAAAGACCCCGGTGGGTTTTCCTTCGCCGACCACCGTGCCCACGCCTGTCCTGGTGTAGAAGGCGGGAATGCCGGCCCCACCGGCGCGAATCCGCTCCGCGAGGGTTCCCTGCGGGTTCAACTCAAGCTCCAGCTTGCCCGACAGATACAGGCTCTCGAAGAGCTTGTTCTCGCCCACATAGGACGAGATCATCTTCTTGATCTGACCATTGTTGAGAAGAATCCAGAGTCCGAAATTGTCGGCGCCGCAATTGTTGGAAATCACGGTCAAATTCTTGACCCCACTGTCCTTCAATGCTTCCAGCAGATTCTCGGCATTTCCGGAAAGGCCGAAGCCGCCGGCCATCAACGTCATGCCGTCAAAGACGACGCCTTCAAGTGCCGAGGCCGCATCCGCGTAAACCTTGCCTGACATGTCAAAAGCTCCAGGTCCGGTCCGAATTGATCACATCACTGAGCCATGGGGTAGACCATAAACTGCTCTACCTTGCCATCCGGCATGGCCCTAAGGACGATCTGCAATTTGCGCTTGGGATAATCGACTTCATAGACCTCGTCGGTCATGCCGCCACGCAGCGTGGAATTAAGCAGCTTGAACCCCGTTGGATCGCCCAGGGGGCTCAAACTATCCTTGAAATCACGCGTGGCCTGGGCGCTGAAATAGTCGTTGGCGTTGGCCGTCAGCATCGAGCGATCGAGCCGACCTTGGCGCAGCGCATCGAACAGGCCGCGGGCTGTACGTGTCTTATCGACCTCATTGAACAAGATCGCCTCGATTCCATCGGCTACAGCTTGAGCGGCGCCCCCGGAGTAGTCGGAGTTGGTCAGCACCGCTATGGCCGCCCGGTCATCAGGAAAGATGCGGTTCTCACTGATAAATCCGGATACTTCGCCCCCGTGCTCGAGCTCTGGCCGGCCGTGGACCGTGCGCACAGACAGCCCCAGGCCGTAATTGGTGTCGCGGCCCGATTTCAGCAGGACAGAGGTGGTCTGGGCAGCGTAAGACTTCGCCGACAAGAGGCTGCGGTTGATCTCACTGATGTCCCATAAGGCGAGATCCTCGGGCCGCATGGCTACCTCGCCCGCGCCTAACATCCAGCCTTGACCCATGACCGGTGCGGGACGTGGAGCGCCGAGGGCGAAACGGGTGTAGCCTTTGGCGTCTTCCGCCGTCATTTGGTTGTGATCGAAATCCACCACCCCGGTCATGTGCAAGGGCTGGAATATATGTTCGCCCAGGAATTGCATCAGGGGCTCGCCGGAGACCTTTTCCACGATTACGCCCGCCAGCACGAAGCCTGTGTTCGAATACTGCCAGTCCGTGCCCGGCTCGAAATTAAGCGGTGCCTTGGCCCAGCGATTGAGTATCGCCATCGCGCTGCCCGGTCTTTTCATTTCGGGGAACACATAATCCTGAGGCCAGTAGTCAGTGTAGCCGGAGGTGTGGCTGAGAATCTCGCGAATGGTGATCTGGTCGCCGCTGGTGAGCCCTGGGACGTATCTCCCCACCGGATCGTCCAACGAGAGCTTGCCCTGCTCAGCCAGCATCAAGATCGCAGCAGCGGTAAACTGCTTGGAGATCGAACCAACAGCATAGCGCATCCCGGTCGTTGCCGCGCGGGGAGGCGACAGGTCCGCTTGGCCATAGGCCTTCAGATAGGCGATTGTCCCGTCCTGGACGACGGCAATGGAGGCACTGGGGACACCGGTTTGGGCCAACACCCGCTCGGCCGCGCGGTCAATCTCGGCCTTGGCCTGCGGCGCCAGCTCGGCTTGGCAAGCACCTGCTGTGAACAGCGCTGGTGCAGTCGCCGCCATCGCCGCAACGGCTTTCACGAATATTCTTCGCATGGTCCCAACCCTGGAAAATTTGATCCCATCGCAGCGCGCGTTCTACCACCTTAATTGCAGGTTGCGGGATTCAAAGACAAAACAAACGCGTCGGCGCCGATACCGTTCGTTGACGCACCCATGCTTTGGACAATAAGGGCCTGCGATGAATGGTGGGTGATGCAGGAATCGAACCTGCGACCCGCTGATTAAGAGTCAGCTGCTCTACCAACTGAGCTAATCACCCAACGCCGCCGGCTTCTTTAGCGGACCGGGCGGGAGGGGCCTCTTAGCAGAGGGGTATCCCCCTGTCCAGAAAAGGGTTTGGCCGATCCACACACCTGAAAAGCCGCGTCAAATCCGTCAGTTTCCTATGCGATTTGGGCAGTGCGTCCTGGTCGGGCCCGCCTCCGGGGCCAGCGGAAACCGGAGGGTAGCTAAATAATTCCGCCGCTATGGCGTGGAATTTCCACCTGACGATGCACATGCACACTCATCAGAAGGCCGAAGCCGAACATCACCGTGAGCATGGCGGTGCCGCCATAGGAAAGAAGCGGCATGGGAATGCCCACAACCGGGATCAGTCCCATCACCATCAACCCGTTGATCATGATGTAGAAGAAGAAATTGAGGGTGACGCCCATGGACAGGAGCCGGGCGAACTGGCTCCTGGCGCTCATCGCGATCTGCACGCCGTAGAAGATCACCGTGGCGAACAACACCAGCATCGCGATGGCCCCGACAAACCCGAACTCCTCGCACAGGCTGGTCCAGATGAAGTCGGTTTGCTTTTCGGGCAGAAAGTTCAACCGGCTTTGCGTGCCCTGGAGAAACCCCTTGCCGGAAAGCCCGCCCGAGCCGATGGCGATCTTGGCCTGGGTGATGTTCCACCCCGCCCCCAGGGCGTCCGCTTCCGGGTTGAGGAAGGTCATCACCCGGGCCTTCTGGTAATCGTGCAGCACAAAGCGCCAGGCCAGCGGAATGGCGGTCACAATCGCGCTCACCGCCGGAATGATCCAGTACCAGGAGAGGCCCGCCAGGAACAGCAGCGACACCCCATCCATCACGATGATCAGGGTGGTGCCCAGATTGGGCTCCATCACCACGAACAGGGCCGGCACGCCGATCATCACCAGGGCAATCCCCAGATTGAGCGGCTTGGACACTTCCTCCACGCTCTTGCCATGCAGGAAACGGGCAAGCGCCAGGACCAACGAAATCTTCATCAGCTCGGATGGCTGCAATTCCAGCGGCCCCAGCATGATCCAGCGTTGCGCGCCCAGACCGACATGGCCCGCCACATCCACCGCCACCAGAAGCAGCAGCGCCACGCCATAGGCGGGATAGGCCAGGCTCATCCAGACCCGCACATCGATCGAGGCCGCCACCACCATGATGAAGAAGCCCAGCACGAACTTGCTGAGCTGCGACAGCGCCCAGGGGGTCCAATGGCCACCCGCCACCGAATAGAGCATGGCGATGCCGGCCATCGCGATGATGGTGATCAGCAGCACCAGGCCCCAATTCACGTCGAGCAGCTTGTCGGCCGCGCCCAGCGTGCGTTTGGCAACGGCGTAAGGGCGCGCAATCATCGCACGGCACCGTCCCTGGAAAGCGCGGCCGCGTTGACCGGCGGATAGGCGTTGGGCCTGCCCAGCGTGTCGCGCGTCTGGGCGAAGGTCAGGATGTCGCGCGCGAACTGCACCTGTGGCTCGGTATGCGCGTTGCCGCCATGCTCGAGGACGATCGAAGCGGCGTAGCGCGGATTATCGAGTGGCGCGAAGGCAATGAACAAGGCATGCTCGCGCTGCGCCCAGGGCAACTGGCTCTGGGGCGTCAGGCCGCTTTGCCGCTCTTCCCTGGTGATGCGACGCACCTGTGCCGTGCCGGTCTTGCCGGCCATTTCGAAACCCGGCTGCAGGATGCGCGAGCCATAGGCCGTGCCGCCCGGCGCATTAACCGCCATACCCATGCCCTGGCGCACCATGGCGAATGCTTTGTCCGAGAAGGGCAGCGACGCGGCCAGCTCACGGGACTGGAGCGCGGCACCGACCTGATGGGTCAGCCGCGGCGAAACCGCCTTGCCGGTCGCGAGCCGCGCGGCCAGCGTGCAGAGCTGGATCGGCGTGGCGAGGACATAGCCCTGGCCGATGCCGTTG
>Ga0134128_10008463_pt1 | contig 12384 bp, 13 predicted proteins | sample KB31754_FD_96462 | JGI IMG/M metagenome (GOLD analysis project Ga0134128, IMG submission 96462) | Terrestrial soil microbial communities with excess Nitrogen fertilizer from Kellogg Biological Station, Michigan, USA - KB3-175-4 | ecosystem: Environmental > Terrestrial > Soil > Unclassified ...
TCCATCCTTCGAGGCCCTGCGAACGCAAGGGCGTCCGACGGGCACCTCAGGATGACGCTGTTTGTATCAGCAAAATCGGCCTCATTCTGAGGTGCCGCCGCTTCAGCGGCGGCCTCGAACGATGAACGCGCGTAAAGCGCCTACCCCTTCCGCGCCACCATCAGCTTCTTCGTTTCGGCGATGGCCTTGGCGGGGTTCAGGCCCTTGGGGCAGGTTTTGGTGCAGTTCATGATCGTGTGGCAGCGGTAGAGGCGGAACGGATCCTCGAGCGCATCGAGGCGCTCGCCCGTCTCCTCGTCGCGGCTGTCGGCGATCCAGCGATAGGCCTGGAGCAGCACCGCGGGCCCGAGATAGCGGTCGGGATTCCACCAATAGGAGGGGCACGCGGTGGTGCAGCAGAAGCAGAGGATGCACTCCCAGAGCCCGTCGAGCTTGGCGCGCTCCTCGGCCGATTGCAGGCGCTCGCGCGTCGGCGGCGGGCTCTTGCTCTTGAGCCAGGGCTCGATCAGCGCCAGCTGCGCATAGGCCTTGGTGAGATCGGCGACGAGATCCTTGACCACGTCCATGTGCGGCAGCGGATAGATCGCGACGTCGCCTTTGACGTCGGAAATGTATTTCGTGCAGGCGAGCGTGTTGGTGCCGTCGATGTTCATCGCGCACGAGCCGCACACGCCCTCGCGGCACGAGCGGCGGAAGGTCAAGGTCGCGTCGACCTCGTTCTTGATCTTGATGATGGCGTCGAGGACCATCGGCCCGCAGGCGTCGAGATCGACCTCGTAGGTGTCGAGGCGCGGGTTCTCCTTCGTGTCCGGATCGTAGCGGTAGACACGGAATTTCTTGACGCGCTTGGCGCCCGCCGGCGCGGGCCAGGACTTGCCCGGCTTGATCTTGGAGTTCTGCGGCAGCGTGAATTCGGCCATCAGTACACCCGCTCCTTCGGCGGGAAGCTCTGCACGTCGTTGGTGAGCGTGTTGAGGTGCACGGGGCGGTAGTCGATCTTGACGCCGCCCTTCTCGTCGCACCAGACGACCGTGTGCTTCAGCCAGTTCTTGTCGTCGCGCTTCGGGAAATCTTCGCGCGCGTGGGCGCCGCGGCTTTCGGTGCGGTTCTCGGCCGAGCTGATCGAGACCATCGCCTGATAGATGAGATTGTCGAATTCGAGCGTCTCGGCGAGGTCGGAATTCCAGATCAGCGAGCGGTCGGACACCTTGATGTCGCGCTTCCCTTCCCAGACCTGCTTCATGCGCGCGACGCCGTCTTTCAGCACCTTCCCGGTGCGGAACACGGCGCAATCGGCCTGCATCACCTTCTGCATCTCGAGGCGGAGCTGGGCCGTGGGCGTGCCGCCCTTGGCGTGACGGAGACGATCGAAGCGGTCGAGCGCCAGATCGGTGGCGCCGTTCTTGAGCGGCTGATGCTTTTCGCCGGGCGCGATCACCTCGGCGCAATGGAGCGCCGCGGCGCGGCCGAAGACGACGAGATCGAGCAGCGAATTGGAGCCCAAGCGGTTGGCGCCGTGCACGGAAACGCAGGCCGCCTCGCCGATCGCCATCAGGCCGGGGATCACCGCGTCGGGATTGCCGTCCTTGATCGTGACCGCCTCGCCTTTGTAGTTCGCGGGCACGCCGCCCATGTTGTAGTGCGAGGTCGGCAGCACCGGGATCGGCTCCTTGGTGACGTCGACGCCGGCGAAGATGCGCGAGGTCTCGGCGATGCCGGGCAGGCGCTCGTGGATCGTCGCGGCCGGCAGGTGTTCCAAGTGCAGGTGGATGTAGTCCTTGTTGGGCCCGCAGCCGCGGCCCTCGCGCATCTCGATCGTCATCGAGCGGCTGACGACGTCGCGGCTCGCGAGGTCCTTGGCCGAGGGCGCGTAGCGCTCCATGAAGCGCTCGCCATTGGCGTTGGTGAGATAACCGCCCTCGCCGCGCACGCCTTCGGTGATCAGGCAGCCGGCGCCGTAGATGCCGGTCGGGTGGAACTGGATGAACTCCATGTCCTGGCACGGCAGGCCCGCGCGCAGCGCCATCGCGTTGCCGTCGCCGGTCTGCGTGTGGGCGCCGGTGCACGAGAAATAGATGCGCCCGTAGCCGCCGGTCGCGAGCACGGTCTGGTGCGCGCGGAAGCGGTGGATCTTGCCGTCGTCGAGGTTCCAGGCGACGACGCCCAGAACGCGCCCGTCCTCGACCAAGAGATCGAGCGCGAAATACTCGACGAAGAACTCGGCGTTGAAGCGCAGGCTCTGCTGATAGAGCGTGTGCAGGATCGCGTGGCCGGTGCGGTCGGCGGCGGCGCAGGTGCGCTGCGCGATGCCGCGGCCGAAATTCGTCGTCATGCCGCCGAACGCGCGCTGGTAGATCTTGCCCTCGGGCGTGCGGCTGAACGGAACGCCGTAATGCTCGAGCTCGACGACGGCCGCCGCCGCCTCCTTGCACATGTATTCGATCGCGTCCTGGTCGCCGAGCCAGTCGGAGCCCTTGACCGTGTCGTACATGTGCCAGCGCCAGTCGTCCTCGCCGACATTGCCGAGCGCGGCCGAGATGCCGCCCTGCGCCGCCACGGTGTGCGAGCGCGTCGGGAACACCTTGGTGATGCACGCGGTCTTCAGGCCCTTCTCGGCCATGCCGAACGTGGCGCGCAGCCCCGCGCCGCCGGCGCCGACGACGACGACGTCGTAATAGTGATCGGTGATCTCGTAGGCCTTGGTGCCGGCCATTTCCGTCAAGTCTCCTATTGCCTCAAGCGCCGAACGCGATGCGCAGCACCGAGAGGATGCCGATGCCGGCCAGGACCGCCGCGGCGAATTTCACCGCGAGGATCGACGCGACCTTGCAGCCCTCGCGATGGACATAATCCTCGATCACGACCTGCAAGCCCAGTTGCGCGTGGTGGAACGTGGCGGCGAGCAGCAGCACGAGCAGCGTCGCCGAGACCGGGTTCTTGACCCAGGCGGTGAAGGCCGCGTGATCCTTGCCGATCAGCGACACGACGCTGGCCACAAACCAGATCGCGAGCGGGATCAGCGCCACCGCGGTGACGCGCTGCATCCACCAATGATGCGTGCCGTCCTTGGCCGAGCCGAGGCCGCGCACCTTGCCGAGCGGGGAGCGGAACTGCATCGCGCTATCTCATCATGTAGCCGGCGATCCAGGCGATGAAGGTCGCGACGACCGCGGCCGCGACCACGAAATAGCCGGAGAAGCGCGCGGTCGGGAGCTCGAAGCCCTTCCCCGTGTCCCAGACCAGATGCCGGATGCCGTTGAACAGGTGATAGAACAGCGCGAAGGTCCAGCCGAACAGCAAGAGCCGGCCGAACCAGCCGCCGATCAGCGCATTGGCCCTGAAATAGCTCGCCTGGCCGCCGGCGGCGGCCCAGAGCCAATAGACCAGCAGCAGCGTGCCGGCGGCGAGAGCAATGCCCGTGATGCGGTGGAGGATGGAGAGCGCCATCGTCCACTGCCAGCGATAGATGCCGAGATGGGGCGAAAGTGGGCGCCGTTGCGCCCCTGACGTAGGGCTGGCCATTCGTCTCGATCTTCAGGGTGGCGGCCGGCGAGTGCGGGCCACGCCGGCAATTCGAGACTGCCGATTGCGGTCGAGCGACTGCGCCTGCTCCCGGGCAGGATGGGTGTCGAGGCGAATTTGGTCCCGCGGCGGCATGCGAGTCAACCGCCCTCCGCTGCGCTGCAAACATGCCGCGCCCGCATCCACCGTTGGGGACAAGGAAGGCGTTCGCAATCTTGTCGCCAAACGGACTTAGCCCCGAGTCGGCGCGCCGCGCGGCCGGGCTCGACGTACAGGCTGTTCTGCGCGGTGCAACATGTGTGGATGAACCTCTGAACAACCATCCTTATGGACAAACTTATCCCGAGATCGTCCCACAGCTTTTTGTTGCGGTTCCGCGACTGTCCGATTGCATGTCGAATGCACCCGCGCCAGCCTCGCATCAGGCGATGGGGCGAGATTCGAAGGTTGCGCGGCGTGCTCATCCCGCCGCGCGGCTCGAGGATCTCCGGACGAACCCGAGAGGGTTCGGCCGCGTAGGGGACCCAGGGGAGGGCTCGTTGGTTTTGGCCGCGGCCCCGCTCGGGCGAACCGTGCTACGGGAGCGCCGCGCTCACGCGCGGAGGCTCGTGCCCACGTAGCGGCTCGCGCTTGAACGCCGCTCGCCCCGATGGGCGGCGCTTCGGGCAGGGACCATGCAACCGCATCGCCGCGGTCGGCCCGGGTGGGTGCTGCGGTTCACCAGGGACGACAAGAGGCGTCAGGATCCGCCGCGCGCGTGCATCGGAAGTTCGGGTACCCGGCTACGGTCGGGCCTAGCCGAACGTCAGGGTGCGTGTGCAGCGCCGGCGGCGGCGGTGTAGGGCCTGGCAACGGGTTCGGCCGCCGACCCCCTGACGCCTCTTCCCTTCTTCGGCGACGCTCTCGCGACTGGCGGCGATTCGCAGTAATATCGCGCCAGTTTCATCCCATCGGGGAGCATCACCCATGTCCATGATCGCACGCGGCTTCGCGCTTGCGCTTATCGTCGCCGCCGGCAATGCGGGCAGCGCGCTGGCCGAACAGCGCGGCGCCGAACTCGCGCCGGTCATCGCCTGGGCCGGCAAGAGCACGCAGAAGGCCGCGCTCGAGGGCAGAGTCGCGAAGGCGCTCGGGCTCAACAACGACGGCAAGCCGATGCAGCTTGTCGCCGTCACCACCGCCTATCTCGACGGCGCGCGCACGCTGCACCTCGTCGGCGACGGGCGGGTCGTCTTTTCGCAGGGCAAAGCGCGCGTCGGGCAGTGGTACCTGACCAATGCCAGCGGCGCCCTTCTTCGCTCGCTCGAGTGGGTGCCGACCTCGGCCAATCCGCAGCCGACCGCGGCCGCCGCCGTCACGCCGGCTTTCACCGAGATCAAGGCGTTCTGGAAGGCGCAGCTCGGGCGGCCGGTGCGCTGATCCGCATCGGCGGTTGACGAGCCTCATCCTTCAGCGCATCGCGGGCCGCGCGCGCGATATCGGCGTGCCGGTGCGGCGCATCCTGCCCGCGCCCGGCCGGCGCATGGTGGGGCCCTTCATCTTCCTCGACCACATGGGCCCGGTCGCGATGCCGCCGGGCCAGGGCATGGATGTGCGCCCGCATCCGCATATCGGCCTCGCCACCGTCACCTATCTGTTCGAGGGCGAGATCGTGCATCGCGACAGTCTCGGCGTCGTCGAGACCATCCGCCCCGGCGACCTGAACTGGATGGTCGCTGGGCGCGGCATCGCCCATTCCGAGCGCACCGGCGCGGAATTGCGCCGCCGCGGCTTCGCGCTGAACGGCATCCAATCCTGGGTGGCGCTGCCGCGCGCGCACGAGGAAACCGCGCCCAGTTTCCGGCACCATCCCAAGGCGAGCTTGCCGGCGCGCGAAGCGGACGGCGTGGCACTGCGGCTCATCGCGGGAACGCTCGCCGGCTTGCGTTCGCCGGTCGATGTGTTCTCGCCGACGGTCTATGCCGATCTCGCGATGCAGAGCGGCGCCGAATTCGCGCTGCCGCCCGAGCACGCCGAGCGCGCCGCCTATGTCGCCGCGGGGGAAATCGCCGTAGGCGGCGTCGCCGTCGAAGACGAGCCCGTCGCGGCGGGAACGCTTGCGGTTTTCGCGGCCGGCGGCACGATCGCGCTGCGCGCGCGCGAAGCGAGCCGCGTGATGATCTTGGGCGGCGCGCCGATGGACGGCGAGCGCCTGATCTGGTGGAACTTCGTCGCGAGCTCGGCCGAGCGCATCGAGCGCGCCAAGGCCGACTGGAAGGAAGACCGCTTCGCGCCGGTGCCGGGCGATCCCGAGCGCATACCGCTGCCCGACGATCCGCCGCCGCGCGCCCGCCGCCGCGCCGGCTGAACGGCGGCGATCTCGGCGATTTTCGCGCGTGCGTTGCGCAGGCCGGCAATGTTAAACACCTTCACATGAGTTGGTCCCGGCATCACGGGCGGCGCGGCTATCACCACGGCAATCTGCGCGAGGCGCTGATTCGCGCGGCGCTCGATCTCATCGCGCAAAAGGGCCCGGCCGGCTTCACCTTCGCCGACGCGGCGCGCTCGGCGGGCGTGAGCCCGGCGGCGCCCTATCGCCATTTCCGCGACCGCGAGGCGCTGATCGCCGACGTGGCGGTGCTCGGTTTCGCGCAATTGGCCGAAGCGCTGGCCAAGGCCTGGGACGAGGGACGGCCCGATCCGCTGGCGGCGTTCGACCGCGTCGGCCGCGCCTATCTCGCGTTCGCGCGGCGCGAGCCGGCGTTCTATTCGGCCATGTTCGAGGCCGGCGTGCCGCCCGACGAGAATCCCGACCTCCGCGAATCGGGCGACCGCGCGTTCGCCGTCTTGCGCGGTGCCTGCGAGGCGGTATGCGCGCTGCTGCCGGAAAAATCGCGCCCGCCGGTGTCGATGATGAGCCTCCACATCTGGGCGCTCACGCACGGCATCGCCTCGCTGTTCGCGCGCGGGGACGCGGCGCGCCGCAAGCTGCCGATGTCGCCCGAGGACCTGCTCGAAGCCGGCGTGCTGATTTACCTGAAGGGCCTCGGCCTCGGCGCCGACACCAAGGGCGACCGGCATTGATGCCGGCCGGCTCGCGCGCCGCGGCCTCCCGCATCCCGCTCTTGACAGGCGCGGGCCGGTCGCCTATGTAAATGTTACTTACATTCACATGAGGCGACGATGAGTAGCATCGCGGCAAGACTGGACGAGCTTCCCCGGCCCGCGTGGATCGCCCTGATGGTGTTGGGCTTCGTCTTCTTCTGGCCCGTCGGCCTCGGGATCCTCGCCTATCTCATATGGAGTGGACGCATGAGCTGTTGGAGACATGGCGGCGCCGGCCGCTGGCACGAGCAGAGAGACCGCATGCGCGACGAAGCGCGCCGCTGGTGGCACGGCGAGCGCCGGCCGCCCACGAGCGGCAACCGCGCCTTCGACGAATACCGCGAAGACACGCTGCGCCGGCTCGAGGACGAGCAGAAGGAGTTCCGCGACTTTCTCGACCGACTGCGCCACGCCAAGGACAAGGCCGAGTTCGACCAGTTCATGGCCGACCGCCGCCGGCCACGCGATGAACCGAGGCGCGACGAGCCGCCGCGGAACGAACCGCGCCGCGACGCGCCGCCGCCGGTTCCCCCCGAACCCGCGCGCTGACGCGCCGAACCGAAAAGCCCCGGAGGCAACCCCGGGGCTTTTTTCATATGAGCCAAACAGAGACTCGTCATCCCGACCGGAGCGGGCGCGCCCGTTTAGCGCGGCCGCGAAGTGGAGGGATCGCGTGACCGCTGCGGCACGATCCCTCCACTCCACGAGCCGCAAGTGCGGCTCGCTACGGTCGGCATGACGATGCTTTTCTTGGCTTGTGAGCCTCAGCCTCTTCGCGGCATCAGCGCGGTGTAGTCGAAATCGAGCACGACATCGGGGAGGTGCTTGCCGTCGGCGGCTTTGTAGGGGAAATCGGCGCAAGCGCGGTTCTTCACCGCCACCGTGCGCAAGCGCAGCGCGCCGACGTCGGCGCGGCCCGGCAGCGCCTGGCGCTCGAGCACTTCGCTCCAGGCGTAGATCGTGTCGCCGGCAAAGACCGGGTTCACGTGCTGGCCGCCGTTGATCGCCGCGATGCGGAACGCGTTGGCGAGCCCGTTGAACGAGAGCGAGCGCGCGAGGCTGATGATGTGGCCGCCATAGACGAGGCGGCGCCCGAATTTCCCTTGCGCCTCGGCATGCTGATTGAAATGCACGCGCGCGGTGTTCTGATAGAGCCGCGTCGCCAGCTGATGCTCGGCTTCCTCGATCGTCATGCCGTCGACATGGTCGATGCGCTCGCCCGGCGCATAATCCTCCCAGAGATGGCGCGAGCCGGCGGCGGCGCGGTCGTAGCCGTTGACCTTGAACCCGTTGAGGCCGCGCAGCTCGGCAACCGGCACCGAGCCCGGCAGGTTCGGAATCTGCTCGCCGTTCGCTTTCGCCGCCTCGTCGCGCTTCTTCACCATCACCCAGCGCACGTAGCGCAGCACTTCCTCGCCGCGCGCGTTGGTTCCGACCGTCTTCACGTAGACGACGCCGGTCTTGCGGTTCGAATTCTCCTTGAGCCCGATCACCTGCGAGCGCGCCGAGAGCGTGTCGCCCGGGAACGCCGGCGCGCCGAACACGCCGGCCGCGTAGCCGAGATTGGCGACGGCGTTCAGCGAGATGTCGGGCACCGTCTTGCCGAACACGTTGTGGAAGACGAGGAGGTCGTCGACCGGCGCCTGCGGGAAGCCGAGCTTCTCGGCGAAGGCGTCGGACGAATGGATCGCGAAGCGCCCGCCGTAGAGCGCGGTGTAGAGCGCCGTGTCGCCGTCGGTCAGCGTCCGCGGCGTCGCGTGCGTGATCTCTTGGCCGAGCCGGAAATCCTCGAAGAAATTGCCGGTGTTGGTCTTGGTCATGGCCGCCGCCCGAATGCGTTGGAGCAATGACACAAGCCTAGCGGCACTTTTCCGCCCGGGCGGCATGGAATCATGTCGCGCGGCCGAGCAGCGATGTCGCAGGGCCGGGCGCCTCCGCCGCACATCAGGAACCGCGCCGGCGCCGCGGGCGTTACCGAGTCGCAGCCTCTCGCTCGAACGAAAGGTGCATTCTGCCGTACGGACAACGGGCGCGGGGCATCATGGCCACGACGCATATGGACCTGCGCAACCACGCCACAGGCGGGCTCAAAGCCCTGATCGCCGAGGCGGCGCACTGTCGGCGCTGCCCGCTTTATGCCAACGCGACGCAGACCGTTTTCGGCGAGGGCGCGCCGGGCGCGCACATCATGTTCGTCGGCGAGCAGCCCGGCGACAAGGAGGACATCGCCGGCCGGCCGTTCGTCGGACCCGCGGGAAAGCTCCTCGACCGCGCGCTCGCCGATGCCGAGATCGCGCGCGACGACACCTACATCACCAATGCGGTCAAGCACTTCAAGAACGAGCCGCGCGGCAAGCGCCGCATCCACAAGCGCCCGAATGTCGGCGAGATCGAGAAATGCCGCTGGTGGCTCGAGCGCGAGATCGCGATCGTGAAGCCGGCGCTGATCGTGGCGCTCGGCTCGACCGCGGCGCGCACACTCCTCGGCCGCGACGCCAAAGTGCTGAAGGAGCGCGGGCGCGTCGAGACCGGCGCGGACGGCGCCGCCGCAGGCGTCCCGGTCTTCATCACCATCCACCCCTCGGCGCTGCTGCGCATCGAGGACGACGACGAGCGCCACGCCGCCTATCGCCGATTCGTCGACGATATGAAAGCCGTGAAGCGCCGGTTGGTGAAGCAGGCGGCTTAGCGCCGCGCTATTCGCAGCTGATCTCTCCGGCCATCGTGCACTCGACCGACTTCTTCTGGCCATGCACGATGACGGTGTGCTGGATGGCGCCGATCGTGGTCTCGAGCGTGGCCGTGACTTCGCTCACAGTCTTGGCGGCGCCCTTCTTGGGCGGCACCGCGACCAGCTCGAAGCCGAGGACCGCGTTGTTGGGATGGCGCTCGCGCGTCATGCGCAAGGCGGGCTTCGTCCAGCCCGCGGTCGGCACCTTGCCGACGACGGTGATGCGGTGCGAGTTCTTGTCGTTCTCGCCGAGCTTCTCGATCTTGACCGAGACGACTTCCATCACGCGCTGGGGCCGCGCCGCGGCTTCGGCGTGAGCGAGCGATGGCGCGGCGACGAGCAGGCCGACGGCAACGAGACGCAACGCGGAGAACATTCCACACTCCCCCACTAGGTAATTTCCGCAGACTATCACACTTGGCACGTTAAGAAAGCGCGTGGCTAACGCGCCGATGCAAGCTCCGCAATCCGCTCGGCGAGCGCCACGAGGCGCTGGGCGTTTTCGACGTGGAGATTCTCGATCAGCTTGCCGTCGACGAGCACGACGCCCTCGCCCTTCACCTCGGCCTCGGCGTGTGCGGCGATGATTTTCTTCGACCACGCGACTTCCTCGGCCGAGGGGGCGAAGGCGCCGTTGGCGCCCTCGACCTGCTTCGGGTGGATGAGCGTTTTCCCGTCGAAGCCGAGCTCGCGGCCCTGCTTGCAGGCATGGGCGAAACCCTCGTCGTCGGCGAGATCGAGATGCACGCCGTCGACGATGGCGATGCGGTTGGCGCGCGCGGCCAGGAGGCAGAGGCCGAGGCTGGTCAGCATCGGCAGGCGCTCCCTCGTGTGGGCGGCGTGGAGATCTTTCGCGAGATCCGACGTGCCCATCACCAGGCAGATCATGCGCGAGGTGGAGCGCGCGATTTCGGCCGCGTTCAAGACGCCCATCGGCGTCTCGATCATCGCCATCAGCGGCAGATCGTCGGGCGCGCCGTAGCTTTTCAGCAGATCCTCGACATGCAGCACCTGGGCCGCGCTCTCGACCTTGGCGATGAGGATCGCGTGCGCGCCGGACGTGGCGAGCGCCGGCGCGTCTTCGTGGCCCCAGCCGGTGTCGAGGCTGTTCATGCGGACCACGAGCTCGCGCTTTCCGTAACCGCCGGCCCTGACCGCCGCCACGACCTGCTTGCGCGCCATTTCCTTGGCGTCGGGCGCCACCGCATCCTCCAAGTCGAGGATCAGCGAATCGGCGGGCAGCGTCTTGGCCTTCTCGAGCGCGCGCGCGTTGGCGCCGGGCATGTAGAGCATCGAGCGGCGCGGACGCGCGATCGCGGCTTCGAGCGCCTCGTTGACGAGCGGCATGCGCGCGGTACTCTCCTGGTTGAATCGGCCCCGGCGCGGAAGATTTAGCCTTTTTTCGCCGGAGTCGGCTATGAGCTAGGCGTGAGCCGGCCGGAGCGGGACCTTCAGGGCCGGGAAGGCAGGGAATGCCGATACTTTCGATCCAATCGCACGTGGCCTATGGGCGCGTCGGCAACCGCGCCGCGGTGTTCGCATTGGAGCGGCTCGGCCACGAGGTGTGGCCGGTCAACACGGTGAATTTCAGCAATCATCCGGCGATGGAGAGCTGGAAGGGCGGCGTCCATCACGCGACCGACATCGTCGAGATCATCGACGAGATCGAGAAGCGGAAGGCCTTCCCCCACTGCGCGGCGATCATCTCGGGCTATATCGGCGATGTCGCCATCGGCCGCGCGGTGCTCGACGCGGTGCGGCGCGTCAGGAAGGTGAACCCGCGCATGTTCTACGCGCTCGATCCGGTGATCGGCGACGCGCCCACCGGCACCTATGTCGCGGCCGGCGTGATGGAGTTCTTCCGCGACGAGGCGGTGCCCGAGGCCGACATCGTGCTGCCCAATGCCTACGAGCTCGCGCTGCTCACCGGACAGACGATCAGGACCGTCGACCAGGCCGCGAGCGCCGCCGCCGAGCTCTTGAAGCGCGGGCCGGAGATGGTGGTGGTGAAGGGCCTGCGCCACGGCGATTCGATCAGCGCGCTGCTCGTGTCGGGCAGCCAGGCCTGGCAGGCGACCTCGCCCTTTATCGATATCCCCGCACATGGCGCCGGCGATCTCTTCTGCGCCCTCTTCCTCGGCCATTTCCTGCTGCGCGGCGATGCGCGGACGGCCCTGGCGCGCGCGGTGCACGGCGTGCACGCGGTGATCGAGAAGACGCGCGCGTTGAAGCTCGACGCGCTCGCGCTCGTCGACGCGCAGGACGAGCTGGTCGCAAGCTCGGTGCCGGTCGTGGCGCTCCCGCTCTGGGCGGCGTGAGGCCAATGCCGGGGAGAAGTGACGGGTATCACTGGCACCGCCGGTCTGATACCTGATACCTCCCTTCCTGGCACCTTCTCGGGCACCGCTTCCGACGAATGGATCTCATCCTTTTCATCAAAGGCGCCATCGCCGGGTTCATCATCGCGGCGCCGATCGGCCCGGTCGGATTCCTCTGCATTCAGCGCACGCTGGGAAAGGGGATGCCGATGGGCCTGGCCGCGGGGTTCGGCGGCGCGGTGGCCGACACCATCTTCGGCGCGGTGGCCGCGTTCGGCCTCACCTTCATCGCCGACTTCCTGTTGCGCCACGATACCTGGATGCGGCTCGGCGGCGGCGCGCTGCTGCTCGTCCTCGGCGTGCACGGGCTGCTCCGGAAGCACCACGCGATGGCCTCCGCCCCGCCCTCGGTGCGCGGCGCCGCCGGCGACGGCGTCTCGGCCTTCATCCTCACCGTCACCAACCCGATGACGATCCTGACCTTCAGCCCGGTCTTCCTGGCGGTGGGCGCGGTGGTGGCGAAGGACGACCGGCCGGCGGCGTGGACGCTGATCCTCGGAGTCTTCGCCGGCTCGTGCCTCTGGTGGGTGATCCTCTGCACGCTCGCCGAACTCTTCCGCCGCCGCATCAACTCGGCGCGGATCGCGATCATTCACCGCATCTCGGCCGGGTTCATCCTGCTGTTCGGCATCGTCGTGCTGCTGAGCACGACCGCGCTCGGCGAGCGCA
>Ga0134128_10008466_pt1 | contig 12382 bp, 13 predicted proteins | sample KB31754_FD_96462 | JGI IMG/M metagenome (GOLD analysis project Ga0134128, IMG submission 96462) | Terrestrial soil microbial communities with excess Nitrogen fertilizer from Kellogg Biological Station, Michigan, USA - KB3-175-4 | ecosystem: Environmental > Terrestrial > Soil > Unclassified ...
GGGCCAGGGTGAAGATGAACGCTGATCGCATGGTGCTCTCCTCGGTTCCCGCGAAGGCCGCGGGCGTGATGAGCCCCGTTGTCGGCGCGACAGGAAAAAAGGTGCCCGGAAAATTCGAGCCAGCGCCGCGGCGCCGGCTCGGTCACCAGGAGAGGCCGAACCCGTACGGATATAGCGGCGCGTAGTGGGCGTCCCCGACGTTGATCGGGATCTGCTCTATGTCGCGCGGCCAGCTGCAGGGGAGCTTGCCGTTGGGCTTCACCCGGCCGGAGAGCACGTCGGCGATCCCCGCCCCCTCGGTCCCCGGCAGCCAAGCGGCCACCAGCGCCGTGGCGGCGTCCACCAGGTCCCCCAGGATGAGGGGCCGCCCGGACAGCAGCACCACGACCAGCGGCTTGCCGGTCTTGCGGGCGGTGTCGAGCAGCGCGAGATCGTCGGCATCGAGCTCCAGCTTGTCCCGGTCGCCGCTCCCCTCGGCGTAGGGATCCTCGCCCACCACGGCCACCACGACGTCGGCGCTGGCAGCTCCGGACGCGTCCTTGGAGAAGCTGACGCGGCCAGCCCCCAATACCTCCTCGAACCCCTGCCGGATCGTCGTCCCCGGCGTGGTGGGGCCACGACGGCCGCGCCAGCCGACCGACCAGCCGCCGCACTGCACGCCCATGTCGTCGGCGCGAAAACCGCACAGGTGGACGCGGGCCCCGGCGCCCAGCGGCAGCACGCTCTTGTCGTTCTTGAGCACGACCAGGCTCTGCTGGACCGCCTGGCGCGCCACCGCGCGGTGCTCGGGAGAGCCGATGCGCGCCGTCAACGCCGGGTCGGCCAGCGGCCGCTCCCACAGCTTGAAGCGGACCTTCTGGCGCAGGATGCGGCGGACGGCGTCGTCGATGCGGGCCAGCGGGACCCGGCCGGCCGCGACCAGCTGGCGGAGATCGGTCACGAAGTCCGGGTAATGGATGGGCACCATGACCATGTCGATGCCGGCGTTGATCGCCACCTCGACGTCCTGCTGGTAGTCGTCGGACATCTTGTCGATGGCGGCCCAGTCGGTGACCACGAACCCCTGGAACCCCAGCTCGCCCTTGAGGAGGCCGGTGATGAGGGCCTTGTTTCCGTGCATCGGCTGGTCGTTCCAGCTCGAATACGAGACCATCACGCTGCCGACGCCGGCCTTCACGCAAGCGATATAGCCGGGGAGGTGGATCCGGCGCAGCTCCTCGAGGCTGACCCGGGTGTCGCCCTGGTCCATGCCGCGGCTCGTGCCGCCGTCGCCCAGGAAGTGCTTGGCCGTGGCCAGGACGGCGCTGCCCGGCTCCGAAGCCGGCGCCTCCTGGTAGCCGCGCACGGCGGCCGGGCCCAGCAGCGCAGCCAATTCGGGCGACTCGCCGTAGCTCTCGTAGGTCCGCCCCCACCGCTCGTCGCGGGCCACGGCGACGCAGGGGGCGAAGGTCCAGCGCGCGCCGCTCCCCGCCACCTCGCGCGCCGTCACGCGCGCCGCCTTCTCGACGAGGGCGGGGTTGCGCGTGGCGCCCAATCCGACCTGATGCGGGAAGAGCACGGCGCCCTTGACGTCGCCGTCGCCGTGGACCGCGTCGACGCCGTAGAAGATCGGGATCCCCAGGCGGGTGGCCAGCGCCCGGGTCTGAAATCCGTTGGTCATCGCCACCCAGGCGGCGGGATCGTTCGGAGTGGGGAGCGAGTTCCCGCCCGAGAGCACCGAGCCCATGAAGTACCGGGTGACCTCGCGTCCGTCCTCGAGCGCGGTCTTGTCGGCCTGGGTCATCTGCCCGATCTTCTCGTCGAGCGTCATCTGCGCCAGCAGCGCCTCGACGTCGGGCGACGGCTGGCCGGCGAGGCGCGCCGCCGGGACGGCGCCGCCCGACGGCCCCGGCGCGCTGGTGCGGGGGGCGACGCAGGCAGCGGGGGCGAGCGCGGCCGCGGCGGCGGCGGAGAGGAACGTACGGCGGGTGGGATTGTCGTCGGCGGGGAGGGTCACGGCCGTGCAGCGTAGCGGCGATTCGAGGGAGAAGAAACGGCTGGCTGAAGCACCCGAGGCGGCGGGGCGGCCGTGGTCACCGTGCGCCGTCGGCGGCGCCGCCGTCGGGAGCGGTGGCGGCGGTCGGCAGAATCGGCTCGACGGGGCCGGAGGCGTCGAAGCCGCCGCTCTGCTCCTCGCTGCCACCGCCGGCCTCCTCGTCCTTGCCGGCTTCCTCGGGCTTGTTCTTCGAGTGGGCCACGTGCCCCGCATAGACCATCCCCTGATCGGTCGGCCGCATCGGCTTCTTCGGGACGTCGTAGAGGATGTCGCCGCCCATGCGGCACGCTTCCATGCGCAGCTGCTTGAGGCACTGAAGGCCGCCGACGTCCAGCGGGCACTGCACGCGCGCCATGCCGAGGTCGTCCCACTCCTTGACCCCCGGCGCCGCCGAATGAAAAAGCATCACCTTGCACCCGGCGCCGCGCGGCGGGTATTTGGCGGCGTTCGGGTTGGGGGGCGCGGTGGCGCAGGCGATCGCCAGCAGCAGCGGGCAGGTCAGGAGCAGCTTACGAGCGGCGTTCGACATCGGCGGCGGCTGTCCCGACGCATATCAGAGCGGAGCGGGCGGCGCCAGGTGCAGGCGTCACCGGATGACGTCCGCCGGCCTCACGGGCAGGCGGAGACGACCTCCGTCTGCGCGTCGTAGAGGTTCTGCATCGCCTGTTGCGCGGCCGGCCATTTGTCGTCGCTGTCGTACGACCAGGCCCAGGCGCCGTCGTAGCCGCCGGTGAAGATGGTGGTGAACAGATCGTTCTGCGCCACGTTGTCGGTCGCCGCCGCCGCGAACTCGCCCATCACCAGCTTCTTGTCGAGCGCCCAGTGCGAGGCCGGATAGAGGAAGCAGGAGTCGGACTGGCCGTTCGACGCGTAGTAGTGGACCTCGTAGAAATCGAGCGTCCCCGTCTGCTTGCCGCCGACGCTGCGGAGCATGGCGTCCGAATAGAGGTTGGTCTTCCCGCTGGCGTTCGAGCTGTAGTCGAACGTCTGCGAGCCGTTCGTCACCAGCACCGTCGGATCGGCGGCGTGGATGGCGGCGGCGAACCAGTTCACCGTCTTCTGGATCGCGGCGATGGTCGTCCGGTCGCCGGTCGTCCAGCCGTTCGGCCCCATCCCTTCGGGCTCGTTGAAGATCTCGTACGAATAGAGCCCGGGCGTCCCCCGGAGCGCCGTCACCAGCGGCGTGAGGTAGTTGTCGATGTAGGCCTGCCGGTTGGCGTCGTTCTCCAGCAGCGCCTTGTTGTTGGCCTCCGTGGCGGCGCTGAGGCTCTCGCTGCTCCCCTGCAGCATGTCGAACGACCAGAGGCTGATGTCGACCACCAGGCCCGCGCTGTTCGCGGCGGCGAGGATCGCCTTGACCCCGTCGATGTGGGACTGCGGGATCTGTTGCGTCAGGCCGTTCGACTGGTAGCCGGGCGTGGCGTACCCGTTGGCGTGGAACCACCAGCGAACGACCCGCCCGCCCGACGCGTGTACCGCCTGAAACAGAGCGTTGAAGGTGGCGATGTCGGGATTGGGGACGTCGCCGCCGAAGTTGACCCAGGGGACGTTGATCCCGCTCGCGAAGGTGCAGATCTTGGCCGCGGTGCCCGTCGCTCCGCCGGCCGGCGCGCCCGCCGCGCCGCCGGTTCCGCCCGTGCCCGCCCCGGTGCCCCCGCTGCCGCTCCCGCCGCTGCCCGTCGTCCCGCCCGTCGCGCTGCCGCCCGTGCCGCTCGCGCCGCCGGTCCCGTTCGCGCCGCCGGTCCCGTTCCCGGATAGGGAGGAGCCGCAACCGACGAGAGCAAAGGCGAGGGCGAGCGAGAGGGAGCGAGAACGTGGCGTCATGGGATCTCCGAAGCGAGGGGAAGAACGGGCTCGCACTCTAGAAAAAGCGCCGGTTTACGGAAAGCGAAAAATTTGTCCCGAAAGCGGCGAACCGCCTTCCTCGAACGCCTGCGTCGCCGTCGCGCTTCCCGGATGCGGTGAGTATTTTCGGTTTTTCTTCGAGGCCATGGCCGGCGCGCGAGCCACTACATTGCGCGGCCATGAAGCACATCGGGATGGCGATCGGAGTTGCGATCCTGTTGGCCGGCGGGTGCGAGCTCGCCGACATCGGAACCGAGATCAAATACGTCGGACCGTTCCAGACGACCCGGCCGCTCGATTGCCGGATGCAGATGCTGTTCGGCCCCTTGCCGGTCCCGCATCAGGACATCGCCCGCGCCAAGACCGAGTGTCCCGACCACACGTTCAACGAGGAGCTGTGCTTCGACGACATGCGCCGCAAGGCCTGTCTGGTCGGCGCCGACAGCGTGTACGGGATCGCCGAGGTCCGCGAAGGCGGGGTGAGCTACCTGACGGCGACGTTCGCGCACAACCTGCCGGGCCCGAGCGGAGACGACGTTTGGGGCGCGACGACGGCGTCCTCGTGCAACCCGATCTGCTCGCCGGGGTTCGCCTGCCAGCAGGGTCTCTGCCTCCCGCAGTGCAATCCGGGGTGCGCCACGAACCAGGTCTGCACCTGGCAGCGCGTCTGCGCACCCATGGCCGCGCCGGTCAGCAAACTCTGATCGCCCAGGGCGGCCTCTCGCTCGCCGGCGGTTGAGCATCGCGTGGCACCGTCGTAGACCAAGGGTGGAGGCACCCCATGAGCGATCCGTGGTCCGCCGTCGACGAGTTCCTGACCTTCATCGATGCCGACAAGCCGAACGACGCCAACTACTTCGATTGGGCGCTGAGCTGTCGCGCCCGGGCAGCGTGATCGTCGTCGACGATATCGTCCGCAAGGGCGCTCTTTAGGCTCCATTCGTGATGGGTCCATTGCTCTCCACGCGGCCGCAGGTGCCGTCGAAGGAGCCGGGCAGTTTGCTGGGCGCGATCGTTGGCGGGTGCCTCGGCGCCGCGATCCTGACCCTGGGCATCGTTGCCATGGTCGCGATGGCTCGATCTTGGTGGGCGGAGGCCAAGGTTTACGCGTGGTCTGAAGGCGTGGCCACCATCCTCCAAGCTCGCGCGTCGGCGCCGCCCCGCGCGTACCGAGACCCATCGATTTCGGTGAGATTCCAGTACACCTACGCTGGGCACACCTACGAGTCCGAGCGGGTGGATGCTCGGTCGTCCGTCCGGCATCCCGAGGCGTTTCAGCTCGCGACGCTTTGGCGGCCCGGATCAAATTGGCCCTGTTACATCGACCCGGGCAACCCTCAGATCGCGGTGCTCCGGCGAGATAGCCTTTGGTGGGGCTTTGGCGTCCTGGTTCCCCTCGCCGTCGGAGGTGGCATGGGAGGGCTCTTCTTGTATGCCGCATGGAGGTCGCTTCGCCCGGAAGGAGATCCGGCGAGGGTGTCGTCACCGCTCGGAGCGAGACGGGCCGTCAGGCAGATAGCGACGGTGCTGCTGGTCGTCAGCCTCTTGGTGGTGACTTACTTCACGGGCGTGCGGCCGCTGCTCTTGTTCGAGAGCGCGACGCACTGGCGCGCGGTGCCGTGCACAATCGTCGCGAGCCGCGCTCGCGCGCACAGCAATGGCATGAGGACCGGGTACAGCGTCCAAGTCGTCTTTCGATACCCGTTCGACGGTCGTCAGTGGGCGTCAGGCGAGTATGAGTTGGATGAAAACAACGGTCGGTCGTACCAAGACGCCGCTGGAATCGTGAATCGGTACCCACCGGGAGCAGTGGCGAACTGTTACCTGGACCCGACCAGTCCGGACCGGGCGGTCCTCGATCGCTCCTGGCCAGTCGGAATGGCCTGGGGCCTGCTGCCGCTCGGCTTCTTGCTGGCCGTGACATGGCGACTGGTGGCTTCAGCGCGGCGGCGCAAGCGGGCGAGAGCTCCACGGCCCTGAGCGCGCATCCGGCCAGTATCTGGAGGGCTTGGACGTATCAGCTTCTTGGACGGGGCGGCCCATCGGCAAGCGCCGAGCCCCGGTCTCGCTCGAGCTCGCGCTTTGAAACGAGCGCTTGGCTTTGACGGGGCCCGCCGGTCCGCGCCGACAGAGACCGTGGCTAGCGCGTCGCCGATCCATCTTCGTCCCGACTGGATCTGCGAGATCCTGTCACCCTCGAACGCCCGGGACGACCAGGTCACCAAGTTCGAGACGTATCGCCGCCGCGGCGTGCCTCACTACTGGATCGCCGATCCTCAGCTCTCGACGCTCCGCGTGTTCCGCTGGACGCCCGAGGGCTATCTGGTCGCCCTGACTGCCCAGGCCGGCCAGCGCGTTCGCGCCGAGCCGTTCGACGCGGTGGAGCTGGAGGTGGCGGTGCTGTTCGGAGGGGATCCAGAGGAGTAGACGCGGTCGGCGCCGCGCCGATCTGTGGATAACTTCGATGATGTTTTCCACAGCCGACCAGTGGTAATCGTCGAAACGTGCAGCCGGAACGCATTCGACAAAAGAAGCTCGATCGGAGGCGACGGAAACGGGAACAGAAACGTCAGGCGCTCCGGCTTCGAGGAACGCCCGTGCTTGCGGCGCGCGAAATCGTGGTCCCGGTCGCGAAGAAGATGTCGGACACGCTGATCGAGTTCGCGCGCCCGCTCGTTGATCGTCTCCCGGTAGATCCGCGGGTGGACGAGCTGAAGCTGGTGCTGACGTTCGCGTCCTTCGTCTGGAACTGCGTTGTCAACGGGGCGAACGCCCACGAGCTCGTCCTGCCGAACGCACAAACGGCGCTCGACGTCCTCAGGCTCTCCTTGGCCGAAGGAGAAGTCGTCGTCGATGATCTTATCCGGCGCAAAGGGGAGATGTTTGCCGACGATGACCGGATCGTCATGGGGATCGAGGTCTACCGCCGAGACGGAGAGCTCCGAATCCTGGCGGCCAGTGCCTGGTCATGATCCTCGACGAGAAGACGCTGTACGAGAAGCTGCGGCGGATCGAGGCGTTGCACGCTGGCGCCACGACACCGGGCGAGCGTGATGCTGCCGCCAACGCCATCCGCCGCATCCGGGAGCGCCTCGAGCGCGCGGAGCAGGAAGATCCGCCGGTCGAGTACAAGTTCACGCTCGCCGACGGCTGGTCACGGAAGCTGTTCATGGCGCTGGCCCGCCGTTACGGCCTCAAGCCCTTTCGTTACCGGCGCCAGCGCTACACCACCGTCATGGTCCGTGTCTCGAAGAAGTTCGTGGACGCCACGCTGTGGCCGGAGTTCGTGGAGTTGGATCGGGTGCTGCGCGAGACGCTCGATCGCGCCACGGAGCGCGTGCTCGGGCAGGTCTTCCAGCAGGATGTCGCGGAGGCCGAGGTTCGAGACGAGCCGGGCGCGCTCGGCCCAGTCCGCACGACGACCGGCTCGAGCTGACGCTCGGCGTTCCCGGGGGGGGACAGGCCAGTTATGCAGGTAAGCCGAGATCCTTCCGGACATCCGCGAAGTCGAAGCGCGCTTCGGGTGGCGAGCGCTGTTCGTGGTTCTCGAACTCCTTCAGAAGCACGTCGACTCCGGCCCGGCCCTGCGCCGTTTTTGCGGCCGCGCGAGGCGTCTTCCCGTGGAGGGCGGGAACTGGTTGGTCGGCCCAGCCCCGGTAATGGCGCAGTTTGAAGGCGCGCACCAGGTCGGCGACGCTCGAGAATTCCGGCGGCCCGCTCGCCCCAGTGGTGCGCTTGACCAGCCGAGGCGCGAGGGGGTCGGCCTGTTCGCGACGAGCGTGGACCAGCAGTCCACGGCAAGCCTCGTCGACCCGCGAGCGCAGCGTATCCGCGCGCTCGACGGAGTTGGTCTCGACCCGCAGCTCGGACCCTCCCAGGGACGCGCTGCCGATGGCCATTCGTCCATCGCGGCGCTTGGACTCAGCTTTGCCGCGCAGGAAGGTGTAGCGATCGTCATCGCGATCAGGCGCCTCGATTCCCTCGATTGCCCGCAAATGGCGGTCGATTTCGTCGCGATTCTCCGACGCGAAGGTGAACACGTCCGTCGTGATCTTGAGCTTCTCGCCGTCCGTGTTGGTGAGCTTCGGCGGGACATGAGCCCCTCCTGCCTTGGTCTCGACGGCGTCCTCCCAGCGTCCAATCATGAAGCGTCCGATCGCTTCTTCCCGCAGGCGCTCGGGAGATGGCGCGGTCTTCCGTCGCAGTCGAACACGCACCTGGGCAACCACCTTGGCGGCCTCGACGGGTTGCAGGAGATTGGGGTGCATTCCGCAGAATACCGAGATCCCGTCGTGATCGACCACGCGGCCGAGCACCGCATCCCGCTTGACGAGCACGCGCGATCCTTTCACTTCGTGCACCTGACGATCTTCGCCGGTGAGCAGATCCCGGACGCACAGGCCACGCCCCGGATCGACGTCGGTGATCTCCCAGATCGTCAGCCATGAGCGCCGTTGAGCTTCGAGCCATCCCCGCTCCTCGGGCCGGCTCATGCCGCGGCGCGGGGCGCTATGGAAGTTTGGCAGGAAAACGCCGAGGCCGTCAGGTCGACTCCTCTCGAATCGGCTGCGAGCAGTCCTCAAACACCCGGGCCAGCCCGCGCTTGTCCAGAGTCCGGGCCGAGATCGCGATCATCGCTGTATACAGCCGCTCGTCTCGCTCGGTCAGGTCGTATCCGTTCATGGCGAGGAACGCGGTGGCCGCGGCGAGGCCGGCGCGCTTGTTGCCATCCACGAAGCCCTGGCTCTCGGCGATGTGGAAGGCGTAGGCAGCCGCCATCTCGAAGAGGGTGGTGTGGAGGTATTCTCCGCCGAATGACTGCCGCGGGATGGCGACGGCCGACTCGATGAGGCCGCGATCGCGCATGCCGAGGTCCCCGCCGTATCGCGCGATGCTGTCGGCGTGCAGCTCGAAGACGTCCTCGAGATCTAAGAACTCGGGATCGAGATCGCTCACTTAGCGAGCTTCTGAAGAGCGGTACCGACGTTCGCGTGCACGCGCGCCTTCGCCTTCGCGAACTTGGCGCGGTGGCGCTCGGCACGAGCGGAGACCTCGACGGGACCCACGATGAGCCGCTCGTCCTCGACCTTTAACTCCACCTCGTCACCGCGGGCAAGGCCCAACAGGTCGAGGATCGGTTTGTCGATGACGAGGCCCGTGCTGTCTCCGATCTTCGTGAGGCGCTTGGTCAGCATACATAGAATATTAGTATAAAATACCAGCCAGGCAAGGCGCCTTAGAGGACTCACCTCCGCGACTTGGCGCCTGTCGCGTTCACCTTCGCCGTGAACTGAGTGACGATCGCCGCCCTCGAGGTCGAGGATCGCGGCCGCATCGGAATGGCGTTCAGACTGTCCGCGACCCGCGCCCCACCGATCCGAGGGTGTACATTCGACCGATGTTGCGTCCTATCTTGGTCATTCTTTCAGCGTCCCTCCTGATCGCCTGCGCGTCCAACCGCGCCGGGCAGAGCGGGAGCAGTGGCAGCACCGGCGGCTCCAGCGGCAGCTACACCCTCGACGGCGGCTACACCGGCACCGGCAACGTCGCCGGCGCGCTCGGCATCCCCGACGCCGGCACCCCGCGCACTTTCCCCACCCAGGCCTGCCTGGACAAGGCCACCTCGCTCCTTGCCACCATGACCTCCGACGAGAAGATGGCGCAGATGCAGCAGATCGAGCGCGCCAACGTCAGCGCGTCGGACATCACCACCTACGGCGTCGGCTCCGTCTACAGCCAGGGGGGCTCGGCCCCCTCCACCAACACGCCCACCGGGTGGGCCGACATGGTCGACGGGTTTCGGAAGGCGTCGTTCTCGAGCCGCCTCAAGATCCCGATCATCTACGGCCTGGACGTCGTGCACGGCGTCGGCCCGGTGAAGGGCGCCACCGTCTTCCCGCATAACATCGGGCTCGGCGCCACGCGCGACGTCGCGCTGGTCGAGAAGGTCGCGACCGCCGTCGCTGAAGAGGCCGCCGGTTCCGGCGCCGACTTTCCGTTCGCACCGGTGGTGGCGGTCGCCCGCGACGAGCGCTGGGGGCGCACCTACGAGTCGTTCGGCGAGACGCCCGAGCTCCCTTCCGCCATGGGCGTCGCCTACATCAACGGCTTTCAGAAGCTCGGCGGGCCGTTCACCGTGCTGGCCAACGCCAAGCACTACCTGGGCGACGGCGGGACCATGAATGGCGTCAACGCCGGCGACACCTCGGGCGACGAGACGGCGCTGCGCGCGCTGCACCTGACGCCCTACCAGGCGGCAGTCGGCGCCGGGGTGGGGTCGATCATGGCGTCCTACAGCAGCTGGCAGGGGACGCGGATGCACATGAACACCACGATGATCACCGACGTGCTCAAGGGCCAGCTCGGGTTCGCCGGGTTCGTCGGGTCGGACTACAACGGCTGCACGACGAACGGCGTGACCCTGGGGCCCTGCCTGAACGCCGGCGTCGACATGGTCATGACGTTCGGGCCCAGCGCCTCATCCTTCCTGTCGATGGTGCGCGCGCTGGTTCCGGGCACGGTCCCGCAGAGCCGCATCGACGACGCCGCCCGGCGCATCCTGGTCGTCAAGTGCGAGATGGGGCTGCTCGACGGTACGCAGCGGCTGGTCGACCGGACATTGACAGCGGGTGTCGGCTCGGCCGCGCACCGGGCGGTGGCGCGGCAGGCGGTGGCGGAGTCGGTGGTCGTCCTCAAAAACGACGGCGGCGTGTTGCCGCTGTCGAAGTCCGTCCCGGGCGTCGCGCTCGGCGGCAAGACCGCCGACAACATCGGTAACCAGTGCGGCGGCTGGACCGTCACCTGGCAAGGGATGACCGGCAACGTGACGACGGGCGGGACCACCATTCGGGCGGCGCTGGAGAGCGTGCTGACGACCGCGCGCGTGAACTATGCGTTGGACGGTTCGGCGACCGGCAACGGGTCGACCGTCGGCATCGCCGTCATCGGCGAGACGCCGTACTCGGAGGGGTGCGGCGACATCCCCAGCCCGCAAGGCGGGAACTCCTGCGTCAACCGACCGACGACGCTGGAGGTGGACAGCGCCGACGTGGCGGTCGTCCAAAAAATGAAGAGCGCGGGCCTCCAGGCCGTGGTCGTGCTGGTGACCGGCCGGCCGCTGATCCTCGATCAGATCCTGCCGATCGCGGACGCCATCGTGGTCGCCTGGCTGCCCGGAACCGAAGGGGCCGGCGTGACCGACGTGCTCTTCGGCGACGTGCATCCGACGGGCAAGCTCCCGCGCACCTGGCCCCGCGGCATGTCGCAGATCCCCATCAACGTCGGCGACGCGAACTACAACCCGCTCTACCCGTACGCCTACGGACTGACCTACTAGGAAGCGATCACCCTCGGCTGGGCCGACGAACCCCCTCGGAGGCCGTTAAACCGGCCTGCTGGGTGCTAGCTCAGCCGTCGAGACTGCTCCGGAGGAGGGTTTCGAACCCCCGACCCGGCGGTTAACAGCCGCCTGCTCTGCCACTGAGCTACTCCGGAATGTGAGAGGCGCTCATTATGAGGAGCGGCCCTCGCCAGTCAAGCGCCGGGTGGATGCCAGCGTAGGATCCGGACGGCGTTGTCGTAATAGACCTTGCGCAGGACCGGCTCCGGCAGGCCGATGCCGTCGATCTTCCAGCGCCCTTGGATAGGGGTGGGGCTCTCGAACTGGCGGTCGAGCGTCTCGAAGTAGCGCCAGGTCTCGGTGAAGAAGCGGACCTCGTCCTCGCGCGTGGGCGGATTGGCGCCGTTCGAGCCGTACATCATGTCCTCCTGGTCGGCGCCGATGCCGGTGTCGGTCCCGAACAGGATGCGGTCCTGGTACTTGATGAAGAAGCGCCGCATCTTCTCCTGCGGCTGGCGTCCGATCTCGGGGACGCGCGCTGCCGTGTCGACGAACATGTTCGGGTACTTGTCCAACATGCGCCCCACGTTGTCGGGATCCTCGGGGTCGTCGCCGAAGTGGACGGCGATGAAGGTCGTCTTGGGGTGGCGGGCGATCCGCCGCTCGAGCGCGTCGTAGAGCTGCTGCCAGGCAGGGACGCCGGCGTCGTAGAAGGACCACTCGGGGTGGGCCTGCAGCTCGTCCCAGCGCTCGTTGTCCGGCGTGGCCGGCTTCCAGAAGGCCTTCGGATCGCCGCAGTGGATGGCGACCGGCATGCCGAGCTCGCCCGCGCGCTCGAACATCGGATCGAGCCCGGGATCGTCGACGGCCAGCAGGTGGACGCCGTCGTGCGCGCGGTAGCCCAGGCCCAGCCCCTTCGTGATCTTCAGGCCGCGCGCGCCGAGGCGCTGTCCTTCCGCCAGCTGGTCGGCCATCGCCTCGCCGTATCCCTTGCCCATGCGCACCAGCTTGAAGTTGGGCGTCATGAACACGACGACGCGCCCGCCGCCGGTCATCGAGTTGGCCGCGCCGAGCTGCGTCTCCAGCATCCCGCGCGGCGGCCCCGGGTACATGCCCGACAGGTTGACCACGCCGTCGATGCCCCATTCGTTCATCAACCGCAC
>Ga0134128_10008467_pt1 | contig 12382 bp, 9 predicted proteins | sample KB31754_FD_96462 | JGI IMG/M metagenome (GOLD analysis project Ga0134128, IMG submission 96462) | Terrestrial soil microbial communities with excess Nitrogen fertilizer from Kellogg Biological Station, Michigan, USA - KB3-175-4 | ecosystem: Environmental > Terrestrial > Soil > Unclassified ...
CGATCAGCTCGAGGTCAGCAAACATTACGCCAGGGCGCTCGCCGCGGTCGTCGAGCAGTACCTCGGCGCCCGTCGCCTCGAGGGCTTCGTGCAGGCGATTGGCCTCATCGCGCACGATCTCGCTGCGATCGTAGCCGATCGGGGCGATCGCGACCGCGAACGGCGCCATCGAGAAAGGCCAGACGATACCCCGCTCGTCGTGGTTCTGCTCGATCGCCGCGGCGACGACGCGCGTCACTCCGATGCCGTAGCAGCCCATCTGGAGGACGTGCGACCGCCCCTCGGCGTCGAGGTAGGTCGCGCCCATCGCCTTCGAGTAGACGTCGCCGAGTGCGAACACATGGCCGACCTCGATGCCGCGCACGATCGACAGCGTTCCGTTGCCGTCGGGCGACTGATCGCCCTCGATCACGTTGCGGATGTCGGCGACGAGATCAGGCTCGCGGCAATCGCGACCGAAGTTGACGCCGCGCAGGTGATAGTCGGCTTCGTTCGCGCCGCAGACGAAGTCGCTCATCACGGCCACCAGGCGATCGGCGATCAGCGGCATGTCGGCCGGCATGCCGACGGGACCGAGATAGCCGGGACGGCAGCCTGTCGCCGCAACGATCTCGACTTCGCTCGCCCATCGCCACCCGTCGAGATTCGGCAGCTTGCCGATCTTCACCTCGTTGCCCATCCGATCGCCGCGCACGAGCAGCATCTGCACGCGATCCTGCGCGTAAATCATCAGGCATTTCACCGTTCGTGCGAGCGGCAGCCCGAGGAGCTTCGCCACTTCCTCGCACGTCGACATTCCGGGCGTCGGCACGCGCTGCATCGCCTCGTTCGGAGCCGCGCGCGTTTCCTTCGGCGCGATCGCCTCGGCCTGCTCGACGTTCGCCGCATAGTCCGATTCGTTGCTGTACGCGATCGCGTCCTCACCCGACTCGGCGAGCACCTGGAACTCGTGCGAGGCGAAGCCGCCGATCGCGCCGGTGTCCGCTTCGACGGCGCGAAACTCGAGCCCGAGGCGCGTGAAAATGCGCGCATACGCGTCGTACATCGCCCGGTACGACACCATCAGCGCATCGCGGTCGACGTCGAACGAATACGCGTCCTTCATCAGGAATTCGCGCCCGCGCATCACGCCGAAGCGCGGCCTGATCTCGTCCCTGAACTTGACCTGGATCTGATAGAGGTTGACGGGCAGCTGGCGATAGCTGCGGATGTCCTTGCGCACGATGTCGGTCATCACTTCCTCGTGCGTGGGTCCGAACAGGAAGTCGCGCGCCTGCCGGTCCTTGATCTTCAAAAGCAGCGGACCGAACTTGTCCCAGCGCCCGGTTTCCTCCCACAACTCGGCCGGCAGGATGTGCGGGAGATACGATTCGAGCGCACCGGCCCGATTCATCTCCTCGCGAACGACGTGCTCGACCTTGCGCAGTGTCCGCAGCCCGAGCGGCATCCAGCTGTAAATGCCGGACGACACTTTCTTGATCATGCCCGAGCGCAGCATGAGCTTCTGGCTCACGACCTCGGCTTCGGCGGGGGCTTCCTTGAGCGTGCTGAGGTAGAACTGGGTGACGCGCATCGCGCGCTGGTCTCCGATCGGCGGTCCGCGATTTTATCGTCCTTTGCCGGCGAGGCCGCGAGCGGATGCGAGAATCGAGCGTCTGTCGTTCGATTGCTTCGCGATGACTGTTTCCGATCTGGACGATCCGCGCCGATGGCCGTCGGCAATCGTCGCGCCGTTCGACGAAGCGGCGCGCGCGGTTTCCGCGGAGACGCAGGCGGACGCCGACGCGCACGATGCACGCGTGCGTGCGTGGCTTCGCGATGCGGTGCGCGCCCGCGACGGCGCGCGGCTGGCCCGATCGTTCGCGAACGCACCGACGCCGGCGCTCGCGCGGCATCTGCGGCGGCTCCTCGCGGCGATCGAGCGCGAGGGGTCATCGCCGGCCGATGGCCTCGTTACGATGCTGTTCGCGATTCCGGTGATCGTTGTCGCGGCACAGCGGACGAAGGCAGCGGCGGTCACGCTCGATGCGGTGCTTCCCGACGTTGCAGCGCTCGCGGCGATCCTGCGCGATGCGAACGCACTGGGCGGCTGCGAAACGTTCGCGCTGTCGTCATCGCTGGTCTTCGTCGACGCCATCGACGTTGCGGCATTGCCGGCCCTCCTTGCCGAAAACGAAACGCGTGCGGGTGCGCTCGATCTGGCGCCCGCGGCAATCCGCGTCGAAGGCGATGACGAGCGCGTGCATCTGCGTTTCGTCGTCGGTGCGGCGCTGACCGCGCCGGCGGTCGATCCGATGCGCGAATCGTCGATCGCGCGCTGGGGCATGCCGTTCGCGCAGGCGCTCGGTCGTGCACTCGCTGCGCCGGACGTGATCCTGCTCGCGCTACCGCGCGACGCGCAGCGGCTGGTCGTCGCGGTGCAAACGGGGCGTGCAGCGCAGCGCGAGGTCTCGGCGCAGCTTTTTGCAGGCAATGCGATTCGGCGGTTCCGCGCCTCCTACGGCGAGCCGACGGCGATCATCAGTTCGCACGTCGCCGACGATGCGCCCGGCGGCGGCGAATTGCGCTTGTCGCTGTCGTCCCCGTTCGCGCCGAAGGCGGCCGAGGGCTTTCGCTGCCTGCTCTATCCGTACGAAACGGTGCAGGAGGTCGCGGGGATGCTTGAGGCGCTGCTCACCGATTGCCGCGTGACCGACGTGCGCGTCGTCACGGGCGTCCACGACGATCTCGACACGCTGACCGGCGGCCGTCTGTTCTTCAAGGACCACGGGCCAACGACGCATTGATCGGGCGCCGACGCCGTCGTCATCGACGACGCGCGCTCGCCGCCGCGCCGCTTCACGCGCCCGATGCCGCTCACGTGCTCGGTGACGGTCGGATTGCCGACGTATTCGATGACGCCCGCGCCGGAGATGCTCGCGTGGAGCGTGTTCGATGCGTGGACGAGCACGTCGCCGACCCCGCTGACCGACACCGTCGCGTCGTCCGCGAGCAGGTTCTCGGCGCGATAGGAGCCCGCACCCGAGATCGACACGTCCTCCTGCTCGACGCGTCCGGCGAGTTTCGCATCGAGCGCGCCCGATCCGTGGACGCGCAGCGATTTGGCGCGAAGGTCGTCGATCGAAAGCCGCGAGCCGCCGGACGCGGCGATTCGCAGCGACGACGTTTCGAGCTTCGGCACGTCGATCCGCACGTTTCCGGTGAGCGCGATGACGTCGAGCCTGCGAAAGCGCAGCGTGACGTGTGCGACGGCGGGCGATCGCCCGCCGAAGAGACGGTTCCACCAGCGCCGGCGATCGAGCGCGCGGACGAGCAGTCGACCGTTGGCGACCTCGGCGCTGACGCGGTTGGCGCCGGCCGCCTGGACCTCGATCGATTCTTCGTCGGATTGCAGCAGCGTCACCTCGGCCTTGCCGCCGACCTCGACTTCGTGGAACGGCGGCAGACTTTCCCGCCGCTCGGCCCGCACGGACGGCTCGCCCGCCATCCCGCGCGTCAGCGTCCACCAGGCGAGCGCCGCCGAGACGAGGACTGTCGCGAGAATCAGCCACGGCAGCGATGTTCGAGGCATCGGGCGGTCAACGTATCAAGAAAGGGTGCACGGCGGGACGCTTGTGATCGGTCGCTTATGCGCGCAAGGTTAGACGCAGCAACGTGCCGGCGTGGATTCGCCATTGACAATCGGGGAATTGCGGAATACGGTATACCGAATTCGGTAGCCACCGTCCAAGAACGAAGGAGGACCGTGATGGAACCAGCGTCGCAGCCGATTCGCGTCGTCATCGCGAAGGTCGGCCTCGATGGCCATGACCGCGGCGTCAAGATCGTCGCGCGCACGCTGCGCGATGCGGGCATGGATGTGATCTACACCGGACTGCATCGGACGCCGGAGGAAGTCGTCGAGGCGGCGATCCAGGAAGACGTCGACGTGATCGGCGTCAGCATCCTGTCCGGCGCCCACATGACGGTCTTCCCGCGCCTCATCGACCTGCTGCGCGAACGCGACGCAGAAGACATCCTCGTGGTCGGCGGCGGCGTCATCCCCGACGAGGATCTGCCGAAGCTCAAGGCGATCGGCGTGCGCGAACTGCTGCTGCAGGACACGCCGCCGCGCGAGATCGTCGAGACGATCCGGCGCGTCGTCGCCGAGCGAGGACCCCGGTGATGGAGCAGTGGTCGTTTCCGCCGCGCTTCGACGCGGCCTATTCGCCGCCGGCCGGGTCGCGCTACTGGTTTCCGGTGCGCGAGACGATGCCGGCCGGCGACCGCGACAAAGCGATCCTCGAGCGCTTGCGCGAGGTGACGCGCTACGCGTACGACACGTCGCCGTTCTATCGGCAAAAATGGGACGATGCCGGCTTCCACCCCGGTCATCTGCGCTCGCTCGAGGACTTCGAAGCGAAGGTGCCCGTCGTCACGAAGCGCGACCTGCGCGAGGCGCAGACGCGCGAGCCGCCGTTCGGCGATTACCTGTGCGTTCCCGACAGCGAGGTCCATCACATTCACGGCACGTCGGGGACGACCGGCCGGCCGACCGCGTTCGCGATCGGACGCAGCGACTGGGATGCGATTGCGAACGCGCATGCGCGAATCATGTGGGGCATGGGCATTCGTCCGGGCGACGTCGTGTTCGTCGCCGCGATCTTCAGCCTGTACATGGGCTCATGGGGCGCGCTCAGCGGCGCCGAGCGATTGCGCGCGAAGGCGTTTCCGTTTGGCGCGGGTGCCCCGGGCATGACCGCCCGCGCGGCGATGTGGCTCGATCTCGTGAAGCCGGCGGCACTGTACGCAACCCCGTCGTTCGCGCTGCACCTGGCCGAGGTCGCGCAAAGCGAAGGCTACGATCCGCGGCGCTTCGGCCTCTCGACGATGTTCTTCTCCGGCGAGCCCGGCGCATCGGTGCCGGGCGTGCGCGATCGCATCGTCGCCGCCTACGGTGCGCGCGTCGTCGATTGCGGCTCGATGGCGGAGATGACGCCGTTCATGCACGTCGCCGGTTCCGCACAGACCGACGGCATGCTGTGCTGGCAGGACATCGTCTACACCGAAGTGTGCGATCCGAAGACGCATCTGCGCGTGCCCTACGGTGCGCGCGGCACGCCGGTGTACACGCACCTCGAGCGCACGTCGCAGCCGATGATCCGCCTCGCGTCCGGCGATCTCACGCTGTGGGAGAACGGCCCCAATCCGTGCGGTCGAACCTATCCGCGGCTGCCGCAAGGCATCTTCGGACGCATCGACGACATGTTCACGATCCGCGGCGAAAACGTCTATCCGAGCGAAGTCGACGCCGTGCTGAACGGGTTGCCGGGTTACGGCGGCGAGCACCGGATCGTCATCACCCGCGAAGGCGCGATGGACGAACTCGTCATCCGCATCGAGATCGCGGCTGATCGCCATGCGCAGGGCGCGGGCGCGCACACCGAGTTGCGCGACGAAGCGGCGCGGCGGCTTTCCAAGATGCTTGGCCTGCGCTCGAAGCTCGAGGTGGTCGCGCCGGGCACGTTGCCGCGCACCGACTTCAAGGCGCGGCGCGTGATCGACGACCGCGAGGTGTTCCGCGAGATGAATGCAAGGCTCGGCGCGAGGGGCGAGGAGTGAGGGACGCGGGAGCGATTCGCGATGTCGTACGTCGCCTCGGCTGATCTCGCATCGCGCGTCCTCGAAGGCGATACGCGCGCGATCGCCCGGCTCCTGTCGCGTGCCGAGAATGGCGCGGCCGAGGCGCGACCGACGCTCGATGCGATGTTCGCGCACGCGGGTCGCGCGCACGTCGTCGGCATCACCGGCGTACCGGGCAGCGGCAAGTCGACGCTGGTCGCGAAGCTCGCCGCCGAGGTCCGCAAGAGCGGGCGCAAGGTCGCGATCGTCGCGATCGACCCGTCGAGTCCGTTCTCGGGTGGCGCGATTTTAGGCGATCGCATCCGCATGGGCGATCTCGCCGGCGACTCCAGCATCTTCGTGCGCAGCATGGCGACGCGCGGCGCGCTCGGTGGTCTCGCCAAGGGCACGCTGGAGGCGGTCGACGTGCTCGACGCGGCGGGCTTCGACATCGTGATCATCGAGACCGTCGGCGTCGGGCAGGACGAGGTCGAGGTCGCGCGTGCCGCGCACACGACGGTCGTCGTCTCGGCGCCGGGACTCGGCGACGATATCCAGGCGATCAAGGCGGGCATTCTCGAGATCGCCGACATCCACGTCGTCAGCAAGTGCGACCGTCCCGACGCCAACCGGACGATCGTCGATTTGAAGACGATGCTCGCGCTCGGGCTGACGCACATGGACACCGAGAAGTGGACCAAAGTGGGCTCGGAGACGACTTTCACCGACGCGTCGACGAAAGTGGGGTCGGAGACGAGTTTCACAGACCCGTCGGTACACGGCACTTCAGCGACGAAAGTCGTCTCCGACCCCGTGCCCCGCTTCCCCGAAATCATCGCGACGAGCTCGATCCGCGGGCAAGGCGTGGCCGAGCTTCTCGCCGCCATCGATCGTCATCGCGAAACGCTCGAGCGCACCGGCGAGATCGAGGCGCGCCGCGCGGCGATCGCCGAGCGCCGGCTGCTCGCCGCCGGCGAGGGGCTGCTCCGCGACGCGTTCGCGCGTCATCGCGTCGGCAGGCTGTCGCCATTGCTCGAACGACTGCGCGTGCGCTCGCTCTCGCCGCACGCGGCTGCGCAGCAGTTGCTGCGCGAACTGAACATCGGAGGTGATGCATGAACGACTCGAGGAGCCCGAAGACGACGCAATTGGCCGCCGAAGTCGACGCGTGGGAGAAGAACGAAGTCGCGAAGTTCGTCGCGCGGGCGCCCGAGCGCGCCGGCGAATTCCGTACGCTCGGCGGCTTCCCGTTGAAGCGCACGTACACGGCGCTCGACGTCGCCGATACGCCGCTCGACGACGTCGGCCTTCCCGGCCGCTATCCGTTCACGCGCGGACCGTACCCGACGATGTATCGCGGCCGCCTGTGGACGATGCGCCAGATCGCGGGCTTCGGCACCGCCGAGGACACGAACCAGCGCTTCAAGTACCTGATCGCGCACGGCCAGACCGGCCTTTCGACCGATTTCGACATGCCGACGCTGATGGGCTACGACAGCGACCATCCGATGAGCGAAGGCGAGGTCGGGCGCGAAGGTGTCGCGGTCGACACGCTCGCCGACATGGAACACCTGTTCGACGGCATCGATCTCGAGAAGATCTCCGTGTCGATGACGATCAACCCGAGCGCGTGGATCCTGCTCGCGATGTACGTCGCGCTCGCGCAGAAGCGCGGCTACGACCTGAACAAGCTGTCGGGAACGATCCAGGCCGACATCCTGAAGGAGTACCAGGCGCAGAAGGAATGGGCGTTCCCGGTGGCGCCGTCGGTACGCATCGTCCGCGACTGCATCACGTACTGCGCGCGCAACATGAAGCGCTACAACCCGATCAACATCTCCGGTTACCACATCTCCGAAGCGGGCGGCTCGCCGCTCGACGAGGTCGCGTTCACGATGTGCAATCTGATCGCGTACGTCGACGAGGTGCTGAAGACCGGCATGCACGTCGACGAGTTCGCGCCGCGGCTCGCGTTCTTCTACGTCTGCCAGGCCGACTTCTTCGAGGAGATCGCAAAGTTCCGCGCGGTGCGCCGCGTCTACGCGAAGATCATGCGCGAGCGCTTCGGTGCGACGAATCCCGAGTCGATGCGGCTGCGCTTCCATTGCCAGACCGCGGCGGCGTCGCTCACCAAGCCGCAGTACCGGATCAACGTCGTTCGCACGAGCCTGCAGGCGCTCGCGGCCGTGCTCGGCGGCGCGCAAAGCCTGCACACGAACGGCATGGACGAGGCGTTCGCCATCCCGACGGAGGAGGCGATGAAGATATCGCTGCGCACGCAGCAGGTCATCGCCGACGAAAGCGGAGTGGCCGACGTCGTCGATCCGCTTGGCGGTTCGTATTTCGTCGAGAGCCTGACGACGCAGTACGAGCGCGCGATCTTCGGCGTGATCGACGAGGTCGACCGCAACGGCGGCACGATCAAGCTGACGCAGGAGGGGTGGTTCCAGCGCCGCATCGCCGACTTCGCGTACGACACCGCGCTCAAGAAGGCGAACGGCGAGAAGACGGTGATCGGCGTCAACAAGTACGTCGAGCCCGAGGAGCGATTCGACATCGAGCTGCATCCGTACGACGCGTCGACGGCGGATCGCCAGATCGCGCGCCTGCATCGCGTGCGGCGCGAGCGCGACAACGCCAAGGTGGCCGCGCTGCTCGATCGCCTCGTCGAGGTCGCGAAACGCGAGGACGAGAACATCATGCCGGTCACGATCGAGCTCGTGGCGGCCGGCGCGACGATGGGCGACATCATCGAGAAGTTGAAGGGGCTGTGGGGGACGTATCGCGAGAATCCGGTGTTTTGACACCCACGGCACCCATGTCATCCACCGTCTCCGAATGGGTCGCGCGCTTTCTTGAAGCCCGTGGCCCGAAACGCGTGTTCGGGCTCCAGGGCGGGCACATCCAGCCGATCTGGGATCGGCTGATCCAGCACGGCATTCCAATCGTCGACGTGCGTCATGAAGGCGCCGCCGTCCACATGGCGGCCGCGCACGCGGTTCTGACCGGTGAGCTCGGCGTGGCGCTCGTCACGTCGGGACCGGGCGTCACGAATTGCGTGACGTCGATCGCGAACGCCGACCTCGAGCGCGCGCCGATCCTCGTCATCGGCGGCTGCCCGCCCGCACGGCAGGATCACAGGGGGCCGCTGCAAGGCACGCCGCACGTCGAGATCATGCGGCCGATCACGCGACGCGCGCGCACGCTGCGCAGCGCCGAGCAGGTGATCCGCGAGCTCGATGAAGCCGTTGCGATCGCCCGTGGCGCGCACGATCTGCCCGGGCCCGTCTATATCGAGATTGCGACCGACGTCTTGCGTACGAGCGTCAGTGAAGCGGCCGCGTTGCCCGAGTACTTGCGCCCGCGCGAGCCCGCCCGCCTGCTCGCCGATCCTGCCGCGATCGATCGCGCCGCGGCGCTGTTCGCGAAGGCGAAGCGCGCACTCGTCATCAGCGGCGGCGGCGCTCGCGACGCGAAAGCCGCGCTCGTGCAGCTTCTCGACGCGACCGGCGCCGCGTACCTCGACACGCAGGAATCGCGGGGCCTCGTGCCCTCCGACCATCCGGCGTTCGCCGGCGCCATGCGCGCGGCCGCGATGGCCGAGGCCGACCTCGTCGTCACCGTCGGCCGCAAGCTCGACTATCAACTGGGTTACGGCTCGCCGGCCGCGTTCCCCAACGCCCGCTTCATCCGGGTTGCCGCGTACGCGGGTGAGCGCGACGACAACCGCCCTGGCGACGCGGGCATCGCGGGTGACGTCGCGACGTCGCTCACGATGCTTGCCGATGCGCTGCGCCCACGCGTCCCGGCAATCGACATCGGTTGGCGCGATGCACTTCATGCGAAGCACGTCGAGCGCTCGCGCAAGTATGTTGCGTCGCTTGCCACGACGCCTTCAGGGGCCGATGGCCGGATGCATCCGAACCGGATCTTCGCGGCGCTCTGCACGGCGCTTCGCGACGACGCGATCGGCATCGCCGACGGCGGCGACATCCTGAGCTTCGCGCGACTGGGCCTTTCCACGTCGACGTACCTTGACTCCGGCGCGTTCGGCTGCCTCGGTGTCGGCGTGCCGTTCGCCAACGCGGCCGCGCTCGCGCATCCCGACCGGCAGGTCGTCGCCGTGTGCGGGGACGGTGCGTTCGGCCTTCACGCAATGGAGATCGACACCGCTGTACGCCATGGCTGCAAGGCGGTGTTCGTCATCGCGAACAACGCCGCCTGGAACATCGAGCGCCTCGATCAGGAGCGCAACTACGGCGGACGCGTGAGCGGCACCACGCTCGGTGACTCCGATTACGCCGCGATGGCGCGCGCGTTCGGTCTTGCCGCCGAGCGCATCGTCGACGCGACCGATCTCGATGCGGCGCTCGAACGCGCATTCGCGAACGCGCCGGCGCTCGTCGACGTCGTCGTCACGCGCGACACGCTGTCGTCCGATCTCACGAAAGGACTGTCGCTCGTCCCCGATCACCAGGCACTGACCGCATGGGACAATGCGGAACGCGAACGCCTTTCGATTTGATCGCAAACCGATGTCGCAGGGCCTGATTCTCGACTACCTCGGTTACACGCCGAGGATCGGCGGCACACTCGCCATCGCGGAACATGGCGCGCTGATCGGCCGCTCGACGATCGGCGCCGATTCGGTGCTTCGCGACTACGCGACCGTTCGCGCGGATGGCGAGAACATCCGCATCGGCGCCAACGCCTGGTTCGGCGAGCATGCGACGGCGCACATTGCCGACCAGATTCGCGGTGCCGTCATCGGCGACGAAGTCACCGTGGGACGCTGTGGCATTGCGCACGCCTGCACGCTCGGCGACGGTGTCGTGATCGGTGAATCATCAGCAGTGATGGACGACGCGAGCGTCGGCGATTTCGCCGTCATCGCCGGCGACAGCCTCGTGCCGCCCCGCAAGCAATTGCCCGGCGGCTTTCTCTATGCAGGGCATCCGGCGAAACCGGTGCGGGCGATCAGTCGCGACGAAGCGAGAGCGTTTGCGGATGGCCTGCGCCAGGGGCAGCCGGCGCCTGCGCTCGCGTCACGTCGTCTCCCAACCTCAAGCGACGTGATGAAGTCGCTTCCGTCCGGGTCCCGAGGGTCGCTGCGCGAGGCGCATGGCCGCTCGCCGCGCGTCACCCACGCGTTCGTTGCGCCGACCGCAACCGTTGCAGGCACCGTCGAATTGCAGGACGACGCAAGCGTCTTCTTCGGCTGCAGCGTCTTTGCAGGCGACGGCCGCATCGTCATCGGCGCGCGGACGAACGTGCAGGACAACTGCATCCTCGAGACGAGCCGCCGCCGCGGCGATCTCGTGCTCGGCATCGGCGTGACGATCGGGCACAACGTGCAACTCGGCTCGGGAACGATCGACGACGATGCGCTGATCGGCATGGGCTCGCGCGTCGGCGACAACGTCGTCGTCGAACGCGGCGCGTGCATCGGCGCCGGCGCGTGGGTCGAGCCGAACACGCGCGTGCGCGCCGGCTGGATCTGGGCCGGACGTCCGGCCGTCGCGTTCCGCGAATTGAAGCCCGAGGAACGCGCCGAGTTCGCCCGCGCCCGCGACATCTACGTCACGTATTCAACCGAATACCGCAAGCAGCGCTAAGGCGTCGCCTCCGCAACCGTCGGCAGCGCGACCTGCACGTTGGCCGCCGCGTGCGACAGATGCGCGCGCACGAGCGCCGCCGCCGCCTCGCCGTCGCGCTTCGCGATCGCGCGCAGGATCTGTTCGTGCTCGACCCAGATCGCCTTCCGATATTCGCGATGCTGCAGCACCTCGCGCATCGCCCGGCGCAGGTGGTTCCACAGGTCGGCCATCAGATCGACGAAGAGCCGATTGCGCGACAGCTCGTAGAGGTACATGTGAAAGCGCATGTCGGCGTCGATCAATTCGGGGATCGAGTTCGCGCGCACCGCTTCCCGGCCCCCGGCGACGATCGCCTCGCCACGCGCGATGTCCGCGCTCGTCGCGTTGCGTGCGGCCAGCGACGCGGCGAGCGGCTCGATGCCGAGGCGCAATTCGTAGATCGAGCGCATGAAGTCGCGGTCGAGCGGGGCGACCATCAGTCCGCGCCGCCCTGCTTCGCTCACGAATTTCTGCTGCTTCAAAAGCATCAATGCCTGGCCGACCGGCTGCCGCGACACGGCGAGCTTCCCGGCGACCGACTCCTGCGTGAGCCGCTCGCCGGGTGGAAGGCGACCGTCGCAGATCGCGTCGAGGATCGTCCGGTAGACCTGCTCGACGATCGTCGGCGCCGGCGCGAGCGAGGGTATGCCCGGCATCGTCCGCGATGCATTCATTCCCCGATGATAGCCGCTTCAGTGCGGCGCCGACTCGAAACGGATGTCGCCGTACCAGGCTTCGGCGTGGCTGTCGGTGTTGTCGCTGTCGGTCATGACGCCTACGGCGGTCAAAAGGCCAGGCTCCTCGCCGAACGCGCGCACGAAATCGGCGTGCACGTTTCGCGATATTGCCTGCCATGCGCCGACGCCGGCTTCGCCGCTCGATGCGACGATCATCTGGATCCGGCGTGTATGCGGGTTGGCGATCACCGTGCCGACCGCGTCGCGGTTCGACCAGATGTAGATCAGCGTCGCATACGGCAGCTCGCGTCCGGCAACGCGCTTCGCAACGCCGTAGATGCCACGGTCGATCAGCGGCAGCTTGCGCGTATCGCCGTCGAACTCGAGGATGATGCGCGCCGGCGCGTCCTCGCGCGATGCCCGCCGCGAGTCGGCGTCGGGGATGAGCGCGGCGATCTTCCATCGCCA
>Ga0134128_10008469_pt1 | contig 12379 bp, 8 predicted proteins | sample KB31754_FD_96462 | JGI IMG/M metagenome (GOLD analysis project Ga0134128, IMG submission 96462) | Terrestrial soil microbial communities with excess Nitrogen fertilizer from Kellogg Biological Station, Michigan, USA - KB3-175-4 | ecosystem: Environmental > Terrestrial > Soil > Unclassified ...
CAATTAAAGTCCAGGCCTGCGGATAGCGGAACGTCAGATCGAAATTTGCATAAGAGAATCCAACGTTCGGATACCACGTCCCTTTGTTGCCCACATAGAGCAATCCTTCACCCGCTTTGGAAAGCACGTCTCCGCTATAAACAAAATGCAACTGGATTTTCTGGCCCTTGCGGAGCGGCTCCGGAAGAAGCACCACAACCAAATCGTTTCCCCGGCGGGATGTTTGGGTGCCCTCCGCAGAAGGATTGTGAATGAACTCGATATCTCTCCCGTTGGCTTCGACCCGCTGCACATTGAGAAAACGCGACAACTCGAATATCAACGTCCTTTCACCTCCCTGCTGGGCTTCGAGTTGCAGCACCGCATCGCTGGAAATCTCTGTGGGCGGTTTGACTGTGGTCGTGATTTTGTAATTGGTGACGGCCACTGGATTCGCGCCACCGATTTCTCCATTTACGCTATTCAGTTTTTCCTGACGGGCCTCGTTTCCGCGCAACGCGAAAGATGACCACATGTCATAGTAAGTCTTGCTATCCACCACCTTCGATTGTCCTACCCAGATTTGCTCCGATGCGGTGGAATCGTAATAAGCATCGAAGTCTCCAAGGTGGTGTCCCTGCAACCGCGCGTGAAACAGCCGGTCGCCCTCAAGATTTGCGGAGGTCGGTGCGCCACCCGGCGGTAAGAATTGGCTGAAGCTGATGAACAAGCGCAGCGCATCCATGGTGGCCAGGTTCTTGGCCGCATCGTTCCACCTGGAATAGAAGTCTGCTGCGACGGCAGATTCCGCCGGGAGTACATAGGCCACCAATTGCTGAAAGGTATCATCGTTAAAACGAAAATAGGCGGTGCCGAATTTCTCCTCCAAAATCGCCGCTCCCGTGAATAGAGCCATGGATCCGCGCTCTGCCTGATCGGAAGGCATGAGAAGAATTTCGCCGTCTCCCTGAAAAAAAGCTCCCGTCACTCGGCCTGCAACATCTTCAGTGAAGCCGATTGTCCCGTCATCGAGGCTTATGTGAATAGCAGCGCGGTCGAGGGATGCCTCGCGAATGGTGTAAATGCGGTTTTTGTCGAGTCCGACGTCGTTCAGCCTCGTGTACAAGGACTCAGCGGAACGCAACTCAGGCAGAGAAGAGTTCTTTGTGGATGCGGTGGCGCCCACCTGCGCTTTCAATGACGCCGCGCACAAGAGAATCACGAGGGAGAAAATAAGGGCGCCGAATTTGCTCGTTACCTTTGTCACCTGCGCTCCCCGGTATCCATTGCTAGAATCCGGCCATGCGTCTGCGCGCTATTATCCTACTTCTTGCTTCTTTATTTGTTACAGCGTGTGCCAACGCAGACGTAATTCACCTGAAGAATGGCCGCACGATCTGGGCCGATGAAGTCCGGGACAAAGGTACGCGGGTCGAGTATGACGTTGGCGACGATTCCTATGCCATCCCGAAATCGTCTGTAGATCACATTGAAACCGGCGGCGTTCCGCCCCAATTCGGCGGCTCCAGCAGCGGAGCCAGCCACGATGTGCCCACTTTTGTGCCGCCCGACACAGCGAAAGTAGACCCGGGATTACTGAATAAGATTGTTCACGATGGCGGTGTTGACCCTGACGCTCTGGCTTCCATTGCGCAACAGGGCAATGCGAAAACAACCGCCGTGGGGTATTTCATCGCGGGAAAGTATGAACTTCAGCACGGCAATTTTCCCAAGGCCCGCAATTATTTTGAGAGCGCTGTAGAAGCCGATCCCGAGAACCCAAGCATCCTTAACTATTACGCCGCGATGCTGGTGCGGACAGGAAACCCGGGAGAAGCCTTGCCCTACGCGGAGCGCGCGGTCCGGATTGCTCCCGATTCTCCTGATACCTTGGCCGTGTTGGGATATGCGCAATACGCCAGCGACCGCGTGAGTGATGCGATCCGCACATTGAAGCGGTCTTTGTCGCTTCGTCCGGACCCTTCGATACAAGGCCTTTTGGCAAAGGCGGAGAAGGATGCCAGCGCGGAGAGCAACTTCTCGGAGAATGAAAGCAGTCACTTTACGCTGCGCTACGAAGGCGGCGAGACCAGTCCCGCTTTCCGCCAGCAAATTGTCGCCACTCTAGATTCCGCTTACGACGATCTTGTCCGCCAATTTGGAGTGGCGCCGCGCAACACCATCGCGGTCATCCTTTATACCAACCAGCAATTCTTCGATGTAACGAATGCGCCATCATGGACGGGCGCGCTCAACGACGGCAAGCTACGTATTCCGATTAACGGCTTGAACTCGGTCACTCCAGAGCTTGCCCGCGTGCTCAAGCATGAGCTTGCGCACTCATTTATCAATCAGCTTTCGGCGGGCCGCTGCCCGCAGTGGTTGCATGAAGGCATTGCGCAGGCAATGGAGCCAAAACGTTTGCGGTATGGGCCGCAACTGGCGCAACTTTATGCTTCGCAGCATGAGATTCCGTTCAACGCGCTGGAAGGAAGCTTCATGCAATTTACCGGACCGCAGGCAGTTCTGGCGTATGAAGAATCCCTGGCGGCAGCCGACTACATTATTGATACGTACGGGGAGAGCGACTTACAGCGCATACTTGCGCGACTGGGAGAAGGCAGCTCGACCGAAGCTGCCTTACGCTCCACGATTCATTCCGACTATGGGCAATTAGAAGACGAAGTCGGCAAGTACCTGGCGGATAAATACGGAAAGTAAGCCGCCGCTAGAACGGTTTCTTCGCCGGGGCCATCTCATCCGCGGTTACGTAAATTGGTTCTATATCCGTTGGAATTCCCTGCAATTGTTCTAATGTTTTCGCCACTGCCGGCCGTATAACGCCAAGCTCATCCAGAAGCTTTTTGGCTCCGGCATAATTTCCTTCCGCCTCCAGCGTGAGCAGGTCGTGGTCCAACTCCCGCACAGCTGCTTTCATTTTTGGGACGTTCACGCTGAATGTGCCGTCGGAATTCTGTACGAATCCGCCGTGGTCGAGATAAAAATTGAACTGCACCGCCATCCCTTTCCCGTGCGCCTCGTTCAGGCCAAAACGCAAACTGCGGAAAGATGAAGCTAGAAACGTCGTATAGAGTTGCCGCTCGGCGGCATCGCCCGTCGGCAAAGAGCTTTTCAGTTGCATCTCCTGCGCGTGGTCCATCATGTATTGCAGCGCGAATAATCCGGTTACATCAGCCTTCGCCTCTTCGATCGCGCCGTATAGTTCTTTCAACGCTTCGCGCGGCGAGGCCTCTCGGCCCTGTATTTTGATCTGGTGCGGTCCCAATCCGTGCATGAGTTCGTGCGCCAGGATGTGCGTAAAAAATGGATCGAACTTAACGTCGTTGACCGCGGATTTGGAAAGTGCGCGTTGCGCGATCGGCAAAAGTATTTTTTGGAATTTCGCTTCCTGAACATTTTTGAGCATGACGCGCTTGCTGCCCTTTTGCTGCACCACACGGTCGTCATTCGGCAAATTGAATGCAGCCGTTTGAACGCCATGCGCTCCATCCCCCGTAGCCAAAATTTCATCCACCACGCGAATAGGAGCTGAAGCCCCCAGCTTCGGATTGCGGTATTGTGGGTCTATAGGTAGATTGTTCTCGATTTCCTGCAAGTGTTTGGTGAAGGCGAGAAGCTTTTGCGTCTCCGCTTCGTCCCGCAGGGTTATGTAGGTTTCAAAAGCCGCTTTGTAGCCAAATAATTCATCGTTATAAACCTCGTAGGGCCCGATGGTGATATCGAGCGGCGCGTCCAGGTCCATCCATGCAAGATCGCTAGCGTAGTAGTCGTTGGAAAGGAAAGCGTCGGCACGAAGATTCAGAAATTTCTTCAGTGAGGCATTGGCCGTAAGCCCGGCAGCTTCGCGCAGCAATGTTGCCGCCTGCGTTAAATCAGCGTGATATTCCTGGTTGTAGGGAACCCAGCTCAATTCCCGCGCCGATCCCTTTTTCCAGCGGATGACCGTGAAAAAGCCCTTGGCCTGCTCCTGATCTTTAGAAGGTAAATTCGCCACCCAGTGTTCAAATTGTTCCTTACTCATGTCCCCCGGATAGAAATTCGCTCCCAGCGGCTTGCGCGCGGGCACGCCCAGCATGAAAGCTTTGTTGCCTTGCAAGCTTTCCCATGGGCCTTTTTCAATCCAGAAAAGATGCAACCGCGCCTTGCCCAGCGGAGTATTGTCTTTCTGAAGTTTTTCATAGAGCGCGAGATCGCCGCTCCAGTACTGCTGCAAAAATGTATGGTTCAGAATCCGGGCAGCTTCAATCAGCTTGACCAGAGCCTGCTTGTCATTCGGAGACAACGCCGAGACGTCAACTTTTATGGGGGTAGGCGCGAACTGCGCCGCCATCGCCTGCAATTCTTTTTGGCCGGGAAATTGCATTTTAGTTTGAGCAAGCACAGGAACCGCCGATATCCCCAGCAGGAAAAGAGCAAGGAACTTTATACATTGCCGCATCCCGGTTCTCCTTCATTGTGACTCCGTAAGCCATTATGACGTTGTACTTAGATTTCGAGGCCATCATATTTTGAGGTCATCATACAAGGAAGCGGTTTGGCGGCGCTCCTCCTCAGAGTTACAATGTTACCCATAGGTCGTCATTCCACGGTGCCGTGCCGCTCCCGGCTACTGTACGGCCTCGGGAACTTTCATGCGAAAACTTTTTACAACTGTTCTGCTGCCGCTTCTTTTCTTTGTACCTTTTGCCACGGCCCAGTCCGGCAATTCTGATAGCGGCAATTCTGATAGCACTGTGGTGGAGCAAATTGTGGCCCGCGTAAACAATGCCATCATCACAAAGACCGAGGTCGAACACAGCCGCGATGACCTGAAGCAGGAATTACAGGAACGCGATCCCGCGACCGCAGACCAGCAATTTACCAAAGAACAGAAGAACGTTTTGCGCCGCTTGATTGACCAGCAACTGCTGCTTCAGAAAGGTTCCGACCTGGGCATCACGGGTGAGACTGAAACCATCAAGCGGCTGGATGAGATGCGCAAGCAAATGCATCTCGACAGCATGGAAGCCATGGAAAAGGCCGCAGAATCCCAAGGCGTTTCCTTCGAGGACTTTAAACAAAAGATCAAAAACCAGATCATCACCCAGCAGGTGATCGGGCGTGAAGTCGGATCGAAACTGACGGTCACGAAAGAAGAAGAGGAAAAATACTACAACGAACATAAAAGTCAGATGGACCAGCCGGAGCAGATCCGCCTGAGCGAACTGTTGATTGCCGTTGACGCCAACGCGGACGCGCAGCAACTTGCTGCGGCAAAAGCCAAGGCAGACGGCATTCTGGCGCAAATACACAGCGGAGCAAAGTTTGAAGATTTAGCGAAGACGGACTCCAACGGTCCCAGCGCCGCCCAGGGCGGAGACCTCGGTTACTTCAAGCGCGGCGCGCTTGCCAAGCAACTGGAAGATATTACATTCAAACTTAAGCCGGGCGATGTGACCGATGTGATCCGTACCAAGCAGGGCTTTGTGATTCTGAAAGTTACCGAGCACGATGCGGGCGGCATTCCTCCTTTTAAGGACATCGAACCGCGCGTGCAGGATGCCGTTTATATGGAGAAAATGACTCCTGCGCTGGACACGTATCTCACCAAGCTGCGGGAAGACGCTTACATAGACATCAAGCCGGGTTATGTTGATACGGGTGCCAGCCCGAATGAGACGAAGCCCATCGAAACCAACGCTAAAGAGGCCAACGCCAAAGAGCTTAAAAAGAAGAAGAAGCTCGGAATTCTTTAGCACAGGCTTTCTGATTCCAAACTCTTAATCTAAATCTGCAGGACGCGTCCTTATTTGAAACAGGATGTGTCTGCCATATGCAAAGCTTCATCCATCCGGTGTAGACTGGCTCACGGCCCATCCCTGGTTGCCGCGTTCACTATGAAAGAATTTTTTATCTGCGATTGCGTTCAGCAGGAAAATAAGATCATCACCTCGACTTTCGTCGTTGTTTCCAAGCAGGTAAAACCCAAGAAAACTGGGGAGCCGTACCTTGCATTGACGCTGGGAGACCGCAGCGGCCATCTCGAAGGCAAAATGTGGGACAACGTCGAGGAAGTGATTGACGCTTTCGAGCAGGACGATTTTGTTAAGATCAAGGGCCTCGTCAATAAGTACAAAAACCGTTTTCAGGTGACCATTCATAAATTACGCAAGCTGGGCGAAGCTGAAATTGATTTTGCCGATTATCTTCCCAAGACCTCCAAGAACATTGATGAACTCTGGCGCACGCTCGAGGAGTTCGTGGCCACCTTCCAGAACGAGCATCTTAGGAAGCTTGTGCAGGCTTTCATGGGTGATCCGGAAATTGCCGCCGCTTATCGCAATGCGCCCGCGGCCAAAACTTTGCACCATGCTTACATTGGCGGCCTGCTCGACCACGTAGTTTCGTTATTCCGCTCGTGTGATTTGGTCAGCCGGAACTATCCTCAAATCAACCGCGACCTGCTGCTCACCGGGGCCTTCCTGCACGACATCGGCAAGATTCACGAGCTCACTTACAGCCGGTCTTTTTCTTATACGACCAAGGGCCAGTTGCTCGGCCACATGATTATTGAATTGGAGATGCTGCAAGCCAAAATTGCGCAGCTCCCCGGCTTTCCCAATGAACTAAAAATTCTGGTTGAGCACCTCATCATCAGCCATCATGGGCAATATGAATTCGGTTCGCCCAAATTGCCCATGTTCCCTGAGGCGTTGATGCTCCACTATCTCGATGACCTTGATTCAAAAATGGAGGCCATGCGCGCGCATTTCGAGCGGGAGATCGGAACAGAAAGCCCGTGGTCGAGCTACAACGCTTCGCTCGGGCGCTCTCTGTTGAATACCGCGAAATTCCTGGAAAAGAAGACCGCTTCGGAAGCGGAACAAACCAATGGGGAACATAAGCAAGGTGAAGATTCGGACGCCGCTCCTTCCCCGGATTCAACCGACGACCCGGGCCCCCAACAATCCGCGCCAACCCCGGAACCTCAAAATGCTGCGCAGCAGTCCGCACAAAACAATGGAACGAACTTTCGTGACAAGCTTGCGCAGGCGGCCTCCGGCCTGTCCTCGTTCCAGCATGGAAAGCATTAGGCCACTTTCCAGCGTGTACTTCTGTTACTCCCTTTCCACTTGTCAGGGGAACTACATTCCCGCAAACTCTATTGGGTACATATTCAGGGGGGAACTATGCGAAAACGCTGGACTTTGATTCTGCTGCTCGCCTTCGTGGCGATGGCATTTTTTGCGTGCAGTAAGCCGGCCACGCCCGCGAATGACGCTTCCGGAACGAATTCCAATCCGGATGCGAATTCTCCGTCGGCTTCCGCTCCGGCCACATCTGCCGGGGACCAGCAACCTTCCGCGCCGGCAGAGCCGGAAGCGGTAGTGATTCCAGCGGGCGCCAGCATTACCATTCGCCTGAGCGATGCGCTTGGTTCGAAAACCAGCCAGCCGGGGCAGAATTTTACCGCGACGCTTTCGCGCTCCATCACTGTGAAGGGCGACCGGGTGGTTCCGGCGGGTGCCTCTGTTGCCGGAGTCGTGGAAGACGCCAAGCCGTTAGGCCATTTCAAGGGCGGGGCGCTGTTGCAATTAAAACTGACCTCCATTCGTATTCACGGCGCAGATCAGTCAGTGCAAACCTCCGCGCTGACCATGACGAAAAAAGGGAAGGGTAAGCGCACCGCGGTTCTTGCCGGCGGCGGCGCGGGTCTCGGCGCGCTGATCGGCGGTCTGGCTGGCGGCGGTAAAGGGGCTGCTATCGGCGCAATCGCCGGCGGCGGCGCTGGAACCGCGGGCGCGGCCTACACCGGCAACGATGAAATCGTATTGCCGGCGGAGAGTGTTCTGACATTTAAGTTGGCGCATTCTGTCCGCGTGCAATAGTTCCGAAATGTTGTTGTCGGCGTTTGATGCGCCGGATCTGCAAGAGCCGAAAGCAGCTCGGTCCGGCAGCAACAATATGCCCAGAAGCGGGTTTATAACAGGTAGCAAGCAGGACCATTTGAAAGGAGCCATCCATGCGCTCTATACGCTCAATTCGCACGTTGTTATTTGCAATCGTGTTGGCAGTCCCTGTTGCATCTTTTGCCGGAGTGTTTGTTTCGGTGAATATTGCGCCGCCTCCGCTGCGCGTATACACGCAGCCAGTGTGTCCGGGTGATGGATACATTTGGACGCCCGGCTACTGGGCTTACGGCCCGGCTGGCTACTACTGGGTGGACGGAGCATGGGTGTTGGCTCCGCAGCCTGGACTGCTTTGGACGCCCGGCTATTGGGGTTTTAGCGGCGGCGTTTATGCCTGGCATGTAGGTTATTGGGGACCTCACGTAGGTTTCTACGGCGGCGTGCATTATGGCTTCGGCTATGACGGTGTCGGTTTTGTTGGCGGACGCTGGAACCACGGCCATTTCTTCTATAACACTGCCGTTTGGCATGTGAATGGCGCGGTCATTCACAACACGTATCACACTACGGTGATCGAGCGAAATGTGACTCGCGTGAGCTTTAACGGCCCTGGCGGTATTGATAGACGGCCTACGCCGGAGCAGGAGCGGTTCGATCACGAACGCCATTTCGAGCGCACCAATGCTCAGGTAGAACGCGAGCATGTGGCCAGCACGCGCCGGGAGAATTTTGGGCCGCGGCATGATGTGCCCCGCCCGGGAAACCGGCCGATGGCTATGCACAATAGCAACCCGCACAATAACAACATGGGCCATCCACATAACAACAATATGAATCAGCCGCATAACAACATGAACCGTCCGCGTGGGGACGAGCACCACGGCAATATGGGCAACGATCATCCGCACAATGGCGGCGGCCATCCCGGTGGCGATCACCATGGGGACAATCATCACGAGGAGCGGAACCGTCACTAAGTTGTGCTGCGGGAGTTAACTTAGTTGAAAGTATTGACGCTGCAAACATCCGGCTGGCATGATTGCCAGCCGGATTTGTTTTTCTGTTACATTTACAGCGAACGTAAATCCACAATGATTCATCGGAATCGTGCGACGGTAATGAAGAGTATTTTCCCGCGCCTAGCTATCGGAATTATCGTCTCAATCATTCTTTTTGCGGTTTGGTATAGTATTGCGCCAATTACGATTATAGTGCTCTGGCCGGAACATACGTCTTTTATGGGAGCGGAGAAACGTGTACGTTGTACCTGCGCCCGGATCGTACCTTTATGGAAGAGATCAACCGTTCGGGGGCAGTCCACAAGTCCCAAGGATATTGGCATCGCTACGGTGAGTCGCATGTTTCCTTTTCCGGTGAATTCATAAAACTCTCTCGAGAAGAGATGAATGCAGAAGGACAAGCGCACGGTCAATTTGATAAGACGCTTGGATTATTTCCATCCCTCACCTTAGCCCCACTTCCCAATGGCCCCCGGTTCCATAAAAAGTTATTTTATTGGTGGAAATCACGGCGGTGATCACACGGCGACAATCATTACGAGGAACGGAACCGTCACTAAGTTACGCTTCGGTAGCTAGCTAGTTGAAAGTATTGACGCTGCAAACATCCGGCTGGCATGATTGCCAGCCGGATTTGTTTTTCTGAGGTAAGATTGCAGAACTAAATTATGAGAATTTATAGGTCAGCGACATATTGCTTCTTACTATGCATATTGTCGTGCTCGTTAAAAGCGCAGCCCCCCGCACTGGATAGTGCCAAATCTCCTAAGCGTTTCGTCCAACAGTTTTATGATTGGTATGTCCCAATTGCTTTGGCGGATTCGGAAGGGCCGGCATCTGGTCGTGCATTGAAACAAAAAGGCTCAGATTTTATTCCTGAATTATTCCGGGCTCTAAAAGATGATGCCGATGCTCAGGCCCATGCTGAAGACATAGTTGGTTTGGATTTCGACCCGTTTTTAGATTCACAGGATCCTTGCGAGCGTTATGAAGTTGGTGATGTAGTTCATCTCGGAAATCTTTATAAGGTGCAAGTCTTCTCCGTGTGTTCTGGAATAAAGAGCAAGAAACCTGATGTAATTGCTGAATTGGTCTCGAAGAATGGATTATGGGTTTTCACGAATTTTCTTTATCCCGAGATTCATTCTGATCTGTTGAGCATTTTGAAAAGCTTGAGAAAAGATCGTGAAAAATAATTCTGACAGCCAGCATTCCAATGCTCATAGCTAAGAATATTGGGCGTTGTTCGAATGCTGTAGTTATTTCCCGGTAACGATCTCTTTTCCATCGAATCGAAGATCGACTAAGCTATGGCAACAGCACTCATTAGCATCATGGGTCCCCCGATTTTGTCTTGGATACGCATTCTTGCAACTGCTGCATTGCTCTGGGCTGGTGTTCCCAGCAGAACTCAAGGGCCCGTTGCAGACTATATTCTGATTGTGAAATCAACGCGCACGATGGCACTGCTCAACCACGGCCATGTTCTTAAATCTTATAAGGTCGCATTGGGTGGTGATCCTGTTGGCCCTAAGTTGAAAGCAGGTGACAATAAAACGCCTGAGGGCAGGTACATCATCGATAGCAAGAACTCGCACAGCCGATTTCATCTTGCCCTGCATATCTCCTATCCAAATAAAACCGACCGGGAGCGTGCGAATAAGTTGGGGGTGAATCCCGGAGGCGGGGTTGAAATCCATGGGCTAGAGTCGAAATATGCTTGGATCGGATCGCTTCATCGGCAAATCAACTGGACGGCAGGATGCATTGCTGTAACGAACCCAGAAATCGAAGAGATTTACAAAATGGTTCCAGTCGGCACGGCAGTAGAAATCCGTGCTTAATAGTGCAGGTAATAATTCTCTCGATAAAATTACGCTCAGGACCCATGGGGATGAGCCCTCTCCACTCATTTATCTTAAATTTCTACTCTCCACCCAGCCTGAACCTCATTCCCGCCCGCACATTGATTCCGAGTGCGGGATAGCCGACCACTTCGTTATAGGCATGGTTGAGCGCGTTCTCCAGATTGGCATATACGCTCACGCGCGAATTCACGGCATACCAGCCGCCGAGGTCCACGCGGGCGTATCCGGCAGCGTGGTCTATGCCGAGCCCAAAGAAGTCGGAGTCGGTGCGGCGGCCCACAAAACTTGCGCCCAGGTTTCCGCCCCACCGGTTGCCTAAATAGCTCAGCAGCACGCTGCCGGAATGTTTGGGCCGGCGCAAGAAGGGATTCCCCGCATTGAATACGGGATCGCAAAAATTTGCCGGAGTACAGAGCGGCGCGTCCAGAATTTCCGTGGAGAGATAGGTATAGCTGGAACTCAGCAGCAATCTGGAAACAATTTTGCCTTGCAGTTCGATTTCTGCGCCGTGTGCCAGCGACCTGTTGACGTTGAAATATTGTCCGATGAACGTGACCGGGTCGCTGGCAAACTCAATCTGGTCGCTGAAGCGGTTATCGAAATAAGTCGCGCTCAGCGAATAGCGGTTGAGCAGGAAATTTTGCTGAATTCCGGCTTCAAGCGCGCGGTTGCGTTCCGGCCTCAGCCCCGGATTCGCAACGAAAAACGGCGGCCCGGCAAAGGTCTGCGTCAGGCCCGGCTCTTTGAATCCAGTGGCATAAGTAAACCGCAGCCGCGTGCCGGAAAACATTTCGCCTCCACGCAATGCAAGTAGACTCAGCGCGACTCGCGGCACGCCAGTATTGCCAAACGCGCTGTTGTGAACAAAACGTCCGCCGAAAATTGCCGAGAGGCGCTTCCAGATCAACTGCTGCTGCGCGTAGGCATCGTTATTCAGCCGCTGGCCGTGAGTAGATGGAGGGAAATTGGTATCGCCCAAAAAACCATTTTCATTTTCGACGCGATAGCCGATGGTCGTATGCGCCCATGCCCGTTCCACGTAGTCGCCCTGATATTCAAATCCCACCCGGTTGATGTGGTCCACTTCATGCGAGGGGAAATCATCAATGCGGGCCGGATCGCCGGTCACATTCAATTCGTTGTAACGGTAGCTATAGTCGAAAGCGGTAAGGCGGTGTTGCCATCCCGAAGGAGCGCTGATGGTTAGCTCCGCGCTTCCGATTAGATCATTCAATTGTGACCACTCGGATGGATCGGGCGGCAGCAAGGGTTGACCATTGAAGTCCCATTCGCCCGGAATCCCTGTATGACTGTTGGAATGGCGAACTCGAATGCGAAGGCCCACACGGTCATTGAATGCCACACCAATATTTGCGCCCTGCAAAGAATCGGAATATGCGTCGTTGATGCCTTGGCCGTTGGTGTTGAACTGATCGCCAAAGAGGTTGTAATCGAAGCGGCTGCGCGCACCCGACAATGACGCGTAACCATTCCCTGTGCCGAGATTTCCCCCGTCCGCTCCGAAACGCAGCTCGGGAACCTGTGTGCTGCCCGTGCGCGTCCAGATCTGTACCACGCTGGTCATCGCGTCGGAACCATAAAG
>Ga0134128_10008470_pt1 | contig 12379 bp, 9 predicted proteins | sample KB31754_FD_96462 | JGI IMG/M metagenome (GOLD analysis project Ga0134128, IMG submission 96462) | Terrestrial soil microbial communities with excess Nitrogen fertilizer from Kellogg Biological Station, Michigan, USA - KB3-175-4 | ecosystem: Environmental > Terrestrial > Soil > Unclassified ...
ATGATGACCCTGGTGCCGAACGCCGTCGCCTCGACCAGGGCACGGTAGATGTCGGGCGGCTGGGTGGCCAGCGTCATCCCGGCGATCAGGCCGGACAGGTGATGATCGACGAGCACGCTGCGGTTGCCGCTCTCCCAGTCCAGCGCGATCAGGCCGTGCGCACCTGCGGGCTGGGCGGCGGCTTGCATCGACAGCAGGTCGTGCACCGAGACGCCCAGCTGCCTGGCCTTGTCGTGGTATTCGGGCGGCACCGCGTTCTCGGTGAACCAGGCGAAGATGTCCCCGACCCCGCTTTGGCCCGCCTCGTAACCCCACAGGCCGGCGACGATCCCGCCGTCGACGACTCCGCACATGCCAGGCACCTCGACGAGCTCGGTGCCGTTCATGACGTGGCAGGTCGAGGTGCCCATGATCGCGACCATCTGACCGGGCTCGGTCGCGCCGGCGGCGGGCGGGGTGACGTGCGCGTCGACGTTGCCGACCGCGACCGCGATGCCCTCGGGCAGGCCGGTCCAGGCAGCGGCCCGCGCGGTCAGCGACCCGGCCCTGGCGCCGAGCGGCACGATCTGCTGGCTCAGCTTGTCCTGCGGGAACGTCGCGAACCCGGGGTTGAGCTTGGCCAGGAACTCGGCCGATGGATAGTGCCCGTCCTGGAAGATGCCCTTGTAGCCCGCCGTGCACGCGTTCCTGGTCTCGACACCGCACAGCTGCCAGATGATCCAGTCCGCGGCCTCGACCCAGCGCTCGGCGCGCTGGTAGATCTCCGGGTCCTCTTCCAGCAGCTGCAGCGCCTTGGCGAACTGCCATTCGGAGGAGATCTTGCCGCCGTAGCGTGCGATCCAGTCCTGCCCGGTGCGGTTTGCCAGCTCGTTGATCCGGTCGGCCTGAGCCTGGGCGGCGTGGTGCTTCCACAGCTTGGTATAGGCGTGCGGCCGGCCTTCGAGCCCGGGCAGCTGGCAGAGCGGCGTCCCGTCGGCCAGCGTCGGCAGCACGGTGCAGGCGGTGAAGTCGGTGCCGATGCCGATCACCTGGGCCGGATCGATCCCGGCCGCCGCGACCGCGGCCGGGACGGCCTCGCGCAGCACGTCGCAGTAGTCCTGCGGGTCCTGAAGCGCCCAGTCAGGCGGCAGCGGTTCGCCGGTCTTGGGAAGCACGCTGTCAATGACGCCGTGCCGGTACTCGCAGACCGCGGTTCCTAGCTCGGCACCATCACTGACCCGGACCACCAGCGCCCGCCCGGAAAGCGTTCCGTAGTCGACTCCGATCACGTACTGGTGTGAGTCAGTCGGCATCTGCCGGTCCCTGGGCTCGGCGAGTGACTGTACGTCGTCCCGGCCGTTTCCGATCCGAGGATTGCATCGCATCTCCGCTCTCATGTGATTCGCTCGATCGCGACTGCAATTGTGGATCGGATGACTGTCGGACTACTAGCCGGCTTGGCACGATTTGCACGCCATGAGTGGGCGCTTCGTTGATCGCGGCCAGCAGATGCTCGGCCGCCGTCCGGCCGACATCTTCCAGGCACATGTCGATGCTGGTAAGCGGCGGCTCCGCGCCAAGCGCCATCGGCTCCCAGTTGTCGAAGCCGATCAGCGCGATGTCATCGGGCACCCGGTGGCCGAGCAGGCGCAGGGTGTCGGACACGCCTCTCGCGATCTGGTCGCTGCCGCAGAAGATCGCCTCGACACCCGGATTGGAGCCCAGGAGGATGTGCGCGCCCTCACGCCCCCAGCGTTCGCTCCACTCGCCATAGAGCACCTCGTCGGGCGAGAATCTGGCCCCGACCTGCGCCCCGTCCTGAGTGATCGCCTCGCAGTACCCGCTCGCGCGCTTGCGCGCCGCCAGGAAGCGGGCCGGTCCGGTGATGTGCCCGAGCCGGCGGCGCCCGCCCGCGAGGAAGTGCCTGGCCGCGAGCGCGCCGCCGCCGTAGTCGTCGGGCAGGATCGCGGGCTCGTCGGTATCCAGCGACTGAGTCATCGCGTAGACGACGGGGATGCCAGGCGGGGTGCTGATGCTCGGCCGGGGCTCGATGCGGCGGCCGGTCACGATCAGCCCGTCAACCCGCCGGCTGACCAGCATGTCGAGATACAGCCGCTCCCTGGTGGGATCGTCGCGGGTGTCGCACATGAACACCGAGATCTGGCCCGCTCCAAGCGCGTCTTCCGCACCGAGCATGACCGGGATGCTGAATCGCCCGAAGCTGTCGGTGGTGATCAGTCCCACGGTGTAGGTACGTCCGGCCAGTAGCGCTCTGGCCAGCACGTTTGGCGCGAATCCGAGCTCACGCGCGGCCGTCGCGACCCGCTCCCTGGTCTCAGCTCTGAGCTTGCCCTGCCCGTTGAGCGCCTTCGAGGCAGTGCCGATCGAAACGCCGGCCTGCGCTGCGACATCCCTGATGGTCGGCCGCCTTGAGTCAGGCCCTGGTTCTACCTGAGGCAAACGGTTGCTCCGATCTGTGGTCGCAGTACCACCTTTCATATCGCACCAAATTGTGCCTTGTACAGGCCTTGACTGCTCAACGGCGTAACTCTAGCTTACTAGAGAAAACCTATTCCTTCCTGTGCTACCGGTAGGGTTTAGCGCTAACAATACGTTTACATCCGTTATCTCGTCTCTTACCGATTTTCCCGATTTGAGGAGCAGAGGTGGCCAACGCGGACGAAGCCGCACCAGCCAACGGACCCGTGCGCCCGACGATCGGTGCCAGTGTCGTACACCGGCCCATCGATGGTCTAGGGGCCCGGCTCACCACCGGGTTGCTGAGCGACTGGCAACGGCGCAACCGGTCCGCGAGCCTGCCGCTGGCACTGCGGCAGCTCGAAGCCGCCGGGAACCTCGCGAACGTGCGGCTGGCCGTCTCCGGCGTCGGCGGGAGCTACCGCGGCCCGGTGTTCATGGACTCCGACATCTATAAGACGCTCGAGGCGATCAGCTGGGAACAGGGCCGCGAGCCGAGCGCCGAGCTGGCGGAGTTCGCCGCCGAGACCACCGCGCTCCTGCGGTCGGCGCAGGAAGCCGACGGCTACCTGAACTCCTACAAGCAGGTCAGCGGAAACCCGCACTTCGAGCGGCTCGAATCGAGTCACGAGATGTACTGCGCCGGCCACCTGATCCAGGCCGCGGTCGCGGCCTCCCGCACCTTTGACGGCGGCGCGCTGCTTGGCGTCGCCGCCAAGTTCGCCGACCACCTGGTCAGCCGCTTCCTTGGCACCAAGGGAGGGCTGGACGGGCACCCGATCGTGGAGACGGCACTGGTCGAGTTGTACCGCGAGACCGGCACCGCCGATTATCTGCAGCTCGCGAAGCAGTTCGTGGACCAGCGGGGCTACGGCCTGATCGGAGACTCCGGCTTCGGCATCAGGTACCTGCAGGATCACCTGCCTATCCGCGAGTCGCCGACCGAGGTCGGGCACGTGGTCAGGACGCTGTACCTGGAGAGCGGCGTCGCCGACGTGGCCGTAGAGACCGGCGACGATGCACTGCTCGCCACCTCGGTCAGCCGGTGGGACGACATGGTCGCGAAGAAGACCGCGCTCACCGGTGGCAACGGATCCCGCCACTCGGGTGAGGCGTTCGGCGACGCCTACGAGCTGCCGCCGGACCGCGCCTACAACGAGACCTGCGCGTCGATCGCCAGCTTCCACTGGAGCTGGCGGATGTTGCTGGCGACCGGGAACGGCAAGTACGCCGACCTGATGGAGCGGATCCTCTACAACGGCTTCGGCGGTTCCACGGCCACCGACGGGCAGCGGTTCTTCTACGTCAACCCGCTCCAGCGGCGCATCGACCACTTCGAGGATGACGATCCGGGCCGACGTCGAGAGTGGTTCTCCTGCGCCTGCTGCCCGCCGAACATCATGCGCCTGGTCGCCTCCCTCGGTCACTATCTGGCGACCACCTCGAACGACGCCCTCTACGTCCACCTGCTGACCGGATCGCAGCTCACCGGTGAAGTAGCCGGCGGCCAGCTCACCGTCGACGTCAGCACCGACTACCCATGGTCAGGATCGGCCGAGCTTACGGTGCGAACCTCCCCGGACCGCGAATGCGGCCTGGCGGTGCGCGTACCTGGCTGGTCCCGCCTGGTCACGGTCCGGCTGAACGGCGACCCCATAACCGTGCAAGCGGGCGCGAACGGCTACCTGGTCGTCCGCCGGCAGTGGCGGCCAGGCGACGTGCTCGCCTGCACGCTCGATCTGCGGCCCCGCCTCACCTTCCCGAACCGGCGGATCGACGCGCTACGCGGCACCGTGGCGGTAGAACGCGGCCCGCTCGTGTACTGCTTCGAGCAAGCCGATCAGCCAGACGGCATCGACCTCGAAGACCTGGCGGTCGACTCTGCTATCGCCCAGGGCACCCTCGCCGAGCACAGCGCCGAACTGGATGGCATCGGGAAGACGGTGGTCATCGAGACCGGGGCGGTCCATCTGCCAGTCCAGGCCCCGCTGTACTCCGAGCACCGCGCGCCCGCCCCCGACGGCACGGCCACGGCAGTCGCGATTCCTTACTTCCAGTGGGACAACCGCGACGGCCGGGCCATGCGGATCTGGCTGCCGCTCACCTCAGAAAACCCGGCCAGCCCCACCAACCACGAACCCGAAGTTCAGCAATCCCATCAAGGAGGTTAATCCGATGCGCGCGCGGCTCCCGCGGGCCGCATCAGCCCGCGATCCAAATCCAGTGAAGAAAAGGCGGATGGCTATGACTCGTGCCCATTCCAGACAGCTTGTGGTCATCGCCAGCGCCGCAGCGCTGGCGACCTCGACGCTGGCGGCCTGCAGTTCGTCGTCATCGTCGTCGGGAACCTCAAGCAGCACGTTCGGCGTGAACGCCAAGGGCGTGGTGAACTTCTGGGCCCGGCAGGCGACTGACGGCCCGGCGAAGGCATTGGTCGCCAAGTTCAATGCGACGCACAAAGGCCTGACGATCAAGCTTCACCTGACGCCACCCAATGACGACACCAGCCAGCTTGCGACCGCGATCAGAGCTGGATCGGTACCCGATGTCGTCGGACTTAATGACATCGACGTCCCGAGTTTCGCCCGCGAGGGCGCGCTAATGGACGTCACCAAGTACGTCAACGCGCTGCCGTTCAAGAGCGCGCTGAGCCCGGGCCACTTGAAGCTTGCCACCGCGAACGGCAAGTACTTCGGTGTTCCCTACCTGGCCGACCTGTCGGTCCTTTGGTACAACAAGACGCTGTTCTCCAAGGCCGGGCTTGACCCGAACAAGCCGCCGGCGAGTTACGCCGAGATCGTGTCGGACGCCGAGAAGATCAACAAGCTCGGCCACGGCATCTCAGGGTTCTCGTTCGCCGGCGACTGCCAGGGTTGCCTCGGGTTCACCATGCTGCCGTCGCTGTGGGCGGCCGGCCAGCACATGCTCAACGGCCCGCTTGGCCAGCAGACGGCGAACGTGGCCAACGACGCTCCGCTCAAGACAATGCTCGCCGCTTACCAGAAGATGTGGTCCGAGCACCTGTGCCCGCCCGCTGACCAGACCCAGAACGGCCTGACCTGGGGCAAGGACTTCGAGTCTGGCAAGGTCGGCATCCTGCCGGGCGCCTACGCCTTCGCCACCGCGTTCACGACCCCGGCCCAGAAGGCCGAGTTCGCGGACGCACCCCTGCCCAGTGTCGACGGCGGTAGCTTCAGCACCTTTGACGGCGGCGACGACTTCGTGATTCCCGCCGGTGCCCCGAACGCCTCGGGTGCCTGGGAATTCATCAAGTGGGCACTCGACAAGCCCCAGCAGTCCAACTACCCGGCCGAGGGTGACACCCCGGTGCGCACCGACGTCCTCACCCCCGCGTTCTCGGCGAAGTTCCCGTACGACGCCGTGGCGCTCAGGGCACTCGCCAAGGGATCGGTCGAGTACACCCTGGCTTACGACGCCGTCTACAACGAGCCTGGTTCGCCCTGGTTCAAGATGTTCGAGGAGGCGGTCTACAGCGGCAATGTCAATACCGCATTGACGCAGGGCCAGACAAATATCCAAACCACGCTGGATAGCGTGAAGAGTTAACTTAAAAACTCCGCGCCGCGTCCCCGGAACTGATCACCGGCCGGGGGCGCGGCGCGGTCGCCACGTCCGGCGGGCAAGGGGCTGACGTAGTCGGGCAACCGGGCATAGGTTTTTCGGTGATGGAGGAATATCCGGTATGACAGTCGCAAATGACTCTGCCCTGCGAGGGGCTTCGGGTGGTCGTCCCCCCGGGTCTGCTCGGCGGTTTGCCTGGCCGGCGCGGCCAACAGGGCGGTCAGGGAGTGCGCAAGCGCGCCGGACCACCAGGACCGGTCTGGTGCTGATCAGTCCCGCGCTGCTGTTCGTCACCGCCTTCGCCCTGTTCCCGCTCGGCTTCGGGGTGTACATCTCGCTGACAAACTGGCCGCTGGTCGGGGCCTATCACTTCATCGGCCTGGCCAACTACGACGCCCTGATCCACAACACCGAGTTCATTCAGTCGATCGTGTTCACGCTCGAGTACACCGGGATCGTCACCGTGCCGATCTTCGTGGTCGGCTACGCGCTCGCGGTCTTCGTCCGCTCGAACCGGCGGGGATCGACGCTGTTCCGGACGATGATCTTCCTGCCCTACATCGTCGGCCTGGTCGCCGAGAGCTACATGGCCGTGGTCGAACTGCAGCCGCAGTCCGGGACGGCCAACTTCGTGCTGTCCAACCTCGGCATCGTCGGCGACACGACCGCCTGGCTGGTACACACCGGCCTCGCGCTGACCGCGATCAGCGTGCTTGTCGTCTGGTTTGCCGCCGGCCTGACCATGATGTTGCTGATGGCCGGCATGCAGGGCATCCCGCAGGAGATCTACGAATCGGCCAGAGTCGACGGCGCCTCCTGGTGGAGCATCGAGTGGAGGCTCACGGTTCCGCTGCTGCGCAAATCGATCGCGCTGAGCCTGATCATCTCGGTGATCGGCTCCTTCCTCGCGTTCAACCAGTTCTTCATCATGACCGACGGCGGACCGGGGACCAGCACGGTGCCGGTGGTCATGTCGATCTTCCAGACCGCCTTCGCTCAGCTCAATGTCGGTTTGGCCAGTGCTATGTCCGTGGTGCTTGTCATAGTGGTGGGCCTCATCACATTCGTCCAGTTCCGCTACCTCCAAGGCGACAGCGAGTCATGACACAAGGAGTCAGCGCGCGACAGGGAACGTTCGAGCGCAAAAGCGAAAGCCCTATTAGGGAGAAAGCACGCGGTGGGCGCGGAACCGCACCGCCCGTCCGCAAGGCCGGTGGATCCGGCGGCTTGGCTGGCCGGATCCTGTACTGGACCGGCGGCACGGTGATCAGCGCGATCTTCGTGCTGCCGCTGGTGTGGGAGACGATCCGCTCGTTCCAGCCCGAGCTGGTAGTGACTCAGGCGCCTTCGTCGAAGACCTTCGCCAATCTTTCCCTCTCAAATTATCAGGCACTGCTATCAGGCCAGGACGACATCATCCGCAACGTCGTCAACAGCCTGATCGTCGCGGTCGCCGCCGCGCTGCTCACCGCCCTGGTCGCGACGCTGGCCGGATACGGCTTCGCGCTGTTCCGCTTCCGCGGCTCGGGGGCCGTGTTCGGCCTGGTCCTGGTGGCGTTCATGATTCCGTTCCAGGCCGTGCTGACCCCGCTGTTCATCGAGATGCACAAGCTGCACCTGCTGAACAGCCTGCTCGGGCTCGCGCTCTTCTACACCACGTTCAACCTGCCGGTCGGCGTCTACGTCATGCGGAACAGCTTCCTGCAGGTACCGCGCGAACTAGTCGATGCCGCCAGGGTTGACGGCGCCTCGGTCATGACGACGCTGGTGTCGGTATTCCGGCCGCTGATCATGCCGGGAATCGCGACCACCGCGCTGTACGCGTTCTTGTTCTCCTGGACCGAGTTCGTCGGCGCGCTGAGCTTCCTGACCAACGACAGCCTGTTCACGCTGCCGGTCGCGCTCTCCAACGTGGAGACCGGAACCTACGGCGCGGTCAACTACGGCCTGCTGCTGGCCGGCGCCGTGATCGCGATGGTGCCCTGCATCGTCGTCTACGTCGGTCTCCAGCGCTATTACGTCCGCGGCCTAGTCTCCGGCGCCCTCAAGGGCTAGGGCCTGCTTTTTCGCCTCCGGGCGCGCTCTCCGGCAATGTTCGCGCTCGCTTCCGGCGCTTAACGCCCGAGTTTGTCCGGCTAGTGCGTACTCTGCGGCCGGCCCCGGCCCCGCCGGCCCCGGCGCCGACCAGGGACATGGTTCCGGGTGACCGTGCGTCGCCCGTTCGGGCGCGCGCGCCGACGCCCGGAATGGGCGGTCTGGCCGGTCCGCTGGCGTTGCCGGGCTGCGATTACGGCCAACTTAGCCCGGGTTACGGACGCCTTAGCCCTGATTAGGACGTCTTAGCCCGGATTAGCGGAGAATTTTGCCGGATTCATCCTGGTTTCGGTCGCCGTAACCAGGGCTAAGACCGCGTAACCAGGGCTAAGGCGTCCGTAACCCGGGCTAAGTCAGCGTCACCAGGGCGATGCGGCATCAGCGGAACAGGCGCGTCCGCGACTGCTCCCGCAGGGACGGGCTTACCTCCCGGCTCGCGCGCACATCTTTCCTCACGCAAGAAAGAAGCACGCAGGTTTCCTCACGCAAGACGACGCACGCAGGCCAGTGGGTCGCGATCACGGAGATTCCATGATCATGATCATGATCAAAGTCAGGGCGCCGTCCGGGCAATGTTCGCGCTCGCTTCCGGCGCTGAGCGCGTTTGGCGCGGCCCACGGACGCCACGCCCGGAGCGACCCCGCGAGCGCGAGGTATTCCCTGCTAGCGGGGCTACTGACCAGGGCTGACCGGGTATTCACCTTCTGATTCCATTGACGCCACAGATCACTTGATCTAACTTATGGCTCTACAGGTCATATTGCTGACCGATGTGAGCGCTCACATCCTTCAGACGCCCAGGCAGTAGCGACCTCCGGTGGAGGCACGCGCTGCGCAGTCGGTGACCGATGGCCCTGCGCGCCCGGCTGCAGGGTTACGGCCGCTGACCAGCACGGCAACACGATCCGGGGGCGGTTTCCGCCTCCTGGAGCAACTGGAGGTCTGTAATGGGAAAGGTCGACCCGAAGGTCGATGAGGCGATCGAAACACTGAACATGAAGGACGGACCCACCCGCCGGCGTCTTATCGCCGGCACCGGCCTCTTCAGTGCGACCGCAGCGGCATCGGCACTGCTTACCGCCGCGTGCAGTTCATCAACGTCAAGCAAAACTGGCGGCAACAACAACACGAGCAGCAGCGCCATCGGAGACTTCCCCAAGACTCCGGCGTGGCAGTTCTGGTACGTCAACCACGTCACCACGAACTTGTTCTTCGTGCCCACCCGGCTCGGTTACACCGACGCGGCCTCGCTGCTTGGTCTCCCCGTTCCGAAGTGGGGCGGCTCAGAGACCGCGAGCGTGCCCCAGATGACCTCGTACATCTCGACCGCGATCTCGGGCAAGGCGGCCGGAATCGCGACCTGCGTCGTGACCGCCGACTCGTTCACGACCCCGGTCAAGAACGCCATGGACGCCGGCATCCCGGTGATCAGCTACAACGCCGACGGCATCTACAAGTCGGACGGCACCCCTGACATCGGCACCAACCGGCTCTGCTACGTCGGGCAGGCCCTGTACCTGTCCGGCCAGCAGCTCGGCGAGCGGATCGTCTCGCTGGTGGACAGCGGCGACGTGGTGATCTTCATCGCCACTCCCGGTGCCGGTAACATCCAGCCCCGGTTCGACGGAGCCGTCGCCGCAATCAAGGCCTCAGGCAAGCCGATCAAGGTTCACCTGCAGGCAACCGGCGCCGAGACCGCCGGAGAGCTGGCCGCCGAGAAGGCCTTCTTCACCGGCAACAAGGACGTCAAGGGCGCCTTCGCCGTGGACGCCGGCTCAACGGAACTGCTGTCCCAGGCGATGAAGGCCACGGGCCTCAAGATCCCAGCGGGAGGCTTCGACCTCACGCCGGGCACCCTGTCCGCGATCCAAGACGGCAGCCTGGACTTCACCATCGACCAAGAGCCATACCTGCAGGGCTTCCTGCCGACTCTGTACCTGTACCTGTACAACCTGTCGGGCGGCCTGATCCTGCCGCCGGACACCGATACCGGCCTGACCTTCGTCACCAAGTCAAATGTCGGACCGTACCTGAACACCAAGACCAGCTATGAGGGCTCGACCGGCGTGACCAAGCCGACGCTGGTCCCGCGCTCCGGCCCGATCCAGAACCCGATCGCGACGACCAGCACCTGATATTTGGCCGCGAATCTTGGCTAATGCGCCTCGGTGATCGTTAACTGGCATAGGACGGCTCTCTCCGGAGAGGTCTGATTCGGCCGGCATCGATCGCCGGGGCCATTGCCACAAAGGCAACGGTTCCAGCTGAGGAGAGGTCGAGATGAGCGATACCGCCCAGCGCGCTGATCCAGCGCTCGGCTTGCCACCACCGGGCCGGCCAACCCCTCCCGCGCTAGCCGCGCTCCGGCGGGGACTCGCATTCGCCGGCAAGCAGCGCGAGGCGACCGTGCTCGTGGTCGTCGTCCTGCTGATTGTGTACTTCGGCTTCATCTCATCGGCCGGCCGGGGCAGCTTCCTAGGCTCGGTTAACCTCGTGAACCTCAGCCAGGTCGCGGCTCCGATCATGATCATCGCTGTCGCCGAGGTCATGCTGCTGATCTGCGGCGAGATCGATTTGTCCCCCGGCTTCGTCTATAGCTTCGCGCCGTTCCTGATGTACTTCCTGATCACCTATCACCACTTCCCGGTGATCGCGGCGATCATTGTGTCGCTGCTCATGGGCCTGTTCGTCGGATGGGTAAACGGTTTCCTCACCGTCACGCTCGGCTTGCCGTCGTTCATCACCACGCTCGGAACCGGGTTCGCGCTGGAAGGCATCACGCTCAGCACCTCCAATGCCACCCAGGCCTCTCCGCCGACGAACTCGCTGTACATCGGCAGTTTTCTTGGCAACAACGGTTACGCCGAAATCATCTGGGCCGTCGTCCTCGTCGCGATCTTCCACGTCATCCTGGTGCGTACGCGCTGGGGGCTGCACACGGTCGCGGCCGGAAGCAACCAACTCGGCGCCCGCGAGGCCGGCATCAATGTCGCCCGGATCAAGTACGGCAACTTCATGGTCTCCGGCGTGCTCGGCGCCTTCGTCGGCATCCAGATCGCGTTCCAGACCAACGTCATCGACCCGAGCGCCGGCGGTTACCAGCCCATGTTCTACGCGGTCGCCGCCGCGGTCATCGGCGGGACGGCCATGCTCGGCGGTTCCGGCACGATCATCGGCGCCTTGCTCGGCTCGGTCATGCTCGCGGTGCTGACCAACGGCTTCCAGGTCATCGGGATCAGCGCCTACCCGCTCGACATCATCTTCGGCGGGGCGATCCTGATCGCCATGATCGCCAACATCCAGCTCACCAGGCTTCGCTCCGCAGGGAGGCGCAGATGACCGGCCCGACAGCTGGTGACTCGGACTTTTCCGACTCCAGCGACCCGTTCGCCACCGATGCGAGCAGCAGCGCCAGCAGCGGCATTCCGAGCATAGGCAAGAGCTTCACGGCTCCGACGGCGGCGAACGACGTGCTCCAGGCCCAGCACCTGTCGAAACGATTCGGCGCCGTCACCGCGCTGGTCGATATCAACCTGCATCTGGCCCAGGGCGAAATCCTCGGTCTCATCGGCGACAACGGCGCCGGCAAGTCGACACTGCTCAAGATCTTGTGCGGGTTCCAGCCCCCGGACACCGGCCAAATCGTCGTCAACGGGCAAGAGGTCGCGCTCAAGTCGGTCGATCACGCGCGGTCGCTCGGCATCGACTGCGTCTATCAGGACCTCGCGCTGGTCAACCAGCTCAGCGTTTACCACAACATGTTCCTCAACCGCGAGAAGGTCCGCTGGCCTGTGCTCAACAACCGGGCCATGCGCAGGGCGGCGCGAGAGTACCTGAACGAGATGGGCGTCAACATCCCGTCCGTGGACACGGAGGTATCTAACCTGTCCGGTGGCCAGCGCCAGGCGATCGCGGTCGCCCGCGCGGTGTACTCGGATGCGAAGATCCTGCTGCTCGATGAGCCGCTGGCCGCGATGGGCGCCAAGGAAGTCGCGCTGATCCTCGACCTGATCCGCGACCTCAAGCGCCGCGGTGACGTGTCGATCATCGTGATCGCTCACAACTACGGCCAGGTGCTCGAAATCTGCGACCGGGTCAACCTGCTCCAGCACGGCCAGATCACTCTGGACAAGCTGAGCAGCGACACGTCGGTCCAGGAACTGAACGACATCGTGGTAGCCGAGTACCGCCGCGCCATGCAAGACCGCCAACGCTCAGCCTGACGACCGCCCAGCCCCACGACCCC
>Ga0134128_10008473_pt1 | contig 12377 bp, 11 predicted proteins | sample KB31754_FD_96462 | JGI IMG/M metagenome (GOLD analysis project Ga0134128, IMG submission 96462) | Terrestrial soil microbial communities with excess Nitrogen fertilizer from Kellogg Biological Station, Michigan, USA - KB3-175-4 | ecosystem: Environmental > Terrestrial > Soil > Unclassified ...
GACGATCACCTTGTAGCCGTTCATCGACTTGCCGATCTCGCGCGCCACGTCCAGGACGTGACGCAGGTCGGCGGACCCGTCCTCGCCCGTCGGCGTGCCGACGGCGATGAAGACGACCTCGGCCTTCCGGACGGCCTCGGGCAGATCGCGCGTGAAGGACAGGCGCTTCTCGGCGACGTTGCGCTGCACGAGCTCGGTGAGACCCGGCTCGTAGATGGGAATCCCGCCGCGGCGCAGCATCTGCACCTTGGCCGCGTCCTTGTCGATACACGTGACGTCGTTGCCCGTTTCGGCGAAGCACGCCCCCACGACCAGACCGACGTAGCCCGTGCCGACGACCGCTATCCGCATGCCGCGTTTCGCCTCCGATTCATGAAACTCCCGATGCTACCATGACGCGCCGTGCGCATCTTCGTCGACTATCGGCCCGCGCTGCGCGAGCGAACAGGCGTCGGCGAATACGTGCACGAAGTTGCACGCGCCCTCGTCGCCACGGCGCCGGCCGACGAATCGCTGACCCTGTTCTCGTCGTCGTGGAAGGACCGGCTCGACCCCGGCGTCCTGCCGGGCGCCCTCACGACCGACCATCGCGTCCCGGTGCGCCTGCTCAATTTCGCCTGGCATCGCATCGAGTGGCCGACGATCGAGAAGCTGACCGGGCAGACCTTCGACGTGGCGCAGTCGTTTCATCCGTTGCTCGCGCCGAGCACGGAGGCGGCTCGGCTCGTGACGATCCACGACCTCGACTTTCTCGATCATCCGGATCGATCGCGCGCCGAAATCCGCCGCGACTACCCGGCGCTCGCCGCCGCGCACGCCGCGCGCGCGGACCACATCCTCGTCAACTCGCGGCACACGGCGCGCAACGTCGAGTCGCGGCTCGACATTCCGGAGGACCGGATCTCGATCGCCGTCCCCGGCGCGCCCGACTGGCCCCGGCGCACGGAGGAACCCGCCGACGGCTGCATCCTCTTCCTCGGCACGATCGAGCCGCGCAAGAACGTCGACGCGCTGCTCGACGCGTACGCGCGGCTCCTCGGCGCGCTGCCCGCCGCGCCGCCCCTCGTTCTGGCTGGCGGATCGACGGCCGACGCCGCGCCGACCATGCGGCGCACCCAGCTCGCGCCGCTCGCCGGCCGCGTCGAAACGCCCGGCTACATCGATGAGAAGAGCCGCCTCGATCTCTATCGCCGGGCGCTGGTGTTCGTGATGCCGTCGCTCATGGAAGGCTTCGGCATGACGGTGCTCGAAGCCATGACCTGCGGCGTGCCCGTCATCGCGGCGCCCGTCGGCGGGCTGCCTGAGGCCGCCGGCAAGGCCGCCCGCTTCGTCGAGCCCGACGACATCGGCGGCCTCACCGCCGCGCTGATCGACGTCCTCGGCCATCGGCCGCTCCGCGATCGGATGCGCGAGGACGGCTGGCGGCGGGCCGCGACCTTTACCTGGCGCGACACGGCCGCCGTCGTGCGCCGCGCCTGGACTCGCGCGATCGACGCCAGGAGCCGGCGCCTTGGCTAGCCGCCGCCTGCGAATCGGCATCGACGCCCGCGAGGTGCTCGGCCGGCCGACCGGGGTCGGCAAATACCTGGCCGCGATCGTGCGGGAATGGGCCGCGGACACCGCCATCCCGCACACCTTCACCTGCTTCGCGCACGCCGACCCTCGCCCGCTGTTTCCGCCGGCCGATCCCCGCTTCCAGGCCGCCGTCGTGCCGTCGGCGACGTCCGGGACGTGGTGGGAGCAGACGGCGCTCGCGTCGGCCGCCTCTGCCGCGCCGCTGGATGTGTTCTTCGGGCCGGCCTACACGATTCCTCTACGCCTGCGGCACCCGTCCGTCGTCTTCATCCATGACGTCTCGTTCTTCGCGCATCCGGAGTGGTTCGGCTGGCGCGAGGGCTGGCGCCGCCGGCTCGTGACCCGCGCGTCGGCCCGGCGCGCCCGGGTGGTCCTCACGTTGTCGACGTTCTCGGCGCGCGAAATCACGGAACGGCTCGGTGTGTCGGCCGACCGCGTCGTGATCGCGCCGCCCGGAGGGCCCGCGATGGACGAGACGGCGAATGGACGCCGGGAACCGCTAGTGCTGTACGTGGGATCGCTCTTCACCCGGCGGCGCATTCCCGATCTCATCCAGGGCTTCGCGCGCGCGGCCGCGCTGGTGCCAGGCGCGCGCCTGATCCTCGTCGGCGACAATCGGACGCAGCCGCCCATCGACCCCCGCGCCCTGGCCGTCGCGGCCGGCGTCGGCGACCGCGTCGAGTGGCGCGAGTACGTCTCGGACGCCGACCTCGACGCGCTCTACCGCCGCGCCCGCGTCTTCGCGCTCCTGTCCGACTACGAGGGCTATCTGATGACGCCACTCGAGGCGTTCGCGCACGGCACGCCGGCGGTGCTCCTCGACACGCCGATCGCGCGCGAGGCTTACGGGCAGTCGGCCACGCTCGTCGCGCCGGGACCGAACGCGGTCGCCGAGGCGCTCCTGCCGCTGCTGACCGACGACGCCGCTCACCGTGCGGCCGTGGCGGCCGGCCGGGCGAGGCTTGCCCAGGCCTCCTGGCGGGCGGCTGCACAGACGGTCCTCGGCGCGATCGAGCGCGCCGCCGGCGTGTGACGTGATGCCGGCCACACTCGACATCGTCATCGTCAGTTTCAACACGCGCGAGGACACGCTTCGGTGTCTCGCGTCGATCCATGCCGCGCCGCCGAAGGGCCTGGGCACGATCTTCGTCGTCGACAACGCATCGTCGGACGGATCGGTCGAGGCCATCCGAGCCGCCGCGCCAACCGTCGAGGTCATCGCGCTCCCTCGCAACGCGGGGTTTGGTGCGGCGAACAACGTCGCGCTCCGGCGATCGACCGCAGCGCTCGCGCTGCTCCTCAACAGCGACACGGTCGTGCCGGCCGGAGCGATCGACACCCTGGCCGCCCGCCGGGACGCGACGGGCGCCACCGCGATCGGCCCGCGTCTCGAGGACGACGACGGACGGCCCGAGGTCTCTTTCGGGGCGATGTTGACGCCGATCTCAGAGCTGCGTCAGATGATCAGAGGCCGCGTGGCGAGACGTCCGGGCGGACGGGCGCGGCGACGAGTGGAACGCTGGCTGGCGGCGGAGCGTCCGGTGGACTGGGTAAGCGGCGCGTGTCTCCTGGTGCGCCGCGCGGAGGCCGCCGCCGCGGGCTTTTTCGATGAGCGCTTCTTCCTCTATGAAGAGGACGTCGATCTCTGCGCCGCGCTGCGGGCGCGAGGCGGCCGGGTCTGGTTCACGCCGCGCGCCACGGTCGTCCATCGCGCCGGCCGGTCGGGGGCGCCGACCTCCGGACACTACGACCGGAGCCATCTGGCGTTCTATGCGAAGCACGCGCCGCGCTGGGCGCCGTGGCTCCGCGCGTGGCTGCGCCTGCGAGGCCGGCGGCCGTAGGGCGCAGCCCTCGAATCACACTAGAATCGTCGCCGGAGATCCGTCTGCGCATCGTCATCGACGCGCGCAAGCTGCACGACTACGGCATCGGCACCTACGTTCGCAATCTCGTCCGCCAGCTGGCGCGGCAATGCGGGGACGAGTCGTACGGACTGGTGTGCCGTCCCGCCGACGAGGCGTTCGTCCGCGCGCTGGGGCCGCGGTTCGAGCCCATCGTCGCGCGCGCGGGTCACTATTCCGCCACGGAGCAGGTGGTGATTCCGTGGCTGGTCCAGCAGGCGCGTGCGGACGTCTTCCATGCGCCGCATTACGTGCTGTCCCCACTCACCCGCTGTCCGTCGGTCGTCACGATCCACGACTGCATCCACCTGCGGTTTCCGCAGTACCTGCCGAATCGTGCGGCGGTCGAGTACGCGAAGTGGATGATGCGGTCCGCGGCGCACAAAGCAAAGCGGATCCTGACGGTGTCGCAGGCGTCGAAGGACGACATCACGTCGTACCTGGACGTGCCGGCAGCCAAGGTGGACGTCATCTACAACGCGCTCGACGAGCGGCTGGCCAACGCGCCCACCGAGGAGGACATCGCGCGCGTGCGGGAGCGGTTCCTGCTCAACGCGCCGTTCGTGCTCTACGCCGGCAACATCAAGCCGCACAAGAACGTCGACCGGCTGATCCAGGCGTTCGCCGAGGTGCGCGCGCGCGGCGCGGGCGACCTCAAACTGCTCATCATCGGCGACGAACTCTCGAAGTACCCGAATCTCCGCCGGCTGGTGCACCGGCATCACCTGCATCCGCACGTGCGGTTTCTCGGCTTCGTGCCGGACGAGACGCTGGCCGCGCTCTACCGGATGGCGGCCGTCTTCGTGTTCCCGTCGCTCTATGAGGGCTTCGGCCTGCCGCCGCTCGAGGCGATGGCGGCGGGCGCGCCGGTCGTCACGTCGAACGTGTCGTCGCTGCCGGAGGTCGTCGGCGATGCCGCCCTGTTGATCGACCCCCTGAACCCGATCGCCATCGCGGAGGCGATCCTGCGCGTGCTCACGGATGCGCCGCTCAGGGCGGATCTCATCCGGCGCGGCCACGAGCGCGTGAAGGCCTTCTCCTGGGAGCGGTCCGTCGCGCGCGTCCGCGAGATCTACGCCGACGTCGCGCGTGGAGGCGTCCGTGGCTGACGCGTCGCCGCTGCGCGTGGCGCTCGTGCACGACTGGCTGACCGGCATGCGCGGCGGCGAACGCGTCCTCGAGGCGCTGTGCCGGATGTTCCCCGGCGCGCCGATCCACACGCTCGTCCACGTGCGCGGCAGCGTCTCGCCGCTCATCGAGTCGCATCCGATCCACGCGTCCGTCGTCAATCGTCTGCCGGGCGTCGGGCGCCGCTACCGTTCGCTGCTGCCCCTGTACCCCGCGGTCATCGAGACGCTCGACCTGGACGACGTGGACCTCGTGATCTCGACGAGTCACTGCGCGGCGAAATCCGTGGTGCGCGCCGGCCGGGCGCGGCACCTCTGCTACTGCCACTCGCCCATGCGGTACGCCTGGGACCAGTTCGACGCGTATTTCGGGCCGGACCGGGTGGGGCCGTGGCGATCGGCGGCCTATCGGCACGCGATGGCCTGGCTGGCGCGATGGGACCGCGCGACGGCGGACCGCGTGGACTGCTTCGTCGCCAATTCGCGCCACGTGGCGGGCCGCATTGCGCGGTACTATAATCGTCGCGCGTCGGTGCTCCATCCGCCGGTCGATACGGTCTTTCATACTCCCGGGGACAGCGCGCGCGACCGATACTTTCTCGTGGTGTCCGCCCTCGTTCCCTACAAACGCCTCGACGTCGCCATCCGGGCCGCCGCTCGCGTCGGCGCGCCCCTGCGCATCGTCGGCACGGGCCCGGAGCGCGATCGGCTGGCGCGCCTGGCCGGTCCCGACGTGACCTTTCTCGGATCGATCGACGAGGTCGCGCTGCGGGAGGCCTATCGGCGCGCGATCGCGCTCGTGCTCCCGGCCGAGGAAGACTTCGGCATCGCGCCGGTCGAGGCGATGGCGTGCGGCACGCCGGTCATCGCCTTCGCACGCGGAGGCGCGACCGAGTCGGTCACCGATGACGTCACGGGTCTGCTCGTCCCCGAGGCGACGCCCGAGGCGTTTGCCGACGCGATGTCGCGGGCCGAGGCCCGGTCGTGGGATCGCGCGGCGCTCCAGCAGGCGGTGGCGCCCTTCGGCGCCGAGCACTTCGACGCCGGCTGCCGGTCGATCATCCAGTCGCTGGTCCCCGGAGCGCCATGCTAGGACGGTACAACCGGCTGCTGGTCGCGGTGCACATCGCGGCCGACACGCTCGCTGGCGCGGCGGCCTTCGCCCTGGCGTACGTGATCCGGTTCGACACGGACCTGTTCTCGACGCCGAAGGGTCAGCCGCCCTTCCAGCAGTACCTCACCATCCTGCCGTTCGTCGCGCTGCTCGTGCCCGCGGCCTTCCGCCTGCAGGGCCTCTATCGCCTGCGGCGCGGCCGCTCGCGCGTGGACGACTTCTTCGCGGTGCTCGTGGGATCGATCTGGGCCGTGCTCGCCGGCGTCGCCGGCACGCTCTTCGTGCAGGCTTACTACGTGCCGCCGGAACTCAAGGGCGTCGGCTACTTCGAGGTCTCGCAGCCGGTCTGGGTGTTGTTCCTCGTCGGCACGGTGACGTTCACGTATTCGTCACGCCTCGTCGTGCGCGAGTTGCTGCGCCGCCGATGGCGCGCCGGCAAGAGCCTCAAGCGCGTGCTGGTCGTCGGCGCCGGCGAGCTCGGCCGCATGGTCGCCGACCGCATTCTCGATCACGGCGACTTCGGCTTCGTCCTCTCCGGGTTCCTGGACGATCGCTTCGGCACCGGCGACGTGCTCGGCCACCGCGGCCTGCCGGTCCTCGGCCAGGTGGACGACGTCGCCGAGGTCTCCGCGCGGGAGCACATCGACGAGATTTACGTCGCGCTCCCGATCGAAGAACACGTGAAGATGCTCGGCGTCGTGGAATTCGCCGGCCGCGAGTGCCTCAACGTCCACGTCGTGCCCGACCTGCTGCAGATCATCGCGCTCAAGGCGCGGCTCGAGGACCTGGACGGCCTGCCGCTCATCAGCGTGAACGACGTGCCGCTGCGCGGCATGAACGCCGTCGCCAAGCGCATCGTGGATATCGCGCTGTCGGCGGCGGTGATCATCGTCGGCGCCGTGCCGGGCCTCATCATCGCGTGGCTCATCAAGCGGAGCTCGCCTGGGCCGATCTTCTACACGCAGGAGCGCATGGGCCTCGACGGCAAGGCGTTCACGGTCTACAAGTTCCGGTCGATGCCGGTGGACGCGGAGGACGTCACGGGCCCGATCTGGGCGCGCGAGGACGACCCGCGCGCGACGCCGATCGGGCGCTGGCTGCGCCGCACGGACATCGACGAGCTGCCGCAGTTCTGGAACGTCGTCCGCGGCGACATGTCGATCGTCGGACCGCGGCCCGAGCGGCCGTTCTTCGTCGAGCAGTTCAAGCACCGCATTCCGCAGTACATGCTCCGCCACAAGGTGAAGGCGGGGATCACGGGCTGGGCGCAGGTCAACGGCTGGCGCGGCAACACGTCGCTCGAGAAACGCATCGAGTTCGACCTCTACTACATCGAGAACTGGTCGCTCGCACTCGACATCAAGATCATGGGCCTCACGCTCCTCCGAGGGTTCAACCGCACCGCATGAGAATCGTCATCACCGGCGCCGCCGGCTTCATCGGATCGCACCTCTCGGAGACCTTCCTGGATCGCGGCCACACCGTCGTCGGCATCGACAACCTGCTGACGGGCGACCTGGCCAACATCGCGCACCTGACCGGGCGCGACTTCACGTTCGTGAAGCACGACGTCACGACCTACATCAACGTCGACGGCCCGGTCGATCTCGTGATGCACTGGGCGAGCCCGGCCAGCCCCATCGATTACCTGGAGCTGCCGATTCCGACGCTGAAGGTCGGCGCGCTCGGCACGCACAATGCCCTCGGGCTGGCCAAGGCCAAGCAGGCCCGCTTCGTGATCGCGTCGACGTCCGAGGTCTACGGCGATCCGCTCGAGCACCCGCAGAAGGAGACCTATTGGGGCAACGTCAACCCCATCGGGCCGCGCGGCGTGTACGACGAGGCCAAGCGTTTCGCCGAGGCCATCACGATGGCCTATCACCGCTATCACGGCCTCGACGCGAAGATCGTCCGCATCTTCAACACGTACGGGCCGAGGATGCGCATCGCCGACGGCCGCGCCGTTCCGGCGTTCATCAGCCAGGCCCTCAACAACGAAGACGTCACGATCTTCGGCACGGGCGCGCAGACGCGCAGCTTCTGCTTCGTCTCGGACCTGGTCGACGGCATCATCCGGCTCGCCGAGTCGAACGTGAACGACCCCGTCAACATCGGCAACCCGCACGAGATGTCGATCGAGGAGATGGCGCACCTCATCATCACAATGACGGGCTCGAAGAGCAAAGTCGTCTTCAAGCCGCTGCCGACCGACGACCCGAAGGTCCGCAAGCCCGACATCACCCGCGCGCGCACCCTGCTCCACTGGGAGCCGAAGGTCCCGCTCGAGCAGGGCCTGACGTCGACGATTGCGTATTTCCGCAGAAAGATGAAGGCTTAAGGCTTAAGTCTTAAGCCTCAAGGCTTGGCCTGGAGACTGCGGTACCTCGAGATACCGCCGCAGCTTGCAACGACAGCGTGCGCGGCCTTGAGACTTAAGCCTTAAGACTTAAGCCTTCCTCCCGCGCGCCCGTGCGCGCGAATTGGACGAGATAATGCGCCGCGGACGCCACGGTCAGCACCAGGCAGACGTATTCCAGCACTTTCACCAGCGCCGAATGCTCGCGCTCGTAGTTCGCGTAGAGCGTGTAGACGCCCGTCACGATGTACATGAACGTCGCGGTCTTGCCGAGCAGCGACGGGCGGAAGGTGCGGCGGGCCACCGCGAGGTTGACCACCGCGACCGTCAGCACGATGCCGAGATCCCGGCTGATCACGAGCACCGTGAGCCACAGCGGCAGGCGATTCGCCAGGCCCAGGCCTGGAATCGTCAGCATCACGAACATCGTGACGAGCAGCAGCTTGTCGGCCATCGGGTCGAGCCAGGCGCCAATCGTCGTCGGCCGGCTGCTGGTGCGCGCGATGAGGCCGTCGAACAGATCCGTGACGCCGGCGACCGTGAACACGACCAGTGCCCAGCCCGGCATGCCGTAGAGCATGCAGAGCGCGAACACGGGGACCAGCACGATGCGGAGCAGCGTGAGCTGATTCGCCGCGGTCAGCAGCTCGCCCGGCACGGCTAGCGCAGCAGCTGCTGCAGACGGGTCATCGCGCCCACGAGGTCCCGGCCGGTGGCGGGCTCGGTGGCGGAGAATCGGTTCGCGGGCGCGGTCATCGCCCCAGATGCTATCGCCATCGCCGCCGCGGCGTACGCCGGACTGCCCTTCGGGACGTCGGTGAACGGCGGGGCGACCGCCTTCCAGCGGGACAAGTCGGTGCCTTGCTCGGCGGACATCAGGCCCAGCAGGCGCGACACCACTTCCGCCAGCGTGCTCCGCTTGACCGTCGCCGTCGGCTGAAACGTGTGATTCGGAAACACGTCCATGACGCCGGCCTGAGTCACCTGCAGGATCCAGCTCGCCGCCCAGCTGCCCCGTGCATCGATCGCGACGACGGTGACGTGACGCGGCGAGCGCGAGAGCACGGTCGGCAGCCGCAGACCGATCATGGCGGCGACGTCGGCGCGCGTGACCGTGGGCGCGGAGGCCACGTCGCGGAACGCCCTCGGCTGAGCGTCCTCATCGGCGCGCGAGTGCAGCGCGTCGCGCCGCGTCTTCCACTCCGGCCGCGGGTCGAGACCAAACGCCTTCCCGTACGCCTCGGAAGCCTCGTTGGATCGACCGGCCTTCTCGAGCACGGCGGCGAGCGCGGCCCACGACTCCGCGTCCGAGGCGTCGGCCTGCGTCGCCTTCCGCGCCTCGTCCTCCGCCACGCCCAGATCGCCTTTGGCGAGATCCACCAGGGCAAGCTCGCGATAAATCACCGCGCCGGGCGGCGCGGCGGCCATGGCCGCTTCGAGCGACGCGCGGGCGTCGTCGAGCCTGCCGGCGTCGCGCGCCCGATGGGCGGCTTCGATCTGACGCTGCACCTGTCGGAACCGGACGACGTCGAGCCGGTTGCGCGCCGCGCCATCGCTCGGGTCGACCTTGAGAACCGCCTCAAGCGCCACAATCGCGGCGCCGTCGTCGCCGGCCGCAATCGCAGCCTCGGCGCGGCCGGTGAGGGCTGGACGATACCGGCCGTTGGCCTTGAGCGCGGCATCGAATTCGAAGGCCGCGGTCTTGTAGTCGTGGGCAGCCATCGCCACGTAGCCCAGGCCGGCAGTGGCCGGATAGAACGCCGGCTGCTGTTGAAGAATCGCGCCGTAGTCGCGACGCGCGCCGGCGAGGTCGCCGGTCTGCAATCGCCGCCACGCCACGTCGTGCCGCTCGGCGATGCCCGGCGCCGGCGCGAGACCGGCGGGCACGACGAGCGGCGGGAAGTCGGGATACTCGGGCGCGCTCACGACCGCCGGCGGCGGGTTGACGGTGCACGCCGCGGCGGCGACGACGGCGGCCGCCGCGAGTGTTGCCCGGCAGCGGGACGTCATGCCGGGACCTCGCGGCGCCGGAAGCGGCCCATCAGGCGGCGCGGCACGTCCGCCTCGATCGCGATGCGATGGCCCGTCGTCGTATGACCCACGACTCTGGCGTGGCGGTATAAATCGGCGACGAGACGCCGATCGGCGTCCACGCGCTCGTCAAGACGCAGGGCAATCCGCTCGCTGTCCATCGACAGCCGCGAAGCGACGATGTCGACGAGCTCGGGTTTGCCCTGCCCCGTGCGCGCCGAAATGAACACGGCCGCGGGATGCTGCGCGCGGAGACGCCCGAGATCGCCGGCCTCGAGACGATCGCACTTGTTGAACACGTCGAGGACCGGCACGGCGCCGGCGCCGACTTCACTCAACACGGACCGGACCGCCTCCGCCCGCCGGTCCCGGTCCTCGGCTGACGCGTCGATGACGTGCAGCAGCAGGTCCGCGGTGACCACTTCCTCGAGCGTCGCGTGGAACGCCGCGACGAGCTCGTGCGGCAGCCGGTCAAGAAAACCGACGGTGTCGGCGACCACCATCTGCCGCGCGTCCGCGAGCCTGACGCGGCGGACGACGGGATCGAGCGTCACGAAGAGCGCGTCGGACGCCGTGCTGGCCGCGCCCGTGAGCGCGTTGAAGAGCGTCGTCTTGCCGGCGTTGGTGTAGCCGACGAGGGCGACGGTCGGGACATCGGCGCGGACGCGCCGCTCGCGCAGGCGGCCGCGCCGGCGCTTCACGTCGGCGATGTCGCGCTTGAGCGCGGCGATGCGATGCCGGATCCGCCGGCGGTCGGTCTCGAGCTTCGTTTCGCCGGGGCCCCGTGTGCCGATGCCGCCGCCGAGACGCGACAGCGCCTCGCTCGATCCGACGAGCCGCGGCAGCAGGTACTGCAGCTGCGCGAGCTCGACCTGCAGCTGGCCTTCGCGCGTGCGCGCGCGCAGGGCGAAGATGTCGAGCACGAGCTCGGTGCGGTCGATGACGCGCACGCCGATGATCTTCTCGAGGTTGCGCGCCTGCGCCGGCGTGAGCTCGTGATCGGAAATCGCCAGCGTCGCGCCGGTCTCGCGGCAGCCGGCCGCGATCGATTCGGCCTTGCCCCGGCCGACGAGCGTCGCCGGATCCGCGGTGGCGCGGTCCTGAACCGCGGTGAACACCACTACGGCGCCCGCGGCGTTCGCGAGGCCCGTCAATTCCTCGAGTGCGATGTCGGGATCCACGCGGCGGGCGCCGCGCAGTGACAATCCGATGAGCGCGGCGCGTTCGACCGGAGGCTCGTTCGACACAGCCCGGCGCGTGCTCATCCCTCGAGCCAGTCTAGCACGCGGCTCCAGGCGATCGCGCCCTCGCGGACGAGCGTCGGCGTGCCGGAACGCGCGTCGACGATCGTCGACGCGGCGCCGCCCGGCGCCGCGCCGGCGTCGACCACCAGCACATCCGGCTCGTCGGCGATCGCGTCGAGCGCGTCGACGGTTCGCGCGGGCGGCGCGCCCGATCGATTCGCGCTCGTCGCCGGGAGCGGCGCGCCCCACACGAGCGCGAGCGCGCGCGCGACAGGATGATCGGGCACGCGAATCGCGATCGTCTCCGCGCCGCCGAGCGCGGCGCGATCGACCGCCGCCGGCGCGTCGAGCACGATCGTGAGCGGACCGGGCCAGCCGTCCGCGAGCCGCGCGGACGCGCCCGTCAGCGGGCCGCACCAGGCCTCCACCTGCGCGCGCGAGGCGGCGACGAACGGCAGCGCCGACGTCGCCATCCGCCCCTTCAGCGCGAAGAGCGCCGCGACGGCGCGCGGATTCGTGGCGTCCGCGCCGATGCCGTAGAACGTGTCGGTCGGAAAGACAATCGCCCGCCCCTGGCGCAGCCACGCGACCGCGGGCGCGAGTTCAGCCAGGTCGCTCGCCACGGGGTCGACGATCAATCGCTGCACGGACCTGAGCCGAACGCGAAGGACGTCACCTGAGCGGAGTCTAAAGCTGGCCTGAGCGTAGTCGAAGGCTCAGAATCGAATCCGGAGATCCTGGTCCGTCCGGTCGACGTGAATCGTGTCGATGAACCGAATCTGATGCGGCTGGTTCTGCATGACGACCGAGCTCGTGCACGTGCCGTGTCCGAAGAACCGCACGCCCTTCATGAGCGCGCCGTCGGTGACGCCCGTCGCGACGAACGTGATCGACTCGCCCGACGCGAGGTCGTGCGAGGAATAGATCCGCCGGATGTCCGTAATGCCCATCGCGCGGCAGCGCGCTTCGTCCTCGGGTTTGGCGATGACGAGGCGCGCGAAGATCTCGCCGCCGAGGCACCGCATGGCC
>Ga0134128_10008475_pt1 | contig 12375 bp, 10 predicted proteins | sample KB31754_FD_96462 | JGI IMG/M metagenome (GOLD analysis project Ga0134128, IMG submission 96462) | Terrestrial soil microbial communities with excess Nitrogen fertilizer from Kellogg Biological Station, Michigan, USA - KB3-175-4 | ecosystem: Environmental > Terrestrial > Soil > Unclassified ...
GCTGATCATGCCGTTGACGAGAATGACGTTGCGGAAGCCGAACCGCCGGATGATCGGCCGGGCGGTAAGCTTCATCGACAGCGATCCGGCGGCCGTCGCGAAGGTGATGGTTCCGGAAACGAAGGCGGACAGGCCGAACACGACTTGCAGCAGGAGCGGCAGCAAGAAGACCAGAGTGCCGGCCCCGGCGCGGAACAGCGAACCGCCGAAGATGGCGGCGCGGAACGTGGCGATGCGAAACACGGAAATATCGAGCAGCGGATGCTTGGAGGTCCGCAGGTGCCATAGCGACAACGCGCCGAGCACAAAGCCGAGCACCAGCAAACCGAAGGCCACGATCAGTCCGTCGTGACTGCGGCCGATGGCCTCGATGCCGTACATCACACAGAAAGCGGACGCGCCGGTGAGCAAAAAGCCGATCCAGTCCAGCGGGCGTCGCGTGTCTTCCTTCGGATTGTCGAAGAACAGCGTCACCATCAGGATGCCGAGAAGGCCGAGCGGCACGTTGACCAGAAAGATCCAGCGCCACGAAAAGTAGGTGGTGATGAAACCGCCGATCGGCGGGCCGAGCACCGGGCCGAGCTGGGCCGGCACCTGCAAATACGCCATGGTGGCGATCAGCGCGGTTTTCTCGACACTGCGGAACAGCACCAGCCGGCCGACCGGTACCATCATGGCGCCGCCCAGGCCTTGCAGCACCCGCGCCGCGGTCAGCTCGACCAGATTGCCGGACAGCCCGCAAAGGATCGAGCCCAGCGTGAACAGCCCGATGGCGGCGCGAAAGATCACGCGGCCGCCGAAGCGATCAGCCGCCCACCCGCTGATCGGAACGAAGATCGCGAGGCTCAAGAGATAGGCGGTGACCGCCAGACTGAGCTGCACCGGATCGGCATGCAGCGATATCGCCATCTGCGGCAGCGCCGTGGTGATCACGGTCGAATCGATCTGCTGCATGATGATCGCCGAACCGACGATCATGGCGACGACTTTGGTCTTGGTCTCAGGCGACATGGAACAGCGATGAATGGGGGTTCGCTGCTGCTATAGCATCTTGCCGCTCTATTCCATCGCCTTGCGGCAGGACCCTGTTCTGTTCGGGGGAAAGATCTATCGGCCGCGATTGGATAAGCCGGCAGCCCTCGTCAGCCGAGGGGCTGCCTGCATGTCATCCAGCCGCGATTTCCGGCAGAAGGATTATTTTGCCGCGGTCGCCGGCTGCGCCGGCTTGGCCGGGGCGGCATCGGCTGCAGGCTTGGGCGCAACTGGCTTCGCCGCCGCAGCCGGCTTTGCGGGCACCGGCCGCTCGAAATAGACATCGACCTTCATCCCGACGAGCAGTGGGCCCGGATCGGTCAGATCGATTTGAACCTGCGTCACGTCGAAATCGGTGAGATTGCGCGAATTCGGCGAGTTGATGCGTCCCGCTTGGACGATCGGAGCGATCGAGGCGACCTTGCCGTGGAAATCGCGGCCCGGAAATGCGTCGGCGCGGATAACGACCGACTGCCCGATCTTGACCTCGGCGATGTCGCGCTCGTCGAGTTCGGCGCGCACGCGCAGCGCCGACAGATCGCCGAGCACAACGAGCGGGTCCGGCGAAGACGGCGACGCCAATTCGCCGAGCCTGGCGTTGACCTGCAACGCAGTACCGGCGATCGGCGCGCGAATTTTCAGCTTCTCGAGCCCGACCTCGGCCGACCACAGATTCGAGCGCGCGACGTTGAGCGCCCCCTCATTCTCGGTCGGCAGCGGCGTTCCTGACTGACCCTCGAGCTTGTGCAAAGCCGCCCGCTTCTGGCTCAGGCTGTCCTCGGCGCTCGTCAAATCCGTACGAGCCTTCGTCAAATCCGCTGGCGAGCCGTGGCCGTCGTAGATGGCGATCGCGGCATTGTCGAACGTATCGCGCGCCGTAATCACCGCTGTTTCGGCGTCCGCAACCGCGTCCTCGGCCTTGCGCCGATCCGCCGCCTTGCCGGCCGCCTGATCGTTGCGCTGGCGCTTGTGCATCTGCACCTGGTCACGCGAACTCTCGACATGGGCTCGGGCGTCTTGATCGTTGAGACTGACCAGGAGCTGTCCGGCCAGGACTTTGTCATTGGCGCGGACAAGGATCTTGCTGATCGGACCGATGGCAGCCGACAGAATCTTGATTTGTCCGGACTTCGGCTCGATCAATCCGGGAGCCACGGCGAGCCAGTTCTGGTCGTCGGTTCTGGCCGTCGCCGCCTGCGGCGTGCCAATCCCTTGCGCGGCAGCAGCAACGGCGATTCCGGCAAGTGAGACGCCCAGAATGGTCCAAAGTATCGCTTTTTTTCTTGATGTAATCACTGTCTCAATGACCTCGCTGCTTTCTTTGCTTCTGCTTTTTTGGCTTCGTCATTACGTTCTTCGCCGACGATCTCGCCATCCTCGATGCGGATGATCCGGTCGGCGTAAGGCACCGTCCGCGGATCGTGGGTGACGACAAGCACCCCGTTCTCCGAGCCCTTCGCGATGTCGGCCAGAACCGACATGATGGCGTGCCCGTTCTTACTGTCCAAAGCCGCCGTGGGCTCGTCGGCCAGGATCGCCGCGGGCCTCCCGACGAGCGCGCGTGCAATGGCGACGCGCTGCTGTTCGCCGCCGCTCAGTTCGCGGGGATGAGACCGGATCTTGTGCGCCAGTCCCACCTTGGCCAGGGCTTCCACCGATCTTTCGTACGCATCTTCCGAGCGGTCGCCGCGAACGTCCAATGCGAGCCGCACATTGTCGACCGCGGTAAGCGTCGGAAACAGGTGATAGGACTGAAAGATGAAGCCGATGTGATCGCGCCGCAGCGCCGCCAATTGCTCGGGCGTCATCCCCTCGGTGGAATGGCCGCGAATCCGAACCGACCCCGTGCTCGGCGCCATGATGCATCCGAGCACCGAGAGCAGCGTGGTTTTGCCGCTTCCAGATGGCCCCATCAGCAGCGCCAGTTCGCCGCCATTAAGCGACAGATGCACATCCTTGAGCGCCTGGACTTGGCCGGCGCCTTCGCCCAGCGTTTTTGCAATCCCAACGGCTTCCATGACAGGCTCGCTCATCGGGCAAACACCATCGCCGGATCCATCCGCATGACCTTCAGAATGGCGGATACCGCCGAAATCACGCACATGGCGACCGTGAGCAGAAACAGCATGACCGTGAGCCCCAGAGGCATCGCGATCGGTAGCGCCGAGTCCGCGGTCGCATTGACCACCATCACGCCGATCGCGGCGGCAATCGAGAATCCAATCACCGCGCTGACCAGTGCCTGAATGATGATGACCGTGTAGATGTAGAGGCTGGACGAGCCGATCGCGCGCAGCGTCGCAAACTCGTACAGATGATCCTTGGTGCTTGAATAGAGCGTCTGGGCGACGATGACGGTGCCGACGATCATGCCGAGCAGGGCGCCGGCGAACAGTGCCGCGCCCGCACCGGTCCCGAACAGCCAGAACGAACGGCTGCGGTCACCGAACTCACCCGGGGTCAGCACATCGACATTGGAAAGCGTCTGCTGCAGCTTGCTACGCACTTTTTGGAGATCGGCGCCCGGAGCCAGATGTACGAGCACGTAGGTATCTTTGTTGGCCGGCATTCCGATGAATGTTCGCGCCCGGTCGAGCGTCGAAAAGATATACGGCGTGGTTGTAAACGAGCGGATGCCGTCGGAAATGACTCGCACCTGCACCTTTGTGTCGTGAATCTGTGCGATCGCGCCCATGCCTTTGACGGCCAGTCGATCGAAATAAGAATGATCGACCGCCACGGCGCCTGGGATCACCAGCGAATCAAGATTGCCTTCGACCACGTTCCAAGGCTGCAGCCCCTGCCCTTTCATCGATGAACCGATGATGAAAATCGGCGTCGCCTTGCCACCCGGCACGCGCCATTCGGAAAAACCGATCACGATCGGCACCGCGTCGGCCACGCCCTTGATCGACAGCGCACGAAATCGCTCGGATTCATCGAGCGGTGCGGGATCCTCGAACGACCGGGTGCCTTGCGGCACGATCCACAAATCGGCCGATGAATGATCGATCATGGTGGTCACCATGCGGCCGAAGCTGACAAACAGCCCCATCTGCACGTTGACCAGCACAATTGAGAAAACGATGCCAATGATGGTGGCGATGAAGCGCAGCCGATCGAAGAACAGGTTTTTGGCCGCAAGCTTGACGATCAAAGGCACATGAATGGAATCGTAAATGGACCACAAGCCGGCCTGAAGGCGCCGGGCGGTCGCGTACGGGTAGACAAGGCTTCGTTCGACTAATGCTTGCACTGTGCGTTCGCTTGTTGGCTGAGACCGACGTATTGAAATCAGGTCGAGCGGTCGAAATTTCAATGTCTCGCAGTTGGCTCCGCCCGCAGCGCATGGGTCGGTCTAAACGACGTCAGACCCCACGAGGACCGGGCCAATCGGCCTGTCCAAATGCGCAATGCCACTTAGACCCAAAGCTGGTCGTGTGGCAAATCGGCAAAAATCGTTAATTCACTTAGGCTTAACGCGTTGGACGTCACGAAAAAGCCACTCATGGAAGGCCGGCGAGCGCCGAAGTCCTGCCGCGGCGGCCTGCACAGCGGCGGTCAAGCCGCCAGCAGCTTGTGCACTTCGTTGACCAGTTCGCGCAGGTGAATCGGCTTGGAAAGCACCTTGGCGTGCTTGGGTGCGCTCGAATCGGAATTGAGCGCCACCGCCGCAAAGCCGGTAATGAACATGATCTTGATGTCGGGATCGAGCTCTGCGGCGCGCCGGGCAAGCTCGATGCCGTCCATCTCCGGCATGACGATATCCGTCAACAGCAGCTCGAACGGTTCCTCCCGCAGGCGCTGATAGGCGGACAGGCCATTATCATAGGAGATCACGTCAAAGCCCGCGTTTTGCAGCGCCTTGACGAGGAAGCGGCGCATATCAACGTCGTCTTCCGCAAGCAGGATCTTGGTCATTGTTCTCGAATCCGGCTGTCGCCGGTCCCCCTTCCACCCATAAGCCAGACCGCCGGTAAAAATGAAGTGAAAGTCCACAATCGGATAACCGCCTTAGCACGGACTGGCAAACATCGCTGGCAAATCACCGGCAAATCCCTGGCAAGTCCCTTGCAAGTCCCTTGGCAAGCCGCGACTCCTATGGACAATAGGCTTTGGCGCACGTTAGGGAGCGGCGCTGGGCCGCAAGGTCGCAAAATCCCACCCGAGTGTCATGTCGGATAGCCAGAACGAATTCGATCCCCCGTTCGAGGCGGTTGAACCGGCAGAGTGCCGGGGTCCGGTGCTGTTCAATTCGCCGCATAGCGGGCGCGTCTATCCACGCTCATTCCTGCTCACGTCTCGCCTCGATCTGTCGACGTTGCGCCGGTCGGAAGATTCTTTCGTCGACGATCTGATCGCGGGCCTGGTGCAACGCGGCCATCCGATCATGCGCGCGTATTTTCCGCGCTGTTATGTCGATGTGAATCGCGAGCCCTACGAACTCGATCCGCGCATGTTCGAGGGCAGGCTTCCGTCGTTCGCCAACACCCGATCGATGCGGGTCGCCGGCGGGCTCGGCACCGTGGCCCGCGTCGTTGGCGATGCGCAGGAAATTTACGACCAGCGCATGTCGGTGACCGAAGCGCTGCGTCGGATTGACGGACTTTATAAGCCTTATCACCGTACGCTGCGGCGGCTGTTCACCCGCCTGCACCGCGATTTCGGCACCGCGATCCTCGTCGATTGCCATTCCATGCCGTCGACTACCGGCGGCCGAGACGAGCGGCCGCGCGCCGATGTCGTGATCGGCGACCGTTACGGCACAAGCTGCGTCTCCATCGTCGCCGAGGTGGTCGAACAAACGCTGCGCGGCTTCGGTTACGCGGTCAGCCGCAACAAGCCCTACGCGGGCGGCTTTATCACCGAGCACTACGGCAACCCGGCGACCGGGCTGCACGCGATTCAACTCGAGATCAATCGCGCACTTTACATGGACGAGCGCCGCTATGAACGATCGGACTCATTCGATCGGCTCGCCGGCGAACTTGCGGTGCTGGCCGATCGGCTCGCCGAAATTCCGCTCGAGGAGTTGCGGCCGTACCGCGCCGCCGCGGAATAACGGCTTCGCAGAGAGAAGGCTTCGGCTCAAGAAAAAGGGCCGCTCACATTGCTGGAGCGGCCCAAGTCTAGGGAGGAAACGCCCAAGGAGGGCGACGGTAACGGGAGGAGTTCTCTCGCTACCGCACTGCAGCAATATACACCGCGACGCACAAAACGCAAGCGTTGCTGACCTATTCCTTTACCGTTTCCCCGACTTTTATCCTGCAAATTGTGCAGGGCTGCCCTTCGAGAGGCAGCCCGCAACCGGAACCGAACCCGATAACCACGTCTGCTCAGTCTCTTACGCGGCTTTCGGGATCTGCCCACAAAAGCGGCGGCGACTACATGCAGCAAATCGCCTGATTTGGAATTCCGATCAAGAGTGCCCGACGAGGTGGTCGGGAGCCCGGGCGGACGATTGCGGCGGCCAGAACAGTTCGTTACTCGAAAGGCAGGGTTGGACTCCGATGACCGCGATCGATTTTGCAGCCTTCGTCGATGAGCTGGCGGACGTCTCCGGCGAGACGATTCGGCCGTTTTTCCGCAGCGCGCTGTCCGTCGAGAACAAGGCCCACGGCGGCGGCTTCGATCCGGTGACGGCGGCGGACCGCGCCGCCGAAACGGTCATGCGAGCGCTGATTAAGAAGACCTTCCCGGCCCACGGCATCATCGGCGAAGAATTCCCCGCCGAGCGTCCCGACGCCGAATACGTCTGGATCCTCGATCCGATCGACGGCACCAAGTCCTTCATCTGCGGCCTGCCGATGTGGGGCACGCTGATCGCACTCACCCGGAACGGCAATCCAATCTATGGGCTGATGCACCAGCCGTTTACGCGCGAGCATTTTTCCGGCGACGGGACAGGCGCCCGCTATCGCGGACCGGCCGGCGACCGCGCGCTACAGTCGCGTCCCTGCGCGGCGTTGTCCGATGCGATCATGCTGACAACCAGCCCGCTCTTGATGAACGAGGCCGACCGCCGCAGTTTCGGCCGTGTCGAACAGGCGGTGCAGCTGTCGCGCTATGGCGGCGATTGCTACGCCTATTGCGTGCTCGCGGCCGGGCACGCCGATCTGATCATCGAGACCGAGCTCAAGCCGCACGACGTGCTCGCGCTCATTCCCATCATCGAAGGCGCCGGCGGCATCGTCACCACCTGGGAAAACGGCAGTCCATCTAAAGGCGGGCGCATCGTCGCCGCCGGCGACCGCCGCGTGCATGAGCAGGCGATGAAGCTGTTGAACGGGTGACGCTGACTAATACGCCGGCGTTCCCGGCACGAACGCATCGAACGCCGCCCAAAACTGCGTGCGGTAGCGGTCCTGCTCCATCAACAGCTCGTGCTTGGCGCCGACCACCACCAGATGCGAGCCCGAGCGCAGCTGGCTCGCGAACTCTTCGATTGCCGCATTTGACACCACGACGTCCTGGCCGGCGGAGACGATCAGCATCGGCTGGCGGATCCGCGAGGCGTAGCGCTCGCGGATCGTCCCGGTCGCGCGAAACGCGGCGTCGACCCAGGCGACGGTGGGGCGGCCGATACCAAGCTTCGGCTCGGCCTCCAGAACCGCGGCATTGCGTGCATAGCGCACCGGATCGGAGGTGACGATATTGCCGGCAAACGGCCGCGTCTCCAGCACCTCGCCGGCCGCGCCCGGAACGTACATGGCGCCGAAACCGGCAAGGCGGAGCGCGCGCACCACGAGGCTGGTGCCGGGCGATGCGCCTGTGCCGGCGATCCCGATCAGGGGCGCGGTCAATACCACGCGATCGAACCAGCGGTGGCCGCGATAGGCGGCGCGGATCAGCACCGTCGCGCCGGTCGAGTGTCCAAGCGCGAACAGCGGCGGAGGACAATCGGGCAAGACGATTTCGCGCATGAAGACTTCGAGATCGGCGTCGTATTCGGAGAAGTCGCGCACATAGCCTTTGCGCGGGTCGGCGAGCGCGCGCTCGGACAAGCCCTGGCCACGCCAATCGATGGTCGCTACTGCGAAACCGCGCGCGCGCAAATCGCGCACGGTCTCGAAATATTTTTCGATCCATTCGCCGCGACCCTGAAAGATGCACACGGTGCCGCGCCGTCCCGCCGGCGGCTGCCAGCGCGCAAAGCGAATCGAGACGCCATCGCGCGTCTTGAGAAAGTCCGTGACGAAGTTGTCCGGGACCGGATTGGCGGGAATTGAAATCAGGCTCATCGGCGGGTTTCGACGGCTACGTGTCGCTTATAACAGTCCACGACCGCGTCTCAACCAGACCGTCGCGGCACAGACCGCGGCGGCCACGGTCCGGCGATTCGATCGTAATGAATTCGCTCACGCTGCCAATGATTTACCGGGCTTGCGAGCGGGGAAATCCGCTCCCATATAGTGGAGTGCGCAGGCCAATCCTGGCTGCGTAATCCGGCCGGGCCCCTCGGGCAGGCCATCTGCATGTCGCTCAAGGAGGATATGCCATGCGAACTTTCGATCTTGCTCCCCTCTATCGTTCCACCGTCGGTTTTGACCGCCTGTTCTCGTTGCTCGATCAGGGCCTCGACGGCGCGGCGCCCGGTTATCCGCCCTACAATATCGAGCGGACCGGGGAGAATGCCTATCGCGTCTCCGTCGCGGTCGCGGGCTTCAACGAGCCGGAACTGAGCATCGTAGCCAAGGAAAACACGCTGACCATCCGCGGAGAGAAGAACGCCAAGGATGAAGAGAAGCGCGGCGACGTGCTCTACCAGGGCATTGCGGCGCGCACGTTTGAACGCGTGTTCCAGCTCGCCGACTTTGTCCAGGTCAAGGGCGCGAGCCTCGAGAACGGACTCCTGCACGTCGATCTGGTGCGCGAGATCCCCGAGGCCAAGAAGCCCCGCTCGATTCCGATCGGCGGCAAGGCCATCGACAAGACAATCGAACAGAAAGAGGCTGCGTAAGTCCACGCGGCACTGTCTCTCTCTCTCTCTGATAACTTGACACCTTAAAGGGAGCGCCCCGCTGGCCGGGGCGCTTTCGATTCCGGAGCCGCGAACGCTGCTAGTCCGCGTTCGGCTGCAGGGCCGAATCCGCCGGTACGATGCGGGTGGCGTCGCGGATCACGCCGGTCCGCGCGTCGAGCACGACCCGCATCGGGATCCCGCGAAAATCGGTAGCGCGCAGCACGTAGCTCGTGCCTTCGCGCATTGGCCGCGATACCGGATGAAATCCTGCCGAGCGGACCGTGCGCATGATCTCGTAGGGCGACACAAAGCCTATCGGCGGCGGCAGGGGGACCAGGTGCGGCACCGGCGCGGCCGCGGCCGGCGTCTGGGCCCGGACCGATTGGCTGAACGGCGGCCAGCACAGCCACAGAACGGCCATCGCAAGACCGATCTTGCCGATACTCGTTGTCACGCCCACGCCCCCACTCGCGGCTTTAACCGCCCCCCACAATTCCCACAGACAAAGGGTCCATGGCAATTGAGGCGGCGCTTTGACGCGATCAGACCGTTTCGCACAGATGCACGAAGCGGTCGACGTCTTCGTCCCGCGTTGAGAAGGAAGTGACGAGGCGCGCCAGGACCCGATCCGCGGGAAAATCGGCGCTGTCGCTCGAGCGCACGTAGTAGGACGCCCCCGCCGCCTTGAGTCTGGCATCGAGGTTCCGGGGCAGCGCCACGAACAGGAGGTTGGCCTCGACCGGCCACAGTGGTTTCAATCCGAGCGCCGTCAGCTTCTGCGCCAGACGATCGGCCATATCGTTGGCGTGACGCGCGAGCCGGAGCCACAGATCGCCGGCGAGATAAGCCGCAAACTGCGCGGCGAGAAAGCGATGCTTGGACAGCAACTGACCGCCACGCTTGCGCCGTTCGCCGAAAAACTTCGCCCGCTCGGGATCGAAGATCACGACGGCCTCCGCCGCGAGCGCGCCGTTCTTCGTCGCGCCAAACGACAGCACATCGATCCCGGAGCGCCATGTCATCTGTGCCGGCGTGGCATTGAGGCGCACGAGCGCGTTGGCAAAGCGCGCGCCGTCCATGTGGACGGCTAGCCCGCGCTGTTTCGCCGCGTCGCACAGCGCCGCGATTTCATCGGTGCGATAGATGGTGCCGGCTTCGCTCGCCTGTGTGATCGACAGCGCCGAGGCGATCATCTGATGCGGGCTGTGGCCGCCGTAGCCGGCGAGCGCCGTCTGCAAGGTCTCGGGCGAGATCTTGGCGCCGTCACCGGCAAGGCCGACAAGCTTGAATCCCCCGCCGAAAAACTCGGGCGCCCCGCACTCGTCGGTGGCGATGTGCGACTCGGCGTGACAGAACACGGCGCCCCACGGCGGCGCGATGTGCGCCAAGGCCAGCGCATTGGCCGCAGTGCCCGTCGGCACCAGAAACGCCGCCACCTCGCGCTCGAAAATCTCGGACAGGCGCCGCTCGATGCCTCGCGTCCAGTCGTCATTGCCATAGCCCAGCGCGTAACCGGCATTGGCCTTGACGATGGCGTCGAGGATGGCCGGCGCCACCGTCGCCGTATTATCGGACGCGAAATACATCGGGATTGGCTTCGGATTTTGCTCGCTATTCGCGGCGCAAGCGTAGGCGGACCATTGCGCTGCCGCCAGTCCCGTGATCCACTATGGGTGCGGTACCACAATCACGGGACTTGATGGCGGCCGGCAGCGGGGAAGCCGGGCAAAACGCCGTTTATTGCATCGCAAGCCTTGTGTTTGTGCCCGGAATTTGCCATGTTCGGCATAGGACAGCATTGCTGTCCCAATTGATGCCCGCACAAGCGCGCAACTGGCAACTGGCCGGGCAAGGGCGCTGGGCAGCCGCCGAGGCGAGGGCGTGTCGGACGGCGGCGAAAAGCAACCGTATGGCCGGTCAACGGCACAGAGGTTGCCCGCAAGATTGTGGATCGCCCGAACGCTGCTCTCTCGGTCTCCTCACCGGACGACGAGGAAACGGGGGCGTAAGCGTGCGGATCGTGCCGTAACCCTGATTTGGCCGGGGTGCGGCAGCGACGGGAGTGCGAGGACGACGATGAGCGCGTCAGGTTTCGGCCTGTTTGATCCGGCGCTGGAAAAGGATTCCTGCGGTGTCGGATTCATTGCCGATATCAAGGCGCGCAAGTCGCACAAGATCGTCGAAGACGCGCTGACGATACTCCTTAACCTCGAACATCGCGGTGCGGTCGGCGCCGATCCGCGCGCCGGCGACGGCGCCGGCATTCTGGTTCAGACGCCGCACACGTTTTTCGCCAAGGAAGCCCGGAAGCTCGGCTTTACGCTGCCGCCGCCCGGACACTACGGCGTCGGCGTGCTGTTCCTGCCGCACGATGCCGCGTGGCGGCAGGAGATCATGGACACCTACGCGTCGGTCGCCGCGCAGGATGGCATGGCGATTCTTGGCTGGCGCGACGTACCGACCGACAATTCGACGCTCGGCGAGTCGGTGAAGCCGACCGAACCGGTCCACAAGCAGGTCTTTATCAGACGCAATCCGAAGATATCGACCGAAGATGAGTTCGAGCGCCGGCTCTACATCATGCGCAAGACCATCTCCGGCATCATGTATGGCCGGCGACCGCGCAACACCTCCAACTACTACCCGGTGTCGATCTCCTGCCGCACCGTGATCTACAAGGGCATGTTTCTCGCCGACCAGCTCGGCACCTATTACCCGGACCTGCACGACCCGGATTTCGAAAGCGCGCTGGCGCTCATCCATCAGCGCTTTTCCACCAACACGTTCCCGACCTGGTCGCTGGCGCATCCGTACCGCATGATCGCGCACAACGGCGAGATCAACACGCTGCGCGGCAACAACAACTGGATGGCGGCACGGCAGGCATCGGTGTCGTCGCCGAAATTCGGCGGCGACATCACCAAGCTGTGGCCGATTTCCTACGAGGGTCAGTCCGACACCGCGTGTTTCGACAACGCGCTCGAATTTCTCACCATGGGCGGCTATTCGCTCGCCCATGCGATGATGATGATGATACCCGAGGCGTGGGCCGGCAATGCGCTCATGGATGAGGAACGCCGCGCGTTCTACGAATATAACGCCGCCCTGATGGAGCCGTGGGACGGTCCCGCCGCCATCGCTTTCACCAACGGACGGCAGATCGGCGCCACGCTCGACCGCAACGGCTTGCGGCCGGCGCGCTACATCGTCACCCGTGACGACCGCATCATCATGGCGTCGGAAGTCGGCGTGCTGCCGGTGCCGGAAGAAGATATCGTCGTAAAGTGGCGGCTGCAGCCGGGCAAGATGCTGCTGGTCGATCTCGACGAGGGGCGCCTCATTCCCGACGAGGAACTCAAGGCGACGCTCGCCAAGAGCCA
>Ga0134128_10008476_pt1 | contig 12375 bp, 9 predicted proteins | sample KB31754_FD_96462 | JGI IMG/M metagenome (GOLD analysis project Ga0134128, IMG submission 96462) | Terrestrial soil microbial communities with excess Nitrogen fertilizer from Kellogg Biological Station, Michigan, USA - KB3-175-4 | ecosystem: Environmental > Terrestrial > Soil > Unclassified ...
GAAACGCGTCGACCATCTCGGCCGCTACGGCCCGATACAAGGCGAGCGTGATCTGCACGAGGACGTTTTCAATCTCGCTGAGGCGGCGACCCGTTTCGCCCGTGCCGTCGGTGGCCAGCGGAAGATCCTCCTTCGAGGAAGGAAGCAGCGTCGGACCTTGCAGGAGCACGGGCAACGCCCGGAGCTTGCCTTGAGCCAGGTCGCGCCCTTCGCGCCGCAGCAGGTCGAATGCAGATGAAACGAGGGTCGTCTTTCCCGCTCCTCGGTGTCCAGCGATCAGAAACGACCGTCCGGACAGCTCGCCCTTGCAGTAACGCTGGAGCTCGTGCACGAGCTGCCGGTAGGCATCCGATTCGATGAACGGCGGCGGCTCGTCGCTCACGAGCGAAGCGCGGCTGAGTGGGTCCGGAACGTCGATGATCGTGATCGGCACGCCCGTTCCCTGTATCCGCTACGCCTTGAGCTGAATGATGAAAAAGGCGAACAGCACACCGAAGACGACGGTGGCCGCGAGGTAGGTGAGCGACGCCGAGACGCGCCAGCCTCCCATGCCCCCGCCGATGCCTCCCCACTGCGTCTCGATTTGTGGCGCGACGCCGCGCTCGATCATGCGAATGAAGAGCACGAGGAACAAGAGGGTGCCAAAACCGAGAACGCCGAGCGCGATGCCATGCCACACGTGTACACCCGAGAACGTAATGGATGGGAATTTCACCGGCGCCGCGGGAGCATCGGCCGGCCTCGGCACGAAGATCTGACGGACGAGGAACGAAGCGATGCTCAACAAAAGCGCGATGACGATGTTCAGTATTGCGCCGAGACGTGCTTTCACGGCGGCACCGACCTTGGTCACCATATAGACGGCCACCGGCAGATACGCCGCGGCAGGAACTCGCCACGCCCAGATGGCCACGCGCGGATATCCAAGGATATGCAGCGCAAACACCACCGATGCGATTCCGCAGATCGCGCCCACGGACGCGATCCCGTAGGTCGCGAATTCATTCTCGTCACTGAGATCGCTTGCCAGGTAACCGATCAAGACGAGTGCCGTGAGACCTGACAATCCCCACAGCCAGGCGACGACAGCCATGACCACCGCTTCATCCATGTTGGATACCGATGCCGATTTTACGCGTAAGAGCCGATATCCGTCTCCTTCAACTCCACGCCGATACCGGGCCGCGTCAGGTCGGGATGGATTGCGCCGCCGACAGGCTCGACGAAGCCGTCGAAGTAGCGCGATTCGATGCGGACGTGGTCGAAGAAGTACTCGATGTGCCGCAGCGGCAGCAGCGCGCAGGCGGCGTGCGCGTGCAGCGACGGCGCGCAGTGCGCGGAGAGCGGCGTGCCGCGCGCCTCGCAGAGCGCGGAGGTCTTGAGGAAGCCGGTGATGCCGAGGCAGCGCGTGGCGTCGGCTTGCAACACGTCGACGGACGGCAGCATCTGTTCGAAGTAGAGCAGCTCGTATCCGTACTCGCCGGCGGCGATGTCCATCGGCAACTTGTCGCGCAACCATCGCAAGCCGTCGAGGTCATCCGACGAAACCGGCTCCTCGAACCACGTCACGCCCTGCGCCGCGAAGAATTCGCCCTGCACGAGGGCGAGCTTGCGCGTGTAGGCGCCGTTGGCGTCGACGAAGAGCTCGACGCCGTCGCCGATGGCCTCGCGCGCGGCGCGGACGCGCTCGCGGTCGGCGCGCGCGTCGCGGCCGACTTTCATCTTCACGCGCGGCAGTTCCCACGCCGCGAGGTGCTGCTGCAGCTCGTCGATCGAGTACGAGGTGAAGCCGCCGCTGCCGTAGACCGGCGCAGCGTCGCGCACCTGGCCGAGGAGCGTGACGAGCGGCAGGCCGAGGAGCTTGCACTTGAGGTCCCACAGCGCGGCGTCGACCGCGGAGATCGCCATCGCCGCCACGCCGCGGCGTCCGAGGTTGCGGACGGCGCGGATCATCGCCGCCCAGCACGACTCGATCGACATCGCGTCGCGGTCGGCGATCAACTGGACGAAGTGCCTTTTGATGAATGTGGCGGTGGCGGCGTCCGCGTACGAGTAGCCGAAGCCGCGCTTCCCGCCGGCGCTCGCGTGCACGGCGACGAGCGTCGTCGCGTCCCACTCGAAGGTGCCGTCGGACTCCGGCGACGCCGTCGGCACGCGGTACGCGGCGACTTCGATTGATTCGATGGGGATCACTTGAACGACGCAAACATCGACTTGAACGACTCCTTGATCATCTGCGCGCGACTCGGGTCGTGCAGCAGCGAGGTCATGAAATTCTTCGCCTGCTCCAGGCTGATGTGCGGCGGCAGCGGCGGCACCTCGGGGTCGGTGTGGAACTCGATCACGCACGGCTTCTGCGCCGCCAACGCCTCGTCCCATCCGGCCGCGACGCGGTCGCACGTCTCGACCTTCACCCCTTTCAGCCCGATCGACTCCGCGTACTGCGCGTACGGAAAGTCGGGCACGACCTGCGAGGCCTCGAACTTCGCGTCGCCGGCGAGCACGCGCTGCTCCCACGTCACCATGTTCAGATCGCGGTTCTTGAGGACGCAGACGATCAGGCGCGGGTCGGCCCACTCCTGCCAATACTTCGCGATGGTGATCATCTCGTTCATGCCGTTCATCTGGAACGCGCCGTCGCCGACGCAGGCGATGGCCACCCTCGACGGAAACGCGAACTTCGCCGCGATCGCGTACGGCACGCCTGGGCCCATCGTGGCGAGGTTGCCGGAGAGCGAGCCCATCATGCCTTTCTTGAACTTCAGGTGCCGCGCGTACCACGACGCCGTCGAGCCCGAGTCGGCGACGACGATCGCCCCCTCGGGCAGCCGCGGCGAGAGCTCCCAGAAGACGCGCTCCGGATTGATCGGCGCCGCGTCGACCATGGCGTGCTTCTCAAGCACGTCCCACCAGTCGCGGATCTCGCCTTCGAGCTGCTCGCGCCACGCGCGGTCGGTCTTGCGCCGCAGCAGAGGGATGAGCGCGCGCAGCGTCTCCTTCGCGTCGCCGGTGAGGTTGACCTCCATCGGATAGCGGATCGACAGCATCCGCCCGTCGATGTCGATCTGCACGGCGCGCGCTTTCCCCTCCTCGGGCAAAAACTCGGAGTACGGAAACGACGAGCCGACCATGAGCAGCGTGTCGCACTCGTCCATCAGCGTCCAACTCGGCTTCGTGCCGAGGAGGCCGATCGAGCCGGTGACGAAGGGGAGATCGTCGGGGAGCGCGGCCTTGCCGAGGAGCGCTTTGGCGACGCCGGCGCCGAGGAGCTCGGCGACTTCGGTGACTTCGTCGCCGGCTTGCATCGCGCCGGCGCCGATGAGGATGGCCACCTTCTCGCCGGCGTTGAGGACGTCGGCGGCGCGCTTCAGATCGTCGTCGTTCGGCACGACGCGCGGCGACGAGAAGCCGACGCCGGAGTGGACGCTGCCGTGCTTCCGCGGCGGCTCGGCCATCTTCTCGTCCTGCAGGTCGTGCGGGATGATCAGGCACGTGACGGTGCGCTCGGCGCGGGCGATGCGGATGGCCCGGTCGATGAGATGGCGCATCTGCGCCGGCGCCATGGCGGTCTGCACGTACTCGCCGGCGACGTCCTTGAAGAGCGACTGCAGATCGACTTCCTGCTGATAGCTGCCGCCCATAGCCATGCGCGCCGACTGCCCGACGATGGCCACGACCGGCGCGTGGTCGCCCTTGGCGTCGTAAAGGCCGTTGAGCAGGTGGATCGCGCCGGGGCCCGACGTGGCGAGGCAGATGCCCGGCTCGCCGGTGAACTTCGCGTGCGCGCAGGCCATGAAGGCGGCCATCTCTTCGTGGCGCACCTGCACGAAGTCGATCTTGTCCTCGGCGCGTTCGAGCGCCCCCATGATTCCGTTGATGCCGTCGCCTGGATATCCATAGATGCGGCGCACGCCCCAGGCGTAGAGGCGGCTGACGAGAAAATCGGACGTTGTCTGCGATGCCATCAAGACTCCGAGTAGGCGATGGTGGTGAGAAGGGCGTTGGCGGATTGGCGCGAGTCGAGCCGCGTGTGCTGCACGACGACCGGCACGTCGGACACGAGGACGGAGGAGTAGTCGGTGGCGCGCGGGACCGGCTCGGGATCGCGGAGGTCGTTGAAGCGGACGTGCAGCGTGCGTCGCGCCGGCACGGTCAGCCGATACGGCCCGGCCGGCTCGCGGTCGTTGAAGTAGATGGTGATCTCGACGTGCGCGTCGGCGTCGCCGGCGTTGAGGATGCACGCCGTCTCATGGCTGAGCATCTCCGGCTGTGGGCCGTGGCTGGAGGCGGGGATCCAGCCCTCGGCGATGGCCCAGTGCGTCTTGCCAATGAGCATGGCGCGATCAGCCGAAGCACGAGGCGTGCCCCGGAGAGGGGATAGCGAATAGGAGATAGGTTGTAGGTTTTCCTACCTCCTATCTCCTATCTCCTATCTCCTATCTCCTATCTCCCACAACCTACTGAGTGAAGCGAAGTCCCACGATCGCCCGCCGCCCCGCCGACGGATACCCCAGCACCTCCTCGTACCGCTCGCCGCGCAGGTTCTCGAGCTTCACGAAGGGCGTGAGGCGGCCGGTGCGGAGCTGCACGTTTGCGTCGACCGTCGTGTACGCGCCGTTCGTCGCGCTCGTGAACGGGAAGACCGGCAGCACGTCGGCGCGCGCGCCGCTGTGCACGATCGAGACGTTCGCGTCGAGGCCGCCCTCGCGCCAGCCGAGCGTCAGCGCGCCGGCGTGCTTCGGCCGCCGCGGCAGGCGCGCGCCGGTGGCCTCGTCCTCGTCGCGGTGGAGGAACGTGTAAGCGAGGTGCGTGTAGAACGACGACGTCACCTGCTCGTCGATGCCGAGCTCGAGCCCGTCGCTGCGCGCGCGGCCGATGTTCGCGAACGCGTACGTGGCGTTGTCGAAGTTGATGAGATTGCGGTAGCGGCTCCAGAACGCCGTCAGCGAGAAGAGACCGCTCGCGCCCATCGGCGCGTCGTAGCCGGCTTCGAACGAGCGGCTGCGCTCCGCCTCCAGATTGCGGTTGCCGGAGAAGGGGTAGTAGAGCTCACCGACGGAGGGCGCGCGAAAGCCTTCGCCGTACGCGGCGCGCCACTTCGTCCCGCCGCGCACGAACGCGACGGCGACGCGCGGCGAGGTCTCGCTGCCGAACGTGTCGAAGCGGTCGTAGCGAACGCCGGCGCTCAGTTCCACCGGCCCGAACTTCGCGCGGTCTTCGACGAAGAACGCGTGCGAGCGCCGCGTCATCCCGGCCAGATTCACGCCGTAGTTGTTGACGTCGTCGACTTTGGCGCGCTCGATCTCGCCGCCGGCCACGACCGTGCCGAACGACGACGTCGCCGTGCGCGTGGTCAGGCGGGCCCGGCGCGTGCGCGACGTCGTGCGCGCGCTCGTCACGCCGAACGGATCGTCGGGATCGTCGAAGCGGTCGTCGTTGCGCGCCTCCGACAGCGTCACGTCGTACGAAAACGCGCCGAACGCCTGCTGCAGCGGAACGGCGATCTGCCGCTCGCTGCCGTTCTGCCGGCGCTGCAGGCTCGGCACGAGCGCCGTCGCTGGAGCGTTGAGGTTGAACGGAATGCCGAGGTCGTACGACGTCGCGCGCGCGGCGAGGCCGAGCGAGAACGACTTCGACGGCGCGAACCGCCAGACCGCGTTGCCGCTGTTCTGGCGGAAGTCGTCGTTCGGCGCGAAGCCGTCGTCGTTGCGATGCTCGAGCGCGGCGCTCAAGTGATTCGCGCCGCTCACCCAGCTCCCGTCGACGACGCCGTTGCGCAGCCCGTGGCCGCCGCTCTGCACCTCGGCGCGGAAGCCGCTGCTCGCCGGCACGGTCAGCACGTTGACGACGCCCGCGACGGCGTCGGAGCCGTACAGCGCGGAGAACGGCCCGCGCACGACCTCGACCTGCTCGACGCCGGCGGTGGAGAAGCGCCCCCAGTCGTAGCCGGAAAAATAGGGATTGTTGATCTCGATGCCGTTCCACAGCACGAGCGTCTGCGTCGAGGCTGCGCCGCGCGTGAAGAGCGACGTGGCCTTGCCGGGCGAGCCGGTGCGGCTGACGGCGAGGCCTGGGACCTCGCGCAGGACGTCGGCGACGTCGCGCGCGGCGCGCTCGTCGATGTCTTTCTTCGTCACGACGGTGACGGCGGCGGGCGTCGACTCGATGGTCTCGGCGACGTCGGACGCGGTGACGACGATGCGGTCGGAGATTTTCTGGGTGGCGAGAAACAGGACGAATAGAAAATTCACGGCGGCTCCTTCCCTCCGAAGAGGCGCGTTGAAAAGTGGAGTTCGCCGCGGTCGGTCTCCTGGCTTCCGGGTCGTCCTTCCCGCGCTCCCTTCCCGCTGTTGGCAGTGGGGCGCATCGCGCAAAGCGCGGGTCGTCGCCGGTTACAGTGGCGGGGGCCGCGCCGGTATCACACCGGCTTCCCGTTCACCGTCGCGAACAAGGTTATGAAAGAACGCTCGCTACGAAACCGGGGTAGTGTACCGGCAAACCGTCGTCGTCCACTTCAATATCTGCGGTGAAGCCGGTGGCGCTCGCGTAGCGGTACAGGCGCTCGCCGACGCGCTCGTACGACTGCTCGAGCGGCTCCAGCGCGAACGACGGGAAGCGCAGCCAGGCCGCGCGCACGTTGCCTTCACAGCCGCGGCGAATCGGCAGGAGGTTCGTCGAGGGGCTGAAGTTGAAGTCGACGTCGACGCAGCCGCGCACGGCCTCGACGTCTTCACCATTGAGCAGCCAGCGCTCGCCGTCGACGTCGATGCGGACGTCGATCTCGCGCTCGCCGGCGAAGCCGTGCACGATCGCGCTGCGCGTGCGCCAGGCGTCGTCGCAGACCACCTCGTACGACAGCGCGCACGGCTCTCCTTCATGCAGAAAAACCGCGGTGCCGGAGAGCTTCCGATCGAAGACGCGCGCCGCCTCGTGCCCGGGGCGATCGAGGCGGCGCCAGAGGATGCTCGTCACGGCCGTTTGGAGAACTTCTCGTACAGCAGCGTGTGCCGCGTCTCCAGCGAGATGTCCTCGCCGCCGATGAAGAGCCGCTTCACGTGCGTCACGATCTCGAGCGGATCGCCGTCGGTGACGATGATGTCCGCGCGTTTGCCCGCTTCGAGCGAGCCGACCTTGTCCGCCACGCCGAAGATCTGCGCGGGGAAGATCGTCACCGCCTTCAGCGCCGCCTCCTTCGGCAGTCCGAACGCCGCGCACGCCGCGGCGTGGTACGGCAGGTTGCGCGCGAGGTGCGAGTCCTGCGACTGGATCGAGAAGAGGATGCCGGCGTCGTAGAGCGCCTTGGCGTTGGAGAAGAGCAGATCGTACGGATCATCCTCGCGCGGCGGGAGATCGAGGATCGGCCCGAGGATGACGGGGATGTTCCGCTTCTTCAGATCGGGAATGACCTTCTGCACGTCCTCGGCGTCCGCGAGGATCATCTTCAGCTTCATCTCGTCGGCGAACTTCAGCGCCGCTTTGATGTCGCGCTCGAGGCTCGCGTGCACGATCACCGGCTCGCGTCCTTCCACCACCGGCACGAGCGCCTCGAGCACGAGGTCGCGGTCGTAGCGTTTGACGCTCGGGTCCTTCGCGCGCGCCGCCGCGGCTTTCGCGTAGGCCTGCGCGTCCTTGAGCACGTCGCGCAGCTTGTCGACTTCCTTCGTGTAATTCTTCTTCGCTTCCTTTTCCGCTTCCTCGTCCTGCGGCACCTCGGTGAAGCGTCCGCCGCGCAGCCGCGGGAAGTGGATGTGCATCGCCGCCGGCGCCTTGATCGTCATCTCCTCCGGCGTCCAGCCGGCGAGCTGGATGAGCGCCGACGAGCCGGAAATGATGCCGCCCACGGGAGTGGCCACGGAGCTGGTGATGCCGTTCACCCGCGTGACCGGAATGACCTCGCTGTGCGGATTGACCGCCACCTCGGCGCGCGCATTCGGATTGATCTCGCCGAGCTCCGCGGTGTCGACCGAGCCCGGCACGGCGTTGATCTCCACGAGGCCGACCTGCGAGCCGGAGTCGATGAGGCCGGGGTAGACGCGCAGGCCCGTGCCGTCGATCACCATCGCGCCGGCCGGGACGGCCACGTCCTTGCCGACCGCGGTGATCGTCCCGTTCGAGAAGACGATCGTGCCGTTCTCGATCGGCGCCGAGGTCACGGGATAGATCGTGGCGTTGCGGATGGCCACGAGCGGCTTCTTGCCGGGGTTGTTCGGGATCACCGACTGCGCGAACAGCGAGCCGGCGAACATGGCGCAGGCGAATGCGGTGACGCGCTTACTCATCGCTCTTCTCCTCGTCCGTGGCCTTCTTCGCCGGCTTGTTCTTCTTCTCCTCGTCGGCTTCCTTCTTCAGCAGATCGGCCTTCTCCTTCGCCATCGCGGCGCGCGTCTGCAGGTCTTTCTGGCGATCGAAGACGACCTCGCCGTCGACGAAGGTGGTGTCGACGCGCGAGTAGGTGGAGAAGGGATGGCCGTTCCAGATCACGACGTCGGCGTCTTTCCCGACGTCGATGGAGCCGATGCGGTGGTCGAGGCGGAGCTGCTTCGCGCCGTTGAGCGTGCAGAGCTTCAGCGCCTCCTCCTCGGAGAGCCCGCCGTACTTCATCGCCTTCGCGGCGTCGAGGTTGAGGCGGCGCGCCAGCTCGTCGGAGTCGGAGTTGACCGAGGTGAGGACGCCGGCGCGGTCCATCAGGGCGACGTTGTAGGGGATGGCGTCGTACGCCTCCATCTTGAAGCCCCACCAGTCGATGAACGTGCCGCCGCCGACACCGTGCGCGGCGATCTCCTTCGCCACTTTGTAGCCCTCGAGGACGTGCTGGAGCTCGCGGATCTTGAAGCCCTGCTCGTCGCTCAAGCGCAGCAGCATCATGATCTCGTCGGCGCGGTAGCAGTGCGAGTGGACGTCGATCTTGCCTGCGAGGATGTCGTTCATCGTCTCCATGAGGATGTCGCGGCGCGGCGGGATCGGATCTTCGCCGCGCTTCTTGCGGGCGTCGTAGTCGGCCCACTTCGCGGCGTAATCCTTGGCGTCGGTGAAGGCCTGGCGGATCACTTCCTCGACGCCCATGCGCGTCTGCGGATACTGCAGCGGCGTGCCGGGAGGCGGACGGAAGTTGGAGCTCTTCGGGTTCTCGCCGAGGGCGAACTTGATCGTGCGCGGCGCGTCGGCGACCGGCCACTCGGAGACCGGATGGCCCCACTTCCACTTCACGATCTGCGACTGGCCGCCGATCGGATTCGCGGAGCCGTGTAGGACGAGCGCGCACGTCGTGCCGCCGGCGAGCTCGCGGTAGGCGTCGACGTCTTCGTTGGTGAGGACGTCGCGGATGCGCACCATGCCGGTGTTCGGCAGGGAGATCTCGTTGACGCTCCCCTCGACGCCGGTGTGGCTGTGCGTGTCGACGATGCCGGGCATGACGAACTTGCCGACGGCGTCGATGACGGTGGCCCCGGCGGGGACCTGCACCTGGTCGTTCGGCCCGACCGCGGCGATCTTCGTACCGCGGATCAGGATCGAGCCGTGCTCGATCTTGCCGTGCGAGACGGTGAGGATCGTGGCGTCGCGGATGACGGTGTCGGCGAAGGCGGTGGTGGCGAGGAAGGCGAGGAATGCCGCGAGGGCGCCCCTCACCCGCTGCTTCGCAGCACCCTCTCCCCGCGTGCGGGGAGAGGGACCGGCGCGGAGCGCCAGGGTGAGGGGCGCAAGCTTCCCAAAAGATCGTTTCATCGTGACTTGCTCCCGCTGAACGGCAGCGTCCCGAGCGTCGTCGAGACCGTGCCGCTGATGGTCGTGCCTGAAAGCGTGCCGTGGAAGACCCAGTCTTCCTGCTCGGCCGTCGCCTTCACGCCGATGGTGAACTCGAGCGTAGTGCCGTCGAACGTTCCGTTGCGGATGTCGCCGGAGCCGCGATCGCCGGAGAACGTGCCGATGACCTTGCCGTCCTCGACGTGGAAACGCGCGTTGATGTTCACGTCGCCGGTCGAGGCTTTGACGATGAGGCCCCACGATCCATCCAGCGGGCCCGCCGCCGCGGTGCCGCGGCCGCGCGCGCGGTCCTCCTCGGTCGGCAGCTTCATCTCGCGGCCGTCGACGTAGACGCGCTGCACCTTCGCGTCCTTCTCGAAGATCGGCTTGTCAGTGACGACGACGTTGGCGATCTTCCCCTTGTCGAGCGAGCCGAGCTGGCGGTCGACGCCGAGGATGCGCGCCGGGCTGAGCGTGACGGCGCGCAGGGCATCGTCGGCGGAGAGGCCGTTGTCAATCGCCTTGCGGATGCCGGGGATGAAGTCGCCGGTCTTCCCCGGACCGCTGACGAGCGCGTACGTCGCGCCGCTTTTCTGCAGCGCGGCGGGCGAGGTCGGCGACAGCACGCGGTCGCGGATGACGCGCAGCGGCTGCTCTTCGCGGTCTTCCTTCGCCGCCGGCGCGGTCGCCCACTTCACCGAAACGAGGACCGGCACGTCTTTCAAATCGTTCGGCATCCGGTAGGCCTGGCGCGCGCCGGAGAGGATGGTTTTGAGGTTGAACTCGCGCGCGATGGCCATGGCCCGGCGCATCATCAATTCACTGTCGGCGATGAAGACGACCGGCACGTCGCGGCGCAGCACGGCGCCGAGGGCAACCGCCGAGGGGCTCTCGCCGGGGCGCTGGTTGCCGGCCGGATTTTTGTCGTAAATCGCGTGCGCGGCGGCGTAGTGCTGGCCGTCGAGCAGCGACTGGCGGATGTACGAGATCACGCCCATCAGCGAGTCCGGATAGGTCCACGCCGCGCGGGGATTGAACGAGATCTGCTGCGCGGCAACGCCGCGGACGATGCGCTGCTCCATCGTGCCGCCGCCGAGGTCGAGAACGACGGATTGGCCGTTGAAGATGCCGAAGGAAGGGGCGGTTAGGATCGTCGTCACGCCGGTGGCGCGCTTGGCGTCCATGTCGTCGTCGGTGAGCTTCACCTCATGCATCGCCAGGAACTCAGGCGAGGTCTGCGGCAGCTCCGTGGCCGCGCTCTGCGGGCGGGTGGCCGGAGCGCCGCGTCCGCGCCGCGGCGGCGTCGCCGATGGAAATCCGAGCGACGTCTGCGCGTCGATGAGGCCGGGATAGACGTGCTTGCCCTTCGCGTCGACGACGGTGGCGTCGGCGGGGACGGCGACGTTCGCGCCAACCGCCTCGATCAGGCCGTCGCGGACGATCACGACGCCGTTCTCGATCGCCGGTCCGCTGACGGGATGCACGGTGCCGCCCGCGATGGCGTAGACGCCGGGGGCGTCGGCGAGGAGCGGCGCGTAGAGCGCGAACAGAGCGATGCCGATGAGGAACCGCCTAAGTTTCATGCAACGACCTCCGAACAAAGGCGCACATGATACCGAAGGAGTTGCGGGAGGCGGTCAGCGATGCGTTACACTCACCCGCACCCAAGGCGCACCATGGTCCTCTTCAACTACGCCACCCGCGAGATCACCGCGAAGATCGTCTACTACGGGCCGGGGCTCTGTGGCAAGACGACGAACTTGCAGTTCATCTACGACTCGCTGCCGTCGAACAACAAGAGCAAGATGCTCTCGCTGGCAACGAAGACGGACCGCACGCTGTTCTTCGACTTCCTCCCCCTCGACCTCGGCAAGATCCGCGGCATGCGCACGAAGCTGCAGCTCTACACGGTGCCGGGGCAGGTCTACTACAACTCCACGCGGCAGCTCGTGCTGAAGGGGGCGGACGGGATCGTGTTCGTGGCCGACAGCCAGGACCACGCGCTCGACGCGAACCTCGAGTCGATGCAGAACCTCGAGGACAACCTCAAGCGCCAGGGCGTGCGCATCCGCGAGATCCCGCTGGTGATGCAGTACAACAAACGCGACCTGCCGAACGCGCTGGCGGTCGATGAGATCGACCGCGAGGTCAACAAGCTCGGCGCGCCGAAGTACGAGTCGGTCGCGACGACGGGCCTCGGCGTCGAAGAGACGTTGAAAGGCATCACGCAGCTCGTGCTCGTGCACCTCATCAAAAAGTACGGGCTCGAAGGCTCGGAGCCGGTGGAGCGCGAGATTCAGATTCTCAATCCGACGGTGCCGTCGGAGCGGCCGCATGACTCGCTGTGGGACGACGACGACGAGCAGCCGCTGCCGGCGTCGTACGACGGCCCGCTGCCGCCCGCGAACAGCGGCGTGTTCGTGGCGGTCGGCAACGCGGCGGACGAGAACATCCCGCTCGTGCCGACGGAGCTGATCCCGCCGCCGAAGTCCGCGCCGCCCCCGCCCATCCCCGAGCCGAACCCGTTCACCGAAGTGACGGACTACTACGCCACGCCCGGCCCGCTGCCGGACGTGCCGCCGCTGCCGGGGAACGAGCACCCGTTCGGCGACGTGCCGATGACGTCGATCGAGA
>Ga0134128_10008477_pt1 | contig 12374 bp, 8 predicted proteins | sample KB31754_FD_96462 | JGI IMG/M metagenome (GOLD analysis project Ga0134128, IMG submission 96462) | Terrestrial soil microbial communities with excess Nitrogen fertilizer from Kellogg Biological Station, Michigan, USA - KB3-175-4 | ecosystem: Environmental > Terrestrial > Soil > Unclassified ...
GGGCCAGGAGCCGGAGCACCTCGACCTCGCGGCCGGTCAGGCCGGCCGGCCAGGCCGTCCGGCGGGCGGTCCGGTGCCCGGCGGCGGTCAGCACGGCCGCGGCCGCCTCGCCGTCCAGCCGGCCGGCCCGCACCTCCCCGCGCAGCTGAGCCGCGGCCTCGCCGGGCGTGGCCGCGGGCCGGTGCGGCCGCGGCTCGGTCCGCGAGTGGTAGAAGTCGGCCGCCGCCAGCACCCGTCCCTCGGTGCCCAGGGCGCCGCCCGACAGGCCACGCGGGTAACCGGAGCCGTCCAGGCGCTCATGGTGCTGGCCGGCGATGGCGGCCAGCGGGGCGAGCCCGGACGAGCAGGTCAGCATGCGCTCGGTGAGGTAGGGGTGCATGCGGACCCGCTCGTCCTCGGCCCGGCTGAGCGTGGCGGGCTTGTCCCAGATGGTGTTCGGCACGCCCAGGCGGCCGAGGTCGTGCACCAGCCCGGCCCGCCGGATCTGCGCGGCGGTCAGGTCATCCAGCCCGAGAACGCCGGCGGCCTCGCCCGCGAGGTCGGCTACCCCGCGCGAATGGCCGATGGTGTACGGGGACTTGACGTCGCTGAAGTCGGCGACCGCCTCGAGCGCGGCGTCCAGCTCCGGGCCCGCCAGCCGCATGCCGGTCACCGGCGCGGCCGCGATCACGGCATCCCAGCTGCTGGCCTCGTCCAGGCCGTCGAGCAGCGACGCGGCCCCCGCGGCGAAGACGTCCACCACCTCCGGGTCGAACTGGGTGCCGCCACGCTGCCTGGCTACCTCGATCGCGGCCTCGGTCCCGCCCGCGCGGTGGTACACCTCCACCACGTCGGCCAGGGCGACCAGCCGGGCGTGCACGTGGATCTGCGTCCCCTTGGCTCCCTTGGGCACGCCCTTGCCGTCCCAGCGCTCGAAGGTCTGCTCGACGCTGTCCCTGACCTGCTGGGACAGGCCCAGCCGGGAGGCCAGCCCGTCGGCCGCGATCCAGTGGTTGTCCAGCATGGACTCCGCCGCCCGGCGGCCGTCGCCCAGGAAGCCGACGCCGAGCCGGGCCCGCTCCGCCGCGGGCCGGCCGGCGCCGAGATGGCGGAGCATGAACAGGGGCCGGGCCAGGGGCGAGCCGAGGTCGACGTGGCGGAAATCGGCCTTGAGCGCGGTGTCATCCCCGAACCACTTCGCCTGCTCGTAGGCGTCGACGTGGCAGCCCACCCAGGCGATGAGGGAGGTGTAGTAGACCACCTCGCGGTCGGCTTGGCCCAGCCCCATCAGCTCGGCCAGCCGCATCGAGATCAGGCACTGGCGCAGCACGTGCTCCATGGGCTGGCCCATGCCCAGGTCGGTCCCGAGCGACAGGACCGCCAGCAGCTCGGCCAGCCTGGTGCCGGTGCGCGCCGCGGGCTCCCCCATAGCCTCGAATGCTAAGGCGTGAGCTGGGATAACGGCAGTGGGCGCGGGAAAACCCTCGGCCGCGGCGGGCCGGGAATGCGGCGGCCCGCTGCGCGTTATACGGCCCAGGGGTATCAACGCCCCGAGGACAACGAATGAGGAGAAGATGAGCACCGTCGCGCTGACCAGGGACTCGTTCGCCGAGACGGTCACCGGGCCGGGGATCACCCTGGTCGACTGGTGGGCATCCTGGTGCGGCCCGTGCCGGATGTTCGCACCGGTCTTCGACGCCGCCAGCGAGCAGCACCCGGACATCACTTTCGGCAAGGTCGACACCGAGGACCAGCCGGAGCTGGCCGCGGCCGGCCAGATCTCGTCGATCCCGACGCTGATGGCGTTCCGGGACGGGGTCATGGTCTTCTCGCAGCCGGGCGCGCTCCCCGCGGCATCGCTGGAGAAGGTCATTCAGGCGGTCAGGGATCTCGACATGGACGCGGTCCGCGACCGGCTGGCCGAGGAGGAGCACGCCGAGCAGGAGCACGCCGAGCAGGAGCACGAGCACGCCCAGCACGAGCACGCCCAGCACGAGCAGCCCGAGCACCAGGAGGCCTGATCCGGGCCGGCCGCCGGCCGACACCGCGATAGCCGCGGTCACGGACATACCGCCGGCTCGCCGCGGTCCGCCGCCCGCCCGATCTACGCTGGTCAGGTGGTGACTCAGCGCAAGGTCGCGGCGGCGGGCGTACTGGCCCTGGCGCTGGCCGCGGGCGCCGCGGGCTGCACATTGCCCGGAGCCTCGTACGCCGGCCCGCGACCAAGCCGGTCCGCGACCGGCGCGGGCGGCCCGAGCGGCACGGCCAGCCTGGGCGGCACGGCCAGCCCGGGCGGCACGGCCAGCCCGGCTCCCACGCCGGGTGATGCCGCCGCGGATTCCGGCCGGGTGACGCTCGCGTTCGCCGGGGACGTCAACTTCGCCAACCGGACCGCACGCTTGCTGCGCGACCCGGCGACCGCGTTCGGGCCCATCGCCTCCGTACTGAGGTCGGCCGACTTCACCGCGCTGAACCTGGAGACGGCGATCACCAGCCGGGGGACACCGCAGCCCAAGACCTACCACTTCCGCACCACGCCGGGGGCCTTCACCGCGCTCAGGGACGCTGGGGTGGACCTGGTCACGATGGCCAACAACCACGTCCTGGACTACGGGCGGACCGGCCTGGCCGACGCGCTGACGGCGGCCAGGGCGGCCCGCTTCCCTTACGTGGGGATCGGCCGCGACGCGGCCGCGGCCTGGGCCCCGTACCTGGTCACCATCAACGGGATGCGCATCGCGATCATCGGAGTCTCGCAGGTCACCGAGCTGGCGCCGTCCTGGGTCGCGACCCGGACCCGGTCCGGTGAGGCCAACGCGATCAACGTGCGCCGCACGCTGGGGGCGGTGCGGGCCGCGAAGCGGCGGGCCAGGGTCGTCATCGTGTTCATGCACTGGGGCACCGAGGGCATGGCGTGCCCGGACCAGGCCCAGCTGTCGCTGGCGCCGCGGCTGGCGGCGGCCGGCGCCAGCATCATCATCGGCGCGCACGCGCACATGCTGCAGGGCTCGGGCTGGCTGGGGCACACCTTCGTGGCCTACGGCATGGGCAACTTCCTGTGGTGGGAGCACTCCTACAGCACCGCCACCGGGGTCCTGAAGCTGACCCTGCGCCCGCACGCGCCGCTGACCGCGCGGTTCATCCCCGCCGTCGTGTCCGGCACGGGCCGACCGATCCCTGATCGCGGTGCGGCCGCGCGGCGGGCCGCGGCCCGGTACGCCCGGCTGCGCGCCTGCACTGGCCTCACGCGACGCCCGGCCTAATTGACCGACGGTATTTCTCCGCCCGCTCATAACGGGTGCACTCGTCATTATCGGGTCATTGCTTCTCGCCTAACCACTGAGCGGTTTGGCAGCACATCAGACGGATAATGAAATTTATTCCCGAGAGGTCATGAGATCTTGGGGGAATTCATGTTTCAGGATGCAAACTGCAGCGTAAGGTGGTGCCGATTTTGCTGGGTACCCAGGGGAGGGCGCCACATGAGGCGAGCTGGGTCGGCCGTTGAGAAGGCCGGTCGCAAACTGACACATGCCGGGCGCAATAAGCCCGCCGGGCGCAATAAAGGCCGCCTGGCCGCAGCCGCCGCGGTCGTCACGACGGCATTAGCGAGCACCGCGATAGTCGGTGTTCCGGCCGCGTCAGCGAGCAGCACCGAGACGGTTATCGTCACCTCAAGCGGACTGCTGAGCCCGGTGGTAGCGGTGCTGGATGTGCTGGGCACCGTGCTGCGGCCCTTCCGCATCATCGACGGCGTCGAGGCCTCGATCCCGACCGCGCTGGCGCCGGCCCTGGACGCGCTGCCGGGGATCACGGTCACCCCCGACGTCTCGGTCAGCGTGCAGTCAACGATGGAGTCGACCGGCCCGCACTCGCCGTCGGATGAGTTCCTGCAGCAAACCGGCGCCGCCCGGCTGAATTCCGACGGCGACACCGGGCATGGTGTCACCGTGGCGGTGCTCGACACGGGCATCGACCGACTGCCCGACTTCGCCGGGCGGCTGATCGGCGGGGTGGACCTGACCGGCGAGAACCAGCCCTTCCAGGACGACTACGGGCATGGCACCTTCGTGGCCGGCCTGATCGCCGGCGACGGCACCTCGTCGGGCGGGCAGTACCAGGGCGCGGCCCCCGGCGCGGACCTGGTGTCGGTCAAGGTGGCCGGGGCGGACGGCTCGACCGACCTGGCCCGGCTGATCCTCGGCCTGCAGTGGGCGGTCGACAACCGGGCCGCCTACAACATCGGGGTCCTGAACATGTCGCTGGGCTTCCGGCCGTTCATGTCCACTACCCTCAACCCGCTGGACATGGCGGTCGAGGCGGCCTGGAACTCGGGCATCGCGGTGGTGACCTCGGCGGGCAACGCCGGGCCCGCCAACGGCACCATCCTGTCGCCTGGGGACGACCCGCTGGTGATCACGGTGGGCGGGCTGGACGACCTGGCCAAGCCGGTGACCGGCAACGATGAGATGAACGACTTCAGCAGCGCCGGGCCCACGTCGCCCGATGGCTGGATCAAGCCGGACCTGGTCGCCTCGGGTCGCTCGATGGTAAGCCTGGCCGCCCCCGGCTCGACGATCTACGCCCAGAACCCCTCGGCCCGCATCGGCACGGGCAACTTCGTGGGCTCGGGCACCTCGTTCAGCGCGGCCGTAACCAGCGGCGCGGCGGCCCTGGTGCTGGCCGACAACCCTGGCCTGACGCCCAACCAGCTCAAGGCCCGGCTGCTCGGCACGACCAACCCGGGCCCGGTCGGTAACCCGTTCGTGGACGGACACGGGGCCCTGAACGCCTACGCCGCCGCCAACGCGGACCCGATGAACCTGCGGCAGTCCACGTTCGGCCTGCTCCCGGTCCTGCCGGGGATGACGGTGTCGCTGTCCCCCGCGGGCAGCCCGGCCGACACCTGGAACGCGAACCTGTGGACCGGCGTCTCGTGGCCGCAGGCCCCCGCAGGCCCGCCATGGCCGGGCGACTCGTGGGACGGCGGCGACTGGAACGGCTACGACTGGACCAGCCGGGCCTGGAACAACGGCGGCTGGAACGGGGCGGCCTGGAACGGCTCCACCTGGAACGGCTCGGCCTGGGACGGGACCGGGTGGGACGGGTCGGCCTGGAACGGCGCCGCCTGGAACAGCGGGGGCTGGAACGCGTCGGAGTGGAACTAGCGGCCCGCGCCGTCTAGCCGGGCCATGACGTTACCCCGTCCAGCCAGGGCGATCGTCGCCGTCTCCATCGCGGGAGGGGCTGGCGCGCTGATCGCGGCTGGCCTGCGCGCGCCGTCGTACCGGCCGGTCAGCGGCAGCCAGTGGGTCGTGGCCGCGGCCATGGGCGTGCTGCTGCTGGCCAGCTGGCTGTGGCCGCTGGTGGTGTTCCGCGGCGGCGAGTCGGAGGCCGCCCAGGTGGACGAGTGCTTCTTCGTCATCCTGGCCCTGCTGGTGCCGCCGGTCGTGACGCTAGGCGCGGTGGCGGTGGCGACCACCGTGGCCCAGGCCGTCCGCCGTCGGCCGGTGGTCAAGTCGGCGTTCAACAGCGGCCAGGTGCTGACGGCGGCGGGACTGGGCCTGGCCGCCAGCCGGGCCCTGGCCGTGCCCTCGGGCTCGATCGGCCTGGGCCAGACCGCCGCGGTCGTCGTGGGCGTAGCCGTGTTCGAGGTCGTCAACACCGCGCTGGTCACCGGGGTCATGGCCTCGATGGGCATGACCTGGGACGAGTTCGCCAGCGACCTGCGGATCCAGCTCACGCTGGCGGGCGGCGGCACGATCGCGGGCGTGGTGCTGGCCCTGGCCATCCGGGCTCACCTGTGGGCCATGCTGCTGGTGGTACCCGGCCTGGTCCTGGGCCGCTGGCTGATCGGGGCCAGGTACGCGGCGCTGTATGACCGGGCCCGGATGGAGGGGCTGTACGAGGTCACGCTCGAGGCCCACCGGCAGCTGCGGCGCCAGCCCATCCTGGACACCCTGCTGGAGTCGGTCCGGCGGCTGCTGCGCAGCCCCCAGGCCGACCTGACCCGGTCGCCGCCGGACCCGTCCGACCTGTCCGCGGCCATGACCATCGCCGGCCAGCGGCACTGGCTGACGGCGGCCGGCCGACGGCGCGACGAGCCCTTCGACGAGACCGACCGCGGGCTACTGCGGGCTCTGGCCGCGGTCGGCACCGGCGCCCTCAGCAACGCCGAGCTGTACCAGCAGGTCCGCATCGAGCGCGAGCGGCTGGCCTCGATCACGCTGAACATCGGGGAGGGGGTGTGCGCCATCGCCGCGGACGGCAGCCTGAGCTTCGTCAACCCGGCCGCGGCCGAGCTGATCGACCTGCCACCGCTCAGCATTGTCGGGGATCAAGCCGGGGGTCAAGCCGGCGATCAAGCCGGCGATCAAGCCGGCGATCAAGTCGGCGACCAAGTTGCGGTTCAGGCCGGCGAGCGGCCGGCCGCGGCCCCCGACTACCTGCTCCGGCCGGCCCGCGAGGCCATGCGCACCGGCCGCACCATCCGCGAGGACGACGCCATCTTCCGCGGCCGAAGCGGTGCGCCCATCCCGGTCGCCTACACCGCCTCGGCGGTCCTGCGCGACGGCCAGCCATCCGGGGCGGTGATCGCGTTCCGCGACATCACCGAGCGCAAGGCGTTCGAGGACGAGCTGCACCACTACGCCTGCTTCGACGAGCTGACCGGGCTGGCCAACCGCCGGCTGCTGGTCGACCGGCTCGACCAGGCCCTGCGCCGGTCGGCCGGGGAGACTCACGCGCTGATCTTCGTCGACGTGGACCGGTTCAAGAGCATCAACGACAGCCTCGGGCACGTGACCGGGGACGAGTTCCTGGTCGCGATCGCCGGCCGGATGAAGGGCGTGGTCCGGGCGGGCGACCTGATCGCGCGGTTCGGCGGCGACGAGTTCGTGGTCCTGCTCGAAAACGTGGCCGGCCAGGACGAGGCGGTCAGCGCGGCCCGGCGCATCTGCGCCGCGGTGGAGATGCCGCTGGAGCTGACGGGCGGCTACGAGATGGTGGCCACGGTGTCGGTCGGCATCGCGATGACCGAGCCCGGCAAGACCACCGACGACGTGCTTCGCGACGCCGACGTGGCCATGTACGACGCCAAGGCCAGGGGCGGGGGCGGCGTGTACCGGGTGTTCGACCAGGTCTCGATGGGGACCAGGTCGGCCGAGCGGCTGCAGATCGAGGCCGATCTGCGCAAGGGCCTGGAGCGGGACGAGCTGGAGGTGCACTACCAGCCGTTCTACTCCCTGGACGGCCAGCACATCGTCGGCGCGGAGGCCCTCGTACGCTGGCGTCACCCGGTCAACGGCCTGATCAGCCCGATGGCCTTCATCCCGATGGCCGAGGAGACCGGGCTGATCCTGCCGATCGGCCGCTACGTGCTGGAGCAGGCCTGCCGCCAGGTGCGCTCGATCAGGGACCGGCTGGGCGTGGAGCTCCCGGTCAGCGTCAACCTCTCGCCCCGCCAGTTCCAGGAGAGCGGCCTGCTGTCGCAGGTGGCCGCGGCCCTGGACGCCAGCGGCCTGCCGCCCGCGGCGCTGATGTTCGAGATCACCGAGTCGATGGTCATGGATGACCTGGCCGGGGCGCGGGACGTGATGAAGAAGCTCAGCGGGCTGGGCGTGCGCCTGGCCATTGACGACTTCGGCACCGGCCATTCGTCGCTGGCCTACCTCAAGCAGTTTCCCGTGGATGAGGTCAAGGTCGACCGGGCCTTTGTCCGCGGCCTGGCCGAGAGCCGGGTCGATGTGGCCATCGTGCGGGCGGTCATCGAGATCGCCAACGCCATCGGCATCTCGGCCGTGGCCGAGGGGGTCGAGACGCTGGACCAGGTCACGGGGTTGCGGACGCTCGGCTGCCAGATCGCGCAGGGCTACTTCTTCTCCCACCCGCTGCCCGCCGGAGAGTTCGACCGGCTGCTCGCGGGGCATTTCGCGCCGACCGCGGCCCCGGTGCGATAGCGCTGGCCAGGCGGTCCGCTGACGACCGTTGTGCGACATGGGGCATGGCCCCCTTTGTTAATCTTCGAGGCCGTGGGAGCGGTTAGCGGCGAGACGGAGTTCCGGGTCGAGGGCCCGGTGACGGTCCGGGTCGCGCTCGATCCCTACGTCTCGGTGCTGGCCCTGGTCACCGACGCGCTCGGGCGCAGGCGGGCGGCCCCGCAGGCGTGGCGGGACCGCGTGCAGGCCGGGCGGCGAGGCGGGCGCCGGCGATCCGCAGGGCCAGCGGCAGCCCGGCGCACAGCCGGACCAGGTCGGCGGCCGGCCCGGGTTCCTCGCTCAGTCGCCGATGGCCGATGATCTGGCCCAGGAGGGCCAGGGCGTCGGTCTCATCGAGGCCGCCCAGGTCCATTATCCGGGCACCGGGAAACCCGGCCAGCCGGCGCCGGGCGCAGACGATGACGGCGCCGTCTGGTCCGGGCGGCAGCAGGTCCCGGACCTGGGCCTCGCTGGCCACGTGGTCCAGGACCAGCAGGAACCGCCGGCCGGCCACCAGCGAGCGGTACTGGCCGATCCGCTCCGCCGGGCGGCCGGGGATCAGCGGCCCCGGGACCCCGAGGGCGGCCAGCAGCTCGGCGGCGAGGTCGGCTGCAGGGACGGGCCGGGTCCGGGCCGGCCCTGCGTCCAGGTAGACCTGGCCATCGGTGTAGGCGGCGCTCAGCTGGTGGGCAGCGCGGACGGCCAGCGCGGACTTGCCGATCCCGCCGGGGCCGGCCAGGACGACGATCCGGGAGACAGAGGCCGCCGGGGCCAGGGCCGGGGCGAGGGCCTGCTGAATGGCCGCCAGGTGCTCGCCGTGGCCTGTGAAGTCGCCGGTATCCGGCGGCAACTGGCGCGGCACCCGCGCGGCCAGGTGCGCTGCCTCGCGCACCCGCGGCGCGGCCGGGGCGGAGACCGGGGCGGCCTGGTCAAGCCCGGCATCACGGCGCAGGATCTCCAGGTGCAGCCGCTGCAGCGGCTCGCTGGGGTCAATGCCGAGGCTCTCGCGCAGCTCGCGGCGCAGGCGCTGATAGGCGGCCAGGGCGTCGGCCTGCCGGTGACTCCGGTACAGGGCCCGCATCAGCAGGCCGACCAGGTCCTCGCGGAACGGGTGCGCGGCCACCAGCCGACCCAGTTCCGGGATCATCGCCCGGTGCCGGCCCAGCCTGAGCTGCAGGGCGGCCCGCTTCTCCTGCGCGCTCAGGTAGCGCTCGGTCAGGTAGCCGACCCTCTCGCGCAGCAGCACGTCGGAGTGCACGTTGGCCAGCACCGGCGGATCCCACAAACCGAGCGCCCGGTCGATGGCGGCGACCGCACGGGCCGCCGCCTCCTCGTCGCCGGGCTCCTCCTGGCCGGGGTCCGCTGCATCGCCGGCGGCCTCGGCGGCCTCGCCGATGAGCCGCTCGAAGCGCAGCAGGTCGAGCGCGTCATCGCCGACCGCCAGCCGGTAGCCGTTGGCCGCCGTCTGGATGGCCGCCCCGCCCAGCACCCGCTGCAGGCGTGACTTGAGGCTCTGCAGCGCGGCCTGCGGATGATCCGGAAGGCGGCTGCCCCACACGATGGCGATCAGGCGGTCGTAGCTGACCGGCTGGTTGGCCGACAGCATCAGCCCGGCCAGCAGGTTCACTGAAGGCCGCACGCCCAGCGCGACGGGACGCCCGTCGCGGAGCACCTCGACGGGGCCAAGCACCCGGAATCTGAGTTCGCCCATTCAGGGCTCACCTCCGCCGATACCCCCGATGGCTCAACCATGCGGCCCGCCGCAGCGATCGGGAGGTCATTTCAACGTTCCTGGAAGCATGGACGGGTCGCTGGATGGCGGCGAAATCCGGATGCCGCAGGCGTCTGCGAGCCCGAGCACTTCGGCGTCGCGTCACGGCTCTCGGCGCTGCCCGCGCGGGCCGAGGCGGACGGCCGGGATCCGCTCGACGACTACGTGGCAGCGCAGGTGCACGGCGTGGTCGACCTGGCCAGGGACGTCGAGGCACTGGTCCTCGACCCGTGCTATCGCGGCACCAGGCACGAGGCCGAGGCGGCCGGACTGGCTGCCGGGTGGAATGGCACGGCGGCTTCCGGCTGCCCGTGTCTGAGCTGCGGCGCAACCCCGGCTACCGGGGCCAGGAGTTCGTGGACCTGGGCGTGTCGCTGGCCCAGGGCGGCTGGCTCGACCCGCGGATCATCGGCGACGCGTCCCGCACCGGGCGATACGACGAGCAGGCGCTCAAGCGGGTCTGGCATTACGTGGCCCGGTTCGGCAACCCGGAGCTGACGGCACCGAGCGACAGCTGACGGCTTCAAAGGCCCCACGATTAACAAATGGCGCCGCGCCGCAGGTCGCCTGACGGTCGTCGGTGCACCGTATGACCCGACCCCCACACCAGGGGCTGACCAACGGTGCGACTTGCGGCGTACGCGGGGCTCAAATCCTAGCTTCGTGGCCGATGCCTGCCGAGGTCTGCGCTTCCTAGCGTGGAGGCATGGCCTTGGGCTGGATTGCGCACCTGGTGCACTCATACGGCTACTACGCCGTGTTCTTTCTGATCGCGGCGGAGAGCATGGGGATCCCGCTGCCCGGCGAGACCGCGCTCATCACCGCCGCGCTCTACGCCGGCGCGACTCATCAGCTCAACGTCGTGGTGCTGGTGGTCGTCGCGACCGGGGCGGCGATCATCGGCGACAACGCCGGCTACTGGATCGGCCGGACGGGAGGCCTGCGGCTGGCTGAGCGCTACGGACGGTTCGTACGGCTGGACCGCGCCAAGCTCAAGGTCGGCAGGTACCTGTTCGCCCGCCACGGCGTAAAGGTCGTCTTCTTCGGGCGATTCGTGGCTGTGCTGCGAACGTTCGCCGCGTTCTTCGCCGGGGTCAGCAAGATGCGCTGGCCCGCCTTCCTGGCCGCCAACGCGGCCGGCGGCCTGCTGTGGGCAGGCTTCTATGCCGTTGGCGCCTACGCGCTCGGCAGCGCCGCGTCCAGCGTCGGAAACACGATCACCATCGTCGGGTATGCCGTGGCCAGCGCGCTGATGGTGATCTCGATCGTGGTCGGGCGAAGGTCGCTGCGGCGGCTTGAGCAGCGAGCCGATGCGGCTTTCCCTGATGAGCGAGAGCGAGCACCTGCCTCTCGGGGGTTATCCCCCCGGCGAAGAGGCGGGAAGGCCTGATTCCGGCCCGGCCGCGCGGCCGGCAGGCTGGAAGCCATGACGACACCGAACCTGCCGTCCGCCATGCTCGAGGCGGACAGCCCGCCCTTGCCTGGCGGGCCCTCCGCCGATGCCGTGGTCCTCAGCAACGTCAGCAAGCGTTACGGCCGCCGCCGGGGCGTCACTGCCCTGACCGAGGTCACGGCCCGTTTTCCCCGCGGCTCGATGACCGCGGTCATGGGCCTGTCCGGGTCGGGAAAGTCCACGCTGCTGCAGTGCGCCGCCGGGCTGGACAAGCCCAGCTCGGGAACGGTGCACCTGGGCGGCGTGGACCTGACCAGGCTCAGCCGCCGCAAGCTGACGGTGGCCCGCCGCGAGCGCGCGGGCTTCGTGTTCCAGTCGCTCAACCTGGTCCCCACCCTGTCGGTGGCCGAGAACATCGCCCTGCCGCTGCGCCTTGGCGGGCACCGGGTCGACCAGGCCAGGATCCGCCAGCTGGCCGAGCGGGTCGGGCTGACCGACCAGCTGCGGCGGCTCCCCGACACCCTGTCGGGCGGCCAGCAGCAGCGGGTCGCCATCGCCCGGGCGCTGATCGCCAAGCCCGAGGTCGTCTTCGCCGACGAGCCCACCGCCGCGCTGGACCTGTGCACCGCCGACGATGTGCTGGCGCTGCTCCGCCAGGCCGTGGACGAGCTGGGCCAGACCGTCATCGTGGTGACCCACGACCCGCTGGTGGCGGCCCGCGCCGACCGGGCGCTCCTGCTTGACCGCGGCCGCCTGGCCGGGATCGTGGACTTCCCCGAGCCCGGTCAGCTCGCCACCGCACTGCGCCAGTTCGGGAGGGCCCGGTCATGAGGCTGCTCCTGGCCACGCTGCGCCGCCAGCCCGCACCGCTGGCCGGCTCGCTTGTCGCCCTCACCGTCGCCGCCCTGCTGGTGACCATCCTGGCCGCGCTGGTCGGCACCGGCATCACGATGACGGTCCCGGCCGGCCGGCTGGCCGGCGCCAGCGTCGTGGTCACCGGCGACCCGGACGCGCGGTTCACCTACGGCCACGGCCAGGGCCGCGAGACCGACGCCGTGCCGCTGCCCGTCTACCGGCGCCTGCCCACCAGCCTGGTCACCCGGCTGGCCGCCCTGCCCGGCGTGGCCCGCGCCATCCCCCAGGAGTCTGTGCCGGTCACGCTCCAGCTCGCGGGCGGCCGCCTGGCCACTGGCGGCTCGGCCGGGCTGACCGGGTACAACTGGCCGAGCGCCGCGCTCACCCCGTTCACGCTCAC
>Ga0134128_10008479_pt1 | contig 12374 bp, 12 predicted proteins | sample KB31754_FD_96462 | JGI IMG/M metagenome (GOLD analysis project Ga0134128, IMG submission 96462) | Terrestrial soil microbial communities with excess Nitrogen fertilizer from Kellogg Biological Station, Michigan, USA - KB3-175-4 | ecosystem: Environmental > Terrestrial > Soil > Unclassified ...
AGAAATAATGTTTTTGTTTCCGCAACTTCTGTCTTATTAACTACGATATCATCATCCAGGGAAAAAAGAATTTCCTGTTTGTTGCTATCCTTGCCATCTTTTACAAGCAGCCCTTTCTTCAGAAGGTATTTTTCAAGCTGCTTTTGAATTTCAAAAACGATATGCGTTTTATCTGCAATGGCATCCCGGGATTTTATTTGTAAAACATCCTTATAAAAAAAATCAAGATGCTTGCGTGTGAAGCCATTCAGATCGTTCTGCAATTGCCGGAACATATTTAAAAAAGCAAATAATAATGCTAAGTGCGGCGGATGTGTTTTTTGTAATTCTTCTTTTAAGGGGAGAAGACTTGGCTCAAGATTTTTTTCAGCTTCCGCTGAAATTATTTTTATGGCATTAAAGAAAGGAGTGGCAATGGTTTTGAATTTTTGAAACAAGTTATTTCTTTGTTGAAACTTACTGTAGGTGCCGGTTTTAAATGAATTGTCGATAGTATAAAGATCGGTAGCTCCAAGATTCCAAACCGGGTTATCACCCAGTTTGGAAAAATCGATTTTCTTAATTCCATACCATTTCACGGCAGCGTTCGTGAAGCCAATAAAGAGTTTCAAGGGCTGTTGAAGCTTGTCTTTTATCAATATTTCAAGAAAGCTTTCGATCGGAAGACCACTATCTTTTACAGCAAGGTGCCATGTGTTTATTTTATTGACAAAACGGTAAAAAATAAAATAAGCATGTAATTGCAACGCGGTTGAAGAAGGCTTTTTTATGAAAAGTGAATTGTATAAGTAAAAGTTTTCTTCAAGTGCTGTTAACGGAGTTTTAATAACCGCTGTGAGGGCGAATGGAATACTCTTTTGAAAGAATGGCTGCCAGTCACTGACGGTTAATTTTGTATCATAAAAGTTAATGTGCCGCGACATCTGTGTAAAATAATCGAGCAGATCAGCAAGTGTCCTGGCATCTATTTTAGCTGCGCCTGCCAATAGATCATCCATTACCCGGTCACTCTGGCTAGTGCCCGGGTCGTTTTGAAAAGGATGAATAAGGCAATCGCAGTTGTACATAATTTTTTTACCTTTTTATTAATTCAAATTTTTTCATCGTTGTAATTTGTCTCTTATTTCAAAACAGAAACCCTAAACCCACTAAATCCTAAACCGGCTGCGATGCTTCATTCAAATAATAATCATACACATAATTAAACCTTGAATTTGTTTGAGGCACAGAATAGGTAACGGTTATAGTGAATTTTCCTTCAAGAAGATCTGTGGAATCAGCTGGCGTAACGTCAACATTTTCGGCAACGATGCGCGGTTCATAATAAAGTATTGAGTTTTCTACATGATGCTTAATGATTCCGATCAACGTGCTGCTTAGCGATTCAAACATATAATCATTCAGGTTACAGCCGTAATCGGGCTGCATAACACGCTCACCAAGACTTGTCGAAAGCAAAATGTTGAGGCTCTCCTGTATATCATCATAATCACTTACCAATTCAACAGTTCCTGATTCCTGGTCAAATTGAACCGGGAAAGCCCAGCCTGTTCCGAGAAATGAATTAAAAGCTGTTTCCATGATCTTTTTAGTTTTTGATAGCTGTAATTTTTTTAGACCTTACTTTATCCGTACTGTTTGTTATTATCCTTTTATGTCAACCTCCGATCTGCACCGTAGGCCAGCCTCCCACAATTACACCTCCATGAGCCGTTAGGTCGCCCTGTCTCGCCGCCGGTCTGCCACCGATGATGACCGTAGTGGATCCTTTTACAATTATGTCCGGCGGCCCGGCACACACGCATAAATCACCAACCACAGCGGCAGGTAAGCTTCCAATCAAAACTGTCGGGACACAAGGGCCGGTAACCGGTCCGCCAACATGTGGATTGGGTGTTGCCAGCGGGCAGGTATGCATATCTGTGATTCGTGCTGCTGAGGGCATTTTTTTTAATTTAGTATTAAGTAATGAATAGTAAGTAATAAGTAGTAAAAGGTTACCGCTGCATATTTACTATTCACTATGTATCATTCATTCATATAAGCCAAAATGTAGAAATTTTTATTTCATATTACATTTCATTTCTTCTTAATTAGAAGCCTCATGATTCGTTAGCCACAGAAGCCAAAATGTAGAAATTTCATTTTCTGCCTCAGACGATTCCACCTTCCTCCTTCCACCTTCCGCCTTTCGCCTTCCCCCTTCTGCCTTCATCCTTCCCCCTTCAGCGTAACTCTAATTTATCTTCACTATAGACCCGCTTATTTCTGTGATTCCTGATGACGAAAGTTTTGAAATAGCGCCTTGTATGCTCACATCCGCATCTGCTTTTACGGAAAGCGAAGGCGCTCCGATGGATAAAGAAGCACCTCCGGATAATGTCAAAACTGCGCCAGCCTTAATGTCAATGTTCATTGGACTTTCAAGGCTTATTCCTGAAGTCCCCATGGTAATTTTATTTTGATTCTGATCCAGGATTTCAATCTTCATACTTTTCTCATCAATCGTAATGCTGTTGCCCGCCGGCGTGTCAATCACTATTGTTTTTGTGTCGTCGTTAAAGCTGAGGTGCATTTTACTTCTTGTTGTAAATCCTTTTTCATTATTGGCATCCGATGGAGTAATAGGCGCTGGTTTGTTGCTGCTGTGCAGCATGCCGAGCACTACTGCATCCCGCGGATCGTCATTGATAAAGCCAACAATAACCTCGTCTCCGATCTCTGGCATAAAAAAAGCGCCACGGTCATTTCCCGCGTCCAGGCTTGCAATACGTGTCCAGATTCCCTGCGCATTGCTGTCTATAACGGGTATGCGTACCTGTATTCTGTCCTGTCCGTCGGGGTCGCTTTCCAATTGAACGACAACTCCAATTTGCAAGCCACTGATACCACCAACGAGCCCTGCGGAAGGCGCATCATTCATATCGCTGTGAATGAATGCATATCGTTTTGGATCGAGGCCAAATTGGATCTGCGTTTCCCAGGTGCCGTTCCCGATGTCCTGCCTGACAGCGGTTACGAAGGCTTTACCATTAAATCGATCGCCAACTCCGGAAAGCAATACTGTGTCTGCCGGCTTAATTCCGCTAAAGCCCGTAAACCGCGCACGCCCTCTTATTTTTGCGAGGCGGCTGCGGAGCATGATTCCGTCAGTCCAGTCTTGTAATTCCTGCTCTAACTTATGGCCGCTATGGTGCATGTCAAATTTGTCCGGGCTAAGTGCTTCAGCGAGATCGCTTGCAGTGATATTGCCCTGTTCAGCAAAAGTTGATGAAGAAGTATCTGCCTGGAATAATTGCTGATTGCTGTAGTCCCAGGATTCTGCGTTTACGCTTTTGTATTGATAACGAGCATCCATTTCGGCTTCAAATTCTAACACAGAAGATCCATAATTTACCTGCAGAACCTGGTTTTGGATAGCGGGTTTCGCAATTCTTATCGTACCATCATCTACATTTACCAGCATGCCATTGGCTTCGGCACGCAGCAGCATGAAATCCCAATCGGTAATATTATGCTGAACCAGTTCTTTATGTTGGAGCTTCGTTGTTTCTGCGTCAGAATTTAAACTGTATTTTGAAATCAAATCGTCAAAAACATCACTGTCTTTGACATTTTCAAAATATTGATTGCGCCGGCCGATCGTCATTTTCACAGCGGCATCCATACATTCTATTTGTAGTTGAGTGTTGCCGTTTGCTTTTACTTTTATGGCATGCTTGATAATAATTCCCTTAAAAGCACTCGTATTTGCGCTGTCCCGGCCAATACTGATTTCAATTTTTTTTCCGGGAACGAAATCTGTTTTGTTGCTAAGCGAGAATGTCTGAAGGGCAGCATCACCATCTCTAAAAATTATTGAAGCCGACGAAACTCTATTTAATTCTTTGCTGATCGACAGAGATAAAAGCTGGTAAGATGGGTCTAATTCGGTTCCGTCCACCACAATTTTAAAGGTAGCAACATCATGTTTTGAATCATTTGGAATTAACAAATCCGGCATAAGCTTATCTTTTATCTAATGGTGGTAAATAAATCTGGGTGCCGGCTTTCAAACGCCGCACTGTAGTTAAACTATTGATTTTGCCAACCTGTAAAAAATAGTTCGGAGTATTGTAGACATTGTTAGTGAGCAAATCCAAACGGTCTCCTTCGTTTACTTTTTTATAGTGTGTCAGGTCAGGGCTTTTGTTTTCAGCTGCTTTCGCTCTTTCCTGCGGTGATACGTAGTGGATAAAAGCAGCATTTACCTTAACCCGTAGCGGTGAGCCATTTGGATTAAATAAAGTATGATTAACATCCAGGCTCGACAGCACACAATTAAAATTAATTTCTGAACCCCATTGCACATTTAAAAACCTGGGCCGGTGAATTTCATGGTCAATGTCGTACACACAGTTTAGCAGTTTTTGTAATTGATCATGCACTTCTAATTTGTTGTATTCATCCACGTAGCCTTCCAGTGTTTTTGTTCCGTCTAATATGAATTCAATTCTCAATTCCTGCGGGGCAGACGATTTATATTGAGGATTGGTGGTGGATTGTCCATGGCCTCTTTGAGTATCTAATTCTACTTTATAATTTTTAGCAAATGTTTCCGGGTTGATGGGAGTAGTAAATAATTTACTCTTATCCTCAACCTTGAAATCATTCTTTTCATAAGAATGTATAATAAGCTTCGATAATGTTTTTGAATTATCTGGCATCTTTCTCTTTTAATATTTCTAAAATTTTTTCAACGCAAGCCATAATGATTTCTTCATTTGATGAAATGTTATTATTGGAACTGGAGGATGGCGCAGAGAGCGCTCCTGCAGTTCCATCCTGTACCACCGTGGCCTTTATGATCAATTCTCTCACTTCGATCGGCATGTTTTAAGTTTGTGGATTGTCAAATAATAACCGGTTGTAGTTAAGCTCTAAAGTTTCTATCAAAACCGCCCCCTGCTCTGCGTTTAATTCGCCTAGTTTCCAACTTCGCGGCCATACATTATTGATGGCCCAATGCATCAGGGCATTGTGTTGTTCATCTAATAAAGAAATGGTAACTGTTTGCAAAGGAACCACCTGCTCATCATCAAATGCCTGTTTCAGCCATTTGGTTAATTTTGAATCTGAGGGTTTCAGCAATCCCCGTTTCAAAGTCAGCGGGCCATATCTTCTTCTTACGGGGAGCACGTGTTCAAAACGGTTTTCTCCACCTTCTTTTATTTGCTCCGTGTCTAAAGTCGAGTCTAAACCGGTAACGGATTGAAACCTGATATCTGTTTTATCCTGGGCATCAAAATTGAAATCAACTTTGAAATGAAAATTTACCGTCTGATATAGAATGTCAGGCATAGAGATAAGATATTAAAAAGATGAAATTCAGGGTTTGGTCATAGTAAGTCCCTCATGAACAAAAGTCAATGTCTCAATGGCCACTTCGTTTCCATCAGCTTTTAAATCTGTTGATTGGATTTTTGATGGCCACGCTTTTGCCAGCGTCCACACGATGATTGCTTTGTGTTCCTCATTTAAAAGTTTAATAGTGACGGTGCGCCTGTATTGTTGATTAATTTCCTGGAACATCGCTGTCTTTTCCCATTGAGTAAAAAATTCAAGGTCATCCAGTATGATCCCTCTTTTCAAAGTAACATCTGTGTACTTTGTCAGCCCGGGCTGCTTGGTTTTATTATAGGTAGGAAGATTACCCTCGCGGTATTCAATTACCTCTGTTTCAAAATCGAGTCCCGTTACTTCGGTAAAGCCTAGCCGGGTTCCACCCCATTCGAGTTCAAAATGAAATTTCGGAAGAGGATATTTAAAGTCTGGCATCGTGGAGAATTTAAAAGTTAATAATGTTAATTACATCTTGTTTTAGGATCTACTGCCTTCAGGGCTTTAACCAAACTATTTTTGCAAGCGGTCAACGCTTCTTTTTCTTTGTTCGCAGCCTGTAGTTTTGCCGTTAAATCTTTATAGCTGGCGTCATCTGCTGCCAGCCATTTTTCCACACAGGCCTTATATGGGTTATTGCAAATCGGAAAATCGAATGTGGGTATCAGCTCACAATTGTCATCGCCGCAGTCGCTTTGAACAAGGCTTGTGCTTGTAGCAGGTGCTGTTGCCTGCGGGGTTGCGGCAGCGGTGGTAGTTCCTGCGTCCGCACAGGGAACATCGCACTTGAAAGCATTATACCATTCGCAAATCACGGTTTTAAAACCATAGAACACGCCGTCCCCGCTGCAAGGTTTTGTGTTTGGATCGCACGGAATATATCCATCGTAGTTACAATCTTTGGTTGAAATATTGTTCCTGATCAGGTTAGCTATCTGGACCGCGGTAACGATGTTTTTTATAATATCGTCTCTCAGTTTTATGACGATATCAAGCTTTGCTTTGTAATCGTCCAGGGCCTTCAGAATTCCCTGACCCTTAACCAATGACGGGTCTGTGTTATTGGCTAAACAATTTTGAATATCATCATATTGGGTTTTTATCAGGTCGATCTGGATAAAGAAATCCCTGATCATGCAGAAAAGCGTATCAACGGCATCCACTGCTTTGCAGGAGCTGTACCAGATTTTGTCTGACTGAACGGCGATCAATTCTAATTGATTACATATTGCCATCGCAAGATCCTGCGCGGTGATGATCTCGTTATCCCAGGTTCGGTATTTTATCCTTCGATCTGTTATCAGGGTTAGTTTATTTTGTAGCTGTGTCGCAGTTTCGTTTACGCTGTTATATTTCTGCGTTACTTTTTTCAATTCGTCCTGCCAGGTATCATAACAGCAATCAACACAAGTTGGGTCGCCGGTAGTTGTTTTACTGCAGCAATCCAGGATAGTGTCTTTATCCCAGCCGGGAAGGATGTCGACATAACTTTTATACATGTCCATAATCTTTTTTTTATTTTTTGATAAATAAGTTTAATCACATTTTTTGTCAGGCGTGTCCGGTGTGTCACAGCAAAAGGTGTTCTGAACGTCCTTGCAGATGCCACAAATGTTTTGGCCACAAGTTTGTAAACGCGGATCGCAATTGTCTTTAGAACCGTCTTTTGCCGCTGTATTGTTATCAGTAGAAGGAATAGTAACACAGTCGCATGGAGGACAACACAGGAAGTGGGTGGCATCATAATACCCTTCAAAATTGCTTCGCGCAATGTTCCGGTCCATTGCCGATTTAGTGATCGTTTTTACAGTGTCTACAAGATCTGTTTGCAATTTATCGAGATCCGCTTTCCTGGTTTTCATCGTATCGCTGATTAGCTTTTCAAAGGCAATCGACCTGTCTGATAGCGTTTTTTGAAGTGGATCTAAAGTATCAATATTTGAAAATATCTGTATGCCGGTAACGTCTGCTGAAGCCTGAAAGATATAATCGATATCCTTCCCCAATCCTTTTGGTAAACAAGTCAAATTGTAGATTTCCTTTTCTGCGTTTTTGCAGGGATCCACCGGTGGCGTTGATCCGTCAGTGCAATTCTCGTTGGTCTTGCCCGTGATAGCTTTCCACTGAGCGGCATTGCATTTATCTGTGACGCTGTCGTCTAATTTACACGCGGCTGATTTCAGATCGGAAAATTTGCCCTTGGCATCTTTAATTTGCTTGGTAATGTCAGTCAACAATTTATTCAGATCCGTATTTAATTTATTCAGCGAGGCGACATTTGTTTTGAGAGAATCGTTCGTTTGCAACAATTCAGTTCCTACGCAAATCTCTAAATTCCTGTATCGCTGATAATTTTCCTCCGTGCGAATAAACATGCATTTCTTTTCGTTGAATACATCCTGTTCCCCGTCAAATTTTGTTTGCAACTGTGCGAGAGTGCCCTCACTGTCGTATAAAACTCCGCATAGTACCATTCTTTGGGTATTGATGCTGTTTTGCGTTGGATTGTCTTTATCCTGGCAATCGGTGCATCCATTGTCAGCCGGTGGAGGACAATCGCCATTTCTTTTTTGAATATTCATAATAAGATTTTTAGAATGGATAATTATTTTTAACGATTAAGATTCCTGCAACATTTTGTGCATAAACCTCAGGATGATAAATTCTGCCGGACGTACTACGGCCAGCCCGATTTCGACGATCATCCGGCCCTCAAAAATATCCTGCTCAGTCATGGTTTCTCCCAGGCCAACATGTACGAAATAGGCTTCTTTGGTGGAAGCACCCATTAAAGCACCCGACTTCCATTGTTGGGTTAGATAATTGGAGATCATTGATTTTACCCTTACCCAGGTATTGATATCATTTGGCTCAAACACAAATTGCTCGGTCGCATTCTTTGTTGATTCTTCTACCATATTAAAATACCGGCGAACAGAAATGTAGCGCCATTCATTATCATTACCGGCCAGCGTTCTGGCGCCCCAAACAATAGCGGGTCCGCGGCCTTCGAATTTGCGTATTACATTAATTGATTTTCCCGCCGTGCTGTCTACGTTGAGACCTTCCTGGTCTTCGTTGGTGATTAAATATTGCGGACTAATTGCATTTTCAATGTTTACGTTGGCAGGTGCTTTCCATACGCCACGTGCGTTATCCACAGCCGCGTAGATTCCAACTATCGCGGGCGATGGAGGAAGCAACATTTGAATATTAGTTATGGCATTTTTTGCCTGAAAATATTGAGCGTTATTGGCAGTTTTCAAATCCGCCATGTTAGCCGCTGCTCCGCCAACGATAATAATAGAAGCATCGTTATTGGTTGATTGATCGCCGGGCATTGCATAGTTAAAATCTACGCCCGTATATATTTTCGGGAAATAAGCGGCGGCATATTTCAAATCATCAGTAGTGCCCGAGAGAATATTTCTTAAGCCACCGGCTCCTCCGTTTCCATCAATGTCAAAATCCCATTGATCCAGGTTCGCTATATCATGGTAAACATCCATCACCACAAAGCGATCCTGCAATTTTACAGCTTGCGCTATCGCGGTAGAATACACATCATAATAATCGGTAGCGGTAGATAAATTAATAGCATCGGGGAAAAGTAAAAGCGTTACCTCGTTCACTTTGGCTACTTCTGCCAACCCGTCTTTTAAATCCTGCGCCACGATCAGGCCCCCGGTGGTAGTATAATCTCCAACCGATGTAATCCAGCAGGGGCCGCCTCCATTGGCAAAAAACATTTGCATGGAATAATGCATCAAAAATTTGGAACGAAGTGTTTCATCCACTTTGCCATTCACATCGGTTCTGGATCCGGAATTTGTAAAGGCCACCGTTATGCTTCCATTTTCCGAAGCCGGATAACCGAAATATTGTTCATATTCCAAAAGAGATTCTATACGCCACGGTTTCATCTTTAAATCGCCTGCTTCTTTCCACTGTGCTTTCTCTGTATATCCCGTGAAGGCGGGAATAGCGGTTTCAACGGATGCGATACTGGGTGGAAGATGGGGGATTTCTTCGATATACACACCCGGGGTTTTATAATCTGGCATGGGGTTATTATTTGGGTTAAAAATTATTTACTGTTTATTGTCAAATAAAGTCACATGTTTCCATACGTCATCATACCACCGGAAACAGGTCAGATTCGGGCACAACGATATCCAGGCATAATCGTTCCTTATCGTCTTTCTTTAAATCGTAATTCAATGGATTAGGAACATAAACCGTATCAGTAGTTCCCTCTTTCTGAAGCAGGAAATATCCGTCCGCCACCGATCTTGGTCTTTTGCTTAAAAGAATCTTATCTTCTTTAAATAAATAATCAGCAAGTGATGCAGCAATGTTTAATTCGCCTCCTTTCTCGTTGATGAACCGCCAGAAAGGAAATTTGCTTTTTACAGGAATCTCAAAAATCGGTGGCTCATTCCAGATGCCCGGCGGAATCTGCCTTTTACTTAAATACCCATCATTTGCCAATAGATTGAAAAGAGGATTACTGACTTTGGTTTTCAAGTTGATGATTCCCCAATAATCGCGACCATAAAATGAATCGTTGAAAACAAGCGTTTGAGTTTTTGAATAACCATTGGATCCACTCACCTCCAGCGAGAACATAACATCGGGATAAACAAAAATGTCGGGCATGGAAACAACGTCCGAAACGTCTGAAAAATCAAGTAATGTTTTTTGAATAAAATCTGAAGCGGATACATTTAGTTTCTTAACGACATTGCTTTTTTTATCTTTTAATATAAAAGTTGCAGCTGTAATATTAGTTTCGTTAAAAAAGGAGTAGTAAAATCTTAACGGAACAACCAGCTGATCGTTTTCTGTGGCAAATGCCCCGCCTGCAACTGGTTCCCAATGGTCTGCAGTGCCATCGTTGTAATATTCTCTTGTGTCGTTTACCCCGTAGGACGCAATATCGCCCTGCGCATAAAGATGTGCGCCATCGAACGCAGAAATGGAATTGGTTAAAAAAGGAAAAGTTTTGACTCCGGATATATTTTCGTTCGAAAAAATATTCATGGAAGGAACCGGGTTCAGTCCTGAATTGGTAATGACTCCGATTCGATCTGATTTCTTTTTCAATTGAACAAAAATATTAAAGTCATCTCCTAGCGGAACGAAAGGCTCATACACTAATGACGTATCCGCAAGGATCTTTTGATTTACACGAATGGCTATTTTAAAACCTGAATAGGAGGGGAGTATTCTTAAATATTGACTTTTATATTGTTCTTCCAGATCCGGCGGAAAAATAAATTCCAGGTCGTTATTGATTGATGGCACACCTCTTGAAAACTGGTCGAAGAGAAAATTGATTCTATCTGCCTGATTCACCAATCCAAACACATTCTTGCCGTCTTTTGAAGTAACATAAAATTCATGCATCAGCTTTACTTCACATAATATTTTATATACCAAGGACATAGTTATTGATTGGGCGTTGTTGTTAAACGGGTTTCAATTTCTTCAATCAGCGGAACTTCACGCAGTGTTGTACGCTCTGTAAGGCTCACCAGTCTTAATTTATACATAACAAAAGGCATTTGCCGTCCACCGAGTGATCCCCACAAATAATTGATCTGTTCGAAACTGAGTGTGTATAATTCCATCGTAAATTTTATATCCGGCACATCAGTCTCATCAAGATTTATCGTGCCTCCTGAGATCGAAGAGGAAACGGAAAAAACATTTTTGCTTTGCAAAAACCGGATAATGTAAGAGAGCCTTTTTAAAGCAAGCTGGTAATGATCACCTTTATAATTACAAGTGAATAAAACGTAAAGATTAAGGTTTACTGGTGGATTTTGGTAGGTGGCCGTTCCCATAAAAGGACGCCTTAATGCTGATTGATTCTTTAAGGTGGCCTCTTCTTCAACATTTACAAGCGTGATGATAATATTATCAGCAAGGCCCACGCCGTCCGGCGTTTCGAACAATCCGACATTGTCTATCACTACGGTAGCCGTATCTCTCGAAGACAGATAATTCGTCAGTTCATCCTTGAGCAATATAAGGGCAGTATCGATCATTGCAAGATTCGATTTGGGGGTTATTAAATTGGGATTGGAAATTAAAGTAGGCAACGGCCTGATCCGCGAATGGCTGACTGAATCGAACCGAACTGCAATCTATTCAGATGTTTCCTCCGAAACAATTATTATTTATGCCATTATTTAGTAATCAAATTTTTTCTTCATCCCACATGAAGGTTGTTCCCACATACTTAGATATATAGTGTTAAAAGATTTGAAAACTGATGTATTTTTAGTATTCAAACGGATCTGGCCCCAAAAATATTTTTATGCAAAATCTTTTCCAGGACGAGCGAAGCATTTCTGATATTTTCCTACTGATAAGAGGATTAAGCCAAAGCGAAAAAGCTTATTATAAAAAGATGGCCAAGAGGCATGCGGATCAAAATAGCGCCTTGCATCTGCGGCTTTTTAGTTTAATAGAAAATAACGAACTACCGGATGAGAATCAATTATGTGAATCGCTTAAGATTGAAAATAAGATTCACTTTTCAGGTATTAAATCTTACATGTATAAGGATGTATTGGATACGCTGGTTTTTCAAAAGAGAAATAATTGCGTAGATACCCAACTATATTTCATGCTTGAACAAATTAGTTTGCTGCAGGAAAAAAATTTAGTTCACTTATCTGAAAAAATTTGCAAGAAAGCTATTTTACTTGCGGAAAAATTCCAAAAATATCATTACCTGATCTTGTTGCTCCATCTTCAAAACCGGATTCTCGAATTTAAAAATTACAAACAGTTTAGTGATACGTCGCGCGCGATTTTTTCTAAATTGGAACAGGCGGTTTTTTTACAAAAAGCCTGTGCCGAAAACAGGTTTTTATATGAAAGGGCTCGTGCATTGACTTATAGAACGTGGCTTCCGATTACTTCAGATGAGTTAATTGAAATCAGAAAAGTTGGTGCACTTTTAGGTGGATTAAAACCTTTGG
>Ga0134128_10008480_pt1 | contig 12374 bp, 9 predicted proteins | sample KB31754_FD_96462 | JGI IMG/M metagenome (GOLD analysis project Ga0134128, IMG submission 96462) | Terrestrial soil microbial communities with excess Nitrogen fertilizer from Kellogg Biological Station, Michigan, USA - KB3-175-4 | ecosystem: Environmental > Terrestrial > Soil > Unclassified ...
CCGGCCTCCCGCCCGCGGCCTGCAGTGCACCAGCCCGGTCCCCACACCGAGGACGGGTCCAACCCGCATGGACGGTGTATCTTACACGCCATCTCGCGGGTTGGCCCCGTCATCGAGGAATCGGCCTCACGGGGGCGCGGGGTTGGCACCGTTCTCGCGGCTTGGCCCCGTTCTCGCGGGAGCGTGGCCCGCTGAGGCCGGTCAGAGTTCGGCGACCTGGCCGTTGTTGACGTCCCACCGGGTGTCGAGGCGGACGTTCTCCAGCAGCCGGCGGTCGTGCGAGACGAGCAGGAGCGTGCCGTCGTAGCTTTCCAGTGCCTCTTCCAGCTGTTCGATGGCTGGCAGGTCCAGGTGGTTGGTGGGCTCGTCCAGCACCAGGACGTTGACGCCGCGCGCCTGCAGCAGGGCCAGTGACGCGCGTGTCCGTTCGCCGGGGGAGAGTGCGCCCACCGTACTGGTCACCTGGTCCGCCTTCAGCCCGAACTTGGCCAGCAACGTGCGCACCTCGCCCTGGTTCAGCTCCGGGACCAGGCCCTCAAAGGCATCGCCGAGCGGGACGGTCTCAGGGAACTGGCTGCGGGCCTGGTCGATTTCGCCGACGGCCACGCTGGCGCCCAGGGAGGCGCCGCCGTCGTCCGGGGAGGTGCGCCCGAGCAGGAGCCGCAGCAGCGTGGACTTGCCGGCGCCGTTGGGTCCCGTGATGCCAATGCGCTCCCCGGCATTGACCTGCACCGACACCGGGCCCAGCGTAAACCCGCCCTGCCGCACGGTGGCGGCGTTCAGCGTGGCGACCACGGAGCTGGAGCGGGGAGCGGCGCCGATGCTGAACTGCAGCGCCCATTCCTTGCGGGGCTCCTCCACCTCGTCCAGGCGGGCGATCCGCGACTCCATCTGGCGGACCTTCTGGGCCTGCTTCTCCGACGATTCCGTGGCGGCGCGGCGGCGGATCTTGTCATTGTCGGGGCTTTTCTTCATGGCGTTGCGCACGCCCTGCGAGCTCCATTCCCGCTGTGTCCGCGCGCGTCCCACGAGGTCGGCCTTCTTGTCGGCAAACTCGTCGTAGGCCTCGCGGGCGTGCCGCCGGGCGATGGCGCGCTCCTCGAGGAACGCGTCGTAGCCGCCGTCGTACACGGCCACCTTGTTCTGCGCCAGGTCCAGCTCCACCACGGTGGTGACGCAGCGGGAGAGGAACTCGCGGTCGTGGGAAACGAGGACCGCGCCGCCGCGCAGGCCCTTGACGAACTCCTCCAGTCGGGCGAGCCCGGCCAGGTCAAGGTCGTTGGTGGGCTCGTCCAGAAGCACGACGTCGAACCGGCTCAGCAGGAGCGCGGCCAGGGCCACGCGGGCGGCCTGCCCCCCGGACAGTGCCGTCATCAGGGCGTCCGCCCCCACGTCCAGGCCCAGCTCGGCGAGGGTGGCGGGGATCCGTTCGTCGAGGTCGGCGGCGCCGCACGCCAGCCAGTGGTCCAGCGCCGAGGCGTAGCGGTCGTCCGCGGTGCTGCCCGAACCCAGTGCCTCGGCGGAGGATTCCATTTCCTCGGTGGCGGCGGCGGCCCCGGTGCGCCGGCCAATGTAGGCGGCGACGGTTTCGCCCTCGAGTCGCTCGTGCTCCTGGGGGAGCCAGCCGATGAACGCGTCCTGCGGGGCGGTGCTGACGGTGCCTGCCTGGGGTGTGTCGGCGCCGGCCAGAAGCCGCAAAAGCGTTGACTTGCCGGCGCCGTTGGCCCCCACGACGCCGACGACGTCGCCCGGGGCCACGGTGAAATTGAGGTTGCTGAACAAGGTGCGGTGGGCGTGGCCGCCGGCAAGGTCCTTGGCCACGAGTGTTGCGGTCATGGGTCAATCCTATTTTGAATCCGCGCGGGTGCCGGACCGCTGGGACCGGGCGGGGCCGCCGACGGGGGTGCCGGCGTCGTGCGTGCAGGGATTGTTGCGGCAGGTGACACCACGCTTGGGGTGGCCGCGGCGGGACGGACAGACTGGATTCCGCCATCACCGCGCGGCCGGCTGCACCGGCACGGGCGGCCACTGCCCACGGCGCCAAACGCGCCGCCACACCGACGGGAACACCATGACTGAAACCACCATTGCGACCGACCTTGCCTCGATCCGTGCGGGCCGGCTCTCCGACGCCGGCGACCTTTGGGGCGCCCGGATCGGTTCGAATCCGGGCAACGCCAAGCTGACGTACAAGGCGGCAGGCGTGGCGGTCGGTTCAGTCGCCACGCGCATCAGCGCCGGGAAGCACCAGTTCACGGTGGACGAACCCGCCGGCCTGGCCGGTGACGACGCGGCCGCCAGCCCGGTTGAGTACGCGCTCGGGGCCCTTATTTCCTGCCAGGTGGTGGTGTACCGGCTGTACGCCCAGCAGCTGGGGCTGGCGATTGACGGACTCACGATCGACGCGGAAGGCGACCTCGATGTCCGCGGCCTGTTCGGCATTGACGCAACCGTGCGCCCGGGATTTACCGGCATCCGCCTCAAGGTGAGCATCTCAGGGCCGGAAACACAGGAACGCTATGAGGAACTGGCCCGGCTGGTCGAGACCCGCTGCCCCGTCCTGGACCTGTTCGCGAACGTGACGCCCGTCAGCGCCGTGGTGTCAAAGGTCTAGCTCGCCCGGTGGCGGCCTGGGGCGGCCCGTCAGCCTTCGGTTCCGGTCCCCAGCGAGAGCCAGTTTTCGCGGGTGGCCAGGGCTGCGCCGTCGGCGTCGCCCAGGCTGGCAAGGCGGATGATCTCCGCATGGGCCGTGACCGAATGCCGCGCCGAGTGCGAGCTGAACCGGCGGCGCTCCACGCGCCGCAGGAGCGGAAGCGCCTGGTCCAGGACGCCCGGAACCATGTCGTTCCCGCAGGCACCGACAAACACGGCGTGGAAGTCGTCGTCGGCAGCCAGGGCGAGTTCGACGTCGTCGTGCCCCAGCGCGCGGGCGAACCTCCCGTTCGCCTCCGTCATAACAGCCAGCTGGTCCGTCTCCAGGACGGGCACGGCCAGCCGGGCGGCGAGCTCGTGCATGGCCGCCACCACCTGCTGGGCGCTGACGGTGGAGGCGTTGTCAAGCGGCGCCACGATGGTGGCGCGGCCGGGCCTGGCAATGATGAGACCGGCGCGTTCGAGGCGGAGCAGGGCTTCGCGGATGGGCGTGCGGCTGACGCCCAGCCATTGTTCCAGCTCGGGATCGCGCAGCCGCTCGCCGGGCCCAAAGGTGCCGTCAACAATGGCGTCGCGGATGGAGGTGTAGACGTCGTCCCGCAACAGGGGGCGCTTGTGGATGCCATGCGGCGCAGGGGTGGGCATGGCGCCCATGCTACCGCGGCTCCGGCGGCAATCGGTGAATGCTTGACATGTGATCCATACGGCATGCAATATATTGCATATCAACCGCGGCGTGATCCGCGCCCCTTTCGAGCAAATGAGGACAGGCACCGTGGCCATTTCAGATTTTGAACGCTACCCGCTCACCTTTGGCCCCAGTCCCGTCCACGCGCTGCCCCGGCTTTCGGCGCAGTTGGGCGGCGCGTCAATCTGGGCCAAGCGGGAGGACTGCAACAGCGGGCTGGCCTTTGGCGGGAACAAGACCCGCAAGCTCGAGTACATCGTCCCGGATGCCATCGCCCAGGGCGCCGACACGCTGGTTTCCATCGGTGGATACCAGTCCAACCACACCCGTCAGGTGGCGGCGGTTGCGGCGAAGCTCGGCATGAAGGCCCGCCTGGTCCAGGAAAACTGGGTCGACTGGCCGGACCCGCTCTCCGACCGCGTGGGCAACATCCAGCTCTCCCGCATCATGGGCGCCGATGTCCGCCTCGATGCAGCAGGCTTCGACATTGGCATCCGCAGCAGCTGGGAGCAGGCCATCAAGGACGTGGAGGAGGCCGGCGGCAAGCCGTACCCCATCCCTGCCGGCGCCTCCGAGCACCACCTCGGCGGACTTGGCTTTGCCAACTGGGCCTACGAGGTGGAAGAGCAGGAAAACGAGCTCGGCATCTTCTTTGACACGATCGTGGTCTGCACCGTCACCGGGTCCACGCACGCCGGCATGATCGCCGGTTTCGCCGGGCAGGAGCGGCCGCGCCGGGTGATCGGGATCGACGCCTCCGCCACGATCGAGAAGACCCGCGCGCAAGTGGGGCGGATAGCCCGGCACACCGCGGAGCTGATCGGGCTGGGCCGCGAGCTGCGGGACGAGGAAATCGACGTCAGGGAAGGCTGGGCCGGCGACTTTTACGGCATCCCCGTCCAATCCACACTTGACGCCATCCACCTCACCGGTTCCCTCGAGGGCATGATCATTGACCCCGTCTACGAGGGAAAGTCCATGGCCGGCCTCATCGACCTGGTCCGCAGCAAGGACATTCCCGCGGACAGCAACGTTCTCTACGCGCACCTGGGCGGCCAGCTGGCCCTCAACGCGTACAGCGGCCTGTTCCGCTAGTCGTCACAGATGAGGACTCAGCGGAACGTGGCGAGCAGCTCCCGCGCGGTGGATTCGTCGGTGACGAGTTCGTTGACGTAGCCGCCGCGGATGGCCGCCGCCAGCGGGACCACCTTGGCCGGCCCGGCCGTGACCATCATGCGGCGCGGTATCTTCAGCAGGTCGTCCAGCGTGATGCCGATCAACCGGTCGGTGACCTCGGAAACCACCTCGCGGCCCTGATGGTCGAAGAAGTGGCCGCAGAGGTGGGCCGCCGCGCCGGCAGCCGCCAGGTCCGCCAGCGAGGCTGGCGAAACGGGGCTGTAGGTGCCTGTGCCGTCGAAGCGCTGCATGGAGCCCAGGCCGATCAGGGCCAGGTCGCTGTGCGGCCCCAGTTCCAGCCCATAGGCCACGTCCGGGGATTCCAGCGCCTTCGTCCTGGCCGCGGGATCCCGATACAGGAAGTTTGCCGGCACGGGGACAAAGTTCCCGCCCAGCTGCTGGCAGATGTGCTCGCCGACGTGGATGCGCTCGTCGCCGGACCGGTCCAGGCGCGACGGGCAGGCGAGCAGGTCGATCACGGTCAGCCCGCTGTGGACCCCGGGGCTCAGCGACTTGGCCACTGACGACAGCGTCCGGCTGGCGGCCACGCCCAGCTGCCGCACGCCGTCCAGGTGGGTTTCCAGATAGCGGGCGGCAACATAGCCGAGCCGGTTGTTCTTTTCGTAGAGGGAGCGGGGCCGGTCCATGGAGATGACGCAGTCGTTGAGCCTGAACGTGGCCCGCAGGCGGGCCTCAAGCTCCGGCATCCGGTCCACGGGCGGGCCGATCCGGACCTGGACCACCCCGCGCCGCTTGGCCTCGGCCAGCAGCCGCGAAACCGTGGCCCGGGAGAGGTTCTGCGCCGACGCAATCTCCAGCTGGGTGGCGCCGGACATGTAGTAGAGATGGGCCACCGTCTGCACCAGCTGGTCATGGCGCAAGGCGTGGTCTGTGGCCAAAGCCGTGCCCCTTTCCCGTCATGCGCAGGTGTTCTGCCGCAAGTGCCTACCCATGATTCTAGAAGATGGCGCCGCGGACTGCCCGTCAAGCGCCCGAAGCCGCCGCCAAAAGGCTTCCCCAGGGCGGATATCTTGCGTTAGGGTAAGCAGTTGTGAGATAGAACTGCAGCCACCCCCGTGAACGCCGATCGCGCCGCCGATTGCGGACCGCTTGATCGCGTCCATGTTGCCTGCCGCCCACCCCCGATTTTCCAGAAGGCCATTGTGCGCTCATTTCCCTTTCACGACGCCGGTTCCCCCGACCTCCGGTCCCCCGCCCGTTTCCTGTGGTGGCTGGCCCGCGCCGAACGCGCCACGCTGCTGGCGGGCGTGGTGTACGGCTCCGTGTGGACGGCCTGCCAGGCACTGACCCCGTTTGTGCTGGGCCGCGCCGTGGACCAGGGCATTGTGGCCGGCGACTTCGCCCGGCTGACCCTGTGGGTCGCGGTGCTCGTGGGCCTGACGCTGCTCCAGTCCGCGTCGGCAACCCTGCGCCACCGCACGGCCGTAAGCAGCTGGATGCAGGCGGCCTACCGGTCCGCCCAGCTGGTGGGGCACAAGGTCACCCGCAGCGGCGACGCCCTGCCGCAAAAGTTTTCCACCGGCGAGGTGGTTTCCACCTCGGCGTCGGACGCCATGCGCATCGGCGAGATCTACGATGTCTGCGCGCGGCTGGCGGGCTCGGTGGTGGGCTACCTGCTGGTGACATACCTGGTGTTCCTCTCCTCCTGGCAGCTGGGCCTGGTGGTCCTGCTGGGCGTGCCGCTCTGCGGCGCCATGCTGCTGTTTGTGATCCGGCCCCTCCAGCGGCGCCAAAAGGCACAGCGGGAGGCCGCCGGAAAGATGACGGCCCTGGGCGCCGACACCGTGGCCGGGCTGCGCGTGCTGCGCGGAATCGGCGGCGAGCACATCTTCGTGGACCGCTACCGCCAGCGCTCGCGGGAAACGCAGCTGGCCGGGAACAAGGTTGCCTATTCGCTGGCCGACCTGGACGCCGTGCAGGTCCTGGTGGTGGGCGCCTTCGGCGTGGCCTTCACCTGGATCGGGGCGCTGCAGGCCGTGTCCGGACGGATCGAGCCGGGCCAGCTGGTGGCACTGTACGGCTATGCCGTGTTCCTCGTCTCGCCGATCCGGACGGCCGCGGACGCCGTCTCCCGCTTCATCCGCGCGCACGTCGGCGCGCGCCGCATCATCGACGTGCTGTCCACCCCGTCCGCCGTGCACGACGCCGGGACAACCGTTCCGGGGCCTTCCTCGCCGAGCGCCCTGGTTGACACGGTCACCGGCGTGGTGGCCGTGCCCGGAACGCTCAGCGCGGTGGTCTCCGCCGATCCTGCGCAGTCCGCCGCGCTGGCCCGGAGGCTGGGCAGGTTTGAGGACGCCGTGCTGCGCGAGGCCCAGGTCCGCTGGGGCGGTGCCGCCCTCCACCTGGTGCCGCTGCGCGAGGTGCGCCGACGGATTGTGGTCTCCGACGCCGAGCCGCAGCTGTTCAGCGGCACGCTGCGCGAGGAACTGGACCCGGCCGGGCGCCACAGCGACGCCGAGATCATGGCCGCGCTGGATGTGGCCAGCGCCGCCGACGTGTTTGACGGGCTCGAAAACGGGCTCGACGACGAAGTGACGGAGAAGGGCCGCGGCTTTTCCGGCGGCCAGCGCCAGCGCCTCACGCTGGCCCGTGCGGTGCTGACCGGCGCGGAGGTGCTGGTCCTGATTGAACCGACCAGCGCCGTGGACGCCCACACGGAACAGCGCATTGCCACGGCGCTTCGCCGCAAGCGCGGAACGGCGGAAAACACCACCGTGGTGGTGACCGCCAGCCCGCTGCTGCTCGGCTCCATGGACACGGTGACGTTCCTGGAGGACGGGACGGTCAGCGCCCGGGGCACCCACCGCGAACTCCTGGACACCGTCCCCGCCTACCGGCGGGTGGTGATCCGGGGCGAAGGCATGGACGGCCATGCCGGCAGCCGCGCCGCGGCGGACCGCCCGCACGGCGCAAACGCGACAGGCCAGGCGAACGCGGCGGCCGGCGTCGAACCCGCGGGGGACACCCGTGCATCAATGGGGGAAGGGGCCAAGTGATGAGTGAATCCAAGCTTCCCGTGGCGGACTCGGCCACGGTGCGGGCCGAGGGGCTGCGCCTGATGGGCCAGCACCGGCGCCCGCTCACCTTTGTGGTGGGGCTGTACGTGCTCGCCGCCGTCGCCGGGCTGGCCGGCCCGTTCCTGCTGGGGCGCCTGGTCGACGCCATCACCCGCGGCACCACGCCCGGTTTCGTGGCCGCGGTGGCCCTGGGCCTGGCCGGCTTTGTGCTGGTGCAGGGGCTGCTGTCCCGGTGGGCGCGGCGCACGGGCATGGTGCTGGGGGAGAAGGTCTTCGCCCAGCTGCGCGAGGAGTTCATGGAACAGGTGACTTCGCTGCCGCTCTCCACGGTGGAGAAGGCCGGCACGGGCGACCTCGTCTCGCGCACCACCAACGACGTCGACGCCGTCTCCCACACCGTCCGCTTTGGCGTGCCGCAGGTGCTCGTCTCGGTGGCGACCATCGCCCTGACCGTCGCCGCGGCCGTCTTCACCAGCCCGGTCCTGGCCCTGGCCCTGCTGGTGGGCGCCCCGCTGCTGGTCCCGGTGACCCGCTGGTACCTCAAGCGCGCCACGGCCGGCTACCTGCTGGAGCGAGAAAGCTACGCCGTGCTCAACGGCGCCATCACCGAAACCATCGAGGGCGCCCGCACCGTGGACGCCCTGAGCCTGGGCCCGCACCGGCGCGGGCGCATCGACGCGGCCCTGCGTGGCTGCTTTGAGCGGGAGAAGTACACGCTGGGGCTGCGCACGGTGCTGTTCCCGGCGGCGGAATTTTCCTTCTGGCTTCCCGTGGCCGGCGTGCTCCTGTGGGGCGGCTGGCTGGCCTCGCAGGGCATCGTCACGGCGGGCATGGTGGCCACGGTGGCGCTGTACGCCATGCAGCTGATCGACCCCGTGGACATGCTGATCATGTGGATTGACGAGATTCAGGTGGGCGCGTCCTCGCTGGCCCGCATTGTGGGCATCCGCGACGTCGAGGCGGACCGCACCGCCACGGACGCCGTCCCGGCCGACGACTCGCTGGTGGTGGACAAGGCGCGCTATGCCTACCGCCCGGGCCACGACGTGCTGCACGGGATCGACCTGGCACTGCGGCCGGGGGAGCGGCTGGCCATGGTGGGCCCCTCCGGCGCCGGCAAGTCGACGCTGGGCCGCCTGATCGCCGGCATCCACCCGCCCACGGCCGGCACGGTGACGGTGGGCGGGGTGCCCCTGGTGGACCGCCCGCTGGACGAGCTGCACGGCGAGGTGGCGCTGGTGACCCAGGAACACCACGTGTTCGTGGGCACCCTGGCGGACAACCTCCGCCTGGGCAAGTCCGGCGCCACGGACGCCGAGCTGGAAAAGGCCCTGTCCGACGTCGGCTCCCTGGCTTGGGCGCGCGCCCTCCCCGACGGGCTGGCCACCGAGGTGGGCTCCGGCGCCCACACCCTGACGCCCGGGCAGGCGCAGGAACTGGCGCTGGCCCGGCTGGTCCTGGCGGACCCGCACACCCTGGTGCTGGACGAGGCCACCTCGCTGATCGACCCGGCCGCCGCCCGCGACCTGGAGTTCTCGCTCAGCGCCGTGCTGGCGGGGCGCACCGTGGTGGCGATCGCCCACCGCCTGCACACCGCGCACGACGCCGACCGCGTCGCCGTCGTGGACCAGGGCCGCATCACGGAGCTGGGCTCCCACGATGAACTGCTGGCGGCGGGCGGCTCGTACGCGTCGCTGTGGAACTCCTGGCGCCAGGAGTCGTGACCGTGGAGGCCGGCACACCGGCCCTGTTGGACGGTGGGAAATCGGCGTAACGTTCAAGGAGGGGACGGTTTGGACCGCACGGCCCGAAGCGAACCTGTTCATGGACGTAAGGAGTGTTCACCATGCCTGACAAACAAGCACACCACCACGAGCACAAGAAGTTGGACAAGGGCCACGCCATCAAGGCCAAGCGCGCCGAGAAGAAGGCACGCGGCGCCGTCGACGAAAACGCGGACCCCGTAGCCCACATCACCAAGAAGCGCTAAAACCGGCCGGTGGTCGAGCAGCGAGCTTTGCGACGGCCGGTGGTCGAGCAGCGAGCTCTGCGACGGCCGGTGGTCGAGCAGCGAGCTTTGCGTAGCGCGTCGAGACCCGGACTGCCGCCCCGCTCTATGCGTATGCATGGAATAGCGGGGTGGCGGTTCGCGTTGTGCCAACCATGGGAACAGATTTGAAGAAGCGCATCGGCTTCCTGTCATTCGGGCACTACGGCACCGGCCGCGGCTCGCGAACGGCAACGGCCGGCGACTCGCTGCACCAGGCCATTGACCTGGCGGTCGCCGCCGAGGAACTCGGGATCGACGGCGCATTCTTCCGCGTCCACCACTTTGCCCGCCAGCAGGCCTCGCCGTTCCCGCTCATGGCCGCCATCGCGGCCCGCACCAGTCGGATTGAAATCGGCACCGGCGTGATCGACATGCGCTATGAAAATCCCCTGTACATGGCCGAGCAGGCGGCCGCCACGGACCTGATCAGCGACGGCCGGCTCCAGCTGGGCGTCAGCCGCGGCTCACCCGAACCGGCCTTGAACGGAGCCGCGGACTTTGGCTATCACCCCGAGGACGGCGAGACCGTGGCGGACATGGCCCGCCGCCACACTGCACGGTTCCGCGCGGCGATTGCCGGCGCCGGCGTGGCACAGCCAGGCGAGCATGCGTACATGGGAGGAGACCGGTTGCTGCGCATTGAGCCGCAGTCTCCCGGGCTGGCCCGGCGCATCTGGTGGGGTGCCGGCTCCCGCGCCACGGCCGTGTGGGCCGCCCGGCAGGGCATGAACCTCATGAGCTCCACGCTGCTGACCGAGGACACCGGCGTGCCGTTCGACCAGCTGCAGGCCGAGCAGATCCAGCTGTTCCGCGACGAATGGGCCGCCGCGGGCCACGGCTTCACCCCGCGCGTTTCCGTCAGCCGCAGCGTCATCCCCGTGGTGGACGACGTTGACCGGATGTACTTTGGGCTCCGCTCGCAGGCGGACAGCCACGACCAGGTGGGGACGATCGACGGCTTCGTTTCGCGGTTCGGCAAGAGCTATGTGGGGGACCCGGCGGCGCTGGCTTCGGAGTTGGCAGCCGACGCCGCCGTGCAGGCTGCGGACACGGTGATGCTTACCGTCCCGAACCAGCTCGGCGTGGAGTACAACGTGAAGATGCTGGAGAACATCGCCAAATACATCGCCCCGGCGATCGGATGGTCGCCGAACCGCTGATCGAGCAGCCCGGTGGTCGAGCAGCGAGCTCTGCGAGCGCGTCGAGACCCGGTGGTCGAGCAGCCCGGTGGTCGAGCAGCCCGGTGGTCGAGCAGCGAGCTCTGCGAGCGCGTCGAGACCCGGCAACGGATGATTGAGACCCGGGCTCAGCCCCGCGCCTCCGCGAACCGCGGCGCCATGGATTCCATCTGCTCCATGACCAGCTTGATGGCCGCCGGCTGCTTGTCCGGCGGGTAGCCGTTGCGGACCAGCAGCCGCTTGATGGAGGACCGCAACTTGGCCCGGACGTCGTCGCGCACGGTCCAGTCGGTGCGGATGTCGCGGCGCATGACCTCCACCAGCTGGCGGGCGATTTCCGCCAGCACCCCCGTGCCCATGACGTCGACGGCGGACTCGTTGTCGGAGACGGCGTCGTAGTAGGCCAGCTCGTCCCGGTCCAGGGGCGGGTCGAAGGACTTGCCCCTGTCGCCTTCCTTGGCGATTTCCTGCGCCATGGCCACCAGCTCGGCGATGACCTCGGCGGAGGTGAGCTGCTGGTTCGTGTACTTGCGCATCAGTTCGGTGATGCGTTCGGAGAAGGCCCGCTGGCGCACAATGTTGTTCCGCGTGGTCGCCACCGACTCCTCGGACACCAGCTTCCGCAGCGCCTCGATGGCCAGCTGGGGGTTCCGGGCGCCCTTCGTCTTGGCGATGAACTCGGGCGTGAGGTCGTCCAGCGACGGCCTGGGCATGCCGGCCGCCGAGTAGATGTCCAGCACCTCGCCCGACTGCGTCGCCCCCGCGATCAGCTCGCCCAGCAGCCGCTGGATGTCCTCGGGGATGGGCTCGCCGGAGGCCTGCCGGTCGGCGGCGTCGTACTTGGCCATCCACACGCGGATCTCCTCGTACATCTGCACCTCGGGCCGCAGCTGGGCGAGGGCGGCCGAGCCCGAGCACAGCGCCCAGGCCCGCGAAAGCTGCCCGCTGTAGCGGCGGTACCTGGCGGCCAGGGTTTCCTCCCCGTCCGACGGCGCGTTCCCCGGCGTTGCCGGGCTGCGCAGGTAGGCGGTGGCCCCGGTGGCGGCGTTGATCCAGGCCTTCGGGCCGCCCTTGTTCAGCACGGCCTGCCAGTCGTAGCCGGCCAGCAGCTGCCCGAGCGTCCCCAGCAGGGTGACGGTCATGGCGATGGCCTCGTCCACGTTCCTGCCCACCGGCTTGTTCGCCTGGTCGGACTGCGTGTATTCGCCCAGCGCCTTGGCGAGGTTGTCGGCCAGCGGCGCGTAGGCCACCAGCAGCCCGTCCTCCTTGCCGCGGAAGGTGCGGTTGACCCGGGCCAGGGTCTGCATGAGCAGCGCGCCCTTCAGCGGCCGGTCCAGGTACAGGGTGTGCAGCGGCGGGGCGTCGAAGCCGGTGAGCATCATGTCCTTGACGATCACCAGTTCCAGCTCGTCGTCGGGGTTCTTGAGCCTGGCCTTGATGGCGGCGTTTTGCGAGTCCCGCCGCACATGAAGGGACACCGGGGGAGTGTCCGTCGCGTCGCCGGAGTAGACCACCTTGATCCTGCCGGCGTCGAGCTCGCCGGAGTGCCAGTCCGGCCGCAGGTCAACGATCGCCTGGTAGAGCCGGGC
>Ga0134128_10008482_pt1 | contig 12373 bp, 14 predicted proteins | sample KB31754_FD_96462 | JGI IMG/M metagenome (GOLD analysis project Ga0134128, IMG submission 96462) | Terrestrial soil microbial communities with excess Nitrogen fertilizer from Kellogg Biological Station, Michigan, USA - KB3-175-4 | ecosystem: Environmental > Terrestrial > Soil > Unclassified ...
CACGTTTGCCGTCACGCCGGTGCCGTCGAGCGACGCCGCCAGGGCCCGCGGCATACGCCTCATCGCAAGCCTTGCTCATGCCATAAGCGATAAAGCTCGGCGCCATCATGATATCCAGGCTGGTGCTGATGAAGACGATCCTGCCCCAGCCGCCTCTGATCATCGCGAGCGCGACCAGTTGGGTGAGCCTGATCGGCGCGAAGGCGTTGATCTCGAAAACATGCCGGATTTGATCGAGGCCGAGTTCAAGCGGGTGTCGCGCCGGCGGATTGGGCACGCCCGCATTGTTGATGAGAATGTCGATGCGTCCAAACGCCCGCTCCGCCGCCGCGACGACCGCCGCAACGTCGCGTTCATTAGCAAGATTGGCCGTTGCGATTGCCACGCGCTCAGCCGCGCCACTGGCGCGTTGCGTCTCCTCGAGCGACGCTTTGTCGGTCGATGTGAGAAAGACGCGATGACCGGCGCGCAGCAGTGTCAACGGCACCTTGAATCTGACCCGGGTCTGAGGCGATCGGCAATTTGAATCTGACCCACCCGGTGTCGTCGCCGTTCTTCCCGCTAGCGGGAAGAACGGCGTTCAGATCTTTCATCCTCCTTAGCGTCTACCTTTGCGAGCTGCGGCCTGGCCATGATGCCGGCCCGGCGCTTGTCCTTGAGCCGGTAGCTTTCGCCCGCGATCTGCACGACAGTGGCGTGGTGCAGGATACGGTCAAGCATGGCGGCGGTGAGGACCGCATCGCCTGAGAATGCCTCATCCCAACTGCCGAATGCCAAGTTCGAGGTCAGGATCATCGAGCCCTTCTCGTAGCGTTTCGCCACGACCTGGAAGAAGAGGTTTGCCTGCTCTCGCCCGAACGGCAGGTATCCGATCTCGTCGATGATGAGCAGCTTCGGCATCGCTACCGCTCGATGCATGACCTCCTTCATGCGCCCCTGGCGCTGCGCGGCCTCCAGCGCGATGACGAGGTCGGCGGCCGACAGGAAGCGGACTTTCCAGCCCTTGTGCGCGGCGATCAACCCGAACGCGATGGCAAGATGCGTCTTACCGGTGCCCGATGGCCCAAGGAGGACGACGTTCTCGGCACGCTCCACGAAGCCGAGTGAAGCGAGCTCCTGGATTTGCACACGCGGGGCGCCCGTGGCGAACGCGAAGTCGTAAGCTTCCAGCGTCTTCTGTGCCGGGAAGCCGGCCGTGCGCGTCAGTATCTCCCGCGCCCGTACCCGTCGCGCATCGCGCTCGGCACGCAGGACCTCCTCCAGGAAGTCGGCATAGCTGGCGTCCTTCCTCTTCGCAGCCGTCTGCGCGACCGCGCCGTAGATGTCCGGCAGCGCAGTCAGTTTCAGCTCGGCAGCCAACACCTTGATCCGATCGTGCTGCAGCGTGCTCATGACTGCACCTGCCCGAATAGCGCCTCGTAGACGCTGAGCGGATGCTGGTAGCCAACGACGGCTTTGCGCCGCGGCGGTGGCGCGGACAGCGATCTGATCGAACGCGCCGTATACGGCGTCGTCAGGAGTTGAAGCTTTTTCGCCTCGATGATGAGCCGCTCCGCCGGTATCGCGTTCGTCGTCGCGTGCACGCGCGCGTTCGCGACTTCCCGAAGCCATCTCGCGACCGCCGCATTGGCGGCGTACTTGTCCGGCTGCAAGCCGGCCTGGCGCATCGAGGCGACAAACGGCACCCAGAAGCTGCGCTTCAAATAACCGATGAAGCGCTCAACCTTGCCTTTGGTCTGCGCCCGGTACGGCTGGCACAAGCGCGGCAGGAATCCGGCGTGGCGGGCGTAATCGAGGAATCCAGCATGGAAGCGATGGATGCCGCGCCCATAGGTGTTCCGCTCGATCACGACCGTGCGCATATTGTCGTAGAGCACCTCGACCGGGACCCCGCCAAACGCCATCAAGGCGTTCTCATGAACCCGGATCAGCGTCTCGACGCGCTCGTCGTCACAGAACTCGACATAGGCCGCTCGGCTCCAACCCATTGTCGCGATGAACACCTTGAGCTTGTCGGTGCCACGCCCAACAGTCGCCCAGTCCGCCTGCATCTGATGACCGGGCTCAGTCTCGAACCGGACCACAGGCGCCGGCGTGGGCGCCGGCACCAGCCCACGGACGAACTGCTTCAGTCGCGTCTCGCCACCGTCATAGCCGCGCGCCTTGATCTCGCGGAACAAAACGACGGCTGGCATCCGATCCGGCGCCGCTGCCTTCACTCGATCGACGATGTAACCTTTGAACGGATCGAGCTTCTCCGCTCGCTTCGGCGCAGCTTTGCGCACTGCTGCCGCATCGCCCTCGCGCAAGTATCGCCGCACCGTATTGCGCGACCACCCAGTAACACGCGCCAACTCGCGAATGCCCGCACCGTGCTTTCTCAGAACTTCCAACTCCATCTTCTCCTCCGCCGTGAGCATCGGCCCCTCCCTTTCGGAGGAACCACCTTGGGCGGGTGGGTCAGATTCGAGTTGCCGATTGGGTCAGTTTCCCACTGCCGATGACAGCAGCGCCAGCGCCATGACCCGCCCGAGCCCGCGCCCGGCTCCAGTGACTAACGCGACGCGTTCGGTCATTTTGTCCAGCCTCTCAGGATCGCCGGAAAAGTGCGGCAGCGAGCGTAGCCTGGACTGAGCGGCGGCGAAATCCGGGAACTGATCGGCTTTCATTTGTTCCCCAAATGTGATACATCTGTGGGAAATCGGAGTCTGACAATGGCCAAAAGCAAGATGATCAGGGCGCGCGTTGAGCCTGCGTTGAAACACGATGCCGAAGCCGTGTTGGACAAGCTCGGCATGACGCCCACGGAGGCCATCACGCTGTTTTACAAGCAAGTGACGCTGTATCGCGGCCTGCCTTTTCCGGTACGGATTCCGAATGCGGCCACGCGAAAAGCTCTCCGGGAGGCGCGCAACCGCAGGAACATCGAGACTTTTGATTCCGTGGCGGCATGGGCCAAAGTGACTCGCTCGGCCTGAGCGCGCTCTATGCGTCGCATTGCGCAGCGAAAGCAGTTTCGCGATGACATCAAGCGCCAAAAGTGCCGCGACAAGGACATCGAGGACCTTATCGCCGTGGTCGAGCTCCTTGCGGAGCAGGGTTCTCTGCCGGCCGCCTATCGTCCGCACAAATTGACTGGCGAATGGCGCGGCGTTTGGGAATGCCACATCGAGCCGGATTGGCTATCGATCTACGCCGTCGCGGAGGACGAAGTCCTCCTGATCCGCACCGGAACTCATGCCGATCTTTTTGGCTAAGCCGAATGTCACAGTCATCCGACCCACGCCAATTTCGCCCGCACGTCCCGCGCAATCGTGATCCGATCCTTGATGTGCTCCGTCTCATCCTGCCGCCGAAGGGCTTGGTGCTGGAAGTCGCGAGCGGCTCAGGCGAGCATGCCGCCTATTTCGCGCAAAATCTCCGGGCGCTCGACTGGCAGCCGAGCGATCCAGACCAAGAGGCTCTCGCAAGCGCCACAGCGCATCGCGCCGAGGCCAGCTTGCCGAATCTGCTGCCCCCGCTGCATCTCGACGTCACGGCGGCGCAATGGCCGGTCGGCCACGCCGATGCGGTGATCTGCTGCAACATGATTCACATCGCGCCGTGGACGGCGTGCGAAGGATTGATCGCCGGTTCGGCGCGGGTCCTGCCGACTGGCGGCCTCCTGTATCTCTACGGCCCGTACAAGATCGGCGGCCGGCACACCGCGCCGACCAATCAGGCGTTCGACGAGCGGCTGCGCGCGCAGAATCCGGCCTGGGGCATTCGCGACCTTGACGACGTCACGGCGCTCGCCGCGCGGTTTGGCTTCGCGCTTGCCGAAACTGTGTCGATGCCGGCTAACAATCTGAGTGTCATTTTTCGCCGCGGGACGTGAGCGGAGATTTCGGCCATTGTCATCGTCCGCGAAAGCGGACGATCCAGTAATCACCGCGTGGTTAGCGTGTACTGGATGCCCCGCCTGCGCAGGGCATGACAGTGGGCGCGGCCGGCAAAATTTTCGGTGCCGACCGCGTCACTCCAGCGAGATGTGGCTGTCGGTAATCACCTTCTTCCACTTGCCGTATTCGTCCTTGATGAAGGCTTCGGTGCCCGGGATGCTGCTTGTCCGCGGTTCGACGCCGAATTTGGCGAAGGCGGTCTTCAAGGCATCGGCCTGCACGGCTTTTGCGACCGCGCCGTTGAGCGTTGCGAGCACGTTGGGTGGCGTGCCGGCCGGTGCGAACAGGACGAGCCAGGTGTCGGCGACGAAGCCGGGCAGGCCTTCCTCTTCGACGGTCGGGAGATTCGGATAGACCGGCGAGCGCACATGTCCGGTAGTGGCGAGGGGGATCAGGCTGCCTTTCTGGGTGAACGGCAGCGCCCCGGCGATGCTGGAGAACAGCATCTGCACCTTGCCGCTCATCACATCGACGAACGCGGGGCCCGAGCCTTTGTAGGGCACATGGGTGGCGTCGATGTTAAGCCGCTGCTTGAACATCTCGCCGGCGAGGTGGCCGGTGGTGCCGATGCCAGGCGAGGCGAAGTTGAGCTTGCCCGGATTGGCCTTGCCGTAGGCGACCAGCGCCGCGAAGGTGTTGATCTTCAGTTGCGGCGCCACCACCAGGACATCCGGCGATGAGCCGACCAGTGAGATCGGCGCCAGATCCTTGAACACGTCGAACGGCATCTTCTTGTGCAGCACCGGATTGGTGACGATCGACGGATCGATCAGCACCAGGTCGTAGCCGTCCGGCGCCGCGTGCGCGACCGAGTCGACGCCGACAATGCCGCCCGCGCCCGGCCGGTTGTCGACGACGATCGATTGGCCGAGTACCGCGCCGAGCTGCTGCGCCAGCACGCGGCCGGCAAAATCGACAATGCCGCCGGGCTGATAGGAAATAACGAGATGGATCGGCCGTGACGGATAGTCGGCGGCGCGCACCTCCGGGGCGATGGCGCAGGCGATGGCGAGGCAGCAAATGCTGCCGAGGATGCGTGTCAGGGGGGCCATTCCGGTTTCTCCTTCTTGGGCCATGGCCTGCAGTGGGCTGCCGTCGTCGCCAGCGTAGTCTGGTAGCCCAATGAACCAAAGAAGCTGTCTATAGATTTGCTGTGCGGCGCTCAATCGCGGCAACGCCGCGTGGCCGGACAGCTTCGCCGCAATGCTGGCCTGACGCAGACGGCTGGGCGCAGCGCCTCTCAATTTGCTATCAAGGCGATCCCGCCTGTGTACACGTCCGCCGCAGAAGAGTTTGCCGATCCGCCATGACCGCACTCAATCCCCCGTTTCGCGCCGATCAGGTCGGCAGCATGCTGCGCCCGCCGCGGGTCATCGAAGCGCGCCAGCGTCATCGCGCCGGTGAGGTGTCCGACGCAGACCTGCGCACCATCGAGGACGCGGCGATCCGCGACATCGTAGCGGTGCAGGAAGCGATCGGGCTCAAGTCGGTGACCGACGGCGAATTTCGCCGGCAGAGCTACATCATCGACTTTTTTCAGAAGGCGCTCGGGCCGGAGGGCGTCGGCTTCGCGGACAGCCTGTTCTTCCACAAGAACGAAAAAGGCGACCGTGTTGTCCTGGAAAAGCTCCTGGTGCGCGGCAAGGCGCGCTGGCGCGGCCCGATTTTTGCCGAGCATTTCGCGTTCCTGCGCGCGCTCACGAGCCGCACACCCAAGATCACGCTGCCGTCACCCGCTATTCTGCATTTCCTCGGCGGCGACGACGCGATCGTCGGGGACGCTTATGCGTCGAGCGACGAATTCTGGTCCGACCTCATCGAGGTCTATCGCGCCGAACTTGCCGCGCTGGCAAAGGCCGGCTGCAATTACGTGCAGATCGACGAGACCTCGATCGTCAAGATCGGCGATCCGGAAATCCGCGCGACGCTCACCGGACGTGGCGACGACTGGAAGGCCACGGTCGAAAAATACGTCGAGGTGCTCAACGCGGTCATCGCCGCGGCGCCGCCCGCGATCACCGTCGGCATCCACGTCTGTCGAGGCAACCGCCGCGGTTTCTGGCAGGCCGATGCCGGGTACGAGTTCATGGCCGACCAGCTATTCCGCAGGCTTGGCGCTGCCTTCTATTTCCTCGAATTCGACAGCCCGCGTGCCGGCCCGCTTGACGCCCTTGAGGCGATGCCCGACGGCAAGACCGTCATCCTCGGCCTCGTCAGCACCAAATATCCCGAGCTTGAGCCGAAGGCCGCCGTGCTCGGCCGCATCCGCGAGGCGGCGCGCTATGTGCCGATGGAGCGGCTGGGCTTGAGCACGCAGTGCGGCTTTTCGGGCAACATCGGCAATACTGCGATGACCATCGAGCAGCAATACGGCAAGCTGCGTCACGTGGTCGAGATCGCCCGCGAGGCCTGGCCGGACGCGTGATTCCGAGAACAAAGACCGGGACAAACAAACTGGCGTCGACAAACTCAGGGAAGGAAACGACGGTGCGAACGCTTCAAGCATTACTCTGCATCGGACTGGCCGTATGCGCTCTCGCGAGGCCGGCCGCTGCTGCGGATTACGCCTGCGGCAAGATCAGGCTGATCGTGCCTTACGGCGTCGGCGGGGCGACCGACATCGGCGCCCGCGCCGTTGCCGACCGACTCTCCGCCGCGCTGAACAAAACAATCGTGATCGAGAACCATGCCGGTGCGACCGGAAACATCGGCACGCTCGATGTCGTCAAGGCTCCGGCCGACGGCTGCACACTATTGATGAATGCCACGGCCATTGCGACGTTCACGACGAGTTTTCCGCATCTGCCCTACGATCCGTTCAAGGACCTGGTGCCGATCGGCGGGCTCGGCGCCACGCCGAACGTGCTGGTCAGCGCGGCGTCGAGCCCGGCGCACGGGCTCAATGACCTGATCGCGCTCGCCAAGTCGCGGCCGGCCGGGTTGACCTTCGCCACATCCGGCTATGGCCTGCAGCAGCATCTTGTCGTCGAACAGATCGCGCAGCGCACCGGCGCCAAGTTCATCCTGGTGCCCTACAAGGTGGCGGCCACCATGGTCGAGGACGTCGTTGCCGGCCGAATCGATTTCGGCAGTCTGCTGGCCGGCACCACCAAGCCGCTGATCGAAAGCCACCAGCTGCGCGCCCAGGTGCTGGTGCAGGACGCCCGTTCGAACCTGTTGCCGGATGTTCCGACCACCGGCGAACTCGGCTATCCGGGGCTACTTGGCAGCGTGCATTTCGTTCTGTTCGCGCCGTCAGCGACGCCGAAGCCGATCGTCGATCTGCTCGATGCGACGCTGCGCAAGGTCGTGGCCGAGCCCGGGATCGGCGAAAAATTCCGCCGCATCGGCTTCGAGCCAACGCCGATGACTTCGGCGCAGATCGCGGGCGAAATGGTCACCATGCGCGCGGCGTTCGCACCGATCATCAAGAGTTTGAATATTCATCTGGAGTAGCCTGTGCGGGTATCGAGCGGCTCCCCTGCCGCGTCCCGAGCCACCAGTAAAGTCGTGCCGTTATCAGTCCGGCCAGCGGGAATACGGCCGTCAGCGGATCTTCGGTCCAGCGCACGAAGAAGGTGAAGAAGCTCTCGGTGGGTGGGCCGGAATCCGCGCCGCTGCTTTTCCATGCCATCACTGTCAGCGGTATCAGCACCGCCCCGCCGAGCACGAGCCCGAGCAGGCAGACCTTGAGGCCCGTCAGCGGCCGCCATAACGACAGCAGAAACAGGCAGGGCAGGAAGAGAAACATCGTGCTGCCGTAGGACACGATACAGCCGGGGATCAGCAGTATCAGGAACCCCAGAACCGGGTGGGCGCCGCCGAGCGAACCCAGCAGCGCGCTGAAAATCACCGGCACCGCCAACGGTGCCAGGATCAGGCCGGTCCAACTGAAACGCATGGCCAGTCGCTCCCAGGCTGGTCTGCTTGGCAATGATAAGGCAGTAACGCGTCGAATCGCCAGCTCTTGGTGTAGAAAAACGCTGGCGAGATCAGAAATCTGCTATCACGTCGCCATGCGTCCGCTCTCTGTTGGCCCCATCCCATTGCCCAATCCGGTGCTGCTCGCGCCGATGTCGGGCGTCACCGATGCGCCGTTCCGGCGGCTGGCGGCGTCGCTCGGCGCGGGGCTGGTGGTGTCGGAAATGACGGCCTGCGCGGCGCTTGCCGGCGCCGGACGGTCGGCTCAGGCGCGCATGGCGCGGCGGCGGATCGAGGATCATGGCGCGGGATTGCATGTGGTGCAGATAGCCGGCTGCGAGGCGCACTGGATGGGGGAGGGCGCGCGCATCGCCGAGGACGAAGGCGCGGCCATCATCGACATCAACATGGGCTGTCCAGCGCGGCACGTCACCGGCGGCCAATCCGGTTCGGCGCTGATGCGCGATCTCGATCACGCGCTGACCTTGATCGAGGCGGTGGTCGGCGCGGTGCACGTGCCGGTCACTCTCAAGATGCGGCTCGGCTGGGATGACGCGTCGTGCAATGCGCCCGAGCTGGCGCGGCGCGCGGAGGCAGCCGGAGTGCAGCTCGTCACCGTGCATGGCCGCACCCGCTGCCAGTTCTACAAGGGGCGCGCCGATTGGGCGGCGGTGCGCGCGGTGAAGGATGCGGTGTCGCTTCCGGTTGTTGTCAACGGCGATATCGAGAGCTTCGACGATGCCGATGCGGCGCTTGCGGCATCCGGCGCCGACGCGGTGATGGTGGGCCGCGGCGCGCAAGGAAAACCCTGGTTTCCAGGACAACTCGCGCGCTATCTGGCGACAGGCGAGCGTGGATTCCCGCCGTCGCTTGGCGAACAGCTTGCGTTCACCAGCGCGCTCTATGGCGAAATGCTTGGCCTCTACGGCATCGAACTGGGCTTGCGCCATGCGCGCAAACATCTCGGCTGGGCGCTCGACACGGCGGCGGCATGCAGCGGCGCGCTCGACGATCTGCGCAAAGCCCATCGCAGCCGCGTACTGACCGCAACCGATCCGGCGCAGGTACTGCGCCTGCTGGCCGAGGCGTTCGATGCGTTCGGCGGCGCGGCGAGTGAGTCTCAGCCGGGCAGTGCCGCGGTCAGTCCGAGATAAATCTCGCGCACCTGCTCGTTGCGCTGCAGGTCCGACGCCTTGCCTTCCAGCGCGATGCGTCCGGTCTGCAGCACATAGGCGTAGTCGGCGATGCTGAGCGCCAGCGGAATGGACTGTTCGGCCAGCAGCAGCGTCAGTCCCTGCCGGTGCAATTCGGCGAGCGTATCGTAAAGTGTGTCGACCACGGCGGGCGCAAGACCGAGACTCGGCTCGTCGAGCATCAAGAGGCGCGGCTCGCTCATCAGCGCGCGTCCGACCGCCAGCATCTGCCGCTCGCCGCCCGACAGTGTGCCGGCTGCCTGCCGGCGCCGCTCGGCGAGGCGCGGAAACAACGCATAGACGCGCGCGAACAGCGCATCGAGGCGCGAACGGTCGGCGAGCGCCGTGGCGCCGAGGCGCAAATTCTGCTCGACCGTCTGTGTCACGAAGAGCCGCCAGCCCTCCGGCGACAGCGCCAGTCCTTTGCTCACGATCGCATAAGCCGGCTCGCCAAAAATCGTCTCGCCGCGCCATTCGATACGGCCATGGGCCGAGCGGATCAGCCCGGCGATGGCGGACAGGGTCGTCGTCTTGCCAGCACCGTTCGAGCCGAGCAGAGCTACGATCTGGCCGGCTTCGACCTGCAGCGAAATATCGGCGACGCCGACCAGATCGCCATAGCGCACTTCCAGATGCTCGACTTTCAGCTCAGGCATATTACCTCGCCAACTCGTCGTCCCCGCGAAAGCGGGGACCCATAACCACCGCGTCTTAAGATCGGCGCATCGTGATTATGGATTCCCGCTTTCGCGGGAATGACTCCGCGCCCCACGTCCCAGATAAGCTTCGATCACCGCCTCGTCCTTGACCACCTGCTCGGGCGTGCCGCCGGCGATCACCTTGCCCTGATTAAACACCAGGACACGGCGCGTGAGCGTCATGATCACCTCCATGATGTGCTCGACGATAACGATGGTCACGCCGGTCTCCTGGATGCGCCGCACCAGGGCGATGGCCTCGCGCAATTCGCCGGGCGTCAGTCCTGCGAGCGCCTCGTCGAGCAGCAGGAGCCGCGGCTCGGTCGCGAGCACTCGGGCAATGCCGAGCCGCTTCCTTCCCGGGGTGCCGAGCGAACGGCCGGGCTGATCCGGCCGCAATCCCGTGAGCTCGACGATGCGGAGAGCGTGCTCGCGAGCGTCGCTCCTATGCGGATGACGTAGGAACGCGCCGACCATGACGTTGTCGAGCACGCTCATGTCCTCGAACGTCGTCGGCACCTGAAAGGTGCGGCCGATGCCGGCGCGGGCATGCGCCTCCGGCGTTGCGCGCGTGACATCGATGCCGTCGAACAGGATGCGGCCCGAAGTCGGCAGAGTGTCGCCGGCCAGGCAATTAAAGAACGTCGATTTTCCGGCGCCGTTCGGGCCTATCAAGCCGACGATCTCGCCTTCCTCGACCGTCAGATCGGCACCGGCCACCGCCCAGAAACTGCCAAATGCCTTGGCGACGTTGTGCGCTTCAAGCAGCATGCGCGCGCCTCCCGATCAGCGGCGCCGCGCGACGCCACAAGTCATAGAGGCCGCCCGGCTCGAAGCGCGCGATCAGCACAATGATGCCGCCATACAGAATGAAGGTAAGTCCCGAGCCGCTGCCGCCGAACCAGGTATTGGCTGCGGTCTGCAGAGGAATCAGAATGAGCGCGCCGATGAGCGGCCCAAACAGCGTGCCGGCGCCGCCGAGCGCGGCGACGATCACCATTTGCACCGAGACCAGAATGCCGAAGCCGGAATCCGGGTCGATGAAGCCGGTCTTGACCGCGTAGAGCGATCCCGCGGCCGAGGTGAAGGTCGCGGACAGAGCCAGCGCTTTGAGCTTGGTCAGCCGCACCGGCACGCCGAGGCTCCGTGCTGCGCGTTCGCTCGCCTTGATGGCGCGCAGATAAAAGCCGAAGCGCCGCCGCCCAATCTCGAAGGTCACGAACAGCAAAAGGCCGAGTACCGCGAGGAAGATGTAGTAGTAGGCGAGGTCGCCGCGGAACGTCAGGTCCCACCAGCCGCGCGCCACCGCCGGACCCTGCAGGCCGACAGCGCCGCCGACCAGCGCCCAGGTGCCAAAGAAGATACGAATCAGTTCGGCGACCGCGATGGTCGCCATGCTGAAATAATGACCGCTCAGCCGGAAGGTTGGCAGGCCGATGACGACCGCAAGCGCGACGCTTAGCACGATGCCGACCGGAATGCCGGCGAGCGGCGGCCAGCCCCACTGTGTGTAACAAAACAGCGGCGCATAGGCGCCGAGCCCGAAGAACATGCTGTGGCCGACCGAAACCTGGCCGGCATAGCCGCCGACGATATTCCAGGCCGAGGCCGAAATCGCCGCGAGCAGGAACGCCACACCGATGTCGCGGTAAAATGCATCAGAAAACACCAGCGGAAACAGCAGCAGCGCAGCCGCAAGACAGCAAACGCCGGTCGGTGGGAAGAAAAGATACTTCACGCCTTCCCCATCAGCCCTTGCGGCCGCAGCCAGAGCAGCCCCACGAACAGGCCGTAGACGACGATGTCCTTATAGATGGCGCCGAGCCAGTAGGCGGAGATCGCCTGGATGAGACCAATGATCAGCCCGGCATAGAGCGAGCCGAGCACACTGCCGAAGCCGCCGAGCGCCACCGTAACGAACGCGATCAGGCCGAATGTCTCCCCGACCGACGGCGACCACGGATAGGCGGTCGCCAAGAGCGCGCCCGCAATGCCGGCCGCGCCGGCCGACAACCCCCAGGCCAGCGCCTGCATGCGGTCCGGCCGGATGCCCATCAGCATTGCGGCGCCGCGGTCCTCGGCCACAGCCAGGAGCCGGCTGCCGATCGTCGTGTGGGTGAGCAGAACATGGAGCGCGATCGTCAACACGATTGCCGTCACGCCGGCGACAAGTTGCGCCACAGGCAGGAATATGCCTCCGAGATCGAGCGTGCCCGACAGCGAGGTCTGCGGTAGCGACACAAAATTTGCGGAAAAGACAAAGAACGCGGTGTAGCGCAACAAAAGCGCGAGGCCGAAGGTCGACAGGATCTGCGACAGCATCGGTCCGCGCACCACGTGGCGGATCAGCGCGAGATAAATCACAACGCCAAGTCCGAACAGCGCCAGCGCCGCCGCCGCGCCGAAGGCGACAGGGCCACCGCCGACATAAAGGACGACCAGCAGCGCCGCGTACATGCCGAGCATGACGAATTCGCCGTGGGCGAAATTGATGAAATTCATCATGCCCCAGATCAGGGTGAGGCCCGACGAAAACAGCGCGTAGATGGCCCCGAGGAGAAGGCCGCCGACGATCACCTGAACGAAAACCATCGATTGTTCCGCGAGGCCGCGGCCCATC
>Ga0134128_10008483_pt1 | contig 12372 bp, 9 predicted proteins | sample KB31754_FD_96462 | JGI IMG/M metagenome (GOLD analysis project Ga0134128, IMG submission 96462) | Terrestrial soil microbial communities with excess Nitrogen fertilizer from Kellogg Biological Station, Michigan, USA - KB3-175-4 | ecosystem: Environmental > Terrestrial > Soil > Unclassified ...
ACGCCGAGCAGATCCGCTTCCGCGCGCATATAATCCTGGTCCGTGCCGCTAGCGAGATAGAGCGTTAATCCCCGCAAGCGAAGAGCTTCGAGCAATTCGAGCGAACCGGGGACCATATACTTTTCGACCGAGGACGGGTTTTGGCGGAGTTCCTCAAGGCGGTTGCTAATACGCGCATGGAGCAGATCGAGGTAGCGCTTCTTATACACGATGGGATCGTGGGGCGCGCCGCCGCGAAGTGCGATTTGACGGCTCAACTCGATCATTTGATAAACCGTCTGTTTCCCGGTTAGCCTGTCGACGAAATCCCTTACCACCGCAGTTAATTCCGCTTCCGATTCGCCGGTATGCAGGTTCGCCAGGGCTTCGACCATCATCGGGACCATGACGTCGATCCATCCTGCTCGAATGAGCGATAACGTCCCGTCAAAATCAAAAAGAGCGACTTTCGCTCGTGCCGCCGATGCGCCGGTCAAAACCTCTACCGGCGCTGTAATTTCATACGCTCTCAAAAAACCTCCTCCTCATCGTCTGGGCGATTCCGCGCGGCCATGTGGTTGCCACTCGAGAAAGCGGCGGCCTGCGGAAATATTGTGAAACGTCATTTCATTTTTTGCTTGGAGAATGTCAACTAATAAATCTAAAATGAAGATTCAGGAACCGCGCGGAAAGTAGTTCAATCCGCGATTCCTATCACCGAAGACCCCTATGTCACAACCAAGGCGGCGCCTCCACGGCGTCATTTCCGCGCTGCTGTTGCCGAGAGACGCCGCGGGCCTTCCCGCGTGGGACGCTTTTGACGCGAATACGGCTTACGCCATGCAGGCCGGTTTGGCCGGCGTATGCGTGAACGGCGCGACGGGCGAATACGCAGCCGCCACGCGATCCGAACGGCGTGAGGCGACAGCGCACGCCCGTCGCGCCGCGGGCGATTCCGCCATCGTTCTCTCCGGCATCGGCGCCGTTCATTGGACAGAAACGCGTTCGCTCGCCAGGGAAGCGGCCGATGCCGGCGCCGACGCGCTGCTGATTCCAGCTCCTCACTTCTTTTGCTACGAGCAAAGCGACCTCGAAGAGTCCTTCACGCGTATCGCTGCGGATTCGCCGATTCCCGTCATACTCTACAATCTTCCGGCATTTACCGGAGCACTGACGCTCCCGCTTGTCGAGAGCGTATTGCGTTCCGCGGATTCCATCGTGGGCATCAAAGACAGCAGCGGCGAATTGGCCATTCTTGAAGCCCTTTCGAAAGAACCCGCCTTGAACGCCGTGCGAGCTATCGGAAACGATGCAGCCTTGAGCGAAGCGCTCGACCGAAAACTTTGCGACTGCGTCATTTCCGGCGTAGCGGGCGTTCTCCCGGAACTTACGCTCTCGTTGTGGAATGCGAGTCGCGCCGGCGACACTCAATGGAAAGAGATTCTCGCTCACAGACTTTCCGAATTGTTGTCCCAATTAAACGTGTTCCCCACTCCCTGGGGCTTGAAACTCATCGCGGAACTCCGTTTTGGCGTATCCGCTCAGTTCAGCCTTCCGGTCTCGCAACAACGAAAACGTCAAATGGACGATTTTCGTACCTGGTTTCGGCAATGGTGGCCGCAAACCGAAGCGAATGTTAACCATGTCTAGCAATGACGGATTCGACCACATCGGTTGAATCCCGCGCTCGGTTGTAGATGCCGGTAAAAACGTCCGCTCCTTGAAGACGGTCGCCGTTTGGTGCAGGTAACCGAGCGTCTTCATCACAGTCGCGGTTCGGTGCTGGAGAGCGAGTGTCTGCATCAATTTTGGCGGGCCGCGGGGCGCTCCCGGCAGCCATCAGCGCGTCTTCACTCCAGCGTCAATTATTCCCGTCCAATTTGCCCATTCCGGAAAAGCGGTAATTGCATCGACGATGTTGTGAATTTTATCCGTATGGGCGTCTTCCTGCCAACCACGGCCCCGCCGGTCGCCAATCGTATCGAAAGGGTGGCCATCGTCTTCGACCGCGTACAGGCACAACGTTAACGCTTGCCGGGCGATGGAACGATATTCGGGCGAACCGGTCGCGGCTGAGTACATCGCCAGCACGGCGCCGTAAGTGGAATTTACTCCGCCCCACGGAATCCGGTCCTGATCCTGTTCGCCGCTCACCGCCACTCCAAAGCGAACGCTGGTGAACGTCTGGTTTACAAATTCAATCAAGCCGTGGGCATGTTCCTTCCAATCCGGATCGATCGCCTCCTTCTTTTCGATCAAATACCGCGCAAGATTAAGCGGCGCCCAAGCTGTCCGATTATGTTCATCGTCGTGATCTTCGAAAAATTGCGCCCACAGCCGCCCGTCCTGTTTGGGCCCCGCGCTGGGGATTTGATAATCGCGTATCCACGTCCACAGGGCCGCTCGCGGCTGCTGAAATTCGGCATATCCCGAGGCGAGAAGCTTATCGTACAGCCTCAAGATGAATGTCATGTTCCCCGATACAGTTCCACGCCCGTCGCCCGTGCGGTAGTCGACGCGAAAGGGCCAAGGAGAGCGATCCCCGTCACCGGCAAGCATATTAGCGGTAAGGGTTTTTGCGATATGAACAGCTTCGGATCGATACCGTTCCTCGCCCGTAGCTTCGTAAAGCAACATCAGGGCATAACCGGCCATTCCTCCCTTGTCTGGTTCGATTTCGTAAAGCCGATCGCGCTGACATCCCGCATCGGCAGGTTGTGGGAACTTGCCTCGTAAACCGGTGGAACGTGGAAAGCGAGGATACTTTCCCGTATCGGGCGTTAGCGATTCTTTCACAAGATAGTCGCCCATGTAGCGGGCAAACCGGAGAACAGCCGGGGTTTTGTTTCCGGTGTACTCGTAATACTTCAAGTAAGATATGATTCCGGCGCTATTCTGCATCGCCGGAATGAAATCAAGGCGGCTCTGAACAGGCTCATAATTCCCGTCCATGAACGTCATCCATACGAAACGCGGATAGCCATTCTCAATCGGACATTTGAGATACCAGTTCATCTCCCGATCGATCGCATCCCGGAAGGAAGTCCAGGGGAGCAATTGCCCATCGGCAGCGTACTTCGCCTGATGGCTATCCAACATTTGTCCCGATGCCTGGAAACAGAAGAGGCTCACCGCGACCATTTGTGCAAACCGACTGACTTTCATTTGGTAACAGAGGGTCTTCGGAATAAATTGTCAAGGGATTCATCCCTCAACTGGAGATCTCTTAGAGGGCGGGAGCGCCACCTGGCGTTAGCCGCCCCCTTACGACTAGAATTGCAATTTTAGCGACATCTGAATGACGCGCGGCAGATTGCTTTGGTCGGTTACACCAGCGATGCGTCCGAAATTGGCGCTGTTCACGTCCATGTTCATGCCGCTATAAAACTCGGGCGTGTTCGTGGCGTTGAGGAAATCGGTGCGGAATATCAGGTTCACACGCTCGGTAATCCGGTTGGATTTCATTACCGACATATCGAGATTATCAATACGCGGCAAGCGGATATTGCTGAAATAGGACGACCACTGCTGTTCCGTGTAAGGCTGCCGAACGGTCCAGGCGGGCTTTTCACCCGCTTGACATCCGCTGGTGGAACCGTTTGCGAGCAACGTACAGGTGTTGAACCAATGGTCGAGCGTCGGATTCTCGAGCTTCGGACTAACTCCTGTAGGAGCGGCTCCTGTCGGATAAGCTATGGGGTTACCCGTTTGCTGGTTGCTTGGATAGGGCATCGGCATACCGCTCTGGAGACGAACCAGCGCACTAATCTGCCAGCCGCTGGCCATATATCTCAAAGCGGACGGCATGTTCGATCCGAAACGCTGCCCTTTGCCGAACGGCAGTTGATAGAGCGCGTTGAGCTGAATGCTGTGAGTGACGTCCCAGGGAGCAACGACTTTTTCCAACTGCGTATCCTGAGCGTTTTGGAAGTTAGTCCAAGTAAAAGTTTTCGAATAGGTATAGGCAATACTTGCACTGAGATTGGTGGACATGCGTTTTGATAGCAATAACTGCATGGCATCATAACGGGACTTTCCAATATGCCGATTCTGCTCGGTCAATCCGAGGAACTGGGGGAAAGGCCGGAGCAACTGATACTGCTGCACCGTAGCATTGTTGAGGGACGTGCCCGGCACGAGCCCCGCCATCGGGTTAGCAACGTTCTTGGTGAGAGCCGAGGCACCAAGAGCGAGGTCTTGCGCGGAAACTTCGTTGACAAGCTGCGAAACGGCTAGATCGCTGGTGCGATTTCCAACATAGGCAGCAGTGGCTAGGAGTTTGAAGGGCAACTCGCGCTGAAATTCAACCGAGAACTGCTGCACACGAGGTAGCCCACCCCTGGGATCGGAGAAGGAAAAGGTTTGCCCGAGATTGGTGCCCAGCCCGAGCGATGCGCCGGCTGGCTCCAGAATGCCTCCGGGGAACGGATTTGTCAGCGTGTTGTAGGGTATGCCAGTCTGCACCGAAGTGACCATGGCCGTGCGTTGGCTGAACCCTTGTGCGAGTCCCGGATCGTCGAAAGTCTGGCCGTACAGGAGACCATACCCGGCGCGCAGCACTGTCTTGTCGTTAATTCGATAAGCAAGGCCAAGGCGGGGTCCGAAATTGTCCCAATGGCTGTTGTATGCATTTCTCGGGAGGCCGTCCTCGCCGACGTACTGCAATCCGCCCTTCAAATCCAGTCCAGGAACTTGCAGCGGGCTGTCGGCGGTCGTATTGAAACCGCGAGTGAGGGCATTGAAACGATCCGTCATCGGGCTCAAGTGGTCCCATCGCAAGCCGAGATTGACCGTGAGGCGCTCGCTCAAGCGAATGTCATCCTGCGTAAATAACGAAAACATCTTCTGTTGACGTGCTGGATTGTTATTCACGTCGATAAAACCGGAATCCGGAGTGCCGGCCAAAAACGAGGCGATGGAGTTCCCGGTATCCGGTTGAATTTTAAGTGCGTTCTGCCCGGTGAATAGCTGAGTGAAGCTAAAATTGCCGGCTACATATCCGGGATTGATTTGATTGACTCGCTGGAGGCGGAACTCTCCTCCCATCTTGAGAGTCTGCCGTCCAAGAGTTTTCGAGACGGTTCCCTGGAAGGAATTGGTCTGGGAGACCGGGCTCAATTGCGAAGGCTGATTGCCCGCGCCTTCGTAATTGGCCCAATTAAATTTAGGGAAATTAGAAGCCGCCTGGGAAACGAACTGCGGAGCGAAGCCCAGGCCGGCAAGATCGTAGTTGGCGCCATAGTTATTACCTCCCCCTACGGAGGTGAACCGCAGCATGCCTGTGCGCAGCTCCAATATCGTCGTCGGATTGAAAACATGGGTCAACTGAATGGTGGCGCTGTTGTTGTTTCTCTCAAACGGCGCGTTGCCGCTGGTTTCCGCGACGTTGGCATTCGACACCGTGGAGTAGTGAAAACCGCGAGCCTCGGTCAAATTGTTCTGGGAATAGCGGACGAATAGTTTCGTGCTGTCGGAGACCTGATAATCTACCCGGCCCAGGTATTCCGGAAAGAAGTCGGTGAACTTGCGCGAATTTCCAGTGTTGACCAGATTGTTCAAACCGGTGACTGGATCGCCCGGAACATTACCTAGCGGAATAATCGACAACGTTTTGAGCGCGATTGGATTCAACTTGTCGGCTGGGATCACATTACCAGGGTATGGAGCGCGGGCCAGAGTTCCATTTACGGTTGAAAAGGGATCGTAGATCGTTTGCAACATCCCCGGCTTGTAGTAAGTTTGCGAAAAATCACCCTGGCGCTGCAAAGCGGTCGGCACCGAAGTAACAAATGGATCCGGAATCACCTGGCGGAGATCTTCGTAGCTGAAGAAGAAGAACAATTTATTCTTTTTAATTGGACCACCGATATCGCCGCCGAACGTGTTGATGTGAGAAGACTGCCGTCCAACGCCATTGCGGTTGCTTCCAAAGGTATTGGCGTTCAGAAGCGTATTCTGGAGATATTCATACGCCACACCGTGATATTCATTCGTTCCGCCCTTGGTAATAATGTTGACCACGCCTCCCGTCGTCCACCCATATTGCGCGTCGAAGTTCGTCGTCTGCACTTTAAATTCGTCAGTCGAATCCACCGGCGGAACGTAAGCCACGGAAGTTCCCGAAGCCGAGATGTTGGATACGCCATCGATCAACACTTCGTTGCCGGACGGTTGACCGCCGTTGATCGAAATATTCGACGATCCGCCGATATCGAAGGGGCGTAAGCGCTGCACTTTCGATGTCACCGCGACGCCCGGAGCGGACCAGGCAGCCGCAAAGATGTTCCGGCCTTGCAGAGGAGCGTTTTCGACACGCGCCTTATCGATCGTGAGTCCGCGGTCGGCGCTATCCGCCTGAACCACCGCGGCGTCGGCCGTAACCTGAACCGTCTGTTGCAGATTTCCGACATTGAGCGTGATGTTTAACTCAGCCGTTTCGGCCACCTGCAATTGAAGGCCCTGGCTCACGGAGCGCTGGAAGCCGGTTTTTTCAGTCGTCACCTGATATTCACCGGGCGATAGAGACAACGCCTGATACCGCCCATCGGCATCGGTGGTCACATTCGAAACTTGTCCGGTCGCTACAGCTTTTATTTCAACTTGCGCGCCGGCAACAGCGGCGCCGCTTTGGTCTGTCACCCGGCCCGATATAGCGCCAAGAAACGCCTGCCCGCGCAGAAGCGCGGCAAACGCAATTACGACAAAAATTGCTCTTAACCTTTGAGACATACGTGGACTCCTAAGTACTGCGTTTCCGCTCTTTCTTTCCCGGACGGCCATTTACCCCAGTCCGTGGCTTTTGTAGTTTTACTTCGACTCAAAACATTGCCGTTTAAAAAGCCGCTTACTCACGCGACTCAGAATCGGCCTTACCTGTAGCGACGTTCAACAAACTTCCAATCTGTTTCAGGAAGTGATTTCATCTTCATAGAGCGTCTTTCCACCGCTATCGATGAGCTTCACTTCGATACGATGTTCGTTCACCTCAATTACGGCAAAACCGTGGGTTTTGCTTTTAAATTGAGAACGGCCGTACTGCTTCATGTCGTATAGAGTGGCCCCGCCGCCGCCTGCCACGACGAAATGTAACTTTCCTTCCGGCTTAAAGACTTGAAGGTTATGGTCGTGACCGGCAATATACATGTCGGCAGAATCCTTCAAGAGAGGTAGCAACCGTTCAATCAGCAGCTTGTTGTCGCCGCGCGTGGCTGTAGCGGAATAGAACGGATGATGGGCGTAAACGATCTTCCATTTCGCGTGACTTCTTTGCAGTTCGCCTTTCAGCCAAAGCAATTCGCCTTCCGTCAAATATGCCGTATCGAGCGCAAAGAACTGAGCCGGACCAGCCGTGTACGTGTAATAAGGTGAGGGCATCTGCCAGCTACGGCTCTGCCGGGAATACAGAACTTCCGCGGCCGCGCTGCCCGAATTGAGCCAGTCATGGTTGCCTAGCGTGGGGTAGAAAGGAATCCCCAACCGTCCGTAAAGTCGTTCCCACCAGGCATGCCAGCGGGGGTCGCTCGTGCTCTCAGCGCCACGTGGATAGAAATTGTCTCCAAGAGTTATGCCAAAGTCGAACGGCTTCTTCTTGTGTACTTTCAAGATTTCGCCGGCGACGGCTTTCTCATCCTCCGAACTGTTCCCAAAGTCGCCAAATGCCACAAACCGTATGGACTTTCCTTCGGGCTTCACAGAAAACAGCGCCGGGGGTTGATACAGGAATGGCGGGAAAGAGCTTCCGTTCAGGAGGGGAAGCCATTGCTGCTCAAATTGACCATACCGCTTGATTGCGGCGGGATCGCCGGAGGAGAGGGCAGTTTCACGCTGCTTATCGAGCAACTTACGCAACGGGGCAGTATCGGCGGAATATAGCTGCTCGAAGGCGATTGATGCCAATTCCGGATCGTTACCGAGGCCAGCCCAACGCTCCAGCGCCGCGCGCGCTTGGGAATCGCCGTAATCCGCAACACTCGCCGCAAGAAGGCGCGAGCAGTACCGCCGATCGCGAGGACAGCGGTTCGCATCCACCAGCGCGATCAGGAAGGGCGTTACATCCACCCCACCGGATTTCTGCATCGCGGAGAGCGACGCCGCGCTCGTACTACGATTTTGCGGGTCCAGAATCTCCATTCCTTGCTGGCGGAGACCGGAAGGAAGTTGATTTACAAGTTGGGAATTGTCCGCCGGCGCAGGTGGTTGGGCATTCACCGGCCACGCGACCGCCAGGGTGAACGCCACAAACATAAGAGACGAAGGGATTACTCGGTCCATGGCGCCGGTAAGAAGATCAAAAAACCCCGTCAAATATGCATCCGCACCTGTGTTTGTACGCTTCAACGACCTCACCCTGAGACAACTTGAGAAATCTTGGTACAACAATAACCCAATTAGTCTTGCAGCGCAACAAAATAACGCCGGCGAGCATATATTTTTTTTGGCTTTCCCGACGGAGAGCGACGCGGACTTACAGTTAGGCGGCCGCCGCAGATCGAGCATCTGCCCCACAAGGGAAACTACAGTAGTGGAGCGCAACTAAATATCCAAATTCCACAGGACGGGTATGCCTGTCCCCCCAAATTCGTTCAATAACAATCCGTCGGCCTGCGCGTGTGCCATTGTGTTCGTTCCTGATAGACGTGACCAAGCGATAGTCCCGTTAGCTCGTCTGCGGCCCGAGTTACTATTTGCATGCCGAAGGGAAGGCCGGTGTTAGTAATGCCGCAAGGAACAGTAAGCACGGGCACGCCGGCGAAGTTGAACGGCCTCACGAGGCGGGTTGAAGCAATGCCCACATCTTCCGGAGCCCCGGCCAACTCGATTTCACGCTGCCCCAGGAGCGGCGCCGGAATGGGGGTTGCCGGAAGAATCATCGCTTTCAATCGGCGGAACAGAGCGCGGAGTTTCTTTTGGAATTGCCGCCTGAATCGTTGCGCATTGATGTAATCGACGGCGGAAACCAGGTGGCCCTGTTCAATCAAAATCCGGACATCTTCGCTGAACGCTTCCGGCTGTTCTATAATCCGGCGATGGTAAACAGCGGCACCGTCGGCCATCTGCAGTAGATGGGCAATCTCGCCTATCTCAGTTGCGTCCGGAATTTCAATTTCTTCCAGCGCAGCCCCCGCACGCTCCAATTCGAATTCGGCGTTAGCCATGGCCTGAGCGATTTCAGGATGAAGAGCGCCAATGAACGCCCCGCGCACTGCTCCGATGCGCCATCCGCGGATCGAACTTTCCAGATTTTCCGCCCATGAAGGGCACGCTGCCCGAAGGGAGGAGGGATCGTTCTTATCGGAACCGGCCACTATCTCAGCCGCGACCGCGGCATCCTTCACCGTTCGCGCAAATGGACCAACATGATCGAGGTTCACGGAAAGGGGGATGACGCCGTACCGGCTGATCCGGCCATAGGTTGGTTTTAACCCGGTCACGCCGCAATAGGAGGCGGGAATGCGAATGGAGCCGCCGGTATCCGTTCCAAACGAGGCGAAACTCAATCCGGCAGAAACCGCCGCGGCGCTTCCGCCGCTGGAACCGCCCGGTATGCGGGTCCGATCCCACGGATTGAGACATGGCCCATAGTGCGGATTATCGTTCGTAATGCCATAGGCGAGCTCGTGCAAATGTGTTTTGCCGAGAAGAACCGCGCCGGCGGCTTTCAGTCGCGCGACGACGGTGCTGTCAAAATCCGGCACGAAATTCCGGTAAATCGGCGATCCCCCCGTGGTTTCAACGCCCCGAGTGAAAAACAGATCTTTTACGGAAACCGGCACGCCATGCAGCGGACCACGCCACTCGCCCGCGCGGATTTCAGTTTCGGCGGAGCGCGCTTGTTTCCGTGCTTCATCCGCCGTTATTTTCAGGAACGCGTTTATCCGCGGATTGAGACGCTCGATGCGCGCAAGCATCGCCTCCGTCACTTCGACAGGAGATAAACCGCCGGTAAGGTAAGCGCGGCCTAACTCGTCCAAGCTGAAGTAAGCAAGCTCGTCTGGAGTCATTGATCTATTCGGCTATCCGCGGATCGAAGGTACACGCAGGCTCGGTCGCGTCGAGATCGAGTCGAGATAGCCATTGCGCCGCGTGCCGCAGGCGCCTGCCAGCCGGAATCAGTCCCTTTACACGATCGTCTGAAAGCGAAAGGCCGCACCAGTTCGTTAATGTCGCGATTGTCCGCTCGTCGATCGAATCTATTTCATCCATCCGTCGCCTTATTGCCCCAATACCGGTTTGGCAAACACATCATTCAGGACCAAACAAATTGCTCCGTGCAAATGTGGAAGTTCTCGTTCCAACCGCGCCCGCCGGAGTACGGTTCCCGCGCGTAGCGATTGAAAGGCAGCTTCAACGGGCTCGCGAATGACGTCCCAAGCGTCCGTAATCTCGCCCGCGAGAATCAACTCGCCGGGGTTCAAGGCGAATGCGATATTCGATACACCGAGTGCGATATAGGAGGCAGTTTCCCGCAGTGCGGCCATCGCCGCGGGATCGCCACTGCGAGCCGCCTGGACGAATTCGACGAAGCGCTCCTTATGGAAGGCCGCTTTCGGCTTATATCGCTTCCATGTGGCTTTATTCCTGATATATCGTTCCCAGCAGCCCGACCGGCCGCAACTGCATTTGTCGCCTTTCGGGTCGATAATCATGTGTCCGAACTCGACGGCGAACTCGGAATCGTGGCCGCGATACAACTTGCCGTCCAGCACCGCGCCCGAGCCGACGCCAGACTCGCCGATACTGATGAAAACGAAATCCGACGGCCGTTCCCGCTCACTGGCCTTGCGCAGCCACAGTTCCGAGAGCGCGCCCAGATTGCTATCGTTATCCGCGCAGACCGGGACACCGATTTTCCGCTGCATCTCATCTCGCAAGGAATATCCCGAGAACTCCGGTAACCCGGGGCTGAACTTAACTCGCCCGGTTTTGGCGTTCACGAAACCGGGGAATGCGATTCCTATGCCCCGCAACCGCTCAACCCGCATCTCCCGCTGGATTTTAGAAATGGTCCGGCGAAGTTCCTGCACGAACAGAACCGGCTGCTGGATGGTTGGAAACGACCATGTCTTATGGAATGCGCCGTTCAGGCCGGCGAAGGCCACGAGCGTGGTAGCCGGCTGCACGTACACGCCCACTATCGGGTAAGCCGAATCGTTCAATCTCAGGTGAGTAGGCACTCGTCCACGGCCGGCGTGCAAAGGGCGCTCTTCGGTCAACATGCCTTCGTCAACCAGTTCGTCGATGATGGCGGATACGTTGCTTCGAAACATTCCCGTCCGGCGGGATAGGTCCGCTCGCGAAATAGGTTGTTCGCTACGAACCAGATTCAATAGAATGGATCGATTGATATCCCGCACCGACCCGGTGGTCGCCGTAAGGAGTTTTTTCGGCCGCGCGGCTTCACTCTCAATCGACATAAGCTGTAACAAGCATATTCACAATTAGTCTCGGATCGCAACAAATTTTCGGGGAACGCCAGATGCGGAACATCAGGCGGCGCCAAAATCGAAGCCGGCGATCAGGACGCAAGCCAAGAAAATGAGCTGAATTACAATCCTGGTCCCAAGCCTTGGAACAGGACGACCCCCAATCGTCAGACGAAGACGCGCCGCGTGAACATTGGCCGGGAACATGGCAATCAGCATCAGTGAAAGGCCAATGGCGGCGATAGTCACGGTGGCCGGGATCAGCAGACCGGCCGCGCCTAATATTTCAAGTATTCCGGTTACCGTCACCCACAGTTCGGGGTGCTTAAACGAAGGCGGAACCATGCGCACCAAGTCGGCGCGTTTCGCTCCCCAGTGAGCGCTCGCGGTCAACAAGAACATGACGGCAAGGGCTAGGCGCAATGCGTGATGGTAGCCGGCGAAATAGGGAATTCCAGCCATCCCCAGGAATACAAAGAGGAGAAAGCCGGCGGCGAGCACAATTAAGGGAATCATTGCCGCATGATACAGATTACGGGAGACTTGCGGATCTTCTCGTCGCGCCTTGATATAAGCCCGCGTCGTTGCCGGGGCGGCCGAGATCCATCAGCAACAGCGCCATTTCGGCTGCCGTCCAGTAGTGTGGAGTAACGTATTGCGGTTTCGCCCAGCCTCGCACTTGATTCCAGAGGTGAAAGCTATTTTCTTCGCCGCTGCCTTCCCACCACGTATAAAAACCCGGTGACGCTTGATGTGCGAGAAACCAACGCACTGTGTCTTCCGCTTTTGCCCGGTCACCCAGTTCCAGCCAATTGTGCGCTTCAGCAAGGCTGAAATAGGTCCACAAGGGCGTCTGCCGAAAACCGCCGTCGGGTGTTCGCAGGCGCTTCCAGCGCTTCGACATAAGGTGTTTCAAGAGCGCTTTCGATTTCACGCCAATTTCGGAAGGCCATAAGGCGCTTGCAAATAC
>Ga0134128_10008484_pt1 | contig 12372 bp, 9 predicted proteins | sample KB31754_FD_96462 | JGI IMG/M metagenome (GOLD analysis project Ga0134128, IMG submission 96462) | Terrestrial soil microbial communities with excess Nitrogen fertilizer from Kellogg Biological Station, Michigan, USA - KB3-175-4 | ecosystem: Environmental > Terrestrial > Soil > Unclassified ...
GGCCGCAGCCGGCGGCGGCAGCGCCGGCTACAACGAAACCGCGCGGCGGAATTATGCGTACGATCCGGCCCAGGATCGTCCGGCCGCGGCCGGTGGCGGCAGCGCCGGCTACAACGAAACCATTCGCCGAAATTACGCCTATGATCCGGAATACGCTCAATATCGGCTGAAGAAGGAGTTCGAGTCGCACTGGACTGCGACCGTTCCGAAGCCATGACGCCGGCTTTCTCAGACCGGCGGGCGCGCGCGACGCCAACATCCTCTATCGCTGGCAGCGCATCGCCTGAGAGTCGAATGACGGGCGCGCAACGCGGAGCGATCACCTGCGTTGCCGCTCTTGTCGGCGCGATATTGTTGGCGTTGCATGCGCTGCCGGCGTACGGACAGGATTGTCCATGCGGTGTGGCCACCGAGCAGACTGCCGAAACAGGCCGGACCAACGACATTGCCATCGAGTACATCGCGCCGAAAAGTCAGGCATTGACCGAGCTTTATCAGACGCTGCAGAACCGGCAGGTTCTGGAAAGAACCCAAGCTATTTTGAGCGCGTTTCGCCTGCCTGAGCGATTGGTCATCCGGACCATGGAATGCGGCATCATGAACGCGTGGTATGCCGAGGAGAACGGCGCCAAAACCGTGACCCTCTGCTATGAACTGCTGCAGAACATCGTCCAGTCGTTGCCGATGCAGAGCAACCCCGCCGGAGTTACGGCTACCGATGCAGCAGCTGGCCAATTCTTCTGGCTTGTCCTGCACGAAGTAGGGCACGCCGTGTTCGACATGTTCGCAATCCCGATTTTGGGCCGCGAGGAGGACGCCGCCGACAATTTTGCCGCCTACATCATGTTGGCATTCGGCAAGGACCGCGCACGCAGACTCGTGGGTGGCGCCGCATGGGCATGGAAAGGTTACATAGACCGCGCCAAGCAGGACTCGAAGGTCGAGCTCCCCCTCGAAGCGTTCGCGAGCAACCATGGGCAACCGCAGGAGCGGTTCTATAACCTCATGTGCATCGCCTATGGCGCCGATCCGCAGATGTTTTCCGATCTCGTGCAGACCGGTTATCTGCCGCAGCGTCGAGCGCCGAATTGCAGATATGAGTACAAGACGCTCGCGACTGCTTTTCGCCGCGAAATCAGGCCTCATGTCGATGCGAAACTAGCTGCCGCGATCATGGATACGACATGGTTGCCGGCACCGGATTCGATGGCCGCAGCCGCCAAATAAGCTTCTTGCCCGTCGGACGCCGGCCGGCGCGTGTCGAAAGCCAACTTGAACATTTGGCACCTGCTGAGCGGCGTTGGCGGTCCTTGAGTATCGCCATTCGCCGGAGCGATGTGAACATTTCACAACGCAGTGGTGCGTAAGTCATCCGCTCGTCTTTGAACCTTTAAGCCTTTGGACGATGCGACGAACGGCTCGCATCTCGAACGGCGGACCGCACGACTGAACGCGCAAGATCGCAGGAGGCGTGTCGTGGAAGGGACAGCCGGTTTAACCAAACGTCTTAAGGACGAGCGATGCTGGCGCGGATTCCATCAAGGCGACTGGTGCAACAGCATCGATGTCCGCGGCTTCATCGTGCGCAATGCGACGCCATACAGCGGTGACGAGGCGTTTCTCGTCGGGCCGTCGAAGCGCACAGCCGCAGTCTGGTCCAAGCTGCAGCCGTATTTTCAACGGGAACGCAAAGAAGGTGTGCTCGCCGTCGATGCCGCGACACCATCGGCGCTGTTGGCCCACAAACCTGGCTACATCGACAAGCACAACGAAGTCATCGTCGGGCTGCAGACTGATCAGCCCTTCAAGCGGGCGATATTCCCGTTCGGCGGATTGCGGATGGTCGAGGCCGGGCTGAAAGCGGCCGGCTTCGATGCCGATGCAACGGTCCACGAGACCTTCACCAAATACCGCAAGACCCACAACGACGGCGTGTTTGACGCCTATACGCCGGAAATCATGAAGTGCCGCAAATCGGGCATCATCACCGGCCTGCCCGACGCGTACGGCAGGGGCCGCATCATCGGCGATTACCGGCGCGTCGCGCTCTACGGGGTTGCGCGCCTCCTCGAGGTCAAGCAGGCAGAGCGCAACCAGCTCGACGACATGTGGCCGACCGACGAGGTCATTCGGCAGCGCGAAGAACTCGCCGAGCAGATGCGCGCCCTGGAAGATCTCGCCGCAATGGCCCAGCTCTATGATTGCGATATCTCGCGGCCGGCAGCGGACGCCCAAGAAGCCGTGCAATGGACTTATCTGGCGTACCTGGGCGCGATCAAGGAAGCCAATGGCGCGGCCATGTCGATTGGCCGTATCTCGACGTTCCTCGACATCTATATCGCACGCGACCTCAGCGAAGGCGCTTTGGATGAAGCGGGCGCCCAGGAACTCTGGGATCAGCTTGTGCAAAAGCTTCGCATCGTTCGCTTCCTGCGCACTCCCGAATACGACGCTCTGTTCAGCGGCGATCCCTATTGGGCGACCGAATGCGTCGGCGGCCTCGATCTGAACGGGCGGCCACTGGTCACCAAGAGCAGCTATCGCATGCTGCACACGCTGCGCAATCTCGGCCCGGCACCCGAGCCGAATATCACCGTACTCTGGTCGAAATATCTGCCGGAGAACTTCAAGCGCTACTGCGTCAAAGTCAGCCGCGAAACCTCCTCCCTGCAATATGAGAACGACGACCTGATGCGGCCGTATTGGGGCGACGATTACGCGATCGCCTGTTGTGTCTCATCGACAAAACTCGGCAAGCAGATGCAGTTCTTCGGTGCGCGCGTCAATCTCGCCAAAGCGCTGCTCTATGCCATCAACGGCGGCCGCGATGAGATCTCCGGCGAGCAGATCGCTCCGCCGAGCCAGCCGGTGACCGCAGACGTCCTCGATTTCGACGAGGTCTTTGCGAAATTCGACCGGACGATGGACTGGCTGGCGCGCACCTATGTGCATGCCATGAACTGCATTCACTACATGCATGACAAATATTTTTACGAGCGCCTGGAAATGGCGCTGCACGACCGCGACATCCTGCGCACCATGGCGTTCGGAATCGCCGGCCTGTCGGTCACGGCCGACAGCCTCGCCGCCATCAAATATGGAAAAGTCCACGTCATCAGGGACAAAACCGGGCTTGCGACCGACTATCGCGTGGAAAGCAACCGTCCGCTGCCGCAGTTCGGCAACAACGACGATCGGGTCGACAGCATCGCCGCCGATCTGGTGAACCGATTTATGCAGAAGATTCGCAAGCATCCGACGTACCGCAATGCGACGCATACGCAAAGCGTGCTGACCATCACGTCGAACGTGGTCTACGGCAAACACACCGGCAACACGCCCGACGGCCGCCGCAAGGGCGAACCGTTTGCTCCCGGCGCAAATCCGATGCACGGACGCGACAGCCATGGCTGGCTCGCGTCATGTCTGTCTGTCGCCAAGCTGCCCTACAAGGATGCGCTGGATGGGATCAGCTACACCGTCTCGGTCGCTCCGCAAAAAGCGCATCTTTCCGATCGGGAACTCGTCGACGCCGCGGTCAATGCATTCGACATGTATTTCGAGCACGGCGGTTTCCACATGAACTTGAACCTTATCGACAAGGAGACGCTCGAGGACGCGATGAAGCATCCCGGCAAATATCCGCAGCTGACCATCCGCGTCTCCGGCTACGCCGTCAATTTTATCCGCCTGACCCGCGAGCAACAGCAGGACGTGATCAGCCGTACGTTCCACGGGCGCGTTTGACCGGGGAAACCGCAATGTCGCAGCTGCGAACGCTGGAGCCGGGTAGCCGTTACGATCTGCGTTTCGGAATTTCACCGGATGCGCCCGACGAGAGCGCCTCGCTCGGCGACGCCGCGGGTATCTATGGTTACGTCCACTCCTATGAAACCTCGTCGCGGTACGACGGACCCGGGCTGCGCGTCATCCTGTTCGTATCCGGCTGCCTGCTGCGCTGCTCTTATTGTCACAATCCCGATACCTGGCACTTGAAAGACGGCACTTACGTTTCGGCGGAGCAAGTCATCGACCGCCTGCGCAGCTTTGCCCCTGCCCTGCGCGCTCTCAAGGGCGGACTGACCATTTCCGGCGGCGAGCCGATGGTCCAGATCAAGTTCACCGGACGAATACTGGCCGGCGCCAAAGAATTAGGTCTGCACACTGCGATCGAAACGTCGGGCTTTCTCGGCGATCGCGCCGACGATGATTTGCTTTCCACCGTCGATCTTGTGCTCCTCGATATCAAGAGCTCGGACCCCGAGACGTACCACAAGGTCACCGGCCGCGATCTGGCTCCAACCCTTCGTTTTGCCGAGCGTTTGGCAAAAGCGGGAAAGCCGGTGTGGGTGCGCTTCACGCTCGTGCCGGGGCTGACGGACGACCCGAAGAACGTCGAAGGAATTGCCCGGTTTGTCGCCCCGATGAAGAACGTCGAGTGGGTCGAGATACAGCCGTTCCACCAGCTCGGTGCGTTCAAGTGGAAGGCGATGAGCCTCGACTACGAACTTTCCGACACAACGCCGCCGGCGCCCGAACTGGTCAACCGCGTGCTTGCGCAATTTCGCGACGCAGGTTGCCGCGTGCGTTGAACGAAACGGCGATTGGGAAAGAGGAAGCGCTTGCTGGAGGCGATGAATGCTGGACCTTGCCCGCTCGATCATCGGAACGCAGCCCATTCTCACGATCTTTCTCGCCATCGGCGTCGGCTATCTTGTCGGCCAGATACGGATCGGAGGGTTTTCGCTCGGCGTCGGCGCCGTGCTGTTTGTCGGCTTGGCGCTCGGAGCCTTTGCACCGAAGGCCCAGATCAGCGGACCGATCGGCCTTATCGGGCTGATCATGTTCCTTTATGGCATCGGCATTCTGTACGGCCGCCAATTTTTCGAGGGCATGTTGGGCTCTGCCGGCCGCAAGTACAATTTGCTCGCTTGCATCGGCGTCATCGCCGGGCTGTTCGTCGCGCTTGGCCTTGGCCAGGTCTTCGGTATCAAGATCGGCCAGACGCTCGGAATTTTCGCCGGATCGATGACAAGCACCGCGACGCTGCAGGCCGCCCTCGACGTCACGCGCAATTCGGATCCGTCGATCGGATATTCCGTGGCCTATCCGTTCGGTGTCATTGGCCCAATTCTGTGCATCTACTTCATGACGAGGCGTCTGCGGCCGAAATTTCCCGCCAAGGCGCCGGCCTTCCATATGGCAGAGGTGACGCTGGCGCCCGAAGCTCCAAGGCAAACCATCGGCGAACTCACCGGCAGACTGCCGAGCGGGGTTCAGGTGGCGTTGGTACGCAAGGGCGCCCGCAATGTCGTCCCCTCGGGCGATATCGAGGTGGCATCCGGAGACGCTGTGATGCTCGTCGCCGACCGTCGGGAAACGATCGAGCAGGCGGCGGACTGCATTGGAAGCCTGCAGCCCGGACACATCGTCCAGGACCGTTCAGGCCTCGACTACATTCGCGTCTTCGTCGGCAAAGCCAATTTGATCGGGGTGCCGCTTGCAAAACTTCCGCTGCCGGCCGGCTTTCCGGCTCATGTCCTGCATGTCCGACGCTACGACGTCGATATCGTTCCGACGCCGGATCTGACGCTGGAGTTCGGCGATCGAGTGGGCGTGCTGGTGCCCCCGGAGCGCAAGGAGGAGATTCGCCGGCATTTCGGTGACTCCGTGAAGTCGGCCGCCGAGTTCAGTTACGTATCGCTGGGCATCGGCATGGTCCTCGGCGTGCTGATCGGGCTGATACCGATTCCGATTCCAGGCATCGGCATCGTCACGCTCGGGATCGGCGGCGGTCCGCTGCTCGTCGCACTCATTGCCGGCAAGTTGCGCCGAACCGGCCCGCTGCTTTGGGTGATGCCGCTTCCGGCAAACATCGTGCTGCGGAATTTTGGCCTGGCGCTGTTCCTGGCAACGGTCGGCATCAATGCCGGGCAGCCGTTCCTTCGTACCGTGTCCGAGAGCGGCCTGTCGATGCTGGGAATAGGCGCGGCGGTGCTCTTGACCACCGTACTGATCGTACTGCTGGTCGGCCACTATCTCATGAGGATTCCGTATGACGATCTGCTGGGCGTGACGTCCGGTGCCACCGGAAATCCGGCCATCCTGGTTTACTCGACGCAAATGGCCCCGACCGAGCGCCCGGATATCGGCTATGCGATGATCTTTCCCTCCATGACCATCGTCAAAGTGATCGCCGTGCAAATCGTGGGGCTCGTCGCCGGGTTAGGATGAGAGGTGCACTACCGTGCATCACGACGCCCCAACCAGTCGGCAAATGCCAACAACACCATGGCCGCAACAAATATGAGCGGAAAGGCGACCGCCCAGCCGATTTTGGCCGTGTCGGCCTGGTGTTCGAGATCGAGGTACCAAGCCAGCGTCTCGACGGCGGCGATGCCGGCAATCGAACCAAGCAACTTTTGTTTCATCTCCGAAAAGTCGATATCGACCAAGCCGGGCGGCCAATCGGATTGGTCTGGCCGATCGATCTTGCGAATGTAATTCCCGTATGCCGAGAAAGCGACGATGAGAACGAGATTTGCCGTGAGCGTAAGGTCGATCAGATTGAGGACATCGACCACCAGGTCTTGCCAGGATTCGACCAGCAGCCGGGTTACCAGGGTAAATAGATTGATAAAGAAGCGAATGGCGATGAGCACAACGCTGCAGACCAATCCGACAAGGAAGGGCACCATCAGCCAGCGGCTGAAGAACATCGCCGTCTGGATGCCGCGTCCGATCGGCCGCCATGCTGTCATCCTGCGCTCCACAAGCCATTCCGCACGACCGAGCCGGCTTTTGCACGTCCTCGACTGCGAGTTGCACAAACTCTCCCCAGCTTACTGACGCCGATTTGACCGCGCAATGACCGCTCAATTCTAACCATCGGTTCGCTCGAAACGGCGGTCGCCTGTACGGCTGGGCCGGCGGAATCATTATGTTCGGCCTCGTTGCCGGCGGCCACATTGGGTACGGCGCGCTGTCTTGTTGCAGTGTTGCAATGTTGCAAGTGACCGTCGCTTTCAGTCCTGCCGTTGTGCGCGTCTTCGAACCTTGGACGAACCTCCTGCGCGTTCGCTTATCCGACCTGTGGCGTCCGTAACGAACGTATAGCCGTCCGACACTTTCAAGCCGATGCAATCGCCAACAGACCAATGGAAAACGCGGTGTCGCTCTTGTTAGTGAATTTCGCCGCCTGCAATCCAGCCATGGAGAGACCAGATGCTTAAGACAGCCGCTGTCGCAGTCGCTGCGCTCGTCGTTGCCGCGTCGCCTGCCGTGTATGCACAGGAGCGTTCGAACGACAAGCAAGACCGTTTAACCGCCGCCGAGCCCAGCTCCATAACGGATCTGCGGGTTGCAGTCGTCAAGGCCGCCCTGCAACTGACACCCGCTCAGGAAAAATACTGGCCGGCCGTAGAGGACGCCATCCGCACAAGGGCACAGCACCGGGTCGCGCGCCTTGAAGGCCTGTCCGACCGTGTGTCCGCTCTCCACGACAGTGATAATCCGATCGAACAGATCCTTATCCGCAACCCGGCCGATTTCATGAACCGCCGCGCCGATGCCTTGGCGCAGCGGTCGAGTGACCTCAAGAAGCTCGCCGAGGCCTGGCAGCCGCTTTACCAGGTGCTCAGCGACGACCAAAAGCGGCGGCTGGGTCTGCTGCGGCTCGTTGTGCTTCGCCAAGTGGCAAATCGCATGGGCGGGCCTGGCGGACGGTTCTACGACGACGACGACGACGACGAGGAATAAGTCGACAGCCGCCAAAAACTCGATCGACAGCCAATGATGCCTTGATCGTGTAAAACGTTGGCACAAGTGTAGACATCGGAGTCGAGATCGGCATTCGTGCGGTCGCGACTCCGACCCTTCTCATCAGCATTGCAATACGCGGCGCTTTTGTAACCGGTCATTCATTCCCTTTATATCTCGCCGTCGGGCGCACCGCGTGTTCTGGTGGCCGAAACGCGCAATCGCGCTTGCGATCGGCACCAGCCCCAATTGATCTCTATGTGTAGGGCTTGCCTTCTTCGGCCACGCCCGGATGCCCGACGCAATTCAGGCGACCGCCTCATGCCGCTTCAACGTCGGCGCGTCAGCCCTCGGCTTGGTTACCGTTCGGTTTTTCAAACCTACGCAATTCGACGGACCTGCATGCCTATCGAACGTTCGAAAGCCGACGATCCGTATTACCTTAGCGTACGAAAATATACCAAAAATTATATTGTTAGACCTTTACGCCCCCCGCAAACCTAAAAATCACGCGTTACGTGGTAAGAAATTGTCGCAGCAAATTCTGATTGCATTCGTTGCTGGGGCGACATGGGCGCTATCGCCGAGGGAGAAGGCATATTGCCGACTGACGCCGCGCGCGGCGCCGGCAAGTCCGACTACGATTTTCCGACGGTCATAACGGATATGCCGATCAACGCGGCACAGCGCAAAGCGGCGCTTGGCCTCGTCTGTCTCCTGTTCGTGATCGGCGCCGCAGCCGCCCCCTTTGCCGCGCTGCCGGCAGTCCGCATCGACGCATTTATTCCGGTCCTGCAAACCGCCTTGTGTCTGATTGATCTTATGACGGCGGCCCTGCTGTTTTCCCAGTATTCGATCCGGCCGCGCTACTCAGGCTTGTTAATCGCAAGCGGATATCTGTTCAGCGGCCTGTTCGCCTTTGCCCAGACACTTGCATTTCCGGGGGCCTATTCCGCAGCCGGCCTGATCGGCAATCGCGATACCGCCGGCTGGCTTTTCGTGCTCTGGCATACCGCCTTTCCAATGGCCGTGCTCGCCTATGCGCTTTCGAAAGACCGGAATGAAATCCGGACGGCGGCCCACGAATCGCCGGCAACCGCCATCATAGTGACCATAGCGACTGTGATCATAGCCGTCGCAACAGTGACTTTCGTGGTCGCGCGCTTCCCCGACATTTTGCCGAGTCTCTATCAGAATGATACGAAACAAACGGTGCTTGCCAACACCGCGGACGTTTATCTTGCACTGTTGAATATCGCAACGCTGACCGTTTTATTCCTGCGCCGGCGCACCATTCTCGATCTGTGGCTGATGGTGACCTTACTCGCCTGGTTGCCGAATTTCCTGACCTCAGCGGCCTTCACCTTCGTACGGTTCAGTATCGGCTGGTACATCTCGCGTGGCTTTTCGGTCGTTGCCAGTTCGACGCTGCTCGTGGTTCTGCTGGCCGAAACGACTGTGCTCTATGCCCGTCTCGCCAGCTCGATTCTGTTGTTGCGGCGTGAGCGCACCGATCGGCTCACGACCGTGGAAGCGGCTACGGCGGCGATCGCCCACGAAGTCAGGCAACCGCTGGCGGGAATTACCACGCTCGGCGCCGCAGGGCTGAGATGGCTCAACAGGACCCCGGCCGAGGTCGAAAAGGCGAAGTCGTGCCTCACTGCGATCCTCGGAGCCGCTGAGCGATCGGAAGAGATCATTGCCAGCATCCGCGGCCTGTTCAAGAAGACGCCAAGTCACCGGATATCGGTACAGCTCAACGAGCTGAGCCGGCTGGTAATGCAGTTGGCGCGGCACGACCTGTTGAGCAGCGGAATAACGGTGGCCAGCGATTATCAGGAGGATTTGCCGCCGATCTATGGCGATTATATCCAGCTTCAGCAAGTCATGTTGAATTTAGTCAAGAACGCAATCGACGCCATGAGCAACCGCCCGCTTGGCGAACGGCGCCTACGGGTGGCCACAGGCACAGATGGGTACTCGGTAGTCTCATTCTATATTCGCGACTCCGGGCCGGGAGTTGCCGCCGATGATCGCGACCGCATATTCAGCCCGTTTTTCACGACAAAATCGAATGGCATGGGATTGGGCCTTTCGATCTGCAGGACGATCGTCGAAGAGCATGGCGGCACCTTGCAGCTGACGAAAAGCGGGCCTGCCGGATCCACCTTCGAAATGTCGCTGCCGGTTGCGCCGCCGCAACGGCAACCGGACGACAAGCAAGCGGCCGCCGCCGACGATCACGGCGCGCCGCCTGGTGCTGCAGGATAACCGCAGATGCGAACCTGTCTCTTGAGCCCGTTCCTTGGGCGGCTAAAGCGCGGGCGGCGGCATCAACGCATGTTGCAAGGCGCTCTGCCTCACCTGCCGACAGCCCTTTCCAGGCAGTTGATCAGAATATTTTCGTCACAAGGTTTGGTCAAATAGCCCAATGCGCCGGCTCCCATCACACGATCGCGCACGCGCGCCTCGAACTTGGCGGTCATGAATATGATCGGCGTGCGATAGCCCTCGGCGCGCAAACGCGCCTGGAGATCCGGGCCGCTCATGCCGCACAGATGAACGTCCAAGATCAGGCACTCGGCGCGCTGCTTCAGGTTTGAGCCGAGATATTCTTCGGCCGACATGAACATCGCACCGAAATAACCCAGCGACGCGACAAAGCTGTTCATGCCTTCGCGGGCCCACTGGTCGTCGTCGACGATCGCAATCAACGAATTCCGTGCATGCGCCGCGTCCACATGACGGACGTTTATAGGCAGAGCATTGGCCCGCACCGGCGCCGATCGCAAAGCAGGCCGGCTCGCACAAAAAGGCCCCAGCCGCTCCGTGAACTCCTCCGATCGACTTAACATCGCCCAGCTTTCCTCTAAACGCAGAAAGCACCGTCGGATCGCCGGGTCGGCAGTGTTTCGGGCAAGCTCTCAAGCTCTCGCTGCGCGACGCAGACCATACGCGACACGCCCACTGGTTATTTTACAGCACGCGTTACTCGTCAGAGAGCACGTCTTGAGCCAATACGCAATCAAGCGCGGCTTCTTTGCAATATCCCGCGGTATCTACTTAATTCCAATCACGGCAAGGCGACCGTTCACAATCCGTTAAATAAAATAGCCCGCGCGGTTCTGACGTTTTCGGCGGCAGCCGGCGATGGCAACGAACACGTACACGCGAATCTCGCGGCGACCTATAAGATAGATGGTGGAGCAAAACACGGCGACTATCCTCTCGGATAACGAAAAGATGCTTCTTTTTATGTCGGCAAAGCGACACCTGTAGAGAACGCGGCAGGTGCCCTGCCTCATACCGCTCGGCGGGACACAACGGTATTTGCTTCATCCGATCCGATCATTTCAGCATGCCTAGGAATAATAGACGCGGCGAGATCATGGCCGTTAAAAGCCGGATCTGTTCGCACGAGGGCTTCTGCGGATTGCCGACTTTCAGAGGTAGCAATCGTTAACGCAGCGACGATCATGCATTCTACGCGGAATTTCCATCCGGAGTGGGGCTATCTCGCGCCTACGCCAAGCTTCGCGCGGACGCTTCGCGTTGCCGTTATCGCGGCTGCGATCGGCGCAACGGCCGGCTCGGTGGTCGTCATTTCGCTGATCGGCGGCTCTCGATCGAAAGCGTACGATACCTCGCGTCCCGCCCATGCGCTGGTGAGCAATAAGCTGGCCGTCTCTGCACCGGCGAGCGAACTCACCAAGACGGCGGCGACCGTTGGCGATCCGGCACCGGCCGCCCTTGCGCCATCCTCGCCCGATCCTGCCGGGTCGATCGAGAATGCGGCGGCCCCCGCGGCAGCGGCCGCGACGCCCGATGTGCTTCCGCCGAGAAAGAGTCGCATGCGGGTGCACCGCTCGCGCGTTGCGCACGTCCAAAAATACCCGCGCTCCGAGCGCAGATTTGCGCGCTCCTTCCAGCTGCCACATAATTCCGGATTGGTGCAATTTGACCAGTTCTGCTGCTCGTGGACCAGGCCGCCTGCACAGCGTAACGCGTTCGGCTGGTAAGCAATCCGGAACGATAAAAGAGCACCAGCTTCCTGTCAGCCAGACCGTTGCCGACCCTTCTCCATGGTGCGCCGGCGCAATTGGAGCATCGACGCCAACGCCGGAACCGAAGGTACGGCATCCCATTAAGTTCGTGGTCAGCTCGGTTGCATATCAAAGCTTGCAATGCGACACTGCAGCGGGAACCTGATCGGGATATCTGATGAGTTCAGCTGACTCTGGCGACCTGCTGGCAGCGGGCGCCTGCGAGCTTGCCGGTGTACGCGTCCTGATCGTCGAAGATTCCTGGGACGTCGGCACGGGATTGAAGATGCTGCTCGAGACATGGGGTGCCGATATCGCCGGTCCGGTCGCGACTATGGACGATGCCCGCTCTCTGGCGTCCGAGCGCCGCCCCGACGTGGCATTGGTCGACATCAATCTGCGAAACGGTGAGCAGTCCTATGGTCTCATCGACTGGCTGCACGAACGGGGCATCCGCATTGTCGTGATATCGGGCTATCCGGACGTTTCCCTGGCAAAGGCAAAAGCATCGGCCATCCTGCCGAAGCCCGTAAGGCACGACCTCCTGCTGGCGAGCCTGCGCGCGCTGCGA
>Ga0134128_10008485_pt1 | contig 12371 bp, 6 predicted proteins | sample KB31754_FD_96462 | JGI IMG/M metagenome (GOLD analysis project Ga0134128, IMG submission 96462) | Terrestrial soil microbial communities with excess Nitrogen fertilizer from Kellogg Biological Station, Michigan, USA - KB3-175-4 | ecosystem: Environmental > Terrestrial > Soil > Unclassified ...
GCGACGAGCTCCTCCTGCGTGGCGTACGCAAGCTCCTTCTGCCCTATGAGCTTGCCGCCATCGAATATCGTCTGCACCAGCTGCGCGCCGGCCTCCCAGAGGAAGCTCGGCCCGTGCAGGAGCGCATTGGTCGCAGCACTGCTGAAGCCGGCACTGCCGTTCAGAGCGAACTGGGGCAGGAAGGCCGCGCGTGCCGCCTGCAGGTTGGCGTGTGCAGCCGCGAGATTCGCTTCCGCCTCCGCCACATCGGGCCGGCGCAGCAGGAGCTGCGAAGGGAGGCCCGGTGAGACCGCCGGGAGCCGAATCGCACCCGCGCTCTGCGTCGCTACGGCGAACCCCTCAGGCGGCCTGCCGATCAGCACGGCGAGTGCGACTTGTGCCTCGAGGGCCTGCTGCTCGAGGAGCGGCAGCTCCCCCTGCACCGCCTCGATCTGCGCCTGCTCCTGCGCGAGATCGAGATGGGAGGCCGTACCCGCATGGACTTTGAGCTTGACGATCTCGAGGATGCCGTCGATCGCGACGATATCTTCGTTGGCGATGGCAATCCGCTCGCGCAGGGCCAGGATCCCGAAATAGGCGTCGGCGACCGCCGCGGTAGTCGTGAGAGCGACCGCCCGTTGCGCAAAGCGCGAGGACTTGAGCGCCTCCTCCGCCGAGCGGAGATTGTCGCGCGACAATCCCCAGACATCGAGCTCGTAGCTGGCATCGGCGCTGACGCCGAAGGAATTGCGCGTGGTGGAGCCTTGCTGTCCGTTGCTTGATAGCGCCGCCCGCCCTACCCCCGAGCGCGTCGCCTGCGCCACACCGTCGATCGTCGGGAAGAGCGATCCCCGTTGGATCGTCATCTGCGCCCGCGCCTGCCCGAGCCGCGCAGCAGCTACAGCCAGATCACGGTTATCCGACTGAGCTCGTGCAATGAGGCTGGAGAGCTCCGGGCTATCGAACCCACGCCACCATCCGGCCTTGGGCCACAGGGGCTCCGAGCCTGGCGGCTGCCCGACGAAGGCCTCGGGAACGATTTGCGGCGACAAGGCGCGCGGCGGCGCCGTAGCACAGCCCGTGAGGAGCGCAGCTATCGCGGCAGAAGCAACGGATCGCGCTCGCGGTCTGCTCATCCAGCCCTTACGCCCTCTATTCATAACGAAGAGCATGAACGGGGCTCATCCGTGCCAACCGCAGCGTGTTCGCATACACCGTCGCCCAGGCAATGAGCAACGCCACCGCGCCTGCTGCCAGAAAGTAAGCCGGGTTCAGGCTGATCCGGTACGCGTAATGCTCGAGCCATTGGCGCAGATAGTAGTAAGCGACCGGCCAGGCAATGAGGTTGGCCGCCAGCACCGGCATCGAGATGCGCCACAGCATGAGCCCGACGATGTCCCCGGTGCGCGCGCCGGAGACCTTGCGGATACCGATCTCTTTGGTTCGCCGCTCGGCAGTGAACACCGCAAGGCCAAAGAGGCCGAGACAGCCGATGAGCACGGCGACTGCCACGAAGGCTGCGAATATCGCGCCCTGCCTCTTGTCTGCCGCAAACTGCTCGTCGAAGGCATCGGTCAGGAAATAGCGATCCAGGGCGACGGCAGGAACCTGCGAATGCCAGACTCCGTCGATGTAGCGCAGCGCCTGCGGCAGCTCGCCTGGGCGCACCCGCACCGAAAGGAGACTTGCCTGGCCGGCATCAGGCAGGTACACCGACGGTTCCGGCCGCCCGCTCACCCCGCCGATCGCGACATCCTCGAGGACGCCAACGACCTTCAGGCTTCCCCACACACTCGAGAGCGTCTGTCCGACGGCCTGATCGGGCAAATAGCCCAACTGATGCGCAGCCGACGCATTGAGCAAAACGTCCGACGTGGCCGGTGGTCCCGGCCTTTCATCGTCCTGAGACTCCTGGGGCAATCGTCCGGCCAGGAGGCGGATTCCGTAGAGCGGCGCGAAGGTCGGGCCGGTGCGCATGAACCGCACGCTCGTTCCCTCCGGAACCTGATTCGAGCGAATTCTCAGAAAGAACGACGACCAGAGATCGAGCGGCACGGTGTCCGACAGTGCCGTCGACTCGACCCCTGGGCCCGCGCGCAGGATGCGCGCCAGGCTCTCCCGCGCATCGGGCGACACGTTGGTGAGGCCGCGCAGCACTACCACATCCTCGCGATGGAATCCCAGATCGACGCTGCGCGCATAGTTGATCTGCCGGAATACGACCATGGCGGCGATTCCCACCGCGATCGACACCGCAAATTGAGAGATCACGAGCACCGAGCGTAAGAGCCCCGAGCCCCTGTTCTCGGCCCCTCCCGACTTGAGCGCCGCTGCGGGACGGAATCCCGAGAGCACCAGCGCCGGATAGATTCCGCTCACGAGGCCGACGGCGACGGCACCGCCGGCCATGGCGAGCAGCAGCCAACCGTCCGTGAGGTAATGGAGCCCGATCGGCTCTCCGAGGAATCGCTCGTATTGCGGCAACAGGATCTCCGCGAGCGAGAGCGCGATGGCAAAGGATACGAGCGCCGTCACCACAGCCTCGCATAGGACCTGCACGGCGATCTGCGCTCGCCCGGCGCCTGCGAGCTTGCGCACGGCGATTTCCTTCGCGCGCAGCGTGGCACGCGCGGTTGCGAGATTCATGAAATTGCTGCAGGCCACGAGCACGATGAGTAGCGCGATGACGGCGAATCCATACACGGCCACGCGGCTCCCTCCCGGCGTCATGCCGCCGTCCCGGTCGCTGTCGAGATGCACATCCCGGAAGGGAATCAGCCGGTAGCGCTCCCCCTGGCTGCCCCGCACGTGCATGCCGAGGCCCTTGAAGTCAACCGAGCCATCCAGTATGGGATCGAGCGCCGCCAGCACGGCAGCGGGACTCGCCCCCGGCACGAGCTCCACATATCCATAAGCACCGAGCGTCGAGGTCCAGAAGCTGTCCTTCTCGGCGCGCGTCTCCTCATCGGCCTGTGAGCCATTGGGTACGACGAAGTCGGCGATGAGCTGCGTGTTGTGCGGCAGGTCGCGCATCACGCCCGTAACGGTCAACGGGTGCGTGACGCCATAGCCAAAACACGACGTGTCGTGCGGCGCACAGTAGTCGATGAGCTTGCCGCTCACCCGCAGGATCTTTCCCAGCGGATCGGCGCCGCCAAAGTACCGGCGCGCCATGCTCTCGGAGAGGACGACCGATTCGGGCTGCGCCAGGGCGCGCGCCGGATCGCCGCGCAGCAGTGGGATTCTGACGACCTGGAAGAAATTGCGATCGACCACCGTCACCGTCTCATGTCCCTGGCGGTCGCCTGCCATGACCGTCATCTTCTCCGCCACCACGTGAACGACCGCCTTGACCTGCGCGATCTTCTCGCCCACCGCCGTAAGGAGCGGGTACGGACAGCCGGTCGTCGGTGCCGGGGGACTATCGGGCATCTGAAAGGTGGCTGCGAGCCGATAGAGGTTCTGCGTGCCCGGAATCCACGCATCGTACGAGAGCTGGTCGCGCACGAAGAGCAGGATGAGGATGGCACACGCCATGGCCACAGACAGGCCCGCGACGTTGATGAAGCTGTAGAGCTTGTGGCGGATGAATCCGCGCAGCGCCATCCGCAGGTAATGCTGAAGCATCGGACCTACTCGCTACGCAGCGCGTGAACCGGGCTGGTGCGCGCCAGCCGTACGGTATGGATATACACGGTGGCCCAGGCAATCACGAGGGCAGCGGCGCCGGCCGCCAGGAAATAGGAGGGGCCGAGGGCGATCCGGAACGGGTAGCCTTGCAGCCAGCGGTGCAGATACCAATAGGCTGCCGGCCAGGCCACGACATTCGCCGCGAGCACCGGAGCGGAAATCCGCCAGAGCATCAGTCTCACGATATCCGGAAGGCGGGCACCGGATATCTTGCGAATGCCGATCTCCTTCGTGCGCCGCTCGGCGGTGAACACCGCGAGCCCGAAGAGGCCGAGGCACGCGATGACTATGGCGATGACGACGAAAGCCGCAAACATCTCGCCTTGCCGCCGGTCTTCCTGAAAAAGGCCGTTGAACGCATCACTCATGAAGTAGCGCGTCACACCCGTATTGGGCGGCAGGGAGCGCAATGTGTGATCGATGAGAGAGAGCGCAGCCGACCTGTCGCCCTGCAATCTGACGGACAGGCGTAGATAACGCGCCGGATCCACCATGAACAGGGCCGGTCTCGCCTCGCTCCTGACTCCATCGAACATCGCATCGCTCAGAACGCCGACGATCTTCAACGGCATCGCCATGCCGGAGCCTTCGACGTCGATTCTCCTGCCGACCGCCCCCTGCGGGCTGAGCCCCAAGCGATGCGCCATCTCCAGGTTGATGAGAATGTTCTTGTCCGACCAGCCGGCCGACACGTCATTTCCGTACGACTTCGACAGGAGCCGGCCGGCAAGTAACCGCATGCCGTAGAGCGAGGGAAAGCTCGGGGTGATGTCGATGATCTCTGTCGCGATCGATCCCGCCGCGCCTTCGAGTCGGACGACATCATTCCGCACGGCGTCCGTATCGAACGGCACGACGGTGGAAAGCGCCGTCCCGGCGACTCCCGGCCCTGCTTTCAGGATCGTTGCCAGGCTCTCGCGCGTCTGGATCGGCAGGTTCTCGATGCCTCGGATGACCACCATGTCGGACCGTTCGAAGCCCCAATCGCGGCCGTGCGCGAACTGAATCTGCCGAAACACCACGAGGACCGCCACCCCGAGCGCGATGGAAACCGCGAATTGACCGACGACCAGAGCGGCGCGCACGAGCCCCGACCCTGTCTGTGCGGACCCGCCCGTCCGCAGCGCTGCCGCGGGCCGCAAGCGGGAAAGCACCCAGGCAGGATATAGCCCGCAAGACAGTCCGATGAGCATCGTGCCGGCGACGATGGACGCGAGCAGCTTCCCGTCGCCGAGATAGGACAGCCCAAGAGGTACACCCAGAAACCGGTCGACGAGCGGCAGCAGCGATTCCAACAGCGACAGGGCGATCACGAGAGATACGAGGACCGTCGCGGCAGCCTCGAGCAGGAATTGGCTGACGAGCTGACGTCGGTGGGCCCCCGCCATCCGGCGTAGCGCGATCTCCCGCGCCCGCAGTCCCGCGCGCGCCGTAGTGAGATTCATGAAGTTGATGCATGCAACCAGCACGATGAGAAATCCGATCGCGGTGAGCCCCGCCAGCCATGCAGGGCTCACGGTCGGTCTCATGTTGCCGATCTTCCCGCTCGTGAGGTGCACGTCCCGGAAGGGCGTGAGATGGAATTCGTCGATGCTGCTCGCCGGAACATCGCCCATGCCCATTTTGCCTTCATCCACCGATCGATCCACGATCCGTGCGACCGCCGAGAGTACGTCCCGCGGGTTGGCTCCCGGCGCCAGCTCGACGTAACCGGAAACGCCGTTTCCGCTCGTCCATCCCTGCTGCTTGTCGACCTCCGGCATCGGATCGGCCTGCGACGTGTTCGGCATCACGAGGTCCGCGACGAGCTGGGTGTTGTGCGGCAGATCGCGCAGCACTCCCGTGACTACGAGCGTATGGGATTTGGAGAAGCACGCCGCATCATCGGGTTTGCATGCATCCGGCCAGATGTCGCCGCCGATGCGCAGGGTCCGCCCGATCGCATCGGCCCCGCCGAAGAGCTTTCGGGCCATGGTCTGCGACAGCACGATGGAATCGTGCTGCTCGAGAACCTGCGCCGGACGGCCCGCGACGAGCGGCAACCGGATCACCTGAAAGAAGTTTGGATCGACGATCGTGACCTGTTCGTGGAATACGCGGCCGCCGGCGCTCACCGTCATCGGCTCCGGTACTACGTGCGTGACGGCTCTTATCGCCGGTATCTGCGCCCCCGCCGCGGTCAGCACCGGGAATGGGCAAAGCGCCAGCGGGAATGGCGGCTGCCCCGGTATGTGAAACGTCACTTCGAGCCGATAGAGGTTGGCTGTATCGGGCAGCCAGGAATCATAGGAAAGCTGATCGCGCACGAATATCGCGATCAGGATGGCGCATGTCAGCGCCACCGACAGCCCTGCGACATTGATGAAGCCGTACAGTTTGTGCTTCACCAAGCTGCGCGCCGCCATGATGAGGTAGTGCCGCCACATTGCTGTAGTCTCAGACGGCCATCCGCACCTTTTCAGTCACGATTGCGCCGTCAAGGAGATTGACGATGCGGTGGGCGTACTCGGCGTGAGGCCGCGAGTGTGTGACCATCACGATGGTGGTCCCTTCGCCGTTGAGCTCGGTCAGGAGCTGCATCACCTCCTCGCCGGTCGCGGAGTCGAGGTTGCCCGTGGGCTCATCGGCCAGAAGCAGCTTGGGCCGTGAAACCACGGCACGGGCGATCGCGACGCGCTGCTGCTGTCCGCCGGAGAGCTGTTGCGGCCGGTGCTTCGAGCGATGCGCGACCTTCATGCGCTCGAGCGCCTCGCGCACCCTTGCCTTGCGGTCACGCGTGGACACGTCCTTGTGGTAGAGCAAGGCGAGCTCGACGTTCTCGAACACATTGAGCTCATCGACCAGATTGAAGCTCTGGAAGATGAAGCCCACGCTGTTCTTGCGTAGCTCCGAGAGCTGGCCCTCCGACCAGCCGGCGATCTCGTGTCCCGCGAACCAGTACTCCCCCGAGGAGGGGCTGTCGAGCATGCCGACGATGTTGAGCAGCGTCGATTTACCGCAGCCCGAGGGGCCCATCACCGCGACGAATTCGCCCCCGCCGATCTCGAGATCCACGGCGCGCAGGGCGGTGGTCTCCACTTCGGTGGTGCGATAGACCTTGGAGAGGTGTTTCAGAGAGAGCATGGATTCATCCCGCATGATCAGTTCTGGTGGTTCGGGTGCTCGAGCTCGACCCGCTCGACGCGCTGGAAGCCCTGGTAGCTTGAGACGATGACCCGTTCGCCCGGCTCGAGACCCTGAAGGACTTCGATCTGCTCGGGATTGCGCCGCCCGAGCTCGATTCTGCGGCGGACGGCATCCTTGCCGCCGGGGGTTACGACAAACGCCCAGCTGCCGCCGGTGTCCTGGTAGAAAGGTCCGTTGGGCAGCATCAGGGCGGTGGCCGTGCCCCCGAGCTCGAGACGGGTGTCGATCGCCTGGCCGACGCGGATGCCCTGCGGCGCGGGGCCGGTGAAGTTGAGGTCCACCTTGAATGTGCCGTCGGAGACCTGGGGGTAAATCTTGACGACGGTCGCGCGGAAGTCGCGATCACCCAGGCTGAAGACCGCAGTCTGGCCGCGCACGACCCGACCGATATAGAACTCGTCCACCTGCGCGGTCAGCTTGAAACGGTCGAGCGAATCGACCTGCCCGAGCACCGCTCCCGCGGATTTGGACTGGCCGACACGGGCGTCGAGCGCCGTCAGCTGGCCTGCTGTCGGCGCGCGGATGGTGAGCGCGTCGAGACTTGCCCGGGCAGTCGCAATGTTGTCGTTGAGCGATCCCAGGGTCTTGCGAAGTTGCTCGAGCTGGGTCGTGCGCACCTGCTGCTCGGTGTCGCGCGAGGCGATCGTGGCATCCCGCAGCTCCTGCTCGTACCGGTACTGCTCCTGCTCCTGCGCATAGAGTGTCGGTGCGATGGCGTTGCCGTCGAGCAGGATCTTGTCGCGCACGAGGTCGCTCTTCAGCACCGCAACCTGATGTTGGATGTCAAGCAGCTGGCTCTGATACCTGAACCGGGTATCCTCGAGCTGCAGCTTCGTGTTCTCGATGGCGTTGATCTGGCTCGCCGTATCCGCCTCGCGCGAGGCGATCTGCAGCCGCAGCGCGGTGTTGGTGAGCCCGATGAGCGGCTGCCCGGCCTTGACGATCGTACCATCCTCGGCCAGCACCTCCTTCACGGTCCCTCCCTGCTCGGTCGTCAGGTAGTAGGTCGTGAGCGGTGTCACCGTCGCGCGCACCGCGATGTAGTCCTCGAACTGGCCGCGCGTCACGGTGCCCATCGTGAGTTGGTCGACCGGTACGCGGTAGGTGCTGATCCCGGCGCCATGGAGCAACCACGCAGCGATGCCGAGGACGAGCAGTGCCGCAGCTCCGTATGGCGCATAGCGCCGCCAGACGGGCGGGCGGGCGAGCGGCCTGTCCATGCCACCGCCAGCCGGAGGGGGAGCCGGCTCGGCCTCGCCCGCCCGCTTGGCCCTGACGTCTACTACTCGACTTCCTGAAGATTGTCCGCCGGATCGCATGGACATGCCCTTTGCAATGGCCATACCATGCACAAATCATAAAGATATCAGTGAGTTAGACAATATCGATTGACTATGAGGTGTTCGTTGCCGAACAAGCGAGCGTACACTGTGCGAATTCGGACACCCACCACGCCGAATACAAAGGCCCCGAGGGCTGGCGTCCGCGGCGCGCGGCAGGAAGATCAGGGCAGCCGATATGCTCGGCCTCACGCGTCAGGCGTACACCGCCGGCTAATGAACAAACGTCGCGATGGTGAATGCGATGCCTGCAGCTGCGATCGTAGTACCGACCACCCACTGAACAATCGAGGTCTTCGCCTTGCTGATCGCAGCCTTCAGCTCGCCAACTTCCGCCTTTGTAGCCAAATGCGGAATTTGATGCTCCCAACCTGCACCTTGAGGTCTGACACGTGCCGCTCAAGGATGCCTAACCGCTTCAAAATATCATCCATACCGCCTCCACCGAGCCCGCCCCAACCTCGCTGGGGGCATTCCGCGACCGATCGGAACTGAAATCGTTCCGTCACGCGACTCACGCATGCTCTCCCAGGATTCACCTTCGCGTCCGAGTGGCTGCAGACTGCCCCGCCGAACTGCGCATTGCCTCAGGACGGAAATGATCCTCGCCACCTCAGGGTGGCGCAACGGGAAGAGTGAAATTTCTACGCGTGTAGAGCGTCAGTTACTTGCGTGTTGAGACTAGGTTAGGAAATGACGCGTCGATCTGCGTTCGCGTGCTCGCGATGGACATTCCGGGCATTGTACTTCACTCCCGGGCCTGCTCAGGCAGGCTGCGGAGCATCTCCGGCACGCTCGGCGATCGGCCGCGCGTGCTGCAGGAGGGAAACGAGGAACTTTCCGGGCTCGTCCGTCATGGCCAGGTGTCCTGAATTCTCGAACCAGACGAGTTGCTTTTGCGGCGCGCGCACCTGCGCGTACCACTGCGCCGCCAGCCCCGAGTTGACGACGAAATCGTGGCGCCCGGCGCACAGGATGAGCGGGCAATCGAGTTGCCGCGTCGCGCTCTCATCGAGGCTGAGGACCGGTTGCAGCAGGTAATGCTCGGAAAACTCGTTGCCGTCCCAGATGTGTTTGATCTCTGCATCCGTGTAATCCGGAGATAGTCTGCTCAGGTCGCCTTCTGCATCGCTGCCATGTCTGTAGGCCATCGAGCCGCCGTAATACTCGACCCATCGGCGCTGCACATATAGATCCTTCAAGGGCGATGGGTGTCCGGGAGGAAAGTAAGGCGCGATAGCCTCGAGCTCTCTCACCGCTTTGGCGTTTCTCTCCCGTCGCGCGCTTTCGATGGCGAACTTCCACCCACGACGCTCGCTTTCGGGTGCGTTCGTGATCTGGCCGAGGCCGATGTAGGCGTGCAGTGAGTGGGGCTGTCGCTTGGCGAGCTCCAGACCCAGGTAGCTTCCCCACGAGTGTCCGAGCACGAATATCTTTTCCTTGCCGAGCTCCCGGGCCACCCAGCTCACGAGCTCCTGCGTATCGGCCTGCATCCGCTCGAGTGTCATCGTCGGAGCCTGAGCACCGCGACTGTTGAGGAGGAAAGTCTTGCCGGCACCCCGCTGATCCCACTGGACGACGGTGAAGTACTCCTCCCAACCGCGGGTGTACCACCAGCTCATGGGAATCGACACATAACCCGGTCCGCCGTGGAGAAAGAGCAATGCCGGATTGCGCCTGTCCGCGCCGCGGACCGACACCCATTGCTCGATGCCACCGATCTTGACAGCTTCGAGCCGCTCGATACCGTTTGGCGTGACGATCTTACGGGCGTTGGCAATGATACGGGTCGCCTCACGCCGTCTGAACGGCTCGCCCGCGGCAGTGTCATCTGCCGCACTCGCGACGCCGGAACCGGTAACCGAGCCCGCCACGCACCCTGCGCTCACAGCGGCCACGGAGGTCAGGAAATCGCGGCGCCGCACTCCAGGGGTATCCTCGCGCTCAGGCGGTCGTTCACTTCTCATCGTTCACCTCGGCTGAAATGGATGCACAACACCGTCCGGGGGGAGCAGTTGCATGGCAGCGGTTTGTGCAATGGCTGTGCCATAGTGAATCAGCCCGTCGTTTCAGTGACTTAGCAAGCCACGTGGCAACCAGGTGTCCGTTCGTGTACAACTGCCTGGACACCCGTACGGATTCGGACACTTGGCACCGACCCCTCCTCATCCTGCGCGAATTCTCATCATCGATGACCAGGAGGACATCCTTCTCGCCGCGCGCCTCCTGCTGAAACGCCACTTCGCATCGGTGGTGACGCTGCGCAATCCCGCGACCCTGCCGGAGCTGGTGCGGCGCAACGCCTTCGACGTCCTGCTCCTCGACATGAATTTCTCCGCCGGCGCGGAAGCAGGCGCCGAGGGGCTGGCGCTGCTCGCGCAAGTGCTGGCACTCGACAGCCAAGCGGTCGTAGTGCTCATCACGGCGCACGGTGATGTTTCCCTGGCGGTCGAGGCCATGAAGAAAGGCGCCGCGGATTTCGTCACCAAGCCCTGGGAGAACGACAGACTGTTGGCGACGGTGCTCGCGGCTTCGAACCTGCGCCGCTCGCGGATCGAGGCCACCGAGTTCCGCGCCCGCAGTCAAGGGCTCGCGGAAGCGACCCGCATCGAGGGACAGATGATCGGGACGTCCGCGGCGATGCTGCGCGTCTTTCAGATCATCCGCCGAGCCGCGCCCACCGACGCCAACGTGCTCATCCTGGGGGAGAACGGCACCGGCAAGGAGCTGGTCGCGCGTGAGATCCACCGGCTCTCGGCACGCGCCGAGCAGGCCTTCGTGCGTGTAGACCTGGGCACGCTCTCGCCGCAGCTTTTCGAAAGTGAGCTCTTCGGCCACCGCCGCGGCGCCTTCACCGATGCCAAGCAGGATCGAATCGGCCTCTTGCGCGCCGCCTCGGGCGGCACGCTCTTCCTCGATGAGATCGGCAACGTGCCGCTGCATCTGCAGAGCAAGCTCCTCACGGCCCTGGAGCGGCGCGAGGTCACGCCGGTCGGCGGCGAGAAAGCTCAGCCCATCGACGTGCGGCTCATCAGCGCCACCAACCTTTCACCGCACCGCCTCTCCGATGAGAACGTCTTCCGGCAGGATCTCCTCTACCGCATCAACACGGTCGAGATCGCCCTGCCGCCCCTGCGGGAACGACCGGGGGACATCGCCCCCCTCCTCGAGCACTTCGTGGCAATCTACTCTGAAAAATACAACGTCCCCCCGAAGCGCTTGAGCGCGGCGGCCCTGGATCGCCTGACGGCGCATGGGTGGCCCGGTAACGTGCGCGCCTTGCGCCATGCCGTCGAGCGCGCCGTCATACTCAGTGAGGAGACGATGCTCGAGCCGGGCGACTTCTCACTCTCGGCGGCGGGACAGTCGGCGCTGGGCCAGTCCGCGGCAGATGCCGTGCCCGCGGCTCTTGCCGCGGAAACTTCCACGCTCGATGCCGTGGAAAAAGAAGCGATCCTGCGCGCCCTCGAGGCACATGGCAGGAATATCAGCCGCGCCGCCGAGGCGCTTGGACTCACACGCCCATCGCTCTACCGGCGCCTGCAAAAGTATGGCCTCTAGCCCCTTCCGCGCCGGTGTCCTCGTGCGCGCGGCCGCGCTCTTTCTCACGATCGGTGCGGTCGCCTGGATGATCGCCAACACACAATGGTACGTCACGATCACTCTTTTCACCGCCATGGGAGTCTACGAGACCGTTGCTCTTATCCGGTTCGCGTCTCAATCGAGTCGCGAGATCGCTCGCTTCCTCGATGCGCTCTCCGTCGATGACCTGTCACAGAGCTTCGGCGGCCTCGTTGCTGACGGCGCCCACCATGAGCTCGGCACCGCGATGGAGCGCGTGCTCGCACGCCTGCGCGCCAGCCGCTCGGAGCGAGACGAGCAAGCTCAATACCTTCAGACGCTGGTCAATCACGTGCCGGTGGCGTTGTTGTCGATCGACGGGCACGGCGAGGTGAAGCTGCTCAACATGGCCGCACGGCGGCTGTTCGAGAGCTCGCTTACCCGCAGCAGCCAGCTCTCCCGCTACGGTCAGGCCTTTGCGGTGAGCATGGAGGCGCTCCTGCCGGGAAGCACCGCGATCCTGCGAATGGAGCGCGCCTCGGGCACCCTGCTCCTCAAGGGAGCGGCCACCGAGATTGCCGCGCGCGGAGCGCGCTGGCGCCTCGTGTCCCTGCA
>Ga0134128_10008488_pt1 | contig 12370 bp, 12 predicted proteins | sample KB31754_FD_96462 | JGI IMG/M metagenome (GOLD analysis project Ga0134128, IMG submission 96462) | Terrestrial soil microbial communities with excess Nitrogen fertilizer from Kellogg Biological Station, Michigan, USA - KB3-175-4 | ecosystem: Environmental > Terrestrial > Soil > Unclassified ...
GAATTTCAGACGCGCCATGACGTTTCCTGTGCTGTTGTTGCTGTTCCTGCCTCATTGGTAAGCCAGCCGTGCCCCGGTTTCAACGTGCCTGCCAGCGGAGCGGCAATGCATTTTACCGGCCCGCGGAAAGAAGCACGCATCGTAGCGACTAGACGCACATTTTTGGTTGAAGCGGGCATCTCGGCGGCGCGCCGATGGATGCGGTGCCGGGCGCCTCGGGGCCGCCAAACGGCCGGCGCGCGCCGCGGCCGGAATCGAGGCTCTTTTTTGCAAGCCGATTTCGGGCCGAACCTGGCCAAAAACGCTGTTGTCTCAACGCTCATTCCGTCTAAAAGGCGGATCGCCGGTCCCGGGCCGGCAATCCCTGTTCGGATCCCAAACAGCCGCGTTTTCCGAGGACTTCATGAATCTCGCGCCACCATCCGCTTCCCTTCCGCTTGCCAATCCGCGCAAGCAGAAGCTGATGCAGGAGATCGAGGCGAGCCTCGACGAGGCCGAGCGCTGGCGCAAGATCAACGAGGCCTATCACGCCGACGACATCAAGTTCATGCGGTTCCTGATTCCACCGGGCAAACGCGTGCTCGAATTGGGCTGCGGCACCGGCGAGCTGCTCGCGGCACTCGAGCCGTCCCGCGGCGTCGGGATCGATTTCGGCGCCGAGACGCTGGCGCGCGCGAAAGCGCGCTTTCCGCATCTCGATTTCGTGCTCGGCGACGCCGAGGATCCCGCGACGTTGAACACGATCGAGGGGCCGTTCGATTATATCGTGATCGCCGATACCATCGGCATGTTCGAGGACATCGACGGCACGCTGCGGCTGATCTATCAGCTCTGCACGCCGTCGACCCGCATCGTCATCTCCTATTACTCCCATCTCTGGGAGCCGGTGCTGAAGAGCGCGGAAGCGCTAGGGTTGCGGCGCAAGCAGCCGACCGTCAACTTCGTCGCCACCGCGGACTTTCTCAATCTGATGGATCTCGCCGATTTCGAGGTCATCAACCGCGAGCAGCGGCAATTGCTGCCGCTGCGGCTGTTCGGGCTCGGTCCGCTCGTCAACAAATATATTGCGCCGCTGCCGGGCATCCGGTCGCTGTGCCTGCGCACCTACCTGGTCGGACGGCCCGTGAAACTGTTTCCGGACCGGAAACTGTCCGCGAGCATCCTGGTCCCGTGCCGCAACGAGCGCGGCAATATCGAGAACGCGGTCTTGCGCATGCCGCGCTTCGGCAGTGCGCAGGAGATCCTGTTCGTCGAGGGCAATTCCTCCGATGGCACTTTCGAGGAATGCGAGCGCGTCCGCGACGCCTACAAGGGCGTCTGGGACATCACCGTCCTGAAGCAGGAAGGCAAGGGCAAGGGCGATGCGGTGCGCAAGGGCTTTGCGGCGGCCAAGAACGACGTGCTGATGATCCTCGACGCCGATCTGACCATGCCCCCGGAAGCGCTGCCGAAATATCACGCGGTGATCGAGAGCGGAAAGGCCGACTTCGTCAACGGTACGCGGCTGGTGTACCCGATGGAAAACGAGGCGATGCGGCCGCTGAACTTCATCGCCAACCGCTGCTTCGCCTATCTCTTCAGCTATCTCGTCAATACCCGCCTGACAGACACGTTGTGCGGCACCAAGGTCCTGATGCGCAGGGATTACGACGTGTTGGCGCGGGAGCGCGGATATTTCGGCAATTTCGATCCGTTCGGCGACTTCGACCTGATCTTCGGCGCAGCGAAACAGAACCTCAAGATCATCGAGACGCCGATCCACTACAAGGCGCGAACCTTCGGCGAAACCCAGATCTCGCGCTTCCGCGACGGCTGGCTGCTGCTGAAGATGGTCTGGTTCGCCTATCGCAAACTGAAGGCGATCTAGCTGTCGCGACGGCGTCATTGCGAGCCAACGGGTCGCGCGAATGCGCGCCCGATGACAGGCTCCGCGAAGCAATCCAGAGTCGCGTCTGGAGCGGTGGATTGCTTCGTCGCTCCGCTCCTCGCAATGATGGCGCACTTACCTCCCGGGTAATCGCGGCGATGACGGCGATCGTTAAATTCCGATGCGACGGAATTCGGACCGGGGTCGCCCATGCATCAGATGGTCACAGCCAATCTCGCCGCGTCGCATCGCTGGTGGGTGCTCGCGATTGTGGTCGCGGCGCAGTTCATGTTCGGCGTCGATGCCTTCGTGGTCAATGTCGCGATCCCGACCATCGCCTCCGAGCTCCATGCCTCAACCGCCGAGATCGAATCGGTCATCGCGATCTATCTCATCGCCTATGCGACGCTGATCGTGACCGGCGGCCGGCTGGGCGACATCTACGGCACCAAGGGCGTGTTTCTCGCCGGCGTGCTCGGTTTCACACTGACCTCGCTGTGGTGCGGCCTGGGGCAATCCGGGTCCGAGCTGATCGTGGCGCGGCTGGCGCAGGGGGCGACCGCGGCGCTGATGGTGCCGCAGGTGCTGGCCACGTTGCATCTGTTGTTCGCCGATCATGCGAGGGGCCGCGCGTTCGGCATTTATGGCGTCGTGCTCGGGCTCGCGGGAGCGGCCGGCTTTGCGCTCGGCGGCATCCTGGTGAGCCTCGATCTCGCAGGCGTCGGCTGGCGCGCCGTATTCTTCGTCAACGTCCCGTTTGGCATCGTCATTCTGGCGGCGGCCGCGAAGATCATGCCGCCGGTGCCGCGCCGGGCCGGCACGCGGCTCGATGTTCCCGGCGCCGTCGTGCTGTTTCTGGGCCTGTTGTGCCTGATCGGGCCGCTATTGTTCGGTCACGATTTTCGTTGGTCGCCGCTGGTATGGCTTGCGATGGCCGCGGGCGTGGCCGTCATCGCCGGCTTCGTCAAACTGGAACGCGCCGTCGAAAGCCGCGGCGGCATGCCGCTGATCGATCTGACATTGCTGGCCGACAGGGCCTTCATGCGCGGGCTGGCCGCTGCGTTCTTCTTTTTCTTCGCCAATCTGTCGTTCTATCTCGTCTTGACCATGTACATGCAGACGGAATTGCGGATACCTCCGGTGGAGGCCGGGCTGGTCTTCGTGCCGCTGGCGCTGACTTTCGTGATCGCGTCGCGCCTGAGCGGCGTGCGTGCGAAACATCGCGGCACGCTGGTGCTGATCGAAGGCTGCGCAATCCAGATCGCGGGCCTCGCCGCGCTGGCATCGATGGTTGCGTTTGTCGAAGCTCCGACCGCGCTCATGCTCGCGCTGATCCTCATGATCTTCGGCTACGGCCAGGGGTTGGTGATGGCGCCGCTGTCCGGCGTGGTGCTCTCCAGCGTGAAGCCGGCGAGTGCCGGCTCCGGCTCGGGCCTGTACGGTACCGTGGCACAGATCGCCAACGCTTCCGGCGTTGCAGCGATCGGTGCGGTATTCTTCGCCGTTCAAACGGCGTGTTCCAGACAAATGGCGCTGTTCGCCTCGCTTGCCCTCTTCACACTCTCGATTGTGATCAGCGTCGCATTGCTGTCATGGATGCGTCGCGCCGCTGCCTGAAGTTTGAGCGCGCACATGCGGTAACCGTTGCAAATCGGCGTCAATCGCGGTTTCTCTGGGGATTGGCAGCACACGGGCTTTTATTTTGCGATGCAGCAACTATCTTGTCATGTTCGGGTTTCCCAATCTCCCGAGCATGGAGCTGCCGTTGTCACTGGCCAATAATGTCGACTTCTTGAGGCATCTGCCGAAGCTCGATCGGTTCAACCGATTGTCCGGGCTTGGTCGTGGCTTGCGTCACGGCATCGACAGTCCTCTTTTCGAAGTCGTTGATTTCGGAACGAACCCCGGTGCGTTGCGCATGTTCGCCTTCGTACCCGAGAAGCTGCAGCAGGCGCGCGCGCTGGTCGTCGTGCTGCATGGCTGCGGCCAGACCGCAGCCGGCTACGACCACGGCGCCGGCTGGGCGATGCTGGCGAAACATTACGGCTTTGCGCTCCTGCTGCCCGAGCAGCAGACCTCGAACAATCCCAACGGTTGCTTCAACTGGTTCAACCCGGAGGACAGCGCGCGCGGGAGCGGCGAGGCCGCCTCGATCCGGCAGATGATTGCGCGCATGGTGGCCGACCACGGCATCGATCAGGACCGCATCTTCGTCACCGGGCTATCCGCCGGCGGCGCGATGACGACGGTGATGCTCGCGACCTATCCGGAAGTGTTCGCGGCCGGCGCCGTCATTGCCGGGCTGCCGTTCGGCATCGCCGGCAATATGCGCGAGGCGCTCAGCGGCATGCGTGCTTCGCCGCCGAGGTCGTCGCGCAAGCTCGGCGATCTCGTGCGCAAGGCGACGCCGCACAAGGGGCCCTGGCCGAGGCTTTCGGTGTGGCACGGCAGCGCCGATCGCGTCGTGCATCCCGGCAATTCAAATGAGATCGTCAAGCAATGGCTCGACCTGCATCATCTGCCGGCGGCGCCGATGTCTGAAGGTGTGGTGGACGGTCATCCGCGCCAGGTCTGGTGGGACGCCGATGGCGAGACCGTTGTCGAATCCTACAGCATCACCGACATGGCGCATGGCACGCCGCTCGGGATCGCCGACAACGACCAGCGCTACGGTGCGCAGGGCGCGTTCATGATCGAGGCGGGAATTTCCTCCTCCTATCGCATCGCCGAATTCTTCGGCCTGACCAACTGGATCCGTCAGCCCAAGGCTGCGCCGTCGAAGCCGGCTGCGCCGGAATCGCCAAGCGCCAGTTTGATCCCGATGGTTTCTCCGATGGAGGCCGCGCCGTCCGTGCCGATGCCGGACCTCTCCAAGGTGCTGTGGCCGTTGACGACGATGGAGCCGCGTCCGGAGCGGCCGAAACAGGAACCTCGCCGCCGCAGCATCGATGTCAGCGCGGTGATCACGCGCGCGCTCACCGCCGCCGGACTGATGAAATAGGGCAGCCCCGCGCTAAAGCGCGATGAGTTCAGGATGAACCGTCATCGCGCTTCAGTTTTTTTGTTTGGGCATGATCTCCGCGCAAACGCAACGCGTTCGTCGCGAGCGAAAACCGCTTCACACTTTTCCGGATCATGCCTTAACTTGCCGTCTGCGCGATCAATTCGATCGGTGTGACCGTGACGTTGCCGCTCGCTGCGACCTCGCGGGTCCTGGCCTGATACGCCTTGAAGAAGTCGCGCGACTGCAGCGTCTTCACCGCCGCATCATCGGCCGCGCCCGCCAGGTGGAAATAGCTGGAATCGTCGCAGTTCTTCATGACGCGATAGCTGATCCTGCCCTTCAATTCGGGATCGCCGTCGAGCGCTGCGATGAAGCGCGCGACGTCGTGATGCCAGTCCTCGGTCGTGCCGTTGGCGAATTGATATTTGATCATGAAATATTTCACCGGCCCCTCCGTTTTCGCCTTTTGCAGCGAGGCTTCACCCCGAAATGCCGCCGCGTTGGCCAGACTGGTTGTTCGTGCAGGCGTCAATCTGGCGCTGGCAGGTACGATCGCGCAAGTATGGACAAAAATGATAGTATGGACCTTCTTGCTTCAAGGCGTAGGATGGTGCGTCTTTTTTCGCGAGGTCACGGCATGGTGAAGGCGAGAGCGGGCGGCGCCTGCCCGGTTGCGGCGTTCCAGAAGCTGATCAGCGGCAAGTACAAGCTTCGGATCGTGTGGGACCTGAAGGATGGACCGCGCCGCTACGGCGAGATCAGGACGGGGCTGTTGCGCGGGCTGGACGGCGGCGGCGAGATCGCGCCGCGCGTGCTGAGCCGGGAGTTGAAGGCGCTGACGGAAAGCGGGCTGATCGACCGCAAGGATTACGGCGTCGTGCCGCCCAAGGTGGAATATCGCCTCACCCGCAAGGGCAAGAGCTTCGTCCCCGTGATCGCCGCGATCCGCGACTGGGGCCACCGGCATCTCCTCGCCGGTGCCGAGACCATGATGGCAGCGGAATAATCCGAGCTCGCGTCGAACTCGGTTCACCTCGCCCCACTCTTGTCCGCCGAAGCCCGCCTTCGGGCGAAGGCGGGGAGAGGTCGACGCGCGAAGCGCGTCGGGTGAGGGGGACTCTCCGCGAGTCCCATTCTCACCGTTTACGTGGAGACAGCCCCTCACCCCAACCCTCTCCCCGTAAGAACGGGGAGAGGGAGAGGAGGCAGCTTGCCGAGCTGTTTCGGAATCAAAGCTCGCCAGTGATGAACGGATTGGTCATCCGCTCCTGGCCGATGCTCGAGCCTGCGCCGTGGCCGCAGATGAAGCCGACATCGTCGCCGAGCGGGAGCAGCTTCTCGAGGATCGACCTGATCAGCGTCTCATGGCTGCCGCCGGGCAGGTCGGTGCGCCCGACCGAGCCGTTGAACAGGACGTCGCCGACATGGGCGAAGCGCAATTCCCTGTTGAAGTAGACCACGCTGCCCGGGGAATGGCCGGGGCAGTGCAGGATATCAAAGGTGAGCTCGCCGATCGAGACCCGCTCGCCTTCTTCCAGATAGCGGTCGGAGGTGAAGTTGCGCACGCCGGTCATGCCAAAGCGCGCACCACTTTCCACCACATGCTCGAGCATGTGGGCATCGGCTTCATGCGGCCCCTCGATCGGCACCTTCAATGCGTCGCGCAGTTCGGCCGCGCCGCCGACATGGTCGATATGGCCGTGCGTCAGCCAGATCTTCTCGACGGTGACGCCGGATTGCTTGATCGCTTCCAGGATTTTCGGCACGTCGCCGCCGGGGTCGATCACGACCGCCTTCTTGCTCGGCTCGTGCCAGAGGATGGTGCAGTTCTGCTCGAACAGCGTCACGGGCACGATCATCGCGCCGGCCTTCGCCTGATTTTCGGTCTCGGTTTCCTGTGCCATGGCGGCACTTTGCCGATTTTTGGCGGCCCGCCAAGCGAAAGATTCGAACGTCAGCCCGGCGAAATCGGCTAGGATCGAGCCATGGAATCGCCCGTCCGCCAGATCAACCTGGTTCCGCCAGCGGACCGCCGCCAGTCCGAAACGGCGCTTGCGGTCGCGCGCGGCACCGCGCGGCTGTTGCGCTCGCTGGGCTTTACGTCGATCAGTGAATTGCCGTTGCCGTCGGGCCGTCGCGCCGATCTGGTGGCGCTGAACGAGCGCGGTGAAATCTGGATCGTCGAGATCAAATCCTCGGTCGAGGATTTGCGCGCCGATCACAAATGGGAAGATTACCGCGCCCATTGCGACCGGTTGTTCTTTGCCTTCACACAGGAACTGCCGTGTGAAATCTTCCCGAAGGATACCGGCCTGATCGTGGCGGACGCCTATGGCGCGCACATGCTTTGCGACGCGCCGGAGCACCGCCTGCCGGCGCCGACGCGCAAGCTGATGACGGTGCGCTTTGCGATGGCGGCGGCGCTGCGGATCAACCGGCTCGTCGATCCGCAGGGCCACGAACAGATTTGAGCCGTCAGGGCGAACGGCAGGCCCTTTTTGTCCTGGAGATGTTGATGCCTTCCGAATCGCGCTCGCCACGTCTGGCCGTCCTTATCGATGCCGACAATACTTCCTCAAAGATCGCCGATGGTTTGTTCGAGGAAATCGCGAAAATCGGGGAGGCGAGCGTCCGGCGAATCTACGGCGACTTTGCCCACCCCCGATCCAAGGGCTGGGCCGATACGTTGTCGAAACACGCCATCATCCCGCAGCAGCAATTTGCCTACACCACCGGCAAGAACGCGTCAGACATCACGCTGGTCATCGATGCCATGGATCTTCTGCACAGCGGCCGGTTCGATGGATTTTGCCTCGTGTCCTCCGACAGCGACTTTACCCGCCTTGCCGCCCGTATCCGCGAGCAAGGCGTGGATGTCTTTGGTTTCGGCGAGCACAAGACGCCTGAAAGCTTTCGCCAGGCCTGCCGGCGGTTCATCTACACCGAGAATCTTCTGGCGTCTGCCTCAAGCAGCCAGGATGCCGCCGCAACGCCGAAGCAGCCTGCGAGCGCCGCTACTCCCCTCATCAAGAAGGTCATCAACCAGATGGATAGCGAGGACGGGTGGGTGAGTCTGGGTGAGGTCGGCACTCAGCTTGCGAATCTCGTTTCCGACTTCGATCCGCGGACCTACGGCTTTCGCAAGCTCAGCGATCTCGTGCGCAAGACCGAGGCGTTCGATATCGAGCAACCCAAGGGAGGCTCGCTTCGCATCCGCAAAAAGACTTTCGCGAAGCCACCCGCAAAACGGAAGACGACCGCCCAGGACGCGATGTGACGAATGGCGAATCAGCGCGGCGCGCGCTTGGCGAGGATGCGCTGCAGGGTACGGCGGTGCATGTTGAGCCGCCGCGCCGTCTCGGAGACGTTGCGGTTGCACATTTCATAGATGCGCTGGATGTGCTCCCAGCGCACGCGATCCGCCGACATCGGGTTTTGCGGCGGCTCCGACTTTTCCGTGCCGGTCGCGAGCAGCGCCGCAATGACATCGTCGGCGTCCGCAGGTTTTGCGAGATAGTCCACTGCGCCCATCTTCACCGCAGTCACGGCGGTGGCGATGTTGCCGTAGCCTGTCAGCACGATCGCGCGGGCGTCGGGGCGCTTGCGCTTCAGTGCCGACACCACGTCCAGCCCATTGCCGTCGCCGAGCCGCAAATCCACCACCGCGAAAGCCGGCGCGGCCTTGCCGATCTGGGCAAGCCCGTCCGAGACGGTGTCGCAGGAGGTGACATTGAAGCCGCGCGTTTCCATCGCGCGAGCGAGCCGCTCCAGGAACGGCTTGTCGTCCTCGACGATGAGGAGCGAGCGGTCGGCGATCTGGTCGGCGGTGAGTTCGGCAGGGGCTGCGGTCAAGGTTTTGAGCCTCGGTTGATCCTGTTTAGCATATGGGTGGTTGTGGCGTGCTGCCAAGGTCGCCAAACGTCGAATGGTTAAGGCGTTGGGCTTTCGTCGGTTCCGCCCGCCTCGAAGCGGGCGCGGGGCCAGGCGATCTGTACCACGGCACCATGATCGGGGAACACGCGGTTGGTGAACGAAACCTTCGCACCGGTGCGCTCCAGCAGCGTCCGCGCGATGAACACGCCGAGCCCGAGCCCGGTGTGCTCGCTCGGCGTGTCCACCGGCCCGCGCCGCCGCGACAGATAGGGCTCGCCGATCCTCTTCACGATATCAGGCGCAAAGCCCGGACCATCGTCGGAAACCACGATTTCGACGGTGTCGTTGTTCCACCACGCGTTCACTTCGACCTCGTTGCGCGCGAAATCGACCGCGTTTTCCAGGATGTTGCCGACGCCATAGAGGATCGCGGGATTGCGCAAGCCGACCGGTTCCTGGCTGCCGGCGACCGCGATCCGCACCTTGATCGCGACGCCGAAATCCCGATGCGGGGCGACGGTCTCCTCGATGAGCGTGGACAGCTTCATGCGGTCGAACGGCGCGCCGGTCGACGAAAGCTGGGTGATCTTGGACAAAATGTCGCGGCAGCGCTGCGCCTGCTCGCGCAGGGTCTTGATGTCGCCGGCCGCGTCGGCGTTGCCGGCCAGCGTCCGTTCCAGCTCGCGCGACACCAGCACGATGGTCGATAGCGGCGTTCCCAATTCGTGCGCGGCTGCCGCGGCAAGCCCGTCGAGCTGGGTCAGATGCTGCTCGCGCGCCAGCACCAGCTCGGTGGCCGCGAGCGCGTCCGACAGCTTGCGCGCCTCCTCGGTAACCTGGAACGAATAGAGGCTGGTCACGCCGATGGCGAGCACGATCGAGAACCAGACGCCGGCCAGATAGATCGGCGGCAGGATCAGCGGTTCGTCGGTGTCCCATGGCAGCGGCAGGTGGAAAAACACAAGCACCGAGGCGCAGGCGACCGCGAGCAGGCCGAGCGAGACGGTCAATCGCACCGGCAGCGCGGTTGCCGAGATCAGGACCGGGGCCAAAAACAGGAACGAGAACGGATTCTCCAGCCCGCCGGTCAAATAGAGCAGGCCAGCCAGCTCGATGATGTTGAGCGCCAGAAGCGAGGCGGCGTGGCGGGGCTCGAGCCGCTGCATCGGGTTGAAGGCGATCTGCAGCGCTAGATTGAGGAGCGCCGAGAGGCTGACGATGGCGAGGCAGGGCAGGATGGGCAGGTCGAATTCGAGGCCCTGCGCCACGACGAAGATGGCCGCGAGTTGCCCAAGCGCGGCGAGCCAGCGCAGACGCAGGATGGTATCGAGCCGGACACGCCGTTCGGGATGGCGAAACTCGGAAGCGGCTGCGATTTCGGTCATGATCTCGGGAGATTAGCGGTCCGGCGCAGCGATCACAAATTGACGTCCCGGCGCCCCGCAGAGGTTGCGCCGGCCGGTGTAATGGCTCAATGAACGGCCCGCATGGCCCAAAATGACGCAAGTGGCGGCGCGTTGTCTGCGGCGGATCCGGCAGGACCCGCCGCGATCGAGGCCGCGCACCTCGTCAAGCAATACAAGCAGACCCGCGCGGTCGACAATGTCTCGTTCCGCATCGCGCGCGGCAGCATCACCGGGCTGCTCGGCGGCAATGGCGCGGGCAAGACCACGACGATCGCGATGATCATGGGGCTGGTGCTGCCGACCTCGGGCCGCATCCGGGTGCTCGGCCATCCGATGCCGCAAGAGCGCGCGCATGTGCTCGGCCGGATGAATTTCGAAAGCCCCTATGTCGATATGCCGATGCGGCTCACGGTGCGGCAGAACCTCACCATCTTCGGCCGGCTCTATGCGGTGAAGAATCTGGCTGAACGCATCCGTGAGCTTTCGTCCGACCTCGATCTCGACGACTTCCTCGACCGTCCCAACGGCAAGCTCTCGGCCGGGCAGAAGACGCGCGTGGCGCTCGCCAAGGCGCTGGTCAACCAGCCGGAGCTGTTGCTGCTCGACGAGCCGACCGCCTCGCTCGATCCCGATACCGCAGACTGGGTGCGCGAACATCTCGAGACCTACCGCAAGACCCATGACGCCACCATCCTGCTTGCCTCGCACAACATGTTCGAGGTCGAGCGGCTGTGCGACCGCGTGATCATCCTGAAGCGCGGCCGCATCGAGGAGGACGACAGCCCCGATGGCATCATGGCCCGCTACAGCCGCGCCAATCTCGAGGAAGTGTTCCTCGACGTCGCGCGCGGCCGCGTCGAGGTGCCGGCATCATGAGCGAGCTCAGCCTGGACCGGGGCATCTCGTTCCAGCGCATCGGCGCGATGATCCTGCGCTACTGGTACCTGTTGCTGTCGTCCTGGCCGCGGCTGCTCGAGCTGATGTATTGGCCGATCCTGCAGGTCATCACATGGGGCTTCCTGCAGAGCTATATCGCGCAGAATGCCGGCTATTTCGCTCGCGCCGGCGGCACGCTGATCGGCGCCGTGATCCTGTGGGACATCCTGTTCCGCGGCCAGCTCGGCTTTTCCGTCTCGTTCCTGGAGGAAATGTGGGCGCGCAATCTCGGCAACCTGATGATGAGCCCGCTGAAGCCGATCGAATTCCTGCTCGCGCTGATGGCGATGAGCATCATCCGGCTGGCGCTCGGCGTGATTCCCATGACGCTGCTCGCGCTCTATGTCTTCGACTTCAACTTCTACGGCCTCGGCCTGCCGGCGATCGCGTTCTTCTGCAATCTTATCTTCACTAGCTGGGCGGTCGGGATTTTCGTCTCCGGCCTCGTGCTGCGCAACGGCCTCGGGGCGGAGAGCATTGTCTGGACGCTGATGTTCGGACTGTTGCCGCTCGCCTGCGTCTATTACCCGGTCAAGGTGCTGCCGCTCTGGCTGCAGCCTGTCGCCTGGTGCCTGCCGCCGACCTATGTGTTCGAGGGCCTGCGGTCCCTTTTGACCGACCACGTCTTCCGCGGCGACCTGATGCTTTGGGCACTCGTGATTAACGCGGTGCTACTGGCGGCGTCGTTTGCGGCATTCATTGCCCTCCTGAACAGCGCCCGGCGTCACGGATCCCTGCTCGGGGGCGGCGAATAGGCCACTTTCCCGTGGAATCCCGGGGTGTTCGCTGGCTGCGGCGCGCAGATATACCGATCTGTGCATTGACGCATTATTTTGCATTGTCCAGTATGCTGCGGCGCAAAACAGGGGTCTGAGACCAACATGGCGATTGGCGAGTTTGGCAATGCACCGCCACTGGCGGGCCAAGGCAGTCCGGCGCTCACGACGCCGATGTACTGGATGTACGAGATGGCGCAGGCCTCGCTCAATCCGGCGCGGGCGGTGAGCGACGCCACCAAGATCCTGTTTCAGAATCCTCTGAACCCCTGGTCGCACACCGAGCTCGGCAAGTCAGTCGCCGCGGCCTGCGAATTGTTCGAGCGCACCACGCGCCGCTACGGCAAGCCGGAATGGGGCCTTCATGAAACCGAGGTCAACGGCATCCGTACCCCTGTCGAAGTGAAGAGCGTCTTGGAAAAGCCGTTCTGCCGCCTCCTGCATTTCGACCGCAAAATCACCCGTCCGCTGCGCAACCCGCAGCCGCGCGTCCTGATCGTGGCCCCGA
>Ga0134128_10008489_pt1 | contig 12370 bp, 14 predicted proteins | sample KB31754_FD_96462 | JGI IMG/M metagenome (GOLD analysis project Ga0134128, IMG submission 96462) | Terrestrial soil microbial communities with excess Nitrogen fertilizer from Kellogg Biological Station, Michigan, USA - KB3-175-4 | ecosystem: Environmental > Terrestrial > Soil > Unclassified ...
GAGCGCGGGCGGCTGAGCGCGGGCGGCTGAGCGCGGCGAGCAGAGCTCGTCTAGAAATCAGATGCGACGAATAGGTGCGGTGAGGGGGATCATTGGCCCCTCAGGTGCGCCGCGAATGCCGCAAAGGCCTGTGAATCGCCCGGCTGCGAGAGGAAGCGGTCGGTGCGCTCGCCGTCTTTATCGTTGATCGTCGACTCGATCGAGATGCTCCGCGAGCTCGCGAGACAGCCGAGCGCCGCATCCGGCAGCCGGAAGTACCAGATCCCGCTCCACGGCGCGACTTGCGGATAGGGAGCGCGCGAGATCTGCAGCCGCGCGAGATCGAGCTGAACGGAGGTGAGCTCGAGGGGTTGACCCGCGCACAGAACGCGCACCGCCGACGGCGTGCCATTGTCCTGCGGCACCGACACCCACAGATACAGTTCGCGATTGCCCATGCGATCGACGACGAACGGCGCAGCGAACGCGAACGGATCACCGGACGGTCCGCGGCTCTCGGCGGTGACCAGCTCCGGGGGGTTAGCGAGAACGATCACAGTCGTGCCGGTGCTTTGATCGAGCCGGTCGACGACTCGGACCGCCGATCCGGATGCGCAGGCCGCCACCAGCGCTGCGGCCAGCAGCGCCACCGGGAACGCAGGGGTGGCACGGCGATTTAGTGATAGGGTGCACATCGTCGTAGGTGTCGCTCAATTCTATAATCTTGGCTGTTTACCGTCTCAATCGGAGCGCCTCTGCGCGATGAGCCCGAGAAGCCCGCCAACGCCCGCCCGCCCTCCGGGTAAACGGGACCCTCTCGCCCCGCTCGGCGCGACCGCATGCGCCGCCCGCACTGCGGGCCGGCGACTGCTCGCGACCGCGGCACTCGCCGGTCTCGTCGGTGCCGGCGCTCTGGCTTTGCTCGGCGAAGCGGCGCTTGCACACGACGCGCGCGCGGATCGCGTCTCGATCTCTCCGCCCGGCTCGCTCGCACACCCGACACAGCCCGAAGCGCTCGGCGCCTCGGAGTTGCCGGTCGCCGATCGCGTCGTCGTGCGCAAGTCGCTGCGCCGACTCTATCTCATGCGCGGCAGCACCGTGCTGAGATCGTACAAGATCGCCCTCGGCTTGAATCCCGTCGGGCAGAAGGAGCGCTCGGGGGACTTTCGCACGCCGGAGGGCCGGTACTATCTCACCCGGCGTAATCCGCGCAGCGATTACTTCCTGTCGATCCAGGTCTCTTATCCGAACGATGCCGATGTGCGCCGCGCGCGCCGCCACCGCTGGGAGGCTGGCGGCTCGATCATGATCCACGGTCTGCCGAATCATCTCAGGCGGCCGCCGCAGTACTACGAGAAGTACGATTGGACCGACGGCTGCATCGCGGTGTCCGACTCGGACATGCTCGAGATCTGGCTGATGACGCGCGAGAACACGCCGATCGACATCCTGCCCTGAGCGGCGTGCGTTCCGCCCGATGGCGATCCGGGGCGGACGACATACAATCGAGCCATGGAAAGCACCATCGTCATTCCCGAGCTCGTCGACGCGCGCGTCGGGCCGCGAGGCAGTCTCGAGAATCTCTCGCAGTCGGAGATCGGTAAGCTCCTCGATTCGAGTCAGGGAGGACTCTATGCGCTCTTTCGCAAGTGCGCGCTCGCGGTCCTCAACACGGGCGCCGACACTGACAACGCGAAGGAGATCTTCGACCGCTACAGCGATTTCCAGATCGAGGTCCTGCGGCAGGCCTGGGGCGTGAAACTGCAGATGCGCAACGCCCCCGCCTCGGCATTCGTCGATGGCGAGATGATCCGGGGGATCAAGGAACACCTGTTCGCGGTGCTGCGCGATGTGATCTACATCGCGAACGAGATCAGCGACAGCGGGCGGTTCGACCTGACCGACTCCACCTCGATCACGAACGCCATCTTCCACATCCTGCGCAATGCGCGGGTGCTCGACTTCAAGGCGCGGCCCAACCTCGTCGTCTGCTGGGGCGGGCACTCGATCGGGGAGGCGGAGTACCAGTATGCGAAGCGGGTCGGATATGAGCTCGGTCTGCGGGGGCTCGATGTGTGCACCGGATGCGGCCCGGGCGCCATGAAGGGGCCGATGAAGGGCGCGACGATCGGACACGCCAAGCAGCGCATCGCGCACGGACGATACATCGGACTCACCGAGCCGGGGATCATCGCCGCCGAGCCGCCCAACCCGATCGTCAATCAGCTCGTCATCATGCCGGACATCGAGAAGCGGCTCGAGGCGTTCGCGCGTCTCGCGCACGGCATCGTCGTCTTCCCTGGAGGCGCCGGCACGGCCGAGGAGATTCTCTATCTCGCGGGTATCCTGCTCGATCCTGCGAATCTCGAGCAGCCACTGCCCGTCATTCTGACGGGTCCCGCATCGAGCGCAGGCTATTTCGAGCACATCACGCGCTTTATCTCGAGCACGCTCGGCGCCCGTGCGCTCGATCGCTTTGCCGTGATCGTCGACGATCCCGCCGAGGTCGCGCGTTCGATGGTGCAGGGCCTCGAGTCGGTGCGCGAGTTCCGCAAGGAACGCAACGATTCCTACAACTTCAACTGGCTGCTTGCGGTCGACCCGGAGCTGCAGCGGCATTTCGAAGTCACCCACGAGTCGATGCGCGCGCTCGTGCTCGAGCGAGCGCAGCCGCGGCATCAGCTCGCGGCGAATTTGCGGCGCGCGTTCTCGGGCATCGTGACCGGCAACGTGAAGGAGGCCGGTATTCACGCGATCGAGCGACGCGGGCCCTACGAGCTCGCAGGCGACCCGGAGATGATGCGACTGCTCGATGAGCTGCTCGCGGCATTCGTCGCGCAGGGGCGCATGCGGTTGCCCGGTGTCGCTTACCGACCGTGCTATCGACTGGTGGCGTGACATATTGAGTGGCTCGGCGCGAGCCATGCGAGAAGCGGATCGCGCGCCGCAGCATCGCGGCCCCGCTTGTGATCCAGTTCCTGTCGCCCGGCGCATACAACTCCGTACGCTGCCTGCAATCACTTCAGGAGTCGACATGAGCTCATCCGACAGGACGCGCGGCAGCGCTCCCCCGCTGGCAGCCGGTCCGTCCCCCCTCCGGGGCGGCACACCGGAGCGGCACGAAACCGCGCCGGCCCCGGCATCGCCAGCTGGCGCAGACCCCTACGGCAACTGGCTCGATCGCATGCAGCGCGCGCGTGCGCGCCACGCTGCGATTACGCGCAACCTTCACACCTGGTCCAACTACAAGAGTTGGGCCGAGCAGGTGAAGGACTCCTGGGACGCGGAACAGAAGAAGTAGCGGTTCAGCTGCCTGCCGCGCCGGGAATCGGATCGGACGCGGCGAGCACGGGCAGCTCCGCGGCGTGTTGAGTTCCCGCCGTGGGACTCGGCCCCATCAGCCAGGCGATGAGCGGCGCCCACTGTTCCACGTCCTCGCGCGCGATGTAGCTCTTCATCTCGTGTACACCGAGCCCGAGCTCCGCCGAGCGCACGTAGTTCTGTGAGTCGCGAATCGTCGCGACGATCGGTACGCCGAGCGTGTCGAGGAAGCGGATCAAAGACTGATAGGTGAGCGTATTGCGGCGCACGCGGTTTGCGATGACGCCGAGCCTGTTGTCCTCGCGCCGCACCTTCGCGACGAGCAGCAGGTCGCGGATGCAGCGCGAGCAGGCATGAATGTCGATGTCGGAAGGCAGCACGGGCACGAGGATCTTGTCTGCGCTGCGCGTGAGGTCCGGCATCTCCCGCGCATCGAGCGCTGCCGGCGTATCGACGATGATATGCGTTGCTCCGTCCGGCGGCCGCAACTGGAAGCTGCGGGTCGTGCGGCCGTCCTTCTCGAACGCGGCCACGGCATAGACCCACGGCTGCGTCGGCTGGCGCTTCTTCACCCAACGCATCGAGGAGCCCTGCGGGTCGTAGTCCATCAGGACCGGCATTTGCTGCCTCGAGGCAAAGTAGCTCGCGAGATTGACCGCAATGGTCGTCTTCCCGGAGCCCCCCTTAGGGTTCAAGACGACGATACGTTGCATCGAGCTCCGTCTTCAGTGCGCGGCGGGGCAAGAGTACGTGAGCCTGCGCGAGGCTCGCAAGCCGCGAGCTCGCGCGGAGCAGGTGCCGATCGCGTGAGCGAAGCGATCGAGCGCAGCGAGTGCGTCGGTGGACGGCGACAGCGTTGAGCCCGCCGAACACGCGCGGACTCGGGCGAGGTCGGCACGACATATGTGAAGAGACGCAACGGAGGGCCGGGAGTCGAGGACTCACGCGCGTTGCGACTGAGAAATCGCGCACGCCCGGCGCAAGCGGCGCCCCGGTAGAGTGGAACACGTGGAACGGTTACTGTTGTTATGGGATGAGCTCGATGACCTGGCCGGCGCTTGCCGCCATGTCGCCGTTTCCACGGCGGACGAGGTCGCGAGCCTCGCCGTCCCGCTCACCGCCTTCGCCTCAACGCTCGGTGCAGGACTGATCACATTCGGCTGGCACGTCCACTCGGCGCTGATCGGCGGCATCTCGAGCACCTACTGGATGTTCTGATCCGCCGACCGGCGGCCGCCGCGATCCGCGCGTCGCGGCTTGAAATCCTGCCTTCCGCTCCCCACATGCTCGCTCGGCGCGCGATCGTCGAGGAGCCCACATGCCGGACGGCACTAAGCAGACCCTGGGTTTTCAGGCAGAGGTTCGTCAGCTGCTGAAGCTGATGATCCACTCCCTCTACAGCCACCGCGAAATCTTCCTCCGCGAGCTCATCTCGAACGCTTCGGATGCCAATGACCGGCTGCGCTTTCAGGCCATCGCCGAGCCGCAGCTGCTGGCGGAGGACCCGGAGCTGCGGGTCTGGGTGGACAGCGATCCCGCGGCGCGGACGGTGTTCGTCCGCGACAACGGCATCGGAATGACCCGGGACGAGGCCGTCGCCCATCTCGGCACCATCGCAAAGTCGGGCACGGCGGAGTTCTTTCAGTCCCTCTCGGGAGATCAGCAGAAAGACTCGCAGCTCATCGGCCAGTTCGGCGTCGGTTTCTATTCCGCGTTCATCGTCGCCGACCGCGTGGAGGTGCTCACGCGCAAGGCGGGCTGTCCCCCCGAGCAAGGGGTGCGCTGGGAATCGCGCGCCGAAGGGGAGTTCACGGTCGAGAACGTGGTGCGCGCCGAGCGCGGCACGACGGTCGTTCTGCACTTGAAAGAGGACGCGGCCGAGTTCGCCGACCCGTACCGGCTGCGGGAGCTCATCACGCGCTACTCCGACCACCTCAGTTTCCCGGTGCTGATGCGCAAGATCGAAGGGAAGGACTCCGGCGGCCCGGCCGCCTACGAGCCGGTGAACCAGGCGAAGGCCCTGTGGACACGGCCCCGCACGGAGATCACCGACGAGGAGTACAAGGAGCTCTACCGGCACGTCGCGCACGATTTCGAGGCGCCGCTCGCCTGGAGCCACAACCGGGTCGAGGGCAAACGCGAGTACACGAGCCTGCTCTACATCCCGAGCCGCGCGCCGTTCGACCTGTGGCAACGCGATGCCGCCCACGGACTGAAACTCTACGTGAAGCGGGTCTTCATCATGGACGATGCGGAGCAGTTCCTGCCGCTGTACCTGCGCTTCGTCAAGGGCATCATCGATTCGAGCGATCTTCCGCTCAATGTCTCGCGCGAGCTTCTGCAGCAGGACCCGGAGGTCGACTCGATCAAGAGCGGCCTCACGCGGCGCGTCCTCGAGTTGCTCGCGCGCCTCGCGAACGAGCACCCGGAGGATTACGCGAAGTTCTGGCGGGAGTTCGGGGCGGTGCTCAAGGAGGGGCTGGCAGAGGACCCGGCGAACCGCGACAAGGTGTTGCCGCTCCTGCGCTTCGCGAGCACTCGCGAGCCGGACAACGAGCCGCGTGTGAGTCTCGCGCAGTACGTGGCGCGCATGAGTCCCGGACAGGAGCGCATTTACTTCCTGATCGCCGACAGTATCGAATCGGCTCGGGCGAGCCCCTACATCGAGCGGCTGAAGGAGCGGGGGGTCGAGGTTCTCCTGCTCGCGGACCGAATCGACGAGTGGGTCATGCGGCAGGTCGAGGCGTTCGAAGGCAAGCGCTTCAAGGATGCGGCGCGCGGCGATCTCGAGCTCGGCGCTCTCGAGAGCGATTCCGACCGCAAGGCCGCGAGCGAGGAGCTCAAAGAGAGCAAGGCCCTGCTGAAGCGCGTCAAGGACGCACTCGGTGAGCGTGTGACGGAGGTGAAGGTGGCATCGCGCCTGAAGGATTCGCCGGCCTGCCTGGTGCTCGGAGAGGACGATCTCGGTGCATCCCTTCGCAGGATTCTGCAGGCGAGCGGTCAGAAGGCACCTCCCGCGAAGCCGGTGCTCGAGCTCAACGTCGCGCACCCCGTCGTCAAGTATCTGGAGGGGCTCCAAGACGAGGGCGAGTTCGGCGAGCTCGCGTTGCTCCTGTACGATCAGGCGGCGCTCGCCGAGGGTGGCGAGCTCGTCAATCCGGCGGAGTACGTGCAGCGGCTCAACCGGCTGCTGGTGAAACTCGCGGGCGCCCCGCACAAAGAGGCGGGCAGCTCCTCTGCGGCGTGAGCGCGGTGCCGTGCAATGATCGGCCTGCCACGCCTGCAGTCCATCGCGATCGAAGGGCCGGCGGGCAAAATCGAAGCGCTGCTCGAGGAGCCGCAAAGCTCGCTCCCCGGGAGCTTCGGTGTACTCTGCCATCCGCATCCGCTGCATGGCGGCACGCTGCAAAACAAGGTCGTGCACACCCTTGCCCGTGCGCTGCACGAGTTCCTCGTGCCGACGGTGCGATTCAATTTCCGGGGCGTCGGAGCGAGCGAGGGTCGTTTTGCCGAGGGGATCGGCGAGACGGACGATGCGCTCGCGGTGATCGAGTGGGGCCGGCAGCGCTGGCCGGCGGCGGATGCCTGGCTACTCGGCTTCTCGTTCGGGGGCGGCGTGGCCATCCGCGCCGCGGCTCGCGCCAGCGCCAAACTGCTCGTGACGGTCGCCCCGGCGATCGATCGATCTGCGACCGGTACGGCATCGTCCGTCGATCCACCGTGCCCGTGGCTGATCGTTCAAGGCGATGCCGACGAGGTGATCGATCCGGTCTCGGTACTCGAGTGGGCGTCGCGCGAGTCAGCAGCTCGCAAGGCCGCGGCGCTGCCTGTTCTTAGCGTGCATGTAATGCGGGGGGCGGGTCACTTCTTCCACGGACGCCTGCCCGAGCTGCGCGAGGCGGTCGCCTCTTTCATCAGGGAGGAGGGAATCTCGATCAAGGAGAGTGGAGCGCAGTCCGCCGGGTGAAGGTCGCCGGGAAGCGGAGGTCGCTCTCCCGCGGCGCGCGCCACGACCGGCGCGCTGCGCTCCACTCTTCGAAGCGGACCGCTACGGATTGACCATTCCCTTCAGGCTCTTCAGCGGCATCACGCGAACTTTTTTGCTCGCTGGCTTGGCCTTGAACATCATCTTCTCCCCCGTGAAGGGGTTGACGCCCTCGCGTGCCTTCGTGGCGGGCCGCTTGACCACTTTCATCTTCAGCAGGCCGGGCATCGTGAACAGACCGTTGCCCTTCAGGCTCTTCTTGATCACGGTGTTCAGAGAGTCGAAAACCCCGCCGACTTGCTTGCGAGACAGCCCCGTGTCCTTCGAAATCTGAGTGAGGATCTCCGACTTGGTCGGTGCGCCACCCTTTTTCGCCATCGTGAATACTCCTAGAAGTTTGCGTGTGTGGAGCGCGGAACGCACCGCGCGATGCGAAACGCCGCGGAAAAATAGCACATGGGTGCGCGTTGGCAAGCTATTTCTCGCGTGTGTCGGTCCGGGAAATGCCTGGATTTCCAGCATTTGAGCGCCGTGACGCGCGCGGCTCCCTCGCAAGCGCGGCTATGGCGCGCGTCAGCGAAGCAGAATGAGCAGGGCTTGGATCGCGATGCCGGCCCAGAGCGGGGACAGATCGAGGCCGCCGATCGGTTTGATCACCCGCCGGATGGGCCGCAGCACCGGCTCGCACAGGCTGTCGAGCAGCGACTGCACGGGCGAGTACCCGCCCGGGGCGATGAGCGAGAGCACGGCGTAGAGCAGGATGGCGTAGAAGTAAATCCACAGCACGGTGCGCACGATCTCGACGGCCGCCTCGCGCGCCCAAATGAGCCCGGGCGGCAGCCCGAACCCGCGTATGGCGAACAGAATCGCCACATCCGCAAGCGCGACGATCACCACCGAGACCACCGATGCGGTGTCGACCTTGCCGATCGGCGGCAATATGCGGCGCAGCGGCATCACGAGCGGGTTCGTGAGCCGTACGACGGCCTGGCTGATCGGATTGCGGAAATCGGCGCGGCTCCACTGCATCAGCAGCCGCAGCAGCACCGCATAGAGCGCCAGGCCGACCAGCGTGTCGACGATGAAGATGACCGCGTTCATGTCAGTTTCGCTGCCCGGGAGACCGGCGGGCAGCGCTGAGGAGCCTGCCGCCCGGCTGCGGCGCGGCGTGCGGCCTCAATCACCCGCTCCGAACTGCCGAGCGAGCTCACGGCTGCGCTGCGCCGCGGCATCGATGGCGCGTTGCACGAGCTCACCCATGCCGTTCTCTGCGCCGAACACCCGCAGGGCCGCCTCGGTCGTGCCGCCCTTCGATGTCACCTCGGCGCGCAGCCGCGCGAGATCGCCGCTCGAGTGCGCTAGCACCCCCGCGCCGTGCAGCGTCTCCACCGCGAGAGCTCGCGCCGCCTCCGGATCGAGGCCGCGCCTCACCGCCGCCTGCATCATCGTCTCGGCGAGCAGAAAGAAGTAGGCGGGACCGCTGCCGGAGAGCGCCGTCACCAAATCGAGATGTGACTCCTCGGACACCCAGACGACCGCGCCGACTGCGCGCATCACGGTCTCGGCACGCTCGCGCGCGCCGGCGCTCACGTGGGGGCGGGCGTATAGACCGGTTGCACCGGCCCCGACCAGAGCAGGCCGGTTCGGCATCGCACGCACGACCGGCACCCCCTCGCCGCACCACGTCTCGAGCGAGCGCGTCTCGATCCCCGCCGCTACCGAGACGATGACGGGCGCCACCTCGGCGAGCCGCGAGCGCAGCGGTGCCAGGACGTGCGCCGCCTGCTGCGGCTTCACCGCGATGACCACGATGCTGGCCCCGGCAATCGCCTGCTCGTTGTCCGGCAGCGCCGAGCAGCCGAATTCCTTCTCGAGGCTGGCGCGCGCCGGCCCGGAGGGCTCGCCGACCGAGATCGATCGCGGCGCGATTCCGCGCCTCAACAGGCCGCCGACGAGCGCGCGGCCCATGTTGCCCCCGCCGATGATTGCAATGTCACGAGCGCTCACGGGGCGATTGTATCCGGTCGGCGGGGCGGTGGGCGCGGGCCGAAGATACCCGTCCCCACGCGTACGACGGTCGCCCCTTCGAGCACGGCCGCCTCGAGATCGCCCGTCATGCCCATCGAGAGCGTGTCGAGACCGGCACCCTGCGCGTTGAGACGTTCAAACAGGCGGCGGAGCTCCGCGAACCAGCGGCGCTGCGCGGTCTCATCGGGCTCCTCGGGAGGCAGGCACATCAGCCCGCGAAGCTTCAGGCGCGGGAGCGTCGCGATGGAGGCGGCGAGGGCCTCCACTTCCGCCGCAGCCGCACCGCCCTTGTCGATCTCGGCCCCCAGGTTCACCTCGATGCAGACATTGAGCGGGGGCGAGTGGTACGGACGCTGCGCCGAGAGTCGCTCGGCGATCTTCAGACGATCGACCGCGTGCACCCACGAGAAGTGCTCCGCGACCGGACGGGTCTTGTTGGCCTGCATGCGTCCGATGAAATGCCACCTGAGCGGAGGGAGGTCCCGGTGAGCGGGCTCGCCGAGCGCGGCGAGCTTGCCGAGTGCTTCCTGCACGTAGCTCTCCCCGAAGTCGGCGAGGCCGGCGCGGGCCGCAGCCGCGATCGCCGTCAAGGGCTGGGATTTGCTCGCGCCGACGAGTGTGATCGAGTCCGCATTTCGCCCAGCCCGTGCGGCGGCGCGCGCGATGCGCCCGCGTACGATCTCGAGATTGCGACCCAAATTCTGCGGACCTCTTAACATGGGGATGGCTGATCCCCTCCGCTATACTCGCCGCTCCAAGCCGTTCGGGCGTCCACCTCGGGCTCGCCATTCATGGCCGTAGACATCGCGCAGCTGCTCGCGTTCGCCGTCAAAAACAACGCCTCGGACCTGCACCTCTCGGCGGGCGTGCCTCCGATGATCCGCGTGGACGGAGACATGAAGCGGATCAACATGCCGGCACTTTCCCACAAGGAAGTGCACAGCATGGTCTACGACATCATGAACGACAAGCAGAGGAAGGCTTACGAGGAGTTCTTCGAGACCGACTTCTCGTTCGAGATTCCGAAGCTTGCGCGCTTCCGAGTCAACGCATTCAACCAGAATCGCGGCGCGGGCGCGGTGTTCCGCAACATCCCGTCGACGATTCTTTCCCTCGACGATCTAGCCGCGCCGAAGAGCTTCCGCGATCTGTGCATGCTGCCGCGCGGGCTCGTGCTCGTGACCGGCCCGACGGGCTCCGGCAAGTCGACGACACTTGCGGCGATGATCAATCACTGCAACGACAACCGGCCGGACCATATCATCACCATCGAGGATCCGATCGAGTTCGTGCACGAATCGAAGCGCTGCCTCATCAACCAGCGGGAAGTGCACCGGGACACTCTCGGCTTCTCCGAGGCGCTGCGCTCGGCCCTGCGCGAGGACCCGGATGTCGTGCTCGTCGGCGAGATGCGCGATCTTGAGACCATACGGCTCGCGCTCACGGCCGCCGAGACGGGCCACCTCGTCTTCGGGACGCTGCACACGAGCTCGGCCGCGAAAACGATCGACCGCGTGGTCGATGTGTTCCCGGCCGCCGAGAAGGAGATGGTTCGCTCCATGCTCTCCGAGAGCTTGCGGGCCGTCATCTCGCAGACGCTGCTCAAACGTATCGGCGGCGGCCGGATCGCCGCACACGAGATCATGATCGGCACGCCCGCCATCCGCAATCTCATCCGCGAGGGCAAGATCGCGCAGATGTACTCCGCCATCCAGACGGGGCAGTCGAGCGGGATGCAGACCCTCGACCAATGCCTCGCCGAGCTCGTCACGAAGGGGCTCGTCAGCAAGGAAGAGGCGCGATACAAGGCGCAGAACAAGGACGCCTTGTGAGGCCGCTCGAGAGAGTGGGGTGACGCATGGACCGTGACCAGGCGATCAAGCTGATGCAGGACCTGCTGCGGCGGGTCACCGAGAAAAAAGCCTCGGACCTGTTCATCACCGCCGGGTTCCCGCCCGCTATCAAGATCGACGGGGAAGTGCGCCCGCAGAGCGAGCGCGCGCTTACCGCCGAGCAGGCGACGACCCTGGTGCGCGCTTTGATGAACGATCGCCAGTCGAAGGAGTTCGATGCGACGAAGGAGTGCAACTTCGCGATCTCCCCGCCGGGCATCGGGCGCTTTCGCGTGAGCGCGTTCGTGCAGCAGGGCTGCACCGGGTGCGTCATCCGACTCATCAATGCCAAGATTCCGACGATCGAGGAGCTCGACCTGCCGCCGGTCCTCAAGGAGATCGTGCTCACCAAGCGCGGCCTCGTCATCGTGGTCGGCGGCACGGGCGCGGGCAAGTCGACGACGCTCGCGGCCATGGTCGGCTACCGCAACGAGAAGACGCGCGGGCACATCGTCACCATCGAGGACCCCGTCGAGTACGTCCATCAGCACAAAGGCTGCGTCATCACGCATCGCGAAGTCGGGGTCGATACCGATTCCTGGCAGGCGGCCCTCAAGAACACCCTGCGCCAGGCGCCCGATGTGATTCTGATCGGCGAGATCCGCGACCGGGACACGATGGAGTACGGGATTCAGTTCTCCGAGACGGGGCACCTCGTGCTCGCGACCATGCACGCGAACAGCGCGAACCAGGCGCTCGACCGCATCATCAATTTCTTTCCGGACGAGAGGCGCGAGCAGCTGCTCATGGACTTGTCGCTCAATATCCGGGCATTCGTCTCTCAGCGCCTGATCCCGCGCGAGTCGGGGGCGGGGCGGATCGCCTCGATGGAGATCATGCTCAACTCCCCGCTCATCCAGGACCTGATCTTCAAGGGCGAAGTTGCCAAGATCAAGGAAGTCATGTCACGCTCGACGCGACTCGGCATGAAGACCTTCGACCAGTCGCTATTCGAGCTGTACGAGACCGGTTTCGTCTCGTACGAGGACGCGCTGCGCAACGCCGATTCGAAGAACGAGCTGCGCCTGCGCATCAAGCTCGAGAGCAAGCGTGAGACGAAGGCGGTCGACGACGGCGGCGGACTGCAGATCGTCGAGGAAGAGCAGGGGCGGTCACTGTAGGAATCCACGGGCGCCATGGCAGCCAACAGCACGCCGGCGAAAGA
>Ga0134128_10008490_pt1 | contig 12370 bp, 19 predicted proteins | sample KB31754_FD_96462 | JGI IMG/M metagenome (GOLD analysis project Ga0134128, IMG submission 96462) | Terrestrial soil microbial communities with excess Nitrogen fertilizer from Kellogg Biological Station, Michigan, USA - KB3-175-4 | ecosystem: Environmental > Terrestrial > Soil > Unclassified ...
GATTTCGAAGGCAACAAGGTGCGGATGAGCAATCCGCCGGCGCTGGTGAAGCTGGCGCGGCGCGAAGGGCTGACCTTGCGCGGCCTCGCCATGCGCTTTGCCGCCGCGCGTCCCCATTTCCTCCTCAAAGGCACGCCGCAATCGATCGCCGATCGCATGGAAGAATGGTTCAAAGAGGGCGCATGCGACGGCTTCATCTTCATGCCGGCGACGCTGCCGCACGCGCTCAATGATTTCGTCGATCTCGTCATCCCCGAGCTGCAGCGTCGCGGCCTTTTCCGCAGGGAATACGAGACCCGCACCTTGCGCGAGCATCTCGGCTTGCCGCGGCCGGAAAGCATCTTCGCGCGCCGCAAAGCCGCCGAATAACGGCGTCGGCACGGCCATGCGGCTTGATTTATCGCGCTCCGGCGGTTAGACCCATCGCCGCCGTCCCCATCGTCTAGAGGCCTAGGACATCGCCCTTTCACGGCGGTAACAGGGGTTCGAATCCCCTTGGGGACGCCAACCACTCAAATTTATTTTCTCCAAGCGATTGAATGGTCAGAGATCATGACCGCCCTAATCTCGCGCCGAATGGCGTTTGCTGGGCTTAGCGCTTCCCTGCTGGCCGGGCCTCGCCTCGCACGGGGCGCAGGCTACCGGTCTCCTATCACGGCGAATGTAATAGCGAATGGGAGTGCGGCTGCCGCACCGACAATCTTCTATGCATCGCAAGCAGGGCAGCCCACGTTCGACGAGGGAGATGCTGGCGGTAATCCGTTTGCGAGCGCGCTGATAGAGCTGCTGTCTCGGCGGCATCTCGGCTTGCGGGCGCTCCCAACGGCGCTGACGATGTTGACCATTACGAAAAGTCAGGGTCTGCAGATCCCGGACGTGCCAGCCAGAGCCCGACTGCCTGAATGGACGATAGAGCCGCAGCGTCGCGGCGATGCACGCCTCGCGCTTGTGCTCGTGTTCTCCGACTATCGCGGCTCAGACGGGGCAGCGTCCCTGCCAGGAGCGCGGCACGATGCGAAACGTGTCAGTGCGGCGTTTGAAAAGGCGGGCTTTGATACGATTCTTTCCCTTGATCCTTCGCGCACGCAGATAGATCCAGTTCTGAGACAGTTCGAGACGCGTTCGACCCGCTCGGATAACGCTGTGATCTATGCGACAGGCCATGGCGTGGAAGTGGATGGCGTCGGATATCTTTTGCCTGGCGATTATCCCGTTCCTCGCGGCGCCGACGCATTGCGAGATCGCGGCATTGATGTGTCGCGCATCGCCCGGGCAGCGAGGGCACGCCGAACCAACGTTCTCTTTTATGGCGCCTGCCGTGACAATCCCTTCGCGGCTTAGCCGGTCCGTTTCGACGCTGCAGTTTGCGTACGAAGCGCTGTCTTTTAGTTATTACCATCATGGTTGACCGTCTGCGCAAGAACGCGTCGACCACTAAGTGGCGGTGCGATGATGCGACGTCATAAGGGCGCGATCGGCCTGGCAATGGAAAAGCAGCTTGTCGCCGGCCGGATGAATTGCATCTGCGAGAGCGCCACGGTCTCCTCGTTGTATCCGCAGCCCAATCGGTATAACCTTTACCCATTGTCAGGTTCGGCCCTTGGGCGCTGACAACAGGGAAACCACCGACCACATCGAATCTTGTCCCGGCCACCGCCCGAGCGCGTAGGAGGCGCCATATGGCCCATTTAGCGGCGAAGGTCGATTTAAGCGGTAGAGCAAGACCGAGGAGGGCAAGCCTATGACAAGGGGCAAGATTTCGGTTATAGCGCTCGGCATCGCCGGCTGGTTACTGCTCGGCCTCAGCGCTGGCTCAAATGCGGCGTCCATGCATACGGGGCAGGCGATTACGCCGATGGCGACCGTTTTCCCCCGGCTTGCGCCGCCACCGCCCATCGTCGGCTACCCACCACAAATATATATGAACCCGCTGCCGCCCGGAGTTGTCGAGCCGAGCTTCGGTTCGAATTTCGGGTTCGAGGATCGTGAGCATCGCCGCGATTTCCACCGTTTCGGTCGGCGCTTCGAAGGTGCTCGCGACCGTTGATTACCAATCCGACCGATCCGAAGATTGACCACTGGCTCCGCAAGCCGCCGCCGCGGGTCGAGCTTGCTTTGCGCTACTCGACCCCTGGCCGGTTTCGAAATCTGGGCGATCATCGCGTATTCAAGGCTCGCATTGATGAGCTGTTCGCCATTCTGCGGCCGGGCGAGAACGAATATGCGGCGATCCTCCGGCACGCGCGAGAGATCGGGCAGGCGATCGATGGCCAGCTCGGCCATTTGAACTCTGCGGCGAGGAGAGGTTGAGCAAGCCGCGACTGCATCTCGCTATTGCTGGATGTCTTGGTTGGCTCGAGTTCCTGCTGACCCAGGTGGCACAGGGCTGGAACTTGCTGCCATGGATGGGCTGGGGGCTGGTCTACTACCTGAATCTATTGTGCGCCATCGGCGGTACGCTGTTGTTGGTCGCGGCGCTGGTTGTGAAGCCTCCCAGTCCGCGGCCTGACCGCTGAGACCTCGGACGCCAAATAAAAGGTCGCCGTCTTCGGTTCTTGGTTGGGCGCCATTCGACTCAGCCTAGGAAGCCGGCTTCAATACCCCCGTAGATCGCTGAAGCGGGCTACGTTAACGAGGCACTACAAGGGAGGTTCATCATGAAATTCCTTGTGCAGTTCGAAGTGTTCGAGAGCATCACGGCGCCGACGGATATTGCACGCCTGCGTGAGGCCACCGCCAGGGCGATCAGCCGGGTTATGGCGTCTGGAAAGGTCGAGAGCGCGGGCGCTTTGCTGCCCAAGCGCGGTGGATACTTCGTCCTCAAGGAGATCGACAAGGAAGACGATCTGATAAACATCCTGGGCGCGGAGTTCCTGGACAATTGCCGTATCCAGGCGAACCCGATCCTGTCGCTCGAAGCGCTCGGCAAGTGGTTCCGCGAGAACCCCGTTCGTACATAACGTGTGACGCTGCTGCGGCCCGTTCGGCTCGCCCCCGTTCGGGGCCGCAGCAGCTGCCTTAGAGACCAGCCGCCCGCGTGGCCGCCGCGAGGAGATCATCCTCTACGCGCCGGCAGCGCTCAGCAATAGCGTGTCGTTCCTCGAGAGTCGGCAATAGCCACCCGGCTCAAGCCGAACGAGTAAAAGCGTGCAAGCGCTTCGATCCGAGTGAGGTCACTCGGGAAACGCGCTCTTCTTATCGATCCCAGACCGGGCGGCCGAGATCTATGGTTCCTGGATTAGTCACCGCGCCTGTCACTGCGCCAGCGCCTGCGCCGACCGCAGCTCCTGCGCCAGCACCTGCAGGCCCTCCGGCGGCAGCACCGACGGCGGCACCCGTGCCGGCGCCGATCGCGGCGCCGCTAAGGGCACGATCGCCTCGCGTCTCGCCACAAGCCGCGAGGCTGCTCACAAGCACGGCGGCCGCGAGACCATACCACACAAGCTTCATACATCCCTCCGTGGAAGATCGCGTGAAGATAGAGTTGGATCGAACGCCCGGTGATGGGGGGTGAGCCTGAAGAAATCCCCATCACCGGGCGCCCGTTATGCCGCCGCGGGGAGCGGGTGGGCGCTCCGGCTCACGGGCGCGTCCGCTTTGGGCGGTAAGTCAAGTCAACTGCACGCGCACGCTTTGGTTCCGGACTCTTAAGGCGGAGTCACGGGCTCAAAATTTACTTCTCGGTTCCCGGCCCTTGCGGCTTACCGTCACTTCTCACGCCGCCACCACCTTGATGGCTCGCTTGCTCGGTTTTCGGCTTCTCACCGGTTTGAGCCTCTTTGCCGTGATCCTTCTGTGGCTGAACCTTATCTCGATCGTCCATGTGACCTCCTCGATCGCCTATCGCGCTCCCGAACAGGTTTCGGAGCATTCGTTAGTTCCCCCGCAGAGCGAAACAAAGAGCTCCGCCGGGACGGGGCTCAGTCAGCATTTGGCGAACCGTGGACGCTGACGATTTGCCCCGTTATCAAGTTTGCGGAGACTATTTGTCGGACCGACAACAACGGAGATTGCAGGATGACGCTCTACACACTGGTCCTGTGGTTCTATGCCGTGATGGTGTCGCTCGTTTTCGGCGCGGGTGTGTACGAAATATTCGTCGTGCATCCCGCATGGGGTCGAAAGCCGCCAGAATCCTTCGCCGGGTTCGCTGGAACGTCGGCCGGTCGGGTGAATATCCCGACGTTTTGGGTCCCCGCGGTACCGCTTTACGCGCTGAGTGCGCTCGCTGCGTTGGGTCTGCCTTTCGCGCCGGAAGTCTAGGGGCAGCCCTCATCGTTTCCATCGCATTCGCCGCCGCTGCTCTTGCGTCGACCTTGCTGTACTTTCGCCCCACCGTGGGCCGGTTTTTTGAAACGGCAGGCGGCAACACTCCAACCCAACGCCTGCAAATCGAGGTTGACCGCTGGATCCGCCTCAATTGGATCCGCATGGGGCTGATCGCAATTTCTTGGTGGGGAGCCCTCAGCGCCTTGGCGAGGGACGGATGAATCCGGCCGGGCGGCCCAACAAGCGGCTCCATTCAGTTGTCCTCAAGCGCCTGCAGACCAACGCCTTTGAAAGGACGCACCATGCACGTCCTCGGGACGATCATCATCGGCTTCTCGGCCCGCTTGGTCGCGAGGCGGGGCTTTTCTTTTCTCCCGTGTCACGCTCAAATGGCCATGTTCGGGCCCCGGCCTGACTCCCGTGTTGGAGACCCCTTAGCTCGTCCGGAACGCTGAGGCGGCCGATGTAAGGTTCGGATGCGACAGATCAGACTTCGAATAGCGGATGGAGCAATCATGACGCACAGCAAACTTCCCTTAGTCGTCTTAGCCATCACGACGCTGGGTCTCGCGGGATGCAACCGGGATGGCGAGCGCGCACAAGACCACTTCAATGCCGCTGGTCAGTCGATTGGCAACGCCGCCAAGGAAACGGGCCAGGCCTTATCCGACGGCGCACATGCTACGGGCCAAGCTATCGGCACGGGCGCTCAGCGTACCGGCGACGCCATCAACAACGCGGTCAACGGACACTAAAGACCGTATCCCTCATGCAGCAGTAAGGACGGATCGTTGATCGCTCTCCGGTTCCGACGCGATCGATGCCGAGGGGACCGGCGGTACGGCACCGCAAACTGATCCCGAAATATGGAGCGAGCGCCAGCGTCATGCACATCCTTTGGACCATCATCATCGGCTTCCTGGCCGGCCTGGTCGCGAAGCTCATCACGCCGGGCCGCGACCCGAGCGGGTTCATCATCACCACGTTGCTGGGGATCGCGGGCGCTTTCATCGCCACCTATCTCGGCCAAGCCATCGGCTGGTATCAGGCTGGGCAGGGCGCCGGATTCATCGGTGCTGTCGTCGGCGCCGTGATCCTGCTGGCGATCTATCACGCCTTCAGGCGGTCGGCCTGATAGTCTCGGATTTGCGCGCTCTTTGATCGCCGGCGCCGCCTCACTCGGCCAAGCGCGTTGGGGATAATGTCCCTCGCGTTAATCGACGGTTAAAGCCCTTTTCTGAAAATCGGGGCCGATGAATCCGGGACCTCCGTCACCAGAGCGCGCCGATGATCGACTTTGAATGCTGTTTTCTCGATATCGAAGGCAAACAAGTGGGGCGCGTTTCGATCGAGGGCGGAAGTCTTCACGCCGCGATCGAGCGCGCGATGGAGCTTATCGCGGCGGAGCCTCGCTACCGGGGCTTCGAGCTGCGCTCCGAAGGCGAGCGCAAGCACCACTTCACTCGGCGCCTCCTCGAACACCTGGAGTAAAGTCGCCGCTTTTTGCGGCTTGCACTTTAGGTCGACCGCTGAGCTCTTATGGTCGCCGCGCTTTCATGAGGTTTGCGACCCGACGCAAGCGAGTTTTTCGTGAACGTTGAAAAGCAAGCCTGGCAATCCGTTCTTGATGCGGAGGTCCAGCGCTGGTCGGCGATGCCCTTCGCCGAACTGGTCGTGCGCCTGCGGGACATGGCGGTCTATGAGGTCGAGTTGCAAGAAAAGAAATACCAGGTCGAGGTCGAGCTTCTCCGCGATACCGAGAAGCAGCTGGAGATCATGATCGCGGTCGATGACGGCGTTCTGGCGCGCTCGCTTCGTCCGCTGACGCAGATCATCGCGCGCGAAAAGCCTTTGCCCTGAATGCGAGCGCCGGGGCCCGTCGATCCAGTCAAGCTCGCGGCTCACAAAAGGGAATTGCTGAGCCGCGCCGCGGTGCTAGCCTGTGCGGGTAGAGTTCTGGTGGCGGGAGGTCAGATCATGCCTCAGGAACGCGCTCGACGGGTTCAAGACGAAACACGCGAAGTAGGCAACGCAAGCGCGCGCGAAGCTCTCGAACATCCACAGATGCTGTTTCGATTCCAACGAGACCCGCTCGAAGTGGCCATGCACACGCCCCTCGAGCAAGCTGGTGCCAGATCATCCGTCCAACAGCCAACGAAGCGACGCGCTATGACTTGACGGCCGGGCGGCGGCAGCGCTGTTAGCCGCGATCGATGCGTGAGAGGCGCGAGGACAGCCGCGCGTCAGCGCCGGCGTCCGTGCTTTTTGGCTTTTCCACTCATCGAAGGCTACTTTTAGCGCGGAAAATAAACCCTCGCCGAAGCGAAGGGGCCATCTCATAATCCGGCGGCATGGTCCGATGTTTCCATATCGCGTGCGTTGCGTTTGGTCTTCTATTGGCCGGCGCCGCGAATGCGGCTGCTCAGCAAACCGCACAAGTAGAAGGCTGCCTCGGAAAGGACGCCCATGTTTGTGAGCAGTCGTTCGGTCGCGTGCTGCGTCATGCTGAGGTCGGCGAGAATCTCGATGAGCAACTGAAGAAGCGCACCACGATCCGGCTGGCAGGCCACGCGGCGAATATTCAGGGCAGCTTCACGCTTCGCGCCGAGGTGGGGCCGGGAAATCGAATCACTGCGGCCTTGATGATCTTGCCATTCATTCCCTCGACCGTTCCAACCACGGAAATCGGCTACGGCAAATCAGGCCTCTACGAGGCCGTCGTCATTCTGCTGGGCTCGTCCTGCGTCCCGTCGCGCGATGCGCTTTATCGGCTCTTCGAGGAGCAGATAAGGCCGACGTTGACACCGACGCCCGATCGCTCGCACGGCGCCGACACCTATTTCGAGAAGGCGGAATCGATCACGTTTTGCAAGCACCTGTTGACCTATTCGACCTTGTTCGGCACCGACCCCTATCACCTGACCTTGAAAGCGCCTCCTGGAAGCTTCGTCTTCCCCGCGATTGCAGTGCAATAACCGAGGCGCGTGGTGCGGAGCTTCCGTCAGCTGCTGCGACGGACGCCGTTTTACGGCGCCTATAAGCGCCTCGGTCACTATCCCGACTATTGCTATTGGAAGCTCCGCGGCGAGCCGGTGCGCTCGCCGCACCTCTTGAAGCAGAGAACGGTTCGCGACTACGCGCGGCGCTATCAGCTGCGCGTGCTGGTGGAGACCGGCACCTATTACGGCGAGATGGTCGCCGCGATGAGGCGTCATGTCGAGCGCATCTACTCGATCGAACTCGACCCGCCGCTCGCGCGCCGCGCTGCCGCCAAATTCGCGCGCTATCCCGGGATTACGATCCTGGAAGGGGATAGTGCGCGGCTCGTTCCCGAATTGCTGAGGACGATTGCCGCGCCGACGCTGTTCTGGCTCGATGCCGGCTATTACGGCTGGGCCGGATTTCCCGGCGAAACCGGACGACTGGCGGCCGAGCTCGACGCCATCCTCCGCGATCCCGTGGCCGGCCACGTTATCCTCATCGACGATGCGCGCGGCCTCGACGGCCGGAACGGCGCGCTCACGGTCGATGAATTGAAGCAGCGGGTCGCGGCGTTTCCCGATCGCACGATCGAGGTAAAGCATGACATCGTGCGCATAACGCCGGCGGCGGCGCGTTTCACCACAGCTTCAGAAGCAGAGCGCCCAGCATGAGGCAAGCGCAAAGCACGGCGTTGTACTCGCGGTGCCATAAATAGAGGTCGCGTGAAAACCGCGCGCCGGTTTCGTTTCCGCCGTTGCGGTAAGCTGTGATGCGCAGCCCGAAACGCGGCACGCGCGCCGCGTAGTCGCGATAGTCGCTGAAAGTCGCGCGCAGATAATTCTCCTCGGCCGTAATCATAGGCAGATAGAAGACGAGAAAGAGGGCGCACGCGCCGAGCGCGACCCACCCGCTGCGCGCCGCAATCACAAAACCGAGCGCGATCAGAACCGAGCCGAGATAGAGCGGATGGCGCGTATGGGCATAAGGTCCCGTCACCGCGAGCCGCACGTCCTTGTCGATATGTCCCGATGCGACGGCGCGCAGGGCGAGACCGGCGACGACGAAGCCGATCCCGATGACGATGGAAAGCAGCGTCGGCTGTGCGAGCCATAGTGAGGCCGCGGCCATCAGGAAGCTGAGCGGGACCCGCCAGCGTCGCGCTATTCTTGACCAGCTAGCCATGCTGCCGGCGCGTCCAAACGAGATCGGTGACGCCGTCCAGCGCCTTCACGGATGCAAGATCGAGCGGCTCGATGCCGCCGCGCGGATCGAGCCGGCCGGGCGAGAATCCGGCTGCGTCAAGTTGCGCGAGCATGGGCTCGACGGCGAGGCCGCCGGCGCGGCTGAGCGCCGGGGAATATTCGAGGATCAGCGTGTCGGTTCGCTGCAGCGCGCGAGCGGCGCCCGAGATCACGGCCGGCTCGTAGCCCTCGACGTCGATCTTGAGCACGCCGATCGGCCGCTCGTCGAGGCGCAAAACCTCGAGGGCGCGATCGAGTTCGAGGAGCGGGACCGCAGAGAATCCCAACCCATGATCGCGGGCGAGGGAATGGCGGCCGAGATTGGAGGGTTTGTAGCGGTAGAGGCGACCCGTGCCGGAAGCAGCGCCGAGCGCGCTCGTGCAAATGATCACGTTGCGGATGCGGTTTGCTTTGAGGTTGCGCTCGAGCAGTGATGCGTTGAAGGCATCGGGCTCGAAGGCGATAACGCATTCGACCGCCGCGTGGCGCGCCGCGTGCAGCGCGTGCCAGCCGAGATTGGCGCCGACATCGATGAAGAGCCCGGGCTTTGCCGCCGCGAGACGGTCGGCGATGAATTGCGTGAGGTCCGGCTCGTGCTCGCCGTATTTGGCGATGTGACGGCCGATGTCGTCGCGGCGATGAACAAAGAAGACGAGGCCGGAGCCGCGCGCGCGCGCACGGAAGACGGGCCGCCACGGCACCAGCCACGCACCCCAGAACGCGACCGCCCCCATGCTACGAGGCAGACGCATCGTGGCGCTGTTGCGACAGCTCGAAATGAATTGCCTCCGTGGCGAAGGCATAGATCGCGGCGGTGACGGCGTGGACGAAGCCGCGCCGGCCGCAGAGGAACCAGCGGTGCAGAATGAAGATCCGGATGAAGTAGATCATCGGATTGAAGATCAGCTTCAGGCGGCTGGGCGAACGCCCTTGGCGAATGCGCTGCGTCGCTTTGAGCCGCGCATAGACGAGCTCCTTGCGCAGCTGATCTTCGATGCCGAGACGGCGTTCATGTTGGATCGCCCCGTGCTTGCAATCGCGAACGCGGCCGTCGACGATCATGCCTTCATGCACCAGTGCCGCGAGATCGTAGCGCGCGCGGCCGCGCCTGACGAGGCGCAGAACCGGCTTCGGATAGATCCCGCGCGGCAGCGGACGAAGCCCGTACAGCGCGGCGGGAATGCGGCGCAGGCGCCACGCTGCGACCGTCTCCTCGGCCTTCAACAGAGCGGCGATCTGGCTTTGCAGCGTCTCGTCCAGCCACTCGTCGGCATCGAGATTGAGGCACCAGGGTTGGGTCGCGCGATCGAGCGCGAATTGCTTCTGCCCGGCGTAGCCCAGCCATTCCTGATGGAGGAGCACGATCGGCAAGCCGCGCGCCCGCAGCGCTTCGATGATCGGAATGGTGCGGTCGGTCGACCCGGAATCAACGACGATGATCTCGGCGCAGCATCGCAAGCTCTCGAGGCATGCCGCGATGCCGGCTTCCTCGTCCCGGCAAATCACGAAGGCGGAGATCGGGAGCGTGAGCTGATTCTGCATGCGCCCGTCCGGAATCAATCGGAGCTGGGCACCACGCCATGTCGCACGCCGGCGCCGCTGTCGAGCGCGATCTGCCGCGTGTGATGCACTCCTTCCGACCAGAGCGCGCGGTAGACATCGAAATAGCCGGCGACTTCGCGGCTGATGGCGAACGCCTCGAGCGCTTTGCGGCGCGCGGCCGCACCGAGCTCCGCGCGCAGCACCTCGTCCTGCATCAAGCGTCCCATCGCCGCCGTCAGGGATTCGAAATCATCCGGATCGACGAGCAACCCGGTCCGGCCGTCGTCGACGATGGTCTCGGCGGCGCCGACGCGCGTGGCGACAACCGGCGTGCCGCTCGCCGCGGCTTCGAGCGGAACGAGGCCGAAGCCCTCATGGCGTTGCGGTGCGACGCAGATCGAGATACTCGCCAGCCACCCCGGCAACTCGTCGGCTGGGCGCTCGCCGAGGAAATGCACGCGCTGCTCGAGGCCGGCCGCGGCGACGCGGTGTTTCATCTCGGCGAGGAAAGCCGCGTCGCGCGGCTTGGCGAGGCCGACGACAATGCCGGTGAAGTCGGGATAGCGCGGCAGCAGCCGGATGAGAGCCTCGACAAAGAGGTCAGTGCCTTTCTGAGGACGCACGCGGCCGAAGACGCCGATCCCATAGCGGCCCCCGAGTCCGCGCGCCGCCCAGGATGCATCGCGGTCGGCCACCGGACGGAACACGTCGCCGTCGATGCCGTGCGGCACGAGAAAGCTCGGTCGGCGCAGGAAGGCCGCGGCCTCCGGCGTCGTCACGATCACCCGATCGACATGCTGGATCAGCCAATGGGTGAGGCGCGTGTAGGGGCGTTGCCGCGACGAGGTGAACACCACGCGCAGCGGCTGACGCAGCAACGAGCGCAGGCAGAGGCCGACGATCACTTCGGCGGTCCGCCGCGCATGCCAAATGCGATAAGGCACGCCCTCAGGACGGACAAATCCCTTCAGAAGCGCGCGCCAGGCGGAGCAGGTTGGTCGGAGAGCGCCGGCTTGGCGCCCGATCAGATCGGCCGCGAGCTCGCTCTGGAGATGGGGGAGCGTCGCCCGGATGACGGAGGTCACGCCGGAGTAGCGCGCTCCGAAATTCGGCACCAAAATTTGTGCAAGAAGCTGGCGATTCGCGGAGGGTAGGCTGTCAATCCCGCTCATTTGAGCATAATGCCCGCGCACTGCGCCGTGTCAACGAAGATGCCGAGCGCCATCGCACAATGACTTGTAGCTATTCTTGGAGTCGTCACTCCTTTCACGGAAGAATAGTTTACTCTAGCTACCAAAACTATTGTGCCTTTTGTGCCACACGGATGAGCCTTAGCGCGCTCTCCTGTTTTCTGACTTGGCTTTGTCCTCCGACGGAGGATAGCTTTTATCAGCTTCACAGGGGTTCGCTTTTCGATCTTGATTCGGGAAGCGTAGCAAGGGGGAAATTCGATGCGGCGATTGAGCGGCGTCTTGGCGACGGTATCGGCGCTTGCGTTGGTGACAGCAGCTTCAGGGGCGATGGCGCAGGCGAGCGACCCGCTTGTCCAGCTGCTGATCAAGAATCGTACCATTACCGCGAGCGAAGCGGCCGGCATCACGACGCGCGACCAGCTGACCAATCTCCTTGTGAGGAAAGGCGTCATCTCCGCACAAGACGCGTCAACCCTGCCACCACCACCGCCGCCAGTCGTGGTTGCCGCGCCTCCGCCTGGCGCCGTCGGTGCAGCGCCGCCGTTGATCGCGGTCGCGCCTCGGCCTGGCGAATCGCCGTTCGCCTTCCGCGTCGGCAATGTCAACTTCCAGCTCAACGGCTTCCTCGATTTCGAGGCGATTTTCCGCAGTTCCAACGCTAGTAACGGCCAGAACAGCAGCGCCGGCACGAATTTCGGTGCGGTGCCGTTCAGCAACACGGTCGCAGGACATCAGAGGGACGTTCGTCTGACCGGCGAGATGACCCGGTTCGGCCTCAGAGCGACGAGCAATTTCTGGGGCAACGACGTCACCGGATATGCCGAGATGGATTTCCACGGCAACGACCCGTCCAACATCAACGTCAATACCAACAGCCATACCGCGCGCTTGCGGCTGGCCTATGCGGATGTGATGCGCGGCCCCTTCGAGGTCACGGCGGGGCAGATGTGGAGCTTGGTGACGCCCAACCGTGTCGGACTTTCCGCCGATCCGAGGGACGTCTTCGCGACCGACAACTTGGATGCCAATTACAGCGTTGGCCTGAACTGGGCGCGGCAGGCGGGGATTCGATTCGTTTGGCATCCCAACCAGAACCTCGCTCTCGGCGTCGCGCTGGAGAATCCCGATCAGTTTGTCGGCACC
>Ga0134128_10008493_pt1 | contig 12366 bp, 9 predicted proteins | sample KB31754_FD_96462 | JGI IMG/M metagenome (GOLD analysis project Ga0134128, IMG submission 96462) | Terrestrial soil microbial communities with excess Nitrogen fertilizer from Kellogg Biological Station, Michigan, USA - KB3-175-4 | ecosystem: Environmental > Terrestrial > Soil > Unclassified ...
CGCCTTCGTCGGCATACTCGCCGCGTCGCTCGATGCCGGGCTCGATCTCACCGAGGCGCTGCGGCGCGCCAGCGCCGGCGCCGCCCTCGCCTGCGGCGCCGTCGGCGCACAGCCGAGCATGCCGCACCGCGACGCGATCGACGCGGCGGCGAAGCGGCTCGGCGGCGGCGGGCGCGACTGATGGCCTCCCGCCCGCCACGCCCTACGAGAGACCTTATGCCGTTGAGGTGAGCGCGGTCATGATCACTCTTTACTCCTATCCGACGCTCTTCGGCGTGGCCGATAACAACGGTTATGGGCTGAAGGTCTTTGCTTTCATGCGACTCACCAGCCTTCCGTTCACGCACAAGCACATTTTCGATGCGTCGGCGGCGCCGCGCGGGCAGCTCCCCTATATCGTCGACGACGGCGAGACCGTCGGCGACAGCGAGACCATCATCGCCCATCTCATCAGCAAGTACCGGCTGACCGTCGATGCCGCGCTGGGCGCGCGCGAGCGCGACTTGAGCCTCCTTGTCATACGCCTGCTCGACGATCTCTATTGGGTGATGTCATATTCGCGCTGGAGGGACGAGCGCTATTGGCCCGCCTTCCGCGCAGCGCTCATGCACGAGCACCCCACCCTGACCGAAGAGGGATTGGCGAAGGCGCGCGACTTCAACTTTCAGCGTTACCATTTCCAGGGCATCGGCCGATACGCGCCGGACACCGCCTATGCGCGTGGCCTCGCCGATCTGGGCGTTCTTGCCGATCTCATTCCGATTGACGGATATGTACATGGAGCGGAACCGACCAGCGTCGATGCCGCCATTTACGGGTTTATCGCCAATATCTATTTCTATGATATCGAGACGCCGCTCAAACGGTTCGTGACGTCGCGGCAAAACCTCGTGCGCCATTGCACGACGCTCCACGAAAGGGTGATGCGCGCCTAGCCAAATGCGGCTCAAATGACGCGTCGCGGCCCCGGGCAAGGCTTAACCCCTTGGCGACCACGCCCGCTCGCTTTAGCTTCTAGGCTTCCTGGCGTATAGACGCATGCCCTGGCGGTCCCCCAGGGCGGCGCCCGGAGCGTGATGCCGGGTGGACCGCGAGAAGACGCAATAACCACAACAGGAGGAATCCATGCTGAAGCCGACGCGTCGTACTGCCTTGAAGTCCGGACTCTTGCTGGCGGCCAGCGGCCTCGCCATGCCCTATATCGCGCGATCCGGCTTCGCCGCCACGCCTGTGCATACGCTGAAGCTGGTCTTCGCGGACACGCCCGCTCATCCAGCGTTCAAGGCGATGTTGCGGTTCGCCGACAACGTCAAGAAGAAGACGGACGGCGCGATTGCGGTCAATTGCTACGGCGCCGGTCAGCTGGGATCGGAATCGAACCAGGTGACGGGCTTGCAGACGGGCATCTACGACTTTGCCGGCCAGACTTCCGGCTTCGTGGAGAAGGTCTACCCCCACTTCAACGTCCTCGACCTTCCGTTCCTCTTCTCGACCGCCGATAAGGCGGAGAAGATGCTGGACGGGCCGGTCGGGAAAACACTGTTGAACGAACTCCCCGGCAAGGGAATCTATGGCCTGTCCTACGGGTGGTGGGGCTGGCGCGAACTCGACGCGGTCAACCGCGCGGCCCCCGAGCCCAAGGATATCCAGGGCCTGAAGATTCGCGTTCAGCCCGGCGCCATCTTCGCTTCCACCTTCACGACACTCAAAGCAATCCCCATCGGGATCGACATCACGGAAGTGTACCTGGCGTTGTCGGACGGCACCATCGGAGCCGTCGAAGTGCCGATCATTTCGGTGCTTGCCAACAAGCTGCAAGAGGTGCTCAAGGTCGTCACCCACATCGACTACGATTACAACGTCGGACTCCTGATGGTCAGCAAGCGCACCTTCGACGGGCTGGACAAGAAGTACCAGGAACCCATTCGAGAGGCCGCGCTGGAGCTGACCCCGGACTGGCGCCGGACGGTCGGAGAGGCATCGGTCCAGGCCGAGAAGACCATTGCCGCGCAGGGGGTCAAGACGATCAAGGCCGAGCAGGTCGACAGGGCCGCCTATCGCAAGGCCGTGGAGCCGGTTTATCAACAATACCGCGCGGTGGTCGGGCCGGATCTGATGGACGCGGTGCTCAAGGCGGCGAGCTGATCCACCGGACGAGCCATCATCGCCATGTTCGCAACGGCGAAGCAGGTTTTGTGCGTGGGCGGCGGCGGGACGGAGGGCGCGGTGGAAGAGGCCCCGCGCGCGCTGCCCCGCGGCCGGGTCGCGCGCGGCTTTCGAGCGACGCTGGATGCGCTCGACCTGCTCTCTCGCGGCGTACTGATCGTCATGTTCACCGGCGAGCTGGGTCTGATCCTGGTCGAGATCTGCCGACGCCAGTTCTTCGACGAGTCCTTCCTTTGGCTGGAGGAGGTTTCGCAAATCATCCTGCTGAGCATGGCCTTCATCGGCGGGCCGTTGGCCTACCGGGAGCACAGCCACGCCGCGATCTCCTCCATCACCCGGTCGCTCCGCCCCGCTCTCAAGGCCACGATCGAAGCCGGCACAGACCTGGCGATTCTGGGCATAGCCCTGCTCACCGCGGTGGTTTCGATCAGCCTCTTCGAGACCGACAGCGCGTCCATCCTGCCGATGACCGGGTGGAACCTGGCCGTGACCGTCGTGCCGTTGTTCATCGGGATGTCGTTCATCGTCCTGATCGCCCTCGAGCGCCTGATCCTGGATCACCGCCCGGCGGCCGTGCTCCGCGCGCTCATCGCGCTGGGCGCTCTGACCCTCGCCGCACTGGCAATCTCCTGGGCGCCGGCGCTGCGCCCGAGCAACGGCTGGTCGCTGGTACTCACTCTGGCGATTTTCTTTGCGACGCTCCTGGTCGGCCTTCCGGTGGCCTTTTCCATGCTGATCGGCACGATCTTTTATCTGGTCCTGACCGGCGTGGCTCCCATGGTCGCGGTCGCGCAGAACACGATCGACGGCGGGAGCCTGTTCGTGCTTCTGACAATTCCGTTTTTCGTCTGGGCGGGCCTGATCATGGAGCGCGGTGGCATCAGCCTGCGCCTGGTCCGGTTCGGGATCGCCATGGTCGGCCATCTGCGGGGTGGATTGCAGCAGGTCGTCATCATCACGACCTTCCTTGTCGCCGGTGTTTCGGGCTCGAAGCTGGCCGACGTGGTGGCGGTCGGCTCGATTATGCGCGACCAACTCGTCCGCAAGGGATACCGGGCGCAGGACGGGGCCGCGGTGCTGGCTTCGGCGACGGCCATGTCGGAGTCGATCCCTCCGTCCATCGCCATGCTCGTCCTGGGGTCGGTGGTGCCAGTATCCATCGGCAAGATGTTCGTCGCCGGATTGCTGCCGGCGGCGACACTGGCCTTGATCCTGATGATCCTGGTCTGGTTCGTGGCGGTTCGCCGCCCGACCCAGCTCGTAGCCAAAGCCAGCGGAAAAGAGCGCGCGCGAGCCGCGCTGGGTGCGCTGCTCCCCGCCGCCATGCCGGCGATTCTCATCATCGGCATCAAGGGTGGGATCGCCACGCCAACCGAGGTTTCTTCGGTGGCCGTGTTCTATGGAATTGTTCTGGCGGTGCTGGTTTACCGGGAGATGGGCTGGCGCAGCTTCGTCGGCGCGGCGGTCGAATCCGCTGTCATGTCGGGGATGGTGCTGTTCATGATCGCGGCAGCGGGAGCCTTCGCCTGGGTCTTGTCGGCCGGCAACATGCCCTATTACCTGCTCGGCCTCCTGCAAGCCGCCGGCGACAACAAATATGCCTTCCTGGCCGGGACCATCGTGATCGTGGTCGTCGTCGGGTCCTTGCTCGAGGGACTACCGTGCCTGGTCATCCTCGCGCCGATCCTCTACCCGGTCGCGGTCAGACTTGGGATCAATGGCGTCCACTACGCCATGGTTCTCGTGCTCGCCATGGGTGTGGGCATCTTCCTGCCGCCGGTCGGCATCGGCTTCTTCGCCTCCTGCTCGGTCATGCGCGCCAGCGTGGAAGACACGTCTAAGGCCATCCTGCCCTACATGGCGGCGTTGCTGCTCGGCATCCTCATGCTGGCCTACGTGCCCTGGTTCTCCATGGCCTTGCTGAGCCTTCTAGGCGGCTGACGCGGTTCCAGGACGCCGACTGAGCCGCCGATGGCTCGCACGGTAGAGGAGCGTAGTCCCGTTGTTTACGAGGGTGCTGCTCGTTCTCAGAGTTTTTCCGGCCGGGCAGGTATAAGCGTCGGCGGCATCGTCATAGCGGCAGTCATGCACGACCCTACTTACCGGGCCCGACCAGCGTTTTGCGTCTGAGCATTGCCGTAAGGTCGCCAACATTCTTGAGTTCGGCTATCTCGGCAGCGGAAAATTGCGTTTGGAATTCTCTCGCTACCGTGAAGATCAACCGGATGTGGCTCAGGCTGTCCCACTCCGGCACATCGTCTGCGGTGAGCTCGGGTGTCGCAATCAGATCACCATCGTCGAAGATGTCGCGAAAGATGGCCGTAAGCTTTCGGTAGATTTCCTCCTCCGTCATGCCGTCGCCCCTGCAATAGGTCCCAGCCTCATCGAGCAAGCGCGCGATGATCAGGCGCGGCAAAGTCGATCGATGCCGGGTCAGACCACCTCATTGCGACGAAGCGGTCCCTTCATCCGGAAAGTCTTCGGCCAGTTTCCGGCCCAGCCAATCGGAGAACGCGATCGAGCCGTTTCGATTGAGATGGGTGGAGTCATACCGCCGGTCGACGCGATTCAAGTCGCCGGGGTAGCGCCATGTGGGTGCGTACCGGCGATAGAAGTCGGCCTCCGCGGCCACGCCGCTGTCGCGCCAGGCCGGCATGTAGAGGAAACGAACGGGCACGTTCATTTGCTTTGCCAGATCCAGGAGCTTCTGAAGATAGACGAGGTTGGCACGGGGCTTTAAACGTCGCAGCTCGGCCTGTATCGCCAGCGGGAGGTGCGGATTCGGTGCCCACTTTCCCTTCGCCTTCTTCTGCTCATCCGCTTTCAATTCACTCTCTGACGTTGTCCCTTCATAGACGGATCGCCGAAAGCGCCCTGCTCCCCCGAGCTCCGGATTGTCCCAGTGAGGCCCGCGATACGTGGCCGGGTTGAACTGCTCGCTGTCGCCAAAGAGCCGGGGCACCATTGTTCGGACAAATAATGAGAGCTGGCGCGAAGGCAGGCGCAGCAGATTGGTGAAGTAGGACGGATTGACAAGCAGCGGCGCGTTCAACATGTCGCTCCGCGTGGCGAGCAGCTCAAAGCCCGGATTGAGACGCCCTGCTTCGATTTCACCCATCTCGATGACCAGGAGCCGCGGGCGAGAATTTTGCAGGAGCTCCCGAGCGATCAGGTAATCCGCATCCCGGCCAGTATCAGCGTGGCTGAAATTGACCACGTTCACCGTCCGGCCCGACGCCTTGGCGAAACTTTTCTCCACGAGCGCGCTATTGACGGCGAGCATGGTGCCCGATGTACCCAAAAATGCCACATCGATCGGCCGCCGATCGAAATGGATCCGCTCATAGATCCATCCGAACTTCACAAAGTCGACGTCGTCTGAACTCTTGAACTGCAAGTACCGATTATGCGGGAGCATAGAAACTCCGACGACGAGAAACGCCGTCGTAGCCACGATCACCGCAAGAGTCGTCAGTACGAAACGCAAGCCATGCGACGTTTCGATTCGCGATCTACGCGAAGTTGACAGTTGAACGAGTGCTGACATGCATGACCATTTGCTCGCATGTGCAGATGAGCGTCGGATATCGCACCATCACGGCGAACTACACCGACGCCGGCAAACATTATCCGACTGCGATTGTTCCGCCGGAACGAACCCCTCATCCGACTGTTTTTCCAACGCTTCAGAACGGGCGGCGCATATGACCGGAAACCTGCTGGCCGATCTGTCGTGGTTACCACGGCCCCCCGCCGATCTCGCCGCGCGATGCCGCATGCTCAACGGCGAGAGCGAAGATCTCGGCAATCGCGTTCGAGCGCTGGCATCTTACGGCCTCGACGAGAATCAGCTTGTCCGCCTCAGCAAGGTCATTGCCCAAGCTCAGCTCGAGGGCCGCTCGCTGGCGCCCTTGACACCGTTTCGGCTTGGAGTGATTGGCAACGGGACCTTGGATTTCATCATTCCTGCCCTTGTCGCCAGCGCCGCACGTCACGGCGTGGCGCTCCAGTGCATAAAGGGCGGCTATGATCAAATCCTCCAGGATGCACAGTCACCCACTTCGGCCATTCATTCTGCCCGCCCGGGCGCAGTACTCATCGCGGTGGACTACCGCGGATTGCCGCTTCGCCTCACGCCGGGAGATTCCGCCGCTGCGGATGAGAGCGTCGCCCAAAGTCTGTCTTTCATGGCCGCCGCGCGCGCGGGCGTAGCGGAAAACAGCGAGGCGGTATGCATCGTGCAGACGCTTGCGCCGCCGCCGGAGCCGCTCTTCGGCAGTTTGGACCGGGCGGTCGCAGGTACGCCGCGCCGCATCATAGAGACGCTGAACGACGAAATTGTCGCGAGCGCCCAACGATCGCACGACGTGTTGTTCGACGTGGCCGCCCTGGCCGAGCTCGTGGGCCTGGCAAACTGGCATTCTCCCGTCGAATGGAACCTGGCGAGGCTACCTTTCTCCAGCGCCTATCTTGCGCTCTACGCGGATCATGTCGGCCGCATTCTTGGCGCCATGCTGGGCAACAGCCGCCGCTGCCTGGTTCTCGATCTCGACAACACGCTTTGGGGAGGCGTGATCGGCGATGACGGGGTGGAGGGAATCAGGATTGCTCAAGGGGACCCCATCGGCGAAGCGTTTTTGAGCGTGCAGCGGACCGCGCTTCTTCTGCGGCAGAGAGGGGTGGTTCTCGCAGTCTCATCCAAGAACAGCGACGAGATCGCGCGCCAAGCCTTCCGGAAGCATCCGGAGATGCTGCTGCGCGAAGAGCACCTGGCGGTCTTGCAGGCCAATTGGACCGACAAGGCGACCAACATCAAAGCGATTGCCGAGCAGCTTTCTCTGGGCCTCGAGTCGCTTGTCGTCCTGGACGATAATCCGGCTGAGCGCGCGCTGATCCGGCAGATGTTACCGGCCGTCGCGGTTCCGGAACTACCGGCTGACCCGGCGCTCTATGCGCGTACGTTATGCGCCGCCGGCTATTTCGAGGCTATAGCGTTTTCCGAGGAGGACCGGACGCGCGCCGATTTCTATCACGACAATGCGCGACGCATCACGCTGCAACAGAAAGCCACCGACTTAGCCACGTACCTAGAATCTCTCGGCATGAAAATCACGTTCCGCCCCTTCGACGAGGTCGGCCGATCTCGCATTATCCAGCTCGTCAATAAATCGAACCAGTTCAATCTGACGACGCGACGCTACACGGAGGCGGAGGTCGCCGCGGCCGAGCGTGCTCCGGATTGCTTCACGCTGCAGGTGCGGCTGGCCGATATCTTCGGCGACAACGGTATGATCAGCGTCGTCATCTGCCGTCGCCGGTCCTCGACCTGGTATATCGATACTTGGCTGATGAGCTGTCGAGTCCTCGGACGACAAGTGGAAAGAATGGTTCTGCGCGAGGTCCTTTACCACGCCGCCCGGCGCGGCATATCCAAGTTGGTCGGCGTCTATCGCCCGACCGACCGGAACAAGCTGGTCGAGGACCATTATGCGAAACTCGGTTTTACCCGCGTGGCCCGTCAGGATGACGGTTCGACCGAGTGGGAGCTGACCACAGATACGGAGATCCCACCCGCGCCAATGTTGGTCGAGCATGCCGAGTTTTCCGACCTCGACCGCGAGACGGTCGTGGTCGCTTGATCGCGCGAACGGTAAGGCGCGTGAGCCTCCGCAGCGGTTGATTCGGGCTGGTGATTGCCTCTGGCCGTGCTGACGGGCGGTGTCGCCGCCGCGACGAGGATCGCCCGGGAAAGAAGTCTGCCGGTAGCGCCGACGTGCGATCCGATAGTGCATATCCGACAGTGCCTATGAGGCGAGGATGACGGTTCCATCCATCGAATTCCTGTTCTTTGCAGCACTCGCCGCGACCTTATTCCATGCGTCGAAAGCAAAGGCGTGGCGCCGGATTGTCCTGGTCGGCGCGAACCTTCTTTTCCTGGCGAGTTTCTCAACCACGCCGACGGCCTTTGTTCCCTTGGTCGGCTTCCTCCTGCTCGGCTACGTCGGCATGCGCACGGTGCAATCAAGCGCGCGGCCTTCCGCATTCGCGGCCCTGCTGGTGAGCGTTGTGGGAGTTTTCTGCTGGCTCAAGCGATACACCTTCATCCCAGGCTCGGCTCAGCTTGCTTTTCCCTACGTGACGATTGGGCTCTCCTACATCTTCTTCCGGGTCATGCATTTGATCATCGATGCGCGTCAAAGCAGTCTTCCGACCCGCGTTGGACCACTGTCGTATCTCGCTTATACGCTCAACTTCACGAGCCTCGTATCGGGCCCGATCCAACGCTATCAAGATTTCGATCGTACCCAGTCCGCGGACGGCTTGACGCTCGACTTCCCTGCGGTCGGAGAGGCCTTGGAACGCATCATCATCGGCTTCTTCAAAGTTGCCGTTGTTTCCTGGGCGCTCTCAGCACTCCACGCCGGCAGTGTTCACACGCTGTCGGCGGACCAGCCGTTTCTCATTCGTGTGACGACCGGCGTGGCGATTGCAACAATCTACCCATTGTATCTGTACGCTAATTTTTCCGGCTACACAGACTTTGTCATCGGCGTCGCGCGATTTTTCAGCATTCGGCTTCCGGAAAATTTCGACCGGCCCTTCTCGTCGGAGAACTTCATCGATTTTTGGAGCCGGTGGCACATAACGCTTTCAACATGGCTGAAAACCTATGTGTTTAATCCGCTGCTCATGGCGCTGATGGGCCGCTTCCCGGCGCCGCAGCTGGCGCCGTTCCTTGGGGTGGGTGCCTTCTTCGTCACGTTTTTTCTGGTCGGTGTCTGGCACGGACAAACCTCGGAATTCCTCATGTTCGGACTGCTGCAAGGCCTCGGCGTCAGCCTCAACAAGCTCTATCAGATAGAGATGGCACAATCGATCGGGCGCGCTCGCTACCGACAGCTTTGCACGGTTCCCCTATATTGCGCATTTTGCCGGGGGTTCACCTTCACCTGGTTCAGCCTGACGCTGTTCTTCTTCTGGTCAAGTTGGGACCAGATTGGCCATGTCATGGACATGCTGGGTCTCCCGGCTGCGATCGTCGCTTTGATCATGACGACTGCCATCGCGACCATCACGCTGACCGCCTATGAGGGCGCGCGCAATCACCTACTTCGCTTCGCCTGGGACAAGAGACCGCTTCTCATTCATTGTGCGCGGACGGCCACGGACACCGGTGTCGCCGTTCTGATCCTGCTCATGAACGTCCCGCCTGTCGATCTCGTCTACAAAGGATTTTGAAGATATCGCCGCAGGATTGTTCTAGGGCGTGAACTCATTAACACGACGCCACCACCGTATTGACGCGGGCTGGATCAAGGCCGGTTGTTCCGGGACGCTGACCGGTCCTATAACTCCAATAGAGCGCCCTCATTGGTAACGGGCTCACGTTCATGCCGTTAATGTGACAGTGATCGAGCGGTTAAGAAAACGCATGGTTGTGCAATTTCGGTCGTACCCGCAAGACTGTGGCCAGCTTGTCGCCAAAGCGCTCCGGAGCCGGAGATGGGGCTATGTGATCGCCCTCATTCCGTTGCTCGCGGCCACGATTGCGGCCGTTCCTGCCGCAGCGGGGGAGCTGCGTGTGACAATAAGCACAGTCCGGTCGAACGACGGTGAGATCCTGATCGGGCTCTATAACAATGCCGCCGGCTTTCAGCGCGCCATCGCTAACGGTTCGACGCGGGGGCTCACGCCTGATTCCGGTCGCCTCGCCGGCATGGCAATCAGGGCCAGACGGGGCACGCAGACTGCGGTTTTCACACAGTTGCCGCCGGGACGGTACGCGGTGATCGTCGTCGACGACGAGAACGATAACGGTCGCCTCGACAAAAGCGCTCTCGGCCTCCCAACCGAAGCATACGGCTTCAGCAACGATGCGCACGGATTTCTGGGTGCCGCTCCGTCCTTCGACGCCGCCGCGATTACGCTAGGCAGCTCAGACAAAACCATCTCCATCAATTTGATTGCCCCCGGAGCCGCATCTACGGAAAACGGCGGCTACGACTACGGAAGCGGAAGTTCTCGGCAGTCTGGGAATTAAGCGTCGAACTTCTACGGAACGGGCAAATCCACTCTGCAGCATCGATGATTTTCTGCGCTCCCTGTCGGGGCGCCAATGTGCGGGATGGGTCAAACGGCGACTTCGCTGATGCAAGTGAAGGTCCGATGACCGGCCCGAAAGAGGACCTGCGCTTGAAAAACGACGTGTCCCGAGTCGAGCCGCGGACAGGGTTGGTTACCGCCTTTCACTACGGGGAAATAGACGCGGGGTTGCCGCCATCACCCGATGGATAATCCGATGGAACCCTGGTGGGTTGTGAAGACCCATTGCATACGGGCCGGGCGCATTGCTGATCGCCTTGCGACGCAGGAAGGCCTCGACAGGCAGGCGGCTATTGCATTCGTCACGCTACGTATTGATCAGCGCCGCGGTCATTACCCTGTTCGCGCTCGGAGCGGGAACCTTAGCACTGCTTTATCCGGCGGTTCCTCGCAAGATCGTCATGGCGACCGGCGGGACGGGCGGCGGCTATGCCGAGTTCGGCGAGCGCTATCGACAAATCTTTGCCCGGCATGGTGTGAAGCTGACCGTGCTGCACACCCGCGGTTCGATCGAGAACCTGTCGCTGTTGCACGACGCGGGGTCGGGGACGAGCATCGCCTTGGTCCAAGGCGGCCTCGCGCGCCCGCAGCAATTTCCGAACCTCGCTTCGCTGGGGACCATATCCTTCGAGCCGGTGTGGATCTTTTACCGCCCGGCGCAAGAGCGTCTCGACGAACTCAAGCAATTGCGCGGCATGCGCGTCTCGATCGGACCACAAGGAAGTGGCATGCGCGTTCATTCGCTCGAATTGCTGGCGCTGAACGGCGTCAACGACCATAACACCACCTTATTGCCGTTGACGCCCACAGAAGCCGCCAAGCAGCTTCTTTCTGGCGAGATCCAGGCCGCGATGCTCGTCGACGCCGTGAAGGCTCCGGCGGTGCAACAGCTGCTCGCATCCCCCGGCGTCCAACTCCTGTCGTTGCGCCACGCCGACGCTTACCTTCTACGCCTCCCTTCTCTCTCCAGGGTGATTCTGCCGGCCGGCTTTGCCGACCTGGCGCATGGCCGACCGGCGGCAGACGTGGAGATGGTCGCGGTCAAGACCAATCTCGTCGTTCGTCGCGACTTGCAGTCGCCGATTCAATATCTGCTGCTGGAAGCAGCGACCCGGATCCACTCGCATCCAGCCGTCTTTCAGAAATCGGGGGAGTTTCCGGCCGCCGAAGAAACCGATCTGCCGCTGAGCGACGACGCGCGGGAGTTCTATAGATCCGGCCCTCCCCTGCTGCAGCGCGAGATGCCGCTCTGGCTGGCGGTGCTCACCAAGCAACTCGCGATCATCCTTCTGCCCCTTGCAGTCGTGGGATACCCTTTGCTCCGCACACTGCCGGCCGCGAACGGCTGGTGGATGCGGCGGCGGGTCTATACGCTCTATGGCGAGCTCAAGCTGCTCGAGCTGGAGCTCGAAGAGCACAGCCAGAAGCAATGCTCGGCAGAGCTGTCCGACCTTACGCGATTGGAAGACCGCGCGGCGCATCTTCGCGTGCCGGATTCCTACGCACACCTGCTCTACGCCTTGCGGCAAGACATCGATCTCGTGCGCTCAAGGCTGCACCGGTACTCGCGTGCGGCCGAGGACCCGCGGTGAAGCGATTTGAAAGTACGGCTAATGCCTGCACATGGCGCCGAGCCCCCGATCGATGGCGGTACTTTCCCGGTCCGCCGCCGCTCGCCCGGCGGACCCCCACCGTCAATAATCGCCGGTGCGGCTGGTGGCCCAAAGCGGCAGCGACTTGCAAGCCCTCTGTCTTTCTCGCACTATTCTTCGTTGGCATCAGATATCGTCCGTGGCGTCTGCGCGGGGCACCATGAAGCGCGCCATACTTGCCGGCTTTGCCGTGCTTTCGCTCGCGGCGAACAATGCGCGGGCTGCCGAAATCAAAGCCCTGTTCCCGGCGGCGATGAAAACTGTGATGACGGAGCTCATTCCTCGATTCGAGAGGAGCTCGGGGCAAAAGCTGACTGTCGAGTATGGGACGGTCGGCTGGATTATCGCGCGCGTAAAAGCGGGCGACGCGGCCGATGTAGCAGTCGTCACCGACAAGCAGCTTCCAGATCTGACAACACAGGGGCTGATCTCTGCCGAGGGCCAA
>Ga0134128_10008494_pt1 | contig 12365 bp, 14 predicted proteins | sample KB31754_FD_96462 | JGI IMG/M metagenome (GOLD analysis project Ga0134128, IMG submission 96462) | Terrestrial soil microbial communities with excess Nitrogen fertilizer from Kellogg Biological Station, Michigan, USA - KB3-175-4 | ecosystem: Environmental > Terrestrial > Soil > Unclassified ...
CGCCCTGAGAGGATGCCGGCGTGCGGGCCTTCGACCGGACGTTCGGCGCCGGCTTTCTCGCCACCGTCCCCGCCGCGCCGGGCGTGTACCGCTTCCACGACGCGACGGGCGGGCTGCTCTACATCGGCAAGGCCGCCAACCTCCGCCGACGGCTCGCGCAGTACCGCCTGACCGGGCGCCGGAAGAAGGAGCGCAAGCGGCGGGCGCTGGTGCGGGCCGCGGCCCGCATCACCTGGGAGGTGTGCGAGTCGCCGCTGGCCGCCGCGCTCGCCGAGATCCGTCTCATCCAGGCCCTGCGGCCGCCGCAGAACGTGGTGAGCGCCTACTCGTTCCTCTACCCGTTCGTGGGGCTCCGGGCCGAAGGCGACGAGCTCTACTTCTGTCTGACCACTTCACCTGCCGCCTACCCCGCCGTCGAGTTCCACGGCGCGTTCCGCTCGCGCGACGTCACCCGCGAGGCGTTCTTCTGCCTGATGGACCTTCTGCGGTACGTGGGGCATCCGGTGCCGCGCCATCGCTGCCGTCGCCTGGGCGCGGCGCGCCACTCGGTGGTGCGCGGCTTTCGCCGCCTGCCCGCGGGCGCGGCGGAGGCCTGGGCCGCGCTCCTGCGCGGCGAGTCACGAGCGGCGCTGGAGACCCTCGCCCTGCGACTGGTGGACCACGCGGGGGCGCGCGCCCGTCGAGGGGAGATCCATGCCGCACTGCGCGTCATCGCCCGCTTCTTCGAGGAGGAGGCCTCCGCCCTGGCCCGGGTGAGGCTCGCCACCGGCTTCCCGGACTATCCGGTCCCTCAGCTCGCGCGGGACCTGCTCTTCACGCAGACACGCCTGCAGTGACGGGCCTTGTCAGAGACTCGTCTCGCCCGCGTAACTCTGAAACTTCGTCACACCGCTAAACACGCGTCACCACGGGCGAAATAGGCTGGCACCAGTGGTGCATACTCGTTGGGCATGGCTGCCGAACCCTCCATCCGCCGGATCCTCGTGGTCGATGACGACGACGACCTTCGCGAGGTCCTCACCACCGCGCTCGCCCGCGAGGGCCACTGCGTGGACGGGGCCTGCGACGGGGCGGAGGCCCTGGCCCTCCTGGAGCGGCAGCCCTACGACCTCGTCCTGAGCGACCTGCGGATGCCCGGCACCGACGGGCCGTCGCTCTACGAGACGCTGCGCACGCGCCACCACTTTCCGGTGCGCTTCGCCACCAAGCTGCCCCGGGTGATCTTCATGACCGGCAACGCGGCGGAGCACGCCGACTTCCTTCGCGGGACCACCGATCCCATCCTGGAGAAACCCTTCCCTCTGCGCGTGGTCCGGCAGATGGTCAGCGTGCTGCTCAACGCCAGCGCGTCCTAGCTCCTCCGGAGCCCGGGGCGCGCAAGCCCACCGCCATGCGACTCGGCCCCAAGATCTTCCTCGTCTCCGCCCTCGCGATCGTGGCCCTGTCCACCGCGGTGGGATGGAGCCTCCACACCGTCCAGCGGCTGGTCTCGGTCAATCAGGCGATCGTCAGCCGCTCGGTGCCCGCCCTGCGGCTGCAGGGTGAGCTGCGCGAGACCCTCCACGGCCTGGTCCGCCTCGAGACGCGCGCGCTCGTGCTCGCGGACCGCGACTACGCGCGGGCGTGGGCCGAGCGGGCCGACCGGATGCAGCAGGGGCTGCGCGAGCTCGACGAGCACCTCGCGACCGTGGACGAGCGGACCGCCCTGGCCGCCACCGGGACCGCGTTCGAGAGCTACCGGTCCCTCGTGGAGGAGGAGCGCCGGCTCCTCGCCCGGGCGCAGCCGGGCTCTGCGCTGCGGCTGGCCGAGGGACCCGCGCGCGAGGCCACCGGCCGGGTCGAGGCCGAGCTCGCCTCGATGACCGCGGCCACCGAGGCCGCGCTGGCCCGGAGCCAGGCCCGCGCCCGCGCGCTCGAGGAGTGGACGTGGCACGCGGTTGCCGCCGCGCTCATCACGAGCCTGGCCCTGGCCCTGGCCGCCAGCGTGTACCTGTCATTCCGCATCACGCGCTCGCTGCGCCGCCTCTCCGCCGCCACCGCCACCCTGGCTGCCGGCACGTGGACCGGTCCGCTGGCGGTGCCGGACCGCGACGAGATCGGCGAGCTGAGCCGCGCCTTCGACCGCATGGCGGAGCGGCTGCGCCAGGTCGACGATCTCAAGCAGGAGTTCTTCTCCCACGTCTCGCACGACCTCCGCAATCCCCTCGCCTCCATCCGCCTCGCGGCCGAGACCCTGCAGGAGCGGGCCCGACGCTCGGGCGACCCCCGCGCGCTCCGCCTCACCCAGCTCATCGAGGCCAGCGCCGCGCGCATGCTCGGCATGGTGAACCAGATCCTGGACTTCACCCGCCTGCGCGTGCTCGCGGTGCCGCTCGAGACCCGACCCCTCGATGCGCGGGAGATCGTCAGCCGCGCGATGGAAGAGCTGCGCCCGGTCGCGGACGCCAAGCGGATCCGGCTCAGCCTCGACGCCGACGGGCAGAACTTCACGGTGCAGGGCGAGGAGGGCAGCCTCGTACGGGTGGTCATCAACCTGCTCGGCAACGCGGTGAACTTCACCGGGACCGACGGGACCATCACCCTCAAGCTGGCCGAGGCCGGCGAGCGCGTCCGCCTGCAGGTGCAGGACACCGGCGTCGGCATCCCCCGCGAGGCGCTCGCGTCGATCTTCGAGCCTTACCACCAGGCCCACGGCCGGCGTCAGGGCAGCGGTCTCGGGCTGGCGGTGGTGAAGGGCGTGGTGGAGGCCCATAAGGGGACGGTGTCGGTCGACTCCACCCCGGGCGTGGGCAGCTGCTTCACGATCGAGCTGCCCCGCAAGAGGGCGGCCGCGTGAGCCGAGCGCTCCGCGCCCTGCCCGCGCTGCTCCTGCTGGCGGGCTGCGCCGCCACCCGGCCCGCTCCTTCGGCCGTCGAGCTCGGCCCGAGCCGCCCCGCACCCGCCGCGCGCATGGTGGCCTACGCCGACGAGCTGGCCCAGCGGGGCGAGGCCCGCGAAGCCCTCCTCACCTACGAGCGAGTGGTACGGGACTATCCCGCCGATCCCGCGACGCCGGGTGCGCTCTATGGCCTCGGTCGCGTGCAGGCCTCGGCCACGAGCCCGGTCCGCAACTACCGCGCCGCCCAGGCCGCGTTCACCCGGCTCCTGGTCGAGCATCCGGGGAGCCGCTGGGACGCCGACGCGCGCGCCTGGAAGGTGGTCCTGGGCGATCTGCTGGCGCGCGACGAGGAGACCGCGCGCCTCCGGTCCCAGCTCGAGCTGCTGCGGCGCACCGACCTCGAGCTCGAGCGCCGGCGCTAGCCGGCGAGACGCCGGCGGGGACGGGCGCTCGCCCGTCCCCGCCGGAGCCAGAACTGGCGACGGGTGCCCCCGCACCCGCCGCCCGCGCCCAGGACGATCAGCGGATCGCCGCCGCCTGGACGCGCAGGTTGTTGATGACGTCCCGCACGCCCTTCACTTCCCGGGCAATCTGCTCCGCGCGCGTCCGCATCTCCGGGCTCGGCACCGTGCCGTTCAGGGCCACCACACCCTGGTTGGTGTCCACGTCGATCCGGGTCACGGTGCTGATCTTCTCTGCCGCGAGCTTCGCCTTCACCTTCGTGGTGATCCCGGCGTCGTCGATGTTCTCGCCGAGCGTGCGGCCGGTCGTGGACTGACAGGCCGCCAGCAGGACCATCACCCCGAGGATCGTCAGCGCCAGCCGCAGTACGCTCGGACGTCGCATCAGGTCGCTCTGCCGCTCGCTCTTCACGTCCGTCCCTCCATCCCCTCCATCGTGTGATGACCACTTGCGGGCGGGAGAGAGCAAGGACTGTGCCCGCGTGCGGCGGGCGCCGGGTGCGGCCCTGACGCGCGTGGAGCGGCCGATGCGGGCGGCCGCGTCGCGGACGCGAAGGGGCAGGCGCACCCGATTACCGGGTAAGACGTGCGGAGGGCGCGCCGGCGGCCGGGGCCGTGACGAGCGTGGCGCAATAGCGCCCCGCCGTGGACGCCCCACGATGCATGAGGGTGATCGGCCGCTTGACAGGGTCATGACACCGGCGCAGTATCGCGCCGGCCGCGACGGCGTCGTCCGCGCCCACAGCACCGCCCGCGAACGGGTCAAGGGGGCACCATGACGAGCGACAGGAGCGAGCTCAGGGCCGACGCACACAGTATCGAGCCCATTCCCGAGTCCGACAAGGACTCCACCGGCCCCCAGCAGATGTGGATCTGGGCCGGGGCCAACATCGCCCCCATCAACTGGGCCCTGGGCGCCCTCGGCATCGTCCTCAAGCTCGGCCTCTGGGAAACCATCGCGGTGATCGTGCTGGGCAATCTGGTGGGCTGCGCCATCTTCGGCGCCTTCACGGTGATGGGGCACAAGACCGGCGTGAACCAGATGGTGCTCAGCCGCTCCGCGTTCGGGCGGCGGGGGGCGTACCTGCCGAGCGCGCTGATGTTCCTCATGACGCTCGGGTGGATCGGGGTCAACACCTACTTCCCGGTGAAGATCGCGGTGGCGATCCTGGGCCAATTCGGCCTCGGGGACACCTGGCTCACCAACTTCCTGGTGGTGACGGTGGTGATGGTGATCCAGGTCCTCATCGGCATCTACGGCTTCTACGCGATCCGCACCTTCGAGAAGTACACGGTGCCGGTCACGGTGCTCATCATGGCCCTCATGAGCGTGCTGGCCTGGACCCGGCCGGGCGTCGTGAACTGGGGGCTCACGAGCACGCTGCCGCCCGCGGCCCACTTCGCGATGCTGACCCTGCTGACCACCGCCGTCGGCGTCGGCTGGGGCATCTCGTGGGTCACCTGGGCCTCCGACTACTCGCGCTTCGTCCCGCGTGCGGCCCCCTCGGCCTCGGTGTTCTGGTACAGCTACGTCGGCATGTTCGTGCCCTCGGTGTGGCTCGCCATCCTGGGCGCCACCATCGCGAGCACCACCCTCGACACCGACCCGGCCAGGATGGTGAGCGCGGTCTTCGGCGGCCTCACGAGCCTCCTCGTGCTCCTGCTCGTGCTGCACGGCCCGGTGGCCACCAACATCCTCAACGTGTATTCGGCCGCGCTGGCCGCCCTCAGCATGGGCCTGCGCCTGTCCCGCACCGCGGTCGCCCTCGTGGCGGGAATCGTGGGCTACCTGGTGACGATCTACTTCATCTCACAGCCTTCCTTCGCCAGGGCCTTCGACAACTGGATGATCAGCCTGCTGCTCTGGATGAGCCCGTGGGCCGGCGTGGTGATGGCGGACTTCTTCATCGTGCGGCGGCGCCGGATCGACGTGGCCGAGCTCTACCGGGAGCCCGAGCGGAGCTCCTACGGTGACGTCAACTGGGGCGCGATCGTCGCCTTCGTGGTGGGGCTGGTGGCGGGCTGGTCCGTCGAGGACGGGCTGGTGCCGGCGCTGCAGGGGCCGATCTCGACCAGGCTGCTGGCCGGCGCGGATCTGAGCTGGCTGGTGGGCATCGTGGTCGCGGGAGGCCTCTACCTGGCCCTCGGCCGGCGGACGGAGCCGGCGCGGCTGGCCCAGGCCGTGCGCGGCGGACGCTAGGGACCGCACGGTGGACGAGTTCCTGCGTGCCGCCATCGCGGAGGCCGAGGCCGGCCTCGCCGAGGGCGGCATCCCGATCGGATCGGTGCTGGTACACCGGGGTCGCATCATCGGGCGCGGGCACAACCGGCGGGTGCAGAAGGGCAGCGCGATCCTGCACGGCGAGAGCCCTGTGGGCGGAGGACATCGGAGAGTAGCGGACGGATCCCGGCGTGGCCGGACGACGGCCGCGCCGGGGCTCAGCGCGACCAGGGCAGCGGGGTGTCTGCGCTCCAGGCGTCCGGGCGGACGCCGAAGGCCTCGATGAAGCGCTGCCAGCCCGACGCCACCGTCAGGGCCGCGCCCAGCTCCAGGATCTCGCCCTCGTCGAAGTGACGGCGCAGCTCCGCGTAGAGCGCGTCGTCGATCTCGGGTCGCTCGCCGGCCAGGCAATCGGCGAGCCGGAGGGCGGCCACCGTCCGGGCGGGCAGCCCCGTGCGCTCCAGGTCACCGAGCGCGTGCTGCACCTCGTCCTCGCCGAGCCCCTTGCGCACCAACGATGCGCTGCGCGCGAGGCTTCAGTGGACGCACCGGTTCTTCTGGGCGAGCCGGACCCGGCAGAGCTCGAGCATCCTCGGATCGAGACTCGAGCCGCCCGCGTAGATGAAGGACACCCACGAGAGAAACAGGTCGAGCACCGCGGGCCGGCGCGCGAGGGTGAGGAAGAGGTTGTCGTCCCGGTAGGCCTTGGCCAGCCAGACCTCGAGGCGCCGGCGCAGCGCCGGATCGAGCGACGCGGGGTCCGCCTTGGGCAGCCGGCCGTGCTCGTTGGCCATGCCGCGGTCAGTCTAGCACGGGGCCGGAGGCGCGGATCTGACGCACGCAGCGGGCGCGCCCGATCAGCCCAGCATCCAGTGCCCGCCGTCGACGCTGATGGTCTGGCCGGTGATGTAGCCCGCGTCGTCGGAGGCGAAGAACACCACCGCGCGCGCCACGTCCTCCGGCGCGCCGAGCCGGCCGAGCGCGATGGAGTCGACCACCCGCGCCTGGCCGGCGGCGCCCATCGCCTCCCACTGCGCCTCGGTGGCGGGGTTCGTGCGCATGAAGCCCGGCGCGATCGAGTTCACCCGGATGCCGTGGCGGCCCAGCTCGCGCGCGGTCTGCCGCGTCAGCCCGATCAGACCCGCCTTGGCGCTCGCGTAGGCCTGGATGCCGGTCAGGCTGTAGGAGCGCCCCGCCCCCGAGGAGATGTTCACGATCGCCCCGCGCCCGGCCCGCTTCATGGCCGGCGCCACCGCGCGCGTGAAGTGAAACGCCCCGTCGAGGTTGACCGCGAAGATCTCGCGCCACGCCTCGTCGGTCACCTGCTCCACCGGCTGCATCACCTGCCCCGAGACGCCGCCCGCGGTGTTGACGAGCACGTCGATCCGCCCCGCCGCGACCTCCACCCGCCCCACGAAGTCGCCCACCGCGCGCGAGTCGCGCACGTCCACCGTCGCCCCGCTCCCCGCCCCCGCCCGCGCCGCGTTCACCACCGCCACCGTCGCCTCCAGCGCGGGGGCCCGCACGTCGCACGCCCACACCGCGGCGCCTTCCTGGGCCAGCGCCACCGCGATGGCGCGTCCGATGCCGTGCGCGGCGCCGGTGACGATCGCGGTCCGTCCCGCCAGGCGCACGGCTAAAGCTGCCCGCGGAGGCGCGGGTCGAGGGCGTCGCGGAGGCCGTCGCCCAGCAGGTTGAAGCCGAGCACCGCGAGCATGATGGCGAGACCGGGCACGGTGGTGATGTGGGGTGCGACCAGCAGGAAGTCGCGCCCGCTCGACACCATGAGCCCCCACGAGGGCGTGGGCGGCTGGGCGCCCAGGCCCAGGAACGAGAGCGCGGCCTCGACCAGGATGGCGTTGGCCATGAAGAGCGTGGAGTAGACGATCACGCTCGGCAGGACGTTCCGCAGCACGTGGCGGACGAGGACGCGCGCGCCGGTGGCGCCCAGCGCCCGGGCGGCCCGCGCGTACTCCGAGTCGCGCGCGGTGAGCACCGCGGAGCGCACGAGGCGGGTGGCGGTGGGCGCGCCCCAGATGCCCACCGCGATGGTGGTGTTGAGGACGCCCGGACCGAGGGCGGACACCACCGCGATGGCCAGCAGGAGGTAGGGGAACGCGAGCAGGATCTCGACGGCTCGCATGATCAGGGCGTCGACCCAGCCGCCCACGAAGCCGGCCACGCTGCCCAGGGTGAGCGCCACCGCGAGCGCGATCGCCACCGAGAGGCCGCCGACCAGCAGCGCGACCCGGCTGCCGTAGATGAGCCGCGAGAGGATGTCGCGTCCGAACTCGTCGGCCCCCAGGAGGAACTTGCCGCCCGGCCGCGCCCGCTTCTCGATCAGGCTCTGCTTGGCCGGATCGGCCGGCGCGAGCCAGGGGGCGCCGGCCGCGGCGATCACCAGCAGCCCGACCACGACCAGCCCCGCCATCGCGAGCCGGCTCTTGCGGAAGCGCTGCCACGCGTCCGCGGAGAGCGTCGCCCGCACGGGCGCCCCCGCCGGGCCCGTGAACGTCGCCGCCGCCCCGGCCGCCACCCGGCCTAGCCCTGGCGGGCCACGCGCGGATCGAGCGCGCCATACGCCAGATCCACCACGAGATTGATCAGCACGAAGGCGAGCGCGAACACCAGCACCGCGCCCTGCAGCAGGACGTAGTCGCGCGCGAAGATCGCCTTGACCATGAGGCGGCCGAGGCCCGGCCACGCGAACACCGTCTCGGTGAGGACCGCGCCGCCCATGAGCTGGCCCGCCTGCAGCCCCAGCAGGGTGAGAATCGGGATGGCCGCGTTGCGGAGGGCGTGCTTGGAGACGACCAGCCGCTCGGCCACCCCCTTCGCTCGCGCGGTGCGCACGTAGTCCTCGCGCAGCACCTCGAGCACGCTCGAGCGGGTCATGCGCGCCACCATCGCCACCGACGGCAGGGCCAGCGTGATCGCGGGCAGCACGAGGTGGCCGAGGGAGCCGGCTCCGCCCACGGGCAGCCACGGCAGCCACAGGGCGAAGCACACGATCAGCACGAGGCCGGTCCAGAACACCGGCATGGAGAGCCCGAAGAGCGAGCCCACGCGGGCCACCGCGTCGAAGACGGAGTTGGGCCAGACCGCGGAGACCACACCGGCGGCCACCCCCACGAGGGCGGCCAGGCAGAGGGCGGCCGCCGTCAGCTCGAGGGTGGCGGGCCACGCGTCGCCCAGCTCGTCGACCACCGGGCGGTTCTGCTGGATGGAGCGGCCGAGATCGCCGTGAGCCACGTGCCCCACGTAGGCCGCGTAGCGGACCAGCAGCGGCTTGTCGAGTCCCAGGTAGTCGCGCAGCCGCGCCACCGCCTCCGGGGTGGCGTGCTCGCCCAGCATGAGGGCCACCGCGTCGCCCGGGATCAGGTCCACCGTGAGCATGACCACGAACACCACCCCGAGCAGCACCGGCACCGCCAGCAGCAGCCGGCGCGCCACGAAGGTCAGCACCGCGGTCCCGCCGGTCCTACTTGTCGAGCCAGACCTTTCCCAGCCAGAGGTTGTACTCGACGGGGTGGATGGTGAAGCCCTTGACCCCCGCCCGCGTCACCACGATCTCCTTGGTGTTGTAGACCGGGATCCACACCATCTCGCGGGCCAGGATGTCCTGCGCCTCACCGTATTGCTTCTCGCGCTCGGTCTGGTTCAGGTTGCGCCGCGCCAGCTCCACGAGCGAGTCGACCCTGGCGTTCGCGTAGCGCGAGGTGTTCCACCCGGTGGGCGGCACCTGCTTGCTGTGGAAGAGGGCGTACAGCGAGTAGTCGGCGTCCGCGTTCGACGTCACCCAGCCCAGGGTGAACATGTGGTCCTTGAATCCGGCGGAGCGGAACTGGGTGAAGACGGTGGCCCACTCGAGGAACTGCACCTTGGCCTCGACCCCGACCTCCTTCAGCATGGCCTGGATCGCCTCGGTGATCTCGCCGTCCTTGGGGTAGCGTCCGCGGGCCGCGAGCCAGGAGAGCGAGAGCCGCTGCCCGCCCTTCTGGAGGATGCCGTCCGGCCCCGGGGTCCAGCCGGCCTGCGCCAGCAGGGCCTTGGCCTTGGCGCGATCGAACGGGTACAGGCGGTCGAGCTGCATGTCCTTGAAGCCGAACACGCTCGGGGCCAGCACCCCGCGCGCGGCCACCGCGGAGCCCTCCAGGATGTTGTCCAGGATCGCCTTGCGGTCCACCGCGAACAGCAGCGCGGTGCGGACCCGCACGTCGTCGAGCGGCGGCACCGCCGCGTTCATGCCCGCGAACACCACGCGGCCGCCCACCACCTCGTGCACCGTGTACTTGGGGTCGCGCTTGATGGCCGCGAGCTGAGCCGGGGCCGGGAGCAGCACCATGTCCGCGTCGCCGGTCTGGAGCGCGATCATGCGCGCGCCCTCCTCGGGCACCACCTTGAAGATCACCCGGTCGAGGAGGGCCTTGTCGCCCCAGTAGTCGGGATTGCGCTCCAGGATCACGTGGGTGTTGGTCTTCCACTCCACGAAGCGGAAGGGCCCGGTGCCGACCGGGGCGCGGCTGAAGCCCTCGCCCATCTTCTGCACCGCGGTGGGCGAGACGATGCCGGTGCAGTACATGGCCAGCGTGCGCAGGATCGGCCCGTAGGGCTCGCGGGTCATCACGTCGACGGTGAGGTCGTCCACCACCTCCGCCCCCGCGAGGGGGCCGGCCAGGCTCGCCCAGCGGGCGGGCGGGTTCCCGCGCAGCGCCCGCTCGAACGTGAACTTCACCGCCGCCGCGTTCAGCGGGGTGCCGTCGTGGAACTTCACCCCCGGGCGCAGCTTGAAGCGCACCTTGGTGGGCGACATCACCTCGTAGGAGGCGGCCAGCGCGGGCCGGATCTGCATCTTCTCGTCGAGGGTGAGCAGCGGCTCCAGCATGTTGAAGTAGACCCACGCCCCCGGCGCGGTGGTCTCGAGCTGCGGATCGAGCGAGACCGGGTCGGTGGACCGCACGATGGTGAGCGTGCCGCCCGCCTTCTGGGCCGCGGCGGGAGCGGGCACGGCGAAGCCGACCGCGACGGCCAGGATGAGGGCGGCCAGAGATGCCACTGCGGCGCGGGTACGCGTCATGGGCGGGTCTCCTTTTCCACCAGGGTGACGAGGGGATCCAGGTTGCGCCAGTCCATCGCGCGGCGCCCGTCCTCGAGGTCGCGGATCAGCTCGGTGAGCCGGCAAGTGAGCGGCGTCGCCACTCCGAGGGCCAGGCCCTTGCGGGCGAGCATGCCGAGCTGGCCGTCCACCTCGGTCTTGCGCTTGCGCACCGCGAGGTCGCGCCAGATGCCGGTCTTGGTCTTGGTGTGCTGCCGGTAGTGTGCGGCGATGGCGGCCATCGCGCGGTCGACCGCCGCCGCGTCGCCCGCGAGGGCCGCGCGGTACCACGCGGGGTCGAACTCGTCGAAGGGCAGGACGCGCACCCCCGCCTTGTCGGCCACCGCGAGCCCCTCGCCCACCACCCCGACCAGCGCGCGCTTCACGCCGGGGCTCCGCTCCACCACCTCGTACACGTGGGCGTCCACGAGAGCGGTGGCGAAGAGCAGCGCGCCGTAGATGAGCTTGGCCCACTTGTAGCCCCAGATGTTGTCGGTGACCGGGGTCTCCTCGACCGCGCTCAGGAGCGCGGCCAGCTCGCGCACGCGGGGCGTGTCGCGGCCGTCCAGCTCGCCCAGCACGAAGGCGCCGTGGCCGCCGTGCCGGATGCGGCCGGGCGCGATCCAGTCCGCGGCCCAGTTCACGAGGCAGCCCACGGTGCGCCCGGCGCCGACGGAGGCCGCGATCTGCTCCTCGCTGAGCCCGTTCTGGAGCGAGACGATGGTCCCGCCGGGCGCGAGGCGCGGGGCGAGATCGCGCAGGGCCTCGGCGGTGTGGTGGCTCTTCACCGCGAGGAGCACGAGGCCGAGGTCGCGGCCGAGCCGGTCGGGGGTGACCGCGGGCACCCGCGCGGTGACCGCTCCGTCGCCGCGCTCGATCGTGATGCCCGTGGCGTTGATCGCCTCGACGTGCGCGACCGCGCTGTCGACCAGCAGCACGTCGTGGCCGGCGCGCACGAGAGCCGCGCCGGTGGTGCCGCCGATGGCGCCCGCCCCGTACACCGTGATCGTCATGGGCCCCTCAAGTACCACAGGGGCCGAAGCGGCGTCAACGCGTGTGGGGATTCCGCGCGTCCACGCGCCGTGCTATGGTCCGGGGCCCACATCCCGCCACGCGAAGGAGAAGGCCATGGAGACGATCCAGATGAGCCGGCAGGAGATCGAGCAGCGCACCGGGCGCTTCGCGGCGCTCCAGCCCATGGAGTTCATGAAGACCGACACCACCGTCTCCCAGGCGGCCAAGGACATCATCCTGGCGCGCACCCTGATGCCGGTGGTGCTGGAGCGCACCCAGTCGGCCTTCGGCCACGACGCGCCCATCTACGACGCGGCCGGACTCACCATGTTCATCTCCATCATGCCGTCCGGACAGGGACCGTGCCTGCACGCGCACGTGAAGACCTTCGAGACCTTCATCGTGCTGGAGGGCAAGCTCGAGTTCTCGCTCAACGACGACGGGGGCGAGAAGATCGTGCTGAACCGGTGGGACACGTTCTCGTGCCCGCCCGGGGTCAATCGCGGCTTCCGCAACGTGGACACCAAGGACAGCGTGCTGCTCACCGTCATCACCGGCGGCATCAACGACCGCAACGACATCGGGCTGCCGCCCATCGTCGCCGAGCAGCTCGAGGCCATCGGCCCCGGCGTGCTGGACGAGTTCAAGAAGATCGGGCTGTCCTTCGACGCGGGAGTGGCCGGCGCCCGCTAGCCA
>Ga0134128_10008496_pt1 | contig 12362 bp, 8 predicted proteins | sample KB31754_FD_96462 | JGI IMG/M metagenome (GOLD analysis project Ga0134128, IMG submission 96462) | Terrestrial soil microbial communities with excess Nitrogen fertilizer from Kellogg Biological Station, Michigan, USA - KB3-175-4 | ecosystem: Environmental > Terrestrial > Soil > Unclassified ...
AGAGAGCTGTGACCGCCCGGATTCGCCGTGCTCAATAGAAAGTCGGCGTAGATCTTCTCGGTCGCATCGAACGCGTAGTATTGGGGCACGCCATGATCGGTCATCACCGACTCGCCGTCCTCGTTGATGACGATTGCGGCGTCGATGAGGTCGCGGTGGTTGTGCACGAGCCAATCGACACCGTTGTCGGCGCCCCCTTCCTCGGCTGCCGTGAGCGCGAGGATCACATCGCGATCGGGCCGGTAGCCCTCGCGCTTTAAGCGCATCAGCGTCGTCACGAGGATCGCATCCCCGTCCTTCATGTCCGACGTGCCCCGACCGTAGAAGTAGCCGCCGCGCTCGACGAGTTTGAACGGGTCGGTGTTCCACTCGAGGCGCGGCGCCTCGACAACGTCGAGATGCCCGATGAGCAGGATGGGCGGGCGAGCGCCCGTTCCGTGCAGTCGCGCCACGAGGTTTTTCTTGCGCGGGGCCGGACCGAGTACCTTCACGTCCTCGGCGGGGAAGCCGGCGCTGCGCAAGCGCTCAGCCATGGCCTCTGCGGCGCTCGTGACGCTGCCGGATGACTCGGTCGTGTTGATCTCGATGAGCTGGCGATAGATGTCGCGCGCGAGCGCGTTGGCCGCTTGATCTGCAAGTTTGGCCGCTTGATCTGCAAGCGAGGTGCTTGCAACCGTGCAGAGCGCCAGGCTCAGCCCGACCTGCAGCACGGACCGGCGCGCAGAGCGGCTCCGCTCGGCCTTCTCGGCACGATTACGCTCGCCTGGACGACGATCGCCGCTGCCCGGCATGTCGCTCATGCGCTTACCATACCAGCTCGGCCGCGAGGGCGGCTGCCGGCAGTGGCAGCACCGAGTCCCGCGCGCACCTTGAATACTCCCGCTACGCCACACATGATGGGGCCGATCCAGCCACTTTCCGGCAAACTCGGTCTGCGAAATGCTTCGATTGCTCAGGCTCTGGCGGCTCGTTGCGAAGGATCTGCGTCTCGTCGTGTTCGCGCTGCGGCACCCGCGGCGGCCGTTCTGGCTGCTGCCAGCCATCGTCCTGCTCGGGCTCTACGCACTCGAGCCGGTCAATTTCGAAGTCCCGTTCGTGGGCGTCGTGGACGACTTCTTGCTCGTTCCGCTCGTGCTGCACTTCATCATCGTGAGGCTGCTTCCCGCAGAGATTCGAGCCGGTTACGCTGGCGGCTCGCCCGCCCGATGACTAGTACGGCCGGCTGCGCGCTGCGAACGCCGAGCCAAGGGGAGGAACTGCGCCATGTACTACGACGGTCTGTGGGGAATCCTCGTTCTCATCGCCGATGTGTGGGCGATCGTCAACATCGGGCAAAGCGGGGCGAGTACCGGAAAAAAGGTCGTGTGGATCGTGATTGTGATCGTCCTGCCTATCGTCGGATTTCTTCTGTGGCTGCTGCTAGGCCCGAAGAGCCGCTCGACGTAGTGAGCCCCGGACCGCATGCGTATCCTGCGCCCACTGCACCCGTCGCTTTCATCGAGGCTCGCCGTCGCACATGAGAACCGTCGCTGCTCTACTCGCTGCACTCGCTGCGGCACTGCCGCTTGCGGCTCTACCGGCGAGCGCCAGCGCCGATACCGTGCTGATCACCGGCGCGAACTCCGGCATCGGCCTCGAATTCGCGAAGGAGTACGCCGCGAAGGGTTGGACCGTCATCGCGACCGATCGCCGTGCGACCACGCCACCTTCGCTCGCGGACCTCGCGGCGCACTACCCTAAAGTGCGCATCGAGCGGCTCGATGTCACCAGTGTCGAGCAGGCCCGGGCCCTTGCCCACAAGCTCGCCGACGTACCGATCGACGTGCTGATCAACAATGCCGGCGTCTACAACGATCGCAGCCGCTGCAAGCCGGACGACGAGGAGTGCCCGGGGGACTGGAGCGTCGAATCGTTCGGCCACCTCAAGTACTCGCTTCTCGACACCATCATGGCCGTCAACATCAAAGGACCGCTCATCGTCTCTGAAGCCTTCTATCCGAACGTAAAGGCGAGCCGGCAGAAGAAGATCGTCGCAGTGAGCTCGAGCAACGGCACGCTCACCGGGGAGAAGCATCCGCGACCCGGCGCCATCTTCTACCGGATGAGCAAGGCGGCGCTCAATCGGGAAATGCAGATCGTCGCGGCTTCGACGCGCAAGGACGGCGTGACCGTCCTCATGCTCAATCCGGGACCGGTGCTCACCGAGCACCAGATGTATTTGAAAGGGCACTATGCCGGGATGCTCACGATGGGCTTCACCGTCTCGCACATGATCGCGACGATCGCGAAGGCGACGATCGCCGATAGCGGCCGCTTTCTGCGGTACGACGGTGTCACCGAGGCGTGGTGACAGGCTCAGTGGTGACGGGCTTCGCGATCAGGCGGCAGGAACTGCCGCCCCGACCTGCCCGTATATCGCCATCTCGAACGCTATGAGTGTTTCGATGACCCGCATGTCGTAGAAGGGCAGCAATTGCGTCATCAGCACCGCTCCGATGCCCTTCGATCGGTCGATCCAATAATACGAGTTGAAGATCCCCGCCCAATCGCCAGTGCCGCTGCTGCGCATGCCGGGAAGGTCCGCAAGCATGAGGTGAAAGCCCAGACCCCAGGTCTGCGGCACCTGTAACGAGGGCACATCGTTCGAGAGCTCGGGTACCCTCGATTTGATCATCTCCGGGAGCTTGATTCGCCCGAGCTGATTCTGCATCGCCATCTGCACCGTCGCCGCCTTCAGAATGCCGGACCCGTCGTTGAGCCATGCCGCAACGAAGCGGCCATAGTCCTGCACGGTGCCGTAGGAGCCGTGTCCGGCAGAATCCCATTCCGGGGCGGGCGGGAGATCGAGCTGCGAAGGTGCGAGCTTGCCGTCGGCGCGACGCTGCATGACGCGCAACAGCCGATCGCGCTGTTCGGCGCGCGGCGCGAACGTCGAGTCCTTCATGCCCAAAGGCTCGTACACCCGTTGTCCGAGGTAGCTGCCCAAGGTCTGGCCGGACACCTTCTCGATTATGAGTCCCAGCCAATCGGTGTTGACGCCGTACTCCCAGGCCGTTCCGGGATCGTTGACGAGCGGTGCCGACAAGCTGCGCTTCAGGCCCGACAAAACGTGAGGTTCACCGCTCACCTCGTGGTACCGCATCAGCTTTTCATTCAAAAAGTAGTATCCGAGCCCGGCGCTGTGGGTCATCAATTGACGTACGGTGGCCTTGCTCGCGGGCGGACGCAGCCGTGGGCGGTCGCCATCGAAGCCGTCCAGCACCTGCAGCTTGCCGAATTCCGGAAGAATCGACTCGACGGTCGCATCGAGGCCGAGCAGTCCCTGCTCGATGAGTTGCAGCGCCGCGGTGGTCGCTACCGCTTTCGTCATCGAGGCGTTGCGAAACATCGAGCGCTCGGTGGCCTCGCCGGCGGCGTGATAGAGGAGGGGACCGTCGCGGCCGACCACCGTCGCGGCAATGCCATGCACCGCACCGCTCGAGACCGCACGATCCAGTAACGCTCTGATTGCGGAACCGTTGAAGGTCATGGTCGCCTCCGCTTCGGGAGAGTCATGGCAGCGTCAGTGCGACGAGCTCGCCGGGAACGTTGCGCGCGCCGACTGCGACCACGATGTATTGGCGGCCGTCAACTGCGTAGGTCATCGGCACGCCGGATTGATTTGCGGGCAGCGTGAGCTGGTGGATGATGGCGCCGGTCGCCTTATCGTACGCGTAGAACTGATTGCCGCCGCCTCCTGCCCGATAAAGGCCGCTTCCCTCGCCGGCGAAGAGCAGGGTCTTCGTCACGAGCATTCCGACCTGATCGAACGAGCCCGTGCGCTTCAAATCGATGCCGGCGAGCGCGGGGTTGTTGCGCGCCCAGGGCGGGGTCTCGCTGCTCGGGATCACCCAGAGGGTGTTGCCCGTGTTCAGATCGATCGCGGTGATCCGACCCCACGGAGGCTTGATGAGCGGCAGGCCCTCGGGCCCGCCGAGGGAGCCCTTCGGAAAACCCTCGCCGTATGCGCCGATGTAGCGCAGCTTCGAGATCGTCGGGTCCTGGCGCAGCCCGACCGGACACACCGAGGAGATCGAGCTCACGTAGAGAATGTTCGTTGCCGGATCGAGCGCTGCGCCCTGCCAGTTGGCGCCGCCCGAGAGGCATGGCCGAAGGAGCGTTCCGAGGTTCTTCTTCGGGTCGACGATCGATGGCGGGATGTACGGCTTGCCGTAGCGATAGTGGCTCACGATCTCGAGCGCCTGGCGCTTGAGCTCCGGCGTGAAGTCGATGAGATCGTCATCGTGCAGACCCTGCGGTTCGAAGGGTGCGGGCCGCGTCGGAAACGGCTGCGTCGCAGAGGCGTGCTCGCCGGGCACATCCGACTGCGGGACCGGCCGCTCCTCGATCGGCCACACCGGCTTGCCGGTTACTCGGTTGAAGACGAACGCGAGGCCCATCTTCGTCACCTGCACGACCGCCGGAACTTTCTTGCCGGCGACAGTGATGTCCGCGAGCACCGGCGGGGCCGGCAGATCGTAGTCCCAGATGTCGTGATGAACGATCTGGTAGTGCCAGACGCGTTTGCCCGTGCGGGCATCGATGCAAACCAGAGAATCGGAGTAGAGATCGTTGCCGGGCCGATTGGCGCCGTAGAAGTCGGAGGTCGCCGGCTCGACCGGCAGATAGATGTAGCCGCGCTGGATGTCGGCGGAGAACGGCGCCCACACCCCCGTGTTGCCCGTGTAGCGCCAGCTCTCGTCGCCCCAACTTTTCGTGCCGGGCTCGTATCCCTGCGGAACGGTGTGGAACGTCCATTTGAGCGCTCCCGTTCGCACATCGTAGCCGCGGACCCAGCCGGGTACGCCGCGCTTGGAAGGCGGAGCACCGCTTGCGGCGAACGCAACGCCCGCCACCACGACATCGCCAACGATGACCGGCGGGGAGCTCGAGCCGGGCGACATCTTCGGCAGCTCGGCGACGCGCGGCAGTCCGACCTTCAAATCGACGATGCCCCGATGGCCGAAGCTCGGAACCGGCCGCCCGGTGCGTGCATCGAGTGCGACCAGCTGAAAGCCGGGCGTGATAACGAACACGCGGCCCGGCTCCCCTCGGCGCCGGCTTCGCCAGTAGCCGACACCTCGCCCCGAGCTTCTGCGGGGTGCGGTGGCGCCGCGCTCTCCCTCGTCGAGGCGAAACATCCACAGCGTCTCGCCCGTCTCCGCATCGATGGCCACCACGTCGCGGCGCAGTCCCGCGCTCGTGTACAGCACGCCGTCGGCCATGAGCGGCGTGACTCGGAAGTAGTACTCGGGTGTCGGACCGAAATTATCCGACTTCCAGACCCACGCGATACGCAGCTTCGAGACGTTCTCGCGATCGATCTGATCGAGCGCGGAGTAGCTCGTGCTCGCGAGATCGCCACGATTGTCGAGCCACTCGACGAGCCCCGTGGAGGGGCTTGTGCCGGATGTGCCGGATGTGCCGGCCAGCGCATCCGACCGCGGTACGGGCCAGCCGTTCGCGCGCCGGATGTGCGCGAGAGCGGCCATGTATTCCCCCGGACTCAACTTGCCCGGGTTCGAGGGCGGCATGGTGCCGCGAACGAATGCATCGAGCGCCCCGGGGGACACCGTCGACCAGCGCTGCTGGAAGGCCCTGCCGATCAATGCAGGGCCCGTCTCTCCGCCCCGCAGCTCGGCCCCGTGGCAGGGCGCGCAGCTGCGCAGATAGGCATCGTCACGCGTGCTCGCGCGCGCACGTGGTGCTCGCGCGCTCCGCGCGGCCGGCACGGCAGCCGGGGCCGCCGGGGCCGCGCGTGCGCTCGCCTGCGGCGCAGGCACTTGCAGCGCTGCAAAGAGCAGCGCTGCAAGCCCCGCGCACCGGACAGGCGGTCGGCCGAGGGCAGCGTGGGTGACGCGGCGGCTAGCCTCGAGCGTTGCCACGCTGCCGATGGACCTCAGAACGCGTACCGGATACCCAGCACGTAGCGGCGCCCGATCACATCGTAGAGCGATGCATTCGTCGCGACCGCTCCGGCCCGTCCGTAGGCCGATGGGGCCGTCGGCGGCGCACGGTCGAAGGCATTCTGGACTTGCGCCCAGATCTGCAGCGTGCCGGGCACCGGCACCGTGTACGTGAGATTCAGGTCCGTGTAGAAAATCCCGCCCACGTGATTGTTGTTGATCGTCTGCACCCCCGGGATCGCGACGGAGCTCTGGGTGAGAGTGTTGTCCAGAATTCCGTCCGAGACGTAGCGTTCCTGCACGCAGAACGTGCCCGGCCCGTTCGTATAGTTGAAGTTGGCGGTGACCTTCTGCTTGGGCAGACTGCGTGCCGTTCCGACCTGGCCCGCCATCTCGTTGTACGTGCCGAACTGGGTGAGCGTCGCATTCTTGATGAGGTCCGACGCATACAGCCGCAGCGAGATGTCTTCAGGACCGCCGCCGAGCAGGTGCAGGCTGTGGTGGTACGCCGCCTCGAAGTCCACGCCCTGGATGAACTGCTCCGCGAAATTGATGAAGTACTGATCGACCTCGACGATGTTGTTCGCGGGGTCGAGCTTCACCAGTGCCTCGTATTGCGGGTCGCCGGCGTGTGCCGCGTTGACGATATCCTGAGACGTCGGCTTGTCGATCGCATCGGCGATGTCGATGTCGTACCAGTCGAGAGACATCGAGAAGCCCTGCAGGAAAGTCGGCGTGAACACGATACCCGCAGTCCAGGTGTCGGCCAGCTCGGGCTTCAAATTCGGGTTGCCGCCCGAGTAGCTGGCGCCCGACTGAGTCGTCGGTGCACCGTTGGTCAGCACCCACGGGTTGTTCACCGTGACGCCGCCGCGAGTCGTATCGAAACGCTCCTCGAGCGAGGCCGCACGCACGTCACGGGAGCGAGTCGCCCGTAGCCGGAAGCTGTCGTTGAGCGCCCAGTCGAGACCCGCCTTCCAGGCCCAGACGTGTCCGGCGCCCGAATAGTTGGCCCATCGGGCCGCCAAGTCCGTCGAGAGGCTCTCGAAGAACGGCTTGTCTCTGAGCAGCGGTATGTTGAGCTCGGTGAAGGCTTCTCCGACTCTCGTCGTTCCGCCGAAGGTGCGCTCGGAGCTGAACATGATCGTGCTCGAGTTGGCATCGCCGAGGAATCCCGTGGGCACGTAGTACAAGCCCGGGATACCGCCGGTCGGCTTACCGTTGACGATCGTGACCGGAGCATCCGCGGGCCAGGGCTGCGTGTAGCCGTACTGGTTGATGTAAAAGCCCTGCGGGATGACGCCGCGGAAGTAAGTCGGCTGACTGGGGATCACCGTGCCGATCAGCGTGCCGTTCTGGAATGCCGGATACTCGTTCGAGGGGTCCGGTGTCGTCTGGAACACCGACTCTCTGCGCCAGGAGCCGCCGAGCGCCGCTTTGATCGGGCCTGCCCAGCCCTGGAAGATCGTGCCGTTCGCGGTCAGCTCGCCGTTCGTCAGATCGTAGTCCTGAATGGCGAGCTTGCGTGGGCCGCTCACGTAGGAGGCCGCCTGCGGCGAGATATTCGCCCAGCCGCCGAAGAGATTGATCGGCACGCAATCCGCGAAGCTCTTGTAGTACTGCGGGTCGAAGGTCGGCGATGCGACCCGGCAGATGGGATTGCCGTTTGCATCGGCTACCGCGTCCATCGCGAGGAACAGCCGGTCGACGCGGGTGCCGTTGTTGTCGATGTAGTTCTCGCGGGTCGAGCCGCTTTCGAGGTAGCCGTCGAGCTGCCAGTCGCTGACGACGTTCGCCTTGAAGCCGAGCGTGCCCTGGTGGGTTTCGTTCTCGGTGATTTGGCGCGTCTCTCCGAGCGGATTGCCCGGCGTATTCTGGAGGAAAACGCCGTATGAGAAGTACTGCGCCGTGAGATCGTCACGGCCTGGATAGATGGGTCGATATCCCGGGCCGTTGGGGCCGACAGTGTTGCCTTTGAGGGTCGCGAGCGCAGCCCCGATCTGAGAGGCCACGCCCGCGGGGAGGAACGGGTTGTCCAAGCCGACGACCGCACCCCAGGGGCCAAGCAGCGCCGCCGACTGCCACCGGATGTTCGCCGCATCGTCGGAGTACATGCCTTGCGCGAAGATCTCGACCTTGTCGTTCAGGTCGTACGTCGCATGCAGGAAGGCGTTCTTGCGCGTATAGCCACCGGCGACCTCGTCCATCGAATCGACACCGTAGGTCTCTTTCGCCGTGGCGAGGCAGTTGCAGGCATCGCCCACCGAGCCGAGCACCCCGGTCGGTGCCGGTAGCAATCCGGTACCGGTCGAGTTGAACTGCATGCCGTTGAGCGATGTGCCCGGCATGACGATCGTGCCGTTGTAGCTGAAATTAGTCGGGACCACGTAAGGGGCGACGACCCACGTGGGGCCGCCCTGCGGACCCGGTACGCGCGAGGCCTGATTGAACCACGGCCGGTCCTGAAGCGATGAGAAGTCGCTGATCGGGTCCTGGTTGTACTCCGAGACCGAGCCGATGATGTGGAATGGGCCGAACTGGTGACCGAAGGATAGGGAGAACTTCGAGCTCGGGCCGTCGTTGCGCGAGGTGATGCCGCCCTGCGCCTCCGCCTTGATGCCCTCGAACTTCGTGTCGAGAATGAAATTCACCACTCCCGCGACCGCGTCGGTGCCGTAGGTCGCCGAGGCGCCGCCCGTCACGACCTCGACGCGGCGGATCAGCTGGTCGGGAAAGGAGCCGATGTCTACCGCACCGAAGCGGCTGTTCGCGACCGAGCGCCGGCCATCGAGCAGCACGAGGGTGCGGGAGATGCCGGAGCTGGTGTTCGCGCCGCGCAGGTTCACCTCCGAGCCGCTCGGGGATTGGCCGCCGAGGGCGTTCTGATAGGTGGCGTTTCCGTAGAACTCCGGCAGGTTGCTCAGGCTGTCGATGACGTTCGTCGGCGCCATCTTGACGAGCTCGTCCTGCGTCACCGCGGTCACGGGCGTCGGCGTGAACATGCCCGGCGACAGCGTGATGCGCGAGCCGGTCACGGTGACTTCCTGAACGGGCTGCGCCGGCGGGTCCGCGGCCATCGCGCCGGCAGTTGCGAGCGCGAATGCCACTGCCGCCGCAATCGGCGCGGCCCTATCGTACTTTGCAGTCGGTCGAGTCATTGGATCCCCCCCCCTGTTAATTCATGAAAAGCGAAGAAATACCGGGGAGCCGCATCCAATGCGGCGGCACCGGGCGCCGCGGAGCTCGTGGTGAGCGCGGCAGCCGGCCTTGCAGCTAATCGCGGTGCGCACGCAGGGTGGGTGTGCTGGGATGAGACCGCATTCCCACCGCCCCGCGACATATGCTCGCGGGCTCGTGCCGTTCGCCATGATTATCCCCCTCGATAATCGCGGTGCCCGGTGCTATCTCGTTTCGGTATGCGCGCCCGGGCGTACGCGCACGCAATATTACTTCGCCTGACGGCTCCGAATCACTTGACGCTCTCTTCCGTGGCTCTCCTGGCCGCTTTTCGCTTGGCCGGATTGTCCATGCAGATTTCCGCCGGGATCTCGTATCCCGGCCGCCGCACGTACTCCGCCTTCGCAGTCCAGGGCCGAGTGTAATCTTTCGGATCTTGGATTGTGAACTCGGCGCTCAAATGCTTGCCGTCGCTCGCGAGCGTGTAGCGCTCGGTGAGGTGCAGCTCCTCGGAATGCGGGAGCCCCGCATCGTCGAGCACCGTCTCGTCGTTGAAACCGCTGCTGTCGACCACGAGCGTGCGGCCGTCCCAGTGCGCGACCGAGTACCCGAGCCAGAGCGGATCGGGATCATCCGGCAGTTTATCGTTGAGATAGGCGCGGCGGGGGAGTCGGTTGTCCTGCGAGATGAAGTAGATCACCTTCGGGCGCTGCAGGATCTCGAACGGCTGCTTCTCCACCATCAAGCGCGGAAGGCCGGGCGGCAGGCAGCGGGTCGTCCCATCGAACGCGCCGCGGTCCCCGCGTTTGGCCTCGCTCAGATGCTGCTCGTAGACCTGGCGCGCGCTCGATGTGAGCGGCGGCAATGACCCGTCGACCGTCTTCAGCGCGTGCGGGGAGTGAACGATGAACCAAACGCCCGTCAGATCGGGCTGGCCGGGGGCCGCATCCGGCGGTGGATCTGCCCACACGACAGCGGTCATCGCGAGGAGCCCTGCGGAGAGAAAAACGACCCGTCTCATAGCGCCCCGTCTCATCATTTTGCCACCGTGACGCCGTTGACCGGCGCGTTGCGATTATTCTCTTCGCACACGTATTCCTGGGGCCGGATGTCGGGGCGCCAGTGCAGGATGCGCTTGTAGCTGTAGGGATGCTTGAGCGTCACCGGGTCCTCGACCGTGATGGTGAGCGCGATCTCCGCGCCGCCGTCGATCTTTTTGTAGCGCTCGATCACGTGCTCCTGCGCGGAGTGGGAGCTCCCCTCGTCGTCGATGAATGAGCGAGGGTCGATCGCGATCGTATCGACGACCAGGGTGTCCCCTTCCCAGTGTCCGACGGAATCGCCGTTGAAGGTGATGCGCGGATGCTTCGGATGGGGACGATTCAGATAGATACGGCGTATCTCGTGCGCGACCTCGTGCAGGAAGGTGATGCGCCCCGGGGTCTGCACGATCTCGATCGGGTAGGGACTCTCCATCACGCGCGGCATGCCGTGTCCCAGGCATTGCGTTTCGGTGTCCGCCTCGGGCGTGCCGCGGTTCTTGGCGCGAATGCGCCGCTCGAGAATCTTGATGTACTTGTCCTTGAGCGGCGGGGGCACGCCGGGCTCGGGGCCGAGCAGGTACTGGTAGCCCTGTACCTGCCAGACCCCCTCGAGGTCGTGGGGATCCGGATTCGGCGGCGCAGAGCCGGGCGGGGCGCTGCGGGCACCGAGAAGCGGGGGCGTGAGCGCAAGCGTCGGGTCGCCGCTATTGAACAATGTACGCACGGGGGGCGGGGTGAACCGCGGACGGGCGGTTCCGGTCTGGCCGGGCGCGCCGTGAGGGGCGCCATGTGCGGCCGTGGCGCCCGAGGCGACGCCGTCCGGGGCGGCAGGGCCTGCGGCCACGGCAGCCGAGCCTCCGATCAGTCCGGCAGCCGCAGTGGCGGCAAGCCACGCGCAAAGCTTGCTACTCGACGAAATCCTGTTGGACATGGGCCCCCTTCATTGCCGACAGGCCTTGGTTTGCGGCAGCGCATTACGAATCGTACAGGGCGTTTGTCCTAATGAGAATGGTCTTCGCGCAACGAGATGTTGTAATCTCAACTCACCTTGACGGCGAGGTAGAGTGTTACCTGCGGTCGCCCGAGGCGACCTGTTCAGGGGGCCTGCAATGAACGTCTGGAGCCGCGTCACACCCGCGCGCTTCACGAGGTGCGCAGTGAAATATTTGCAGGAAGAACAAGCACGTCGGCTGCCGAGTTGGGCTCTGGGCGCGCTCGTTCTATTTTCGTTTGCAGTTGCAGCTCCGCAAGCGGGTGCGAGTGGGCCGTCCCTCACTGTTGCTGCAGAGCAGCATTTGCTCGACAAATATTGTCGCACCTGTCACAACTTCGTTGACTGGGCGGGGAGCGTCGAGTTCGAGGACTTCGACCCGAGCAAGCCCTACCAGAACGCCGAGACCGCCGAGCAGATGCTGGTGAAGCTGCGCTCCGGCATGATGCCGCCGGTCGGCAAGCCGCGTCCGGGCTGGGAGGAAGTGCGGGCCTTCGCAACCAATCTCGAAAATGCGATCGACAGCCACTCGAAGCCTCACTACGCGATGCCGCGCCTGCATCGCCTCAACCGCTCCGAATACCAGAACGCGATTCGCGACCTCCTCGACGTCGATGTCGATGCCACGAAGCTCCTGCCGAGCGATGACTCGAGCCGCGGCTTCGACAATCAGGCGGGGACGCTGACGCTTTCTCCGTCGCTCCTCGAGGCTTATCTGACGGCCGCGGCGAGCATCAGCCGGCTCGCCATTGGCACGGCGACTTCGCCGACACAGGTCACCTATTCCGTGCCGGCGGACACGACCCAGAGCTACCACGTCGAGGGGCTTCCCTTCGGCACGCGCGGCGGCCTGCTCATCAAGCGCGACTTCCCGGCCGATGGGTCGTACACGTTCCGCATCTACTCCGTGAATCTCGGCAACATGGGGAATTTCCGCCCCTTCGGCGAGGTCCGCGGCGAGCAGCTGCTCGTCTATGTCGACGACAAGCAGGTCGCGCAGATCGACTGGGACAAGGCGCTGCACGTCACCCGTTTCTACGGAGACCCCTCCGCCTTGAGGCCTGGGCAGAAATTGGCGAAGCCCGGCGCGGCGCCTGCCGCGCCGCCGGCTGCGAAGCCGATTCAACCCGTGGCGGACCCGGAGGCAGAGGCTGAGGCCGACCCCGAGGCAGGTCAACTGCGCACGATCGATGTGAAATTGCCGAT
>Ga0134128_10008497_pt1 | contig 12361 bp, 10 predicted proteins | sample KB31754_FD_96462 | JGI IMG/M metagenome (GOLD analysis project Ga0134128, IMG submission 96462) | Terrestrial soil microbial communities with excess Nitrogen fertilizer from Kellogg Biological Station, Michigan, USA - KB3-175-4 | ecosystem: Environmental > Terrestrial > Soil > Unclassified ...
CCGAGCACATTGCCGGCCATGATTTCGCCTGCCGCGAACATATTGGCGGATGGCTTGCCATCCTTCATCAGCATGCGCGCCTGTTCGTTCACGCGCGTGCCGAGATAGGTGAAGGTGATGCCCGGCCGCACCGGATAGGCGAGATAGGGCGGCGCCTCGATCCGGCGCGCCCAGTGGGTCTTTGGCGGTGTGATCCCCTCGGTGCGGCAGTCGTCGAGGATGGTGTGGTCGAAGGTGCCAGGCCGCACCGCGGCGTTGAAATCGGATACCGTTTTCTCCAGCGCGGCCGGATCGAGCTCGAGCTTCGTCGCGAGCTCCGCGACGGTCGCGCCCGCGATCGGCGGAAACAGCGTCGGCATGAAGCTCGTCACCACGCTGGAATCGAAGATGATGTAGGCGATCTGCCCGGGCTGTCCCGCGACCAGCCGTCCCCAGATCGCGTAACGCTTCGGCCAGATGTCCTCGCCCTCGTCATAGAAGCGCTGCGCATGCTTGTTGACGACGATGCCGAATACCACGGAGTCATGCCGTGTGATGATGCCGCCGTCGAATTTCGGCGCGCGGGCGTCGATCGCGACCGCATGGCATTGGGTGGGATCGCCGATCTCCTGCACGCCCTTGCCGAGCAGCATCTTCAGGATCGAGCCGCGATTATAGGGCGTGCCGCGGATCAGGAAATTGTCGGCGGCCTCGCCCCAATATTCCTTCAGCCACTCGATGTTGGCCTCAAAGCCCCCGGCGGCCGCGACCAGTGCCGAGGCCCTTGCAGTCATGTGCTCGCCATTGTGCTTCAACGATGCGGAAAGGAACATGCCGTCGGCAATCTCGAGGTCGCGTACCTCGGCGTCATAGAGGATGTCGACCCCGAGCTCTTCCGCCGTGCGGTAGAGTGCGTTCAGCATCGCGCGGCCGCCGCCGAGAAAGAAGGAATTGGTGCGTCCGAGGCTCAGCGTACCGCCGAGCGAAGGCTGCCAGCGCACGCCTTGCTCAACGATCCAGTTCAGGATGTCCTTGGAGTCGCGGATCATCAAGCGCGCCAGTTCCTCGTCGGTCTGGCCGCCGGTCACGCGCAGAAGATCCTCCCAGAACTCCTCTTCGGTGTAGGGTCCGGTCAGGATGTCGGTCGCGGCGTCATGGGCGCAGCGCATGTTGCGGGTATGGCGAGTGTTGCCGCCGCGATAGAATTTCGGCGCGCCTTCCAGCACCAGCACGGAAGCGCCGAGTCGCCGGGCACTGATGGCGGCGCAGAGCGCGGCATTGCCGCCGCCGATGACGAGCACGTCGTACTTGCGATTAAAATCGACCATGCGATCTGTTAGTCTCGTTGGCATGGAAAGCAAAGCGGGCCCAGCCGGGTGCGTGGTCCGATGCTTCGCGCCAGTTGACCGTTCGGAGGGTGGCGCAATCTGCCACGCCGGTCCGTCGCGACCAACCCGAAATCGCTGGCGCCTGCGCATAAGGGGTATGAGGACGAGCGTCATTTCCGGGCTTTGGTGCTTCCGGCCGGTTCTTTCATGGCTTGTGCTTGGCGGATGCCAGCAGCCATTGCCGGAATGCCTTCAATTTCGGCGGCTCGGCGGTGCCTTCGGGCGACACCAGATAGAAGCCGGCGTCGGGAGGCAGCGTGATGTCAAAGGGAACGACGAGGCGGCCCTTGGCGATGTCGTCCTGCACATAGGAGGTTCGGCCCATGGCGACGCCAATGCCGTCGATGGCGGCCTGGATCGTCATCAGGATCAGGTCGAAGGTGATGCCCGGCTGCTTGGAAATATCGGCCGGCAGGCTGGCCGCGGTCAGCCACAGCCGCCAGTCGTCGCTGTTGGCATTGCTGGTGTGCAGCAGCACATGGTCGCGCAGATCTTCCGGCATCCGCAGCGGCCGCTTGCCGGAGAGCAGCGCCGGGCTGCAGACCGGAAAGGCCTCGTCCGCCATCAGCCAATCGGCGCGCAGTCCCGGCCAGTTGCCGCGGCCGTAGCGGATCGCGGCGTCGACGTCGCCACTCCTGAAATCAACCAGGCCCGTAGACGTGGTGATGCGGACGTCGATGCCGGGCTGCGCCTCCTGGAAGGCGGAGAGCCTCGGCAGCAGCCATTTGGCGGCGAGCGAGGCCAGGGTCGAGACCGTCAGCACATGGTCGTCTTCCTTGCGTAGCAGCCGGTCGGTGGCAAGACGCAGATCATTGAAGGCAGCGCGGACGCCCGGCAGGTAGTCGCGCGCCTGCGGTGTCAGCGCGAGCGCGCGGTTCTTGCGAATGAACAGGCGCACACCCAGTTCCTCCTCCAGCCGCCGGATCTGATGGCTGATGGCGGTTTGCGTGACATTCAGTTCGGAAGCCGCCTGGGTGAAGCTCAAATGCCGCGCGGCGGCCTCGAAGGCGCGCAGTCCGTTAAGCGAAGGCAGTCTGGCGGCCATTTCGATATTCCCTAAAACATGACTTTATTTCATCCGAAACGGTACAAAGTGTCGTTTGTGGGACGCTCCGAAAAGGCAGATATTGGCCTCAAAGATTAGATGTAGGAGCTGAAAATGTCCATCCTGACCCACGAATCTATGACAAATCATCATGTTGTGGGCGTTTTGGCCCAGCTGAGTGAAGTCCTCCACACTTGGCACCGGCGATACCGCACTCGCCAAGAACTTGCCCAATGGACCGACCGTGACCTTCACGACGTAGGCCTGTCGCGGGGCGAGATCGCTTTCGAGACCGAAAAACCCTTCTGGCGGGCCTGAGAAAGGCAGCCTCGGCCGGCGCCGCCTCGATCGAGGGGCGCCGGCCACTTTTCCCTCGCGGGAGCCGACCATGATGAAGCTTCAGTTCGATGATCTCAGGCAATATTCCGACACGCTTCGCACGCGGAAGGGTGAGGCGATCACGGTACGCTTTGTCGAGCCGCGGGACGGCGAGGAATTTCAGAACTATTTCCGTTCGCTGTCGTCCCGTTCCCGCTACAACCGTTTCTTCGGCGCCTTGGGCGAATTGCCGCCGCAACTGCTCGACCGCTTCACCCATGTCAGTGAAGCGGCGGGATTTACCGTGGTCGCGACCATGATGATCGACGGCTCCGAGACCATTGTCGGCGAAGCCCGCTACATCTTCCATCCCGAAACCGAAAGCCTGGAGTTCGGCCTGTCGATCGACGATCGCTGGCAGGGTGACGGCATCGGCACGGCGCTGATGAAAAACCTCGAATGCCGCGCCGCCGCTTTCGGCGCGCGGCGCCTGCTCGGCGATACGCTGCGCTCCAACAACGGCATGATGAGCCTGGCGCGCAAATCCGGCTATCGCTTCACCAATCATCCCGACGACTGGAAGCTCGTGCGCTTCGAGAAAGAGATCAACCTCGCGCCAAAGGACATTCCCTGCGCAAGCTGGCGCATCGCGACGGCCTTGGCTGAAGTGAACGCGTCTCGGCCGACCGCTTAAGATCGTCATTGCGAGGAGCGAAGCCACGAAGCAATCCAGCGTGCCGCAAGTGGTGACATGGATTGCTTCGCTTCGCTCGCAATGACGGCTAAGCCACTATCTAGCTTCCCCTGAACACGGGCTTGCGCTTATCGATGAAGGCCTGCACCGCCTCCTTGTGATCAGCGGTGGTGGTGAGGCGGACCAGCCGTTCGGCCTCATGGTCGCGGGCGGTCGCGAAATCGAACAACAGCGCCTCGTCGAGATTGTCCTTCATGAAGCGCAACGCCTGCGTCGGGCCTTCAGCCATCGATCTGGCGAGCGCAAAGGCTTCCTCTTGCAGCTTGTCGTCGGGCACGATGCGATTGACCAGGCCGATCGCCTCGCAGCGCGCCGCGTCCACCTTCTCCGCCGTGAACATCAGCTCGCGCGCACGCGCGGTGCCGACCAGCCGCGTCAAAAGCCAGGCGATGCCGTAATCACCGCTCAGGGCGACGCGCAGATAGCCGGTGGACACGAAGGCCGACTGCGCGGCGATGCGGATATCGCAGGCCATCGCCAGCGCGAGCCCGGCGCCGACGGCGGGTCCAGGCAGCGCCGCGATCGTCGGCTTGCGCACGGACGCGAGCGCGCCGGTCAAGAGCCGCTGCCGCTCCTGCAAGTCCGCAACCTTCTCGTCATAGGACATTTCCAGCTTCTTCCGGTCGCGATGCGCGCCCATGCCTTTGACGTTCCCGCCGGCGCAGAAGGCCTTGCCGGCGCCGGTGAGCAGGAGCACACCGACATCCGGGTTCTCGCCGCAGCTCCGGATCATGCCGCGCAGCGCCGGGGTCAGCGCATCCGACATGGCATTGCGCACCTCCGGGCGGTTCAGCGTGATGATGGCGACGCGGTCGCGGATCACGCAGAGAAGCTCGTTCGTGCCGGTGTCGATCTTGGCTTCCGCGCTCGCTGCATCGCTCATGACATTTCCTCCGATCCAATTTTCTCCGTCATTCCGGGATGGTGCGAAGCACCAGACCCGGAATCTCGAGATTCCGGGTTCGCACTTCGTGCGCCCCGGAATGACATCGCAACTAAAACTTCTCCACCCAGGGCCGCAATTCCATCTCCGAGGTCCAGGCGCTGCGCGGCTGCTGCAACACGTTCCAATAGCTCATCGCGATCGCGTCGGGATCGAGAAACGAGTCCGGCCTCTCGGGCGGATCGAGCCGCGTGGCGCTGCGGATGCCGCCATCGATGACAAAATGCGCGACATGGATGCCCTGCGGCGACAGTTCGCGCGCCATGCTCTGCGCGAGGCCCCGCAGCGCGAACTTGCCCATCGCGAACGGCGCCGACTGCGGATAGCCCTTCACGCTCGCGGAGGCGCCGGTGAACAGGATCGCACCCTGCTTGTTCGGCAGCATGCGTTTGGCCGCCTGCTGTGCCACCAGGAAGCCGCCATAGGCGCTGACCGCGATCGCGTTGGCGACTTCGGACGGCACGAGTTCGACGAACGCGCCGCGTGAGCGGCCGCTGGCGTTGTAGACCACGAGGTCGGGGGTTGCGATCTCGCGCTCGACCAGGCCGAACAGCCGCTCGACCTCGTCCGCGTCGGCGGCGTTGCAGGCATAGGCATGCGCGCCGGTCTCACGGCAGAGCGCCCCCAGTTTCTCGATCTTGCGCGCGGCAAGCGCGACATTGATCTTCTCGCGTGCGAACAGCCGCGCCAGCGAAGCGCTCAGGCCTTCGCCTGCGCCGACGATGAGGGCGGTCTTGTACTTGGGTATTTCCATGGATTGTCATCCTGACAATGGCGGGAAAGCTTGATCTAGGTGCGCAACGCTTGCAGGCAACCCGCAGACTCCAAAACAGTATCGAGTGTGGCTTTTTCAGCAGCGGCATATTTCTCGCGCAGCATGGTGAGCGAGCGTGCATGATATTTCTGCGGCTTCTGAATCCACACCTCGTCGCCAAGATTGGCGCTGAATTCTTCCCTGCCTTCAGCAAGGGCTTTCTCATTGGCCAGCGTCCATGGCATGAATTTGCCGCCGACTTGCGTTTTGAGGATCGGCATCAAGGTCGGCGCCAGCGCGGGCCAGGGCTCGAACGGGCCTTCGGCTCGCGGCCAGAGCATGCGGTGCACCCAGTCCAGCACATGCGGCGCGCCGCCCTCGATCAGCGCGCCCGATGTCGGATCGGTCCATAATTCATAGAACTGCCCCCACAGGCCGAAATCGCCATAGGCTGGCCGGCCGCCGAACAAATAGGGCCGGCTCGCCAGATGAGCCTCGAGCAGGGCGAGCATGTCACGAAAGCCGGCCTCGATCAGCGGCGCCGTCCGGGAATTCGAGCCGACGAACCAGACCCGGTCGACCATGCGGGCGCGGACCTGGCTCGCGAATTTGCCGAGTTCTGCCTCCGTCGCCTGCGGTGCGCGCATGCGCGCAATCCGCCCCGCCGAGCAGATCTGGTCGACATCGCGGGCCCAGCGGAAATGAAACATCCATTTGTTGCCCCACTCGTCGCCGAATTCCTCTGTTAGCGCGGAGATGAAGCCGGTAACGCCCTCGGGGTGGATCGACGGCTCTGGAAAAAGCTTCTCCATCTGGTCGATGATCGGCGTGGAATCCTGGATGCCAATGCCCTCGGGTGTCACCACCAGCGGCACGATCGGGAGCTTGGCGTGTTTTTCGTATTCCGCCTGGCTCGCCGCATTGCGTAAGATCCATTGATGCGGGATCGCCTTATAGCGAAAGTAGGAACGCACCTTGACCGAATAGGGCGACATCTCGGCACCGAAGATGCGATAGAGGTCCGCCATGGGGTCATGCCTCCCTGTTATCCCTCGGGTTCAGCCGTCGTTCGGAGCATGATCTACATCATCCAAAGCCGGCAAGACAGGGCGGAACGATCAGGAGTCATCGAAAATGCGCCAGCTCCTCAAGCCTGATATGACGCCAAGGGCGGGCCAGAGCGGTCTGCTCGCGCCCGACACCTCCGGCATGAATTTCCATCGTGCCGATCCGTCGCTGGCCGATCTCCTGCACATCCATCTGTCCGACGCGCTCTTCAGCCATATCGAGCCGCATCTTGACCGGCTGGGCGAACTGGCCGGCGGGCACCTCGACGAATGTGCGCGGTTGGCAGACCGCCACGGGCCGGCCTTGCATCAGCGCGACAAGTTCGGCCGCGATGTGCAGTGGATCGAATATCACCCGGCCTATCGCGAACTCGAGCGCGCCGCCTTCGGCGAGTTCGGTATTCACGCGATGTCGATCCGCAAGGGGATCATGGGCTGGCCAGACAAGTACCCGGTCGTCGCCAAGCACGCTTTCACCTTCCTGTTCAACCAGGCTGAATTCGGCCTGGGCTGCCCGATCAATGTCACCGACGGATGCGCGAAACTACTCGCCAATTTCGGCAGCGAAGCGCTGAAGGCGAAATATCTGGACGGCCTGACCCAGACCGATATGTCAAAACTGACCCAGGGCGGCCAGTTCATGACGGAAAAGGAAGGCGGCTCCGATGTGGGCACGCTGACGACGACCGCCGTGCAGGAAGGTGATGACTGGCGGCTCTATGGCGAGAAATGGTTCTGCTCCAACGCCGATGCCAAAGTTGTGATGTTGCTGGCACGCCCCGACGGCGCGCCTCAGGGCACGCGCGGCGTTGGGCTGTTCCTGATGCCGCGTTTCCTCGACGACGGCTCGCAAAACCACTACCGGATCGTGCGGTTGAAGGACAAGCTCGGCACGCGCTCGATGGCTTCCGGCGAGATCAAGCTGGAAGGCGCGATCGCCTACGCGGTTGGCAAGCTTGATCGGGGCTTTGTGCAGATGGCCGAGATGGTCAACTCGTCCCGTCTCTCCAATGGCGTCAAATCGACCGCGCTGATGCGCCGTGCGTATCATGACGCGATGACGGTCGCGATAAACCGCGTCGTGTTCGGCAAGCGTATCATCGACCTGCCGCTCGGCCGGCGTCAGCTCTTGAAGATCATGCTCGCGACCGAGCAGGCGCTGTCGATGAGTTTCCTCACGGCTGATGCGCTCGACCGCGCCGAGGCCGGCAGCCAGGATGCCGCGGCACTGCTGCGCATTCTCACGCCGACCCTGAAATTCCGCGCCACGCGCGATGCGCGCAAGGTCTGCGGCGACGCGCTCGAGATGCGCGGCGGCATCGGCTACATCGAGGAGTTCGCGACTGCGCGGCTGCTGCGCGACGCCCATCTCGGCTCGATCTGGGAAGGAACCGGCAACATCGTAGCGCTGGACGCGCTGAAGCGCGCCGTTGGCCGTCATGGTGCGGAATCGGCGCTGGCGGCCGACCTCAATGCCCGCCTCGATGACAGCGCCGAGGTGCCGCAGGCCTGGCGCGACAGGTTGCGGGGTCTCACCGATCGCGCCATCGGCTTTGCACGTGAGGTGGCTTCGCGCAGCGACAACGAAGCAGAGTCGCGGCGCGCCACCAGCCTGCTTTACCACGTCGCAAGCGCGGTCCAGCTCGCCTGGGAGGCGCAGCGCATCCACGCAAGACGGGGCGATGCGCGCCGGCTTCTGCTGTCACGTTTGGTCATCGACCACCGCGTGGTTCCGGCGGATCCGTTCCGGGTTGCGGAAAATCGCGCGCAGGACGCGATCGCGGAGCTCCTGCTTGGCGAGCGTCCGGCCGGCATGGCCGAGGTTGGCGAATGGGTTACGGCAGCGTAGGCTGCCGTATCTGTTCAGATAAGAAGCGTCAGGGAGAGAACGATGAAGGCCGCCGTCCTGCATGAAGTGAACAAGCCGCTGGTGATCGAGGATGTGAGCCTGCCCAACCCTGGCCCGCGCGAAGTGTTGATCCGCACAGCGGTCGCCGGTCTCTGCCATTCCGACCTGCATTTTATCGAGGGGCTTTACCCACATCCGCTGCCGGTGGTGCTCGGGCACGAATCCGCAGGGATCGTCGAGAAGGTCGGCTCCGACGTGAACTATGTGAAGCCGGGCGACCATGTCGTTACCTGCCTCTCGGTGTTCTGCGGCACGTGCGACAATTGCACCACGGGTCGTCCAGTACTGTGCACCGACACCACGGTGAAGATGATCCCCGGTGCGTCGAACCGCCTGTCATGGGGCCGGCCGGAGAAGCTGAACCAGTTTCTCAACCTTTCGTCCTTTGCCGAACAGATGCTGGTGCACGAGAACGCCATCGTCAAAATCCGCAATGAGATGCCGCTCGAGCTTGCGGCGCTGATCGGTTGCGGCGTCATCACCGGTTATGGCGCGGTGGTGAATACGGCCAAGGTAACGGCCGGCGAGACCGTGGCCGTGATCGGCTGTGGCGGCGTCGGCATGGCCGCGATCAATGGTGCGGAGATCGCGGGCGCCGGCCGCATCATCGCGATCGACACCAATCCGGCCAAGCTGCAGCTTGCGACCAAGCTGGGTGCGACCGACGTGGTCGACCCCCGCAACGGCGACGTGGTGCAGCAGGTGCGCGAACTGACCAAGGGCGGCGTGCACCATGCTTTCGAGGTGCTGGGCCGCAAGGAGACCGCGGAGCAGGCCTTTGCCATGCTCGCACCCGGCGGGACCGCGACTGTTGTCGGCATGATCCCGTTCGGCCAGAAGATCGAGCTGCACGGCTTCGATTTCCTGCGTGAGCGCCGCATCCAGGGCTCGTCGATGGGCTCCAACCATTTCCGCGTCGACATGCCCCGCCTGGTCGAGTTCTACATGCGCGGCAAGCTGCACCTGGAGGACTGGATCTCGGCCAAGCTGAAGCTCTCCGAGATCAACGAGGGCTTTGCCAACATGAAGGCCGGCAAGACGCTGCGTAGCGTCATCATGTTTGATGCGTGAGCCCTGTCGTCCCGGCCAAGCGAAGCGCGAGCCGGGACCCATAACCACAGGCGCTTGTCGTTTCGAAGGGCGTCTGCCAGCGCGACATCACGGATAGATTCCGCGGTATGGGTCCCGGCGTTCGCCGGGACGACGAGCTATCTCGCCACGTGCGCCGACACGGCGAGCCACTTTCCGTTCTGCTTCGCCCAGCAATCTGTATAGCAGCCATGGGCCTGTTCGCCGTCCGGCGTCGTGTAGCTGGTCCGCGCGTGAATGATGGCGAAGTCACCGAGGATGCGGATCTTGACGTCCTCCGCCTTCAGATTCCTGATCTTCACCGGGATCGCGGTCTGTTTCAGGAAGGCCGCACGATCAACGAGGCTCTTGTCGGAATTGGTGCAGTAGAAATCCTGCGCCAGGATCTCATTGAAACGACTGACGTCGCAGTTCTGCACGGAATCGACATAGTCCTTGTTGAGCTTCGTCAGTTCGTCGAGGTCCTTGTTCAAGCGTTCCTCCTGTTTGTCATTCCGGGGCGCGCGGCAGCGCGAACCCGGAATCTTGCGCCAACAATCTCCAGATTCCGGGTTCAGCCCTGCGGGCTGCCCCGGAATGACGGAATACTGTCAATCATCAAACATCTTCGGCGGCACGAAGCCACCAAACTCCCGCTCGATCAGTTCCGCGATCTTCAGCGGAGTGCGGTCCTCCAGCCACGGGCCGACGATCTGGGCGCCGAGCGGCAGGCCCTGCGCGTTCAAACCGAGCGGAATCGCGGTGGAGGGCAGGCCGGGCAGGGTCGCGATGCCCGGCCATGCCAGCTGATCCTGGTAGGGATAGTCCTTGCCATCGATGTTGATGCGGCGATCTTCCTGCTCCGGCGACTGGTCCTGCTTGTAGGGTGGCGTGGGCATGATCGGGCAGATCACTGCATCGAAGGTCTTGAACAACTCGCGCCATTGCGCGCGCAGCCGGGTGCGGCCGCCATCAGCTAATACCCATTCCCGATGACTGAGCGCGACGCCGCGTAACCGTTCCGCGCGCAGGCTCATGTCATTGGGCTTGAGCTCCGCCGCAGCCGCCTTTGCGCCGGCATAGGCATCGGGCAAGTAGTTCGCGCCCAGGAACGACATCAGGAGCCTCATATAAAGACGCGATGAGGCCGCGAAGTCCGGCAGTAGCGGACTCTGCCGCGTCACAGTCACGCCGGCCTTGCCGAGATTGGTCGCAAGCTTTTCGATCGCGCCGCGGACATCCCTGTCGGTCGGCAGCACGGGATTGCTGTCGATCAGAAGGATGCGAAAATCTTTCAGCGCGCCGTGACGGGCCTTCGGCAAGTCGAGACGGTAGGCCTTGCCTGCCTCCAGCGGGTCAGGTCCCGCCATCACGTCGAGCAGCAGGGTGAGGTCGGTCGCGCCGCGCGCCATCGGTCCGATCACCGAGAGGTCGCGATCGAATGGCAGCGGCGGCAATGGCGGGACCGTGTGACCGCGGGTCGGCACCAACGCAAAGGTCGGTTTGTGGGCGTAGATGCCGCAGTGGAACGCCGGCACGCGCAGCGAGCCGCCGATATCGGAACCGATCGACAGCGGGCCGTAGCCCGCGGCAAGCGCGGCCGACGAGCCTCCGGAAGAGCCGCCGGGCGTTCGCGTGAGATCGTAGGGATTGTTGGTGGTGCCGTAGATGTCGTTATAGCTCTGCCAGTCGCCCAGGCCGACCGGCACGTTGGTCTTGGCGAGGATGACGCCTCCCGCGTCCTTGATGCGCGTGATTGTCAGCGCATCCTCCTTGGCGATGAAGTCCTTCTGCGGCACAAATCCCCACGTCGTGGACAATCCCGTGACATTATAGGACTCCTTCACCGTGAGCGGGATGCCGAGCAGCGGTCGGGTCTCGCCGCGCGCCAGTGCCGCATCGGCAGCGCGCGCCGCGTCCAGCGCGCGATCAAAGTCGCGCACGCAGACCGCGTTGATCTTGCCATCATGCCGCTCGATGCGGCCGATCGCGTCCTGCGCGAGCTCAACCGCGGAAACCTTTTTCGCCTTCAGGGCGGCCGACAGTTCGACGGCGGTTTTGAAACTCCACTGCGATTTGGACAAAGCCCGCCCTCCCGATTGATTTATTGAGACGGTGCGGATGATGCTCAGTTTGGAGAAGCGCCGCAAGAGCAATAGCTGTACAGTGGCTTCATCCCTGATGTGCTATCTGCCTGTGCATTCGCCTGAGTTGCAAACGAGGGGAGTGACAGTATGGCCGAGACAAACTTCAGCCGCAGGCATGTGCTGGCGGCCACGGGGGGCGCGTTGATGGGCGGATCGATTGCCAAGAGCTCCGCGAGGACGCACGACTGGACCCTCGTCAAGCCATCCGAGGCGGGATTTTCCGATGATCTCGCAGCACGGCTGGACAAGGCGATTGCGGACAAGCGCATCTGGAACGTGCATGCCGTCATCGTCATCCGCGGCGGGCGGCTTGTGCTGGAGCGTTATTTCGAAGGCACGGATGACGCGCGCGGCAGGCCGCTCGGCGTCGTCGCGTTCAAACCCGATACGCTGCACGATCTGCGTTCGGTCTCGAAAAGCATTGTCGGGCTGTTGTACGGAATCGCGCTGGCGGCCGGCAAGGTGCCGCCGCCCGAACAGCCCCTGATGCAGTCGTTCCCGGATTATGCTGATCTCGCCGCTGATCCCGGCCGCCAGCACTGGCTGCTGCATCACGTGCTGTCGATGACGATGGGCACGGATTGGGACGAGCTGAGCATTCCCTATACCAACGCTGCCAACAGCGAGATCGCAATGGATCGCGCGCCGGATCGCTATCGCTACGTGCTGGAACGCCCGATCGTGATGGAGCCGGGCAAGCGCTGGACCTATTGCGGCGGCGCCACGGCGCTGCTTGGCCGCATCATCGCCCGCGGCACCGGCAAGTCGCTGCATGATTATGCGCGCGAGGTGCTGTTCGATCCGCTCGGCATGGCGCCGACCGACTGGTACACCGGCCACGACGGCGAGTTGATCGCGGCATCCGGTATCCGCATGCTGCCGCGCGATCTCGCGAGAATCGGCCAGCTCACGCTTCGCGGCGGCGTTTGGGGCGATCGCGCGGTGTTGCCTGCGGAGTGGATCACGCGCTGCACCACGCCGGTCGTATC
>Ga0134128_10008498_pt1 | contig 12361 bp, 15 predicted proteins | sample KB31754_FD_96462 | JGI IMG/M metagenome (GOLD analysis project Ga0134128, IMG submission 96462) | Terrestrial soil microbial communities with excess Nitrogen fertilizer from Kellogg Biological Station, Michigan, USA - KB3-175-4 | ecosystem: Environmental > Terrestrial > Soil > Unclassified ...
GAGAGATCGCATCTACGAATGACGCAGTTCCCAATTTCTCTTAATGCCACCTGCATTCTGATGATACTGGAATTATTAATTATTTAACTCTAAGCAAATAAAAGAAATAATACCTAATAATACTTCCATATAACACAGAGTTATATACGCCGTATACGTAGTATACTACATGCAGGTATCAAAAAGTGATGTTCTAGAAGACTATCTGGATTCAGTCTACGTACTATCCCACAGCAAGGCAACTGTTACAACCTATCGTACAGCAGTTACAATATTTCGTACATTTCTCAAAGTCAAGTACAACTGTGATGAGAACAAGATTGTATCAAATGTAATAGAACAAAATCTTGATGTCTATTCTCTGCTAAGAGAGTTTGTCATCTATCTTGACAAGAATCAATATCGTGGAAGCACTGTAAGAGTTTGGCTTGCAGTTGTAAAAGGATTCTTGCGACATCTTGGAATCAAGATCTATTCTGAGGATTGCAAGCATACAGTAAGAATACCAAAACTAGTTCTAACAAGAGAAGAGGCACTTACAAAAGAAATCTTGGTTAGACTTCTTCGCAATCTATCCCCCAAGATTCAGACTGCTGTACTTGTTGCAATTGCAAGTGGCATGAGGGTAGGAGAGATTGTACAGTTGAGAATCTCTGACATTAATTTTGGTTCCAGACCCACAAAGGTGAGAATAAGGGCGGAGACAACAAAGACAAGAGAGGAAAGAGAAGCATTTCTTACAGAAGAAGCATCTAGTTCTCTCAAGGATTATCTCAAGCGTCATTATGATTGGAAGGAAGGTGTAAGCAACGAGCATCTTCAAGACCGGATAATCTTTGGCAGAACTTCATTCATGGTTCGTTCAGAGAGAAAAGAGGATGATGACCTCAAGACAGGATACTATTCTAGGACAGGAAATCTGCTTCAGAAATTGCTTACAACTCAGATCAGCAAGATACCTGAATTATCCAAGATAAATGGAAATGGTCGCAAGGTAATTCATTTTCATGCTTTTAGGAAATATTTCAGGACAGTTGTTGGAAATGCATGTGGTAGAGACTTTGCAGAAGCAATGATAGGTCACAAGTTCTATCTGTCTACATACTATAACCTCTCAGAGGCACAAAAGAAGGAATTGTATCTGAAAGCAGAACCATATTTGACAATTTCAGATTATACCAAGATAGAACAGACAATTCAGGATTTGACTGAGAAATACAAGGAGTTAGAGGCTTGGAAGGAAAAGTTTGAGAAGTATGCTCTAAAGAACAATATATCAACGTCTTGATTAGAATTAAAAATTAGATTTTGAAGAACATACTAACAAGAAATTATATCTTTATTTTTTTATTTTTTCATACTTAAGACCAGGTTTAGGATATTTTGAAGCTAAATCATTTAGTAATTGAAATAGATGTCTTTCTTGCATTTTTGGATTAGTTGGGTAACGTTCTCTGGATAATGTTACCGCCAATAGAATATCCTTCAAAAATGCTGCTTCTTTTCTTGGAAACTTTTCTAACAATTCATGTTTAGGATCTATTAGTATAGTGTCATCATCTGCAGAAAAGGATACTGGGAATTCTATGTTCTTTGATGGTTTAATTTCAAATTTTTTATTATTAAAAGTGGACGCCATTGAACGCCTACGCCACTTCTCTTTATATCCCTCAACATCAGCTTGCTGTTTCTTTACTCTTGCACGCCAACGTTTTTGAACAGATTCAAAAACAGATTTTTGTAATTTTTTATGGAGGGAATCTACAAATGCACCATATTCAGGGTCAGAAAGTTTGAAAGTAGCTCTATCTATATTCATAGCTTCTTCTAGACCTTTAGTAACATAGATTTCGCCAAAAGTCCATTTGAAATATAATGAATCACTCAAACCAGGATAATCCAAGAAGTTTTGTGATTTTATTCCAATGCTAGTATTTTTTACACGAACTATGAGGCCTCTCCAATCATCAATATTAATTCCTCCATCTTGACTATAGACATAACCTACATATTCAATATCTCCTCTTCCCGGTACAGAAATTTTATCATCAAGTGAGAGAACATCATAATTCTGTGATTCTTGCCCATGAATGGTAGGAAACAGATATGGTTTTCTTAATTCCATTTCATCAAAAAGTACTTTGAACTTTAGATCAGATGTTAATTTTCTTATAGGATTTATAATTGATTTAAATCTATTATCATTCACTGGTCCATCATCCAAGTACTCTACTGGTATAATACTAGCAAGATTTGTAACAAATTGCCAATATGGACCATATTCTTTGCCTATTTCAAACAAGGATTTTGTTTTCCACATTTTAGTGATAATTTCTTCAAATTTTGGATTACGGAAATTTTTTGTTTTTGCGCCACGTTTTGGTTTATTAATTAAAATATTTCTAAAAGGAATTTCTAAATCTCGTAATTCAATATGAGTATATGGTTTTTCATTTTTTTCTTTTTTATAGATTTTAATACGATATTCACTTATTTCATAGAAATCTAGATCTTTTGATTTTTTTTCTTTGAATTTTTTGAAATCTAACACTGCTACAAATTTTGTATCTGATTTTTCAGTAGTAGCACTAACTATCATGGTATTACATAATGCAGAAACTGCAATGAAGCCTATACCTAACCTTCCAATTATAGGTCGTTTAAATTTCTTGGAAAGTTCACCTTCATCTACTTTTGGCGATTTACTAATATATGCAAATTTTTCGTCAAAGTCTTTGTAATCCATCCCCTTTCCGTCATCATGTATTATTAACGCATTTCCAGATGATTTTGTTTCAATAGTTACAGTAGATGCATCAGCATCATACGCGTTACTGATTAACTCTTTTAATGCCATTTCTGGATTGGAATAGACACCTTTACTGAGTTGAGTTAGTATTTGAGAGCCAACTTTTATTGTGCCTTTTTGCTCTTCACCTATGTTTTCCTCTAAGGGTACTTGTATAATGAAACGTTTTGCATTATCATCATCTTCAATCATGAACTTGTATCCCCATTGTTTTCATCACTTATATCTTGAATATATTCAATAAGTTTGGGTCTGAATATCCCTCGTGAAATACCCATTGCCACAATATTCTCTGAAACATATTGTATTATTTCTTCATCACCGATAGCTTCTGGTTTAGTCAAGTTATCTATAGCACTTTTAATTTGTTCGTGTGATTTAATAATTTTATAAATTGAATTTTTGAGCTGTTGAAGACTATATCCATTTTTATAATTTTGTTCTAGATAACGTTTGAATTTTACTAAATTGTCTGGTACAAAAACAAAATGTAATTCACTATTTTTGATGAGATTTTCAATTGGCTCATATGTTATGCCTGGTTCTTTTTTTGAATTATCTATCTCATCTTGTGAGAATTGTCTTAAAACAAATTCTCCTTGCTGATCCAATGTAGAGAAATAATATTGTGGATTTTGTGCTTGACTTAATGAAATTGAAGTTTCCCTTACTAACATAGTTACTTCTTTTGATAATTTGAATGCGGAGATAAAGTTTTCAGGATAATCGCGTGGGGAAGCACCACATAATGTTCTTGCGATTGATTCAACAAATACAGAAATTGGAGGATGCACTCCAGCAGATGCCAATACTACTTCATCCTTACTAGCTGCAGAATAAATTTGAACAGACTGTTTTAGGCATGCAGCTTTCATATCTTCCGGACATAGATTTTCTCGTTGTCCTTCATACTCAGGAGGTTGATGAACTAGACCACTAAAACAACAATCAAACATGAAGAAAATTTGTTTAGCTTTTAGTTTTCTTTGTACAAAAGGAACAAATTCATCTAACTGAATTACAGATTGCCAGTCATAATCACCTGCTTCATGTTTTATATCATGTGTAACCATGTATCCACGTTCAGGTTCTCTACCATGAGGACCTCTTGTCATACCATGACCAGAATAGAAAATTAGAACCCGATCATTGACTTCAACTTTATCAGCCAATTCTCTATCAAAATAATTTCTGATTTTATTAGAAGTAGCATCACGATCCGATATGATTTTTATATTTTCATTTTTGAAATCACAGTATTTAATGAGTATTTCTTTTATTTTATTGACATCATTAATGACAGTGGGGAGATTCTGGGTTTTGAATATAGGATCTTCATATGTTCCAATACCTATTAACACTGCCCAACTATTATCATAAAGTTTCACCAAAGTGATTGATCAATAGAACAATTTCTAATAACCTTTTTCTATAAAATTATTCTAATCTATTTTAGCATCAAGTTTTCTAACAATAATTGCATACTGATGATGTATGTTTGAAACATATGCGTAAGGATATCCATATGGGTACAATTTCTTGCTATTTTGAATCATGACTGTTATCCCTTGTAAGGTAAAGCCTACTTTGGTCAAAATGTCCGCTATATGACTATGGAACGGTACAAACTCGGATCTATGACGAAAGTCACTGACTATTACTGTGGCATATCGCTTATTTTCTAAGATACGGTGACATTCCTTAAAACATGACTGAAGCTCAGTCAAAAACTCCTTGTAATCTGAAATATTGCCTAGATCGTTGCTAGATTCACTGTATTTAGTTTCAAACCCTGCTTTTGCACGCACTTTTCGCTTTTTTGCAAGAGTCTTCTTTGCAAGTATGTTCCAATATGGAGGACTTGTAACTATGTATGAAACAGATTCGGATTTCAATTTTTTCAAGATATCTCTTGAATCACCAATCAGAATTCTTTGTTCTGTGGAATCAGAAACTTCTTCTTTCAATCTATCTTTTCCAAGATTTGCCCATTTTTCACTCAACTCTATACCTAATCCTTTTCGTTTCAAAATGGCACATGCCTTTAATGTAGATGCAACTCCCGAGAATGGATCCAGAACTATCTCTTTTTCTTTTGTAAAGAATCTGATGAGTCTTCCAACATCTTGAAATGAGAATGGTGCTGGGTGTTGTAGTTCAAACTTTGTATCTTTATGTCCTGCTCCTAATCCCTTTTGATAAAAAAAGGAACGTGTTTCTTGAATCCATTCGGTACCATTGAGGTCATTGAGTACATTTTTTGGACTTGCCCGTTGTTTCTTAGATGACTCTGTGATACTATATTCTTCAATCTGAGCCATATCCTACCTCCTGCAAGAGCGATTAGCCGCCAGATTGATACTTGATCGCCGAAGTCTTCCAAAGAAGACTGATCGGTCAACAAATGTTATTCTTAGTTTTTCACTCTCATCCAATAATGGTACCAGTTTGTAGCAATTTCCTGTTGTGTGGTCTTGAGATCCATATTACCTGAACATGCCTGCTTGTGAAGATAATTCTCATGGCATCCTTGCCCTTTGCATTGCTGTCACCGTGTCAAGGTTCAGGCCAGAGATTCGCACATCAGTTGGATTATCACTTATCCAATATGGAATTGAATCTAGTCAGTATCCTATTCTTACTATGCTTTTATCTATTAGTCTTAAATTAATATTCCATGAAAAAGAGAAAATTGAGGAAGAAACATATCCCATCATTCTATTTTACAAAAATATCTAAAAGTGGAAATAAATTAAATGAGTTAATTGAAATCCCTCTAATTCTTGAAATGAAAAACGGGGAATTCTATGCAGGTATGATGGAAGATCGTGAGAAAAGAACAATCTCTGTCACCGATTGTCGAAAATTAGTGAATAGGAAGATCTCAGCGATTAATCCATATACAGAACGAGTATGGGAAGAATGTTCAGGAGATGATTTTTTTACTTCATTTCCAATGAAAACAATTAAAAATATTTTTTGTGCTAAAGATGAATCTCTTCTATTAGATCAGATGTTGGACCTATCGATAAATCCTTGGTATGGCTCAATTAAAGGAATTATATGTGATTGGAATCAAACTGGAAAACACTCAAAGTTTTGTAATGAAGATCTTCATAATGCTATGACAAAACTCTACAAAGATGGTAACGAATTCCATAATGCGGATTATGATAACCCTAAACCTGAAAAAGAAAGAAAAGAATTTGATGCTGCATTTCAAACAATTCGTAGGTTTATCATTGAAAACAAAGGTAGAATTCCTTAGTTATGTCTAATTATTAAAAAAAATAGTAGATAGGATATCGTTATTTCTTTTTTGGCAAGGGTTTGTTAGCTATAACTAACAATTCCTTAATCTTGTTAACGATAACCCTACCAGTTGGGGTTAAAGAGTAGTAGACTGCTCTATTCACGAAGCTTTTCTCTACAATGCCACTGTTGAGTAACAATGACATAATGTTATCAAACGTAGATTCTGCAAACTCAGTTTTTGAAAGTAACTGTCTTGATTGCAGCCGTTTGTTGTTTTGTAGATATCTAATCAGTCTTTGTCCCTCATGGGTTGAAAGTAGTTTCGATATACGCAATAGACCACCTAACAATCTACGATCTACTTCATCCCTGTTACGAAGAGAGGTCATTGATTCTTGCTTCGCTGGGGTTGCTGATTTCATGTTTAATATTCATCACTGTAATATAAAAACATATAAAAATATAGGGCAGCATTAATGTTTATAAGGTAGCCTTAAATTATGAGAAGCACCTTTTTAATTATAGTTTGATCTATTAGACTAAGCCAAGCCTTAAATTCATTGGAGACAATATGATATGTGAACATGCTTTCTGCAACCCCGCCAGACAAATCAGATGATGCCATAACAAATGAAGAGATCTCTGTTCTGCAAAAAGTTGTACCAGGTGATTTGGACACAGTTCTGAAAAAAACAGGAATCAACATGAAGGATGAAAACGAAGTTAAGAAAGAAATCTCGCGAATAAAAAAATTTATGAAATGGACGCGAGAAAATGATCTGATATGGGACAAAGATGATGTCGATATACCTATCGACGCTGAATCCCTGATGAACGATCCATTCTTTCAAGCAATAAAAAGAATTGATCTGGTACTCTTGCGTATGGAGGCGTAGAACATGATCCTATGGCTTAGCCTTGATCCTGATCTTTCTGTCAGGATTCCTCGCTATTTTATCATCTGTCTAAATTGTTGTTAAACAATCTAGTTTTTCACTGTCATCCAATAATCATACCAATTTGTAGCAATTGCCTTCTGAGCATCTTCTAGTTTCATGTTGCCTGAACAAACTTGATCATGTAGGTAGTTCTCAATACTATCTTTGGTATAGGAACTTGAATGTGGTTCTGGCCAGAGGTTTTTCATATCATCTGGTGCACCACCAAGCTCAAGCGGAATCAAGTGATCAAATTCATAGTTGCTTGGAGAATCCGTAAAACCATAAGCCTTCATGCTCTCTAGTTTTTGTGGTTCTGTGACAGAAACAGGGGGTCTTACTGTCTTTGTATATCCGGAAACACAAATTGTAGAGTCAATGTTGTCCTGTGTTACGGCAGGATCAACTGCACCAGGCGTACATTTCGGGTCAGGTAGAGTATCATTGATTATTTGACATGTCTGCATTGTCATATATGGTAAGTATTGATCAGATCCTTGATTTGGCTGAATAGGAGGATGAGGGGATACTGTATTTTGTTCATATATTGCAAATGCAAAAAATGCAAATGCAATAACAACAGCTATGATTGCAATTATACCAGATCTCATTCTATAATCAAGTTAGATGTATCTGAGATAAAGTACTATTGGTAACTGAACCACTTGGTATGTTTGCTATGTCTAAGATGTTCTTTGCAGTGGTATCTCCTGAATAGACTGAATGGGTGTCCATGTTTGCAAACCAGACAATCTTGATGTTTTCTCTATATGTCTTGAAATAAAATTCAACTGTCCAAACATTACCATTGTCACCATATTCCTTAACTGCTGTCCATCCATGTTCTGTTGAAGGATTATTGAGTATGTTCTCACCAGAATATGCAATATCAACAACTAGTGTGATGATTTGAGATATTGAGTATCCAGTACTACTAGAGCCTCTATACTGTTGTACAAAAGCGATTGCTTGTTGTTGATCTGTGGTTGTATCCGATGAGCTTGATTGTGTTGATCCTGCATTGGATGCAGCAATTGCTCCTACGATTAGTATCAGAAAGAAAATAGCTCCTATTCCTAATCCTATTTTTGCACCAATACTGAATCCTTTCTTTGCACTCTTGGTTACGCTTGGAGGATTTTGTTTTTTTGATGATATTCCAGGTTCATGTGTTAAATCACTACCACATCCTGAACAAAATCTAGCATTTTCGGATACCTGCATATTACAGTTATAGCAAATTCTGGAACTCATATCTAACCCAGTGATTGTAATGATATTGTAATTATCTTGTATTTAACCGGTAATAATGGACAAACTTACCGTTTAACTACAACATAGTTACTTGAAAGAATCAACATCATATTTGACAGGTTATGTACTTGCAAGTACATACCGAAAGAAGGTATTATTAGCATTAAAAGAAAAGGCGCTAACTCCTAATGTCATTGCTGAAAAGATAGGTGTCTATCCTACGCATGTTAGTACGACTCTGACACAATTATCAAAGAAGAATCTTGTTGTTTGTTTGACTCCAAAACTAAAGAAAGGCAGGTTATATGAGATTACAAAGAAGGGACAAGAGATTTTACAACAACTATAGTTAACATATTATAGTAATTATTTTTCTCGTGGAATATCTCCAAAATAATCGGAAAATGTTTTATCCACTATTTCGGCACTATCAATTTCTATTCCTGATAAAGTTATTTTTGCAGTTTCTTCTACAATAATGTCATCATGTTTTATCTGACGACGAGTTAACTCTATTTTTATCATCTTTTTTGTTTCGTTTTCTTCTATTTTGTTTTCTTTGTTTTTGTCTCTATACCATAGTTTTACAGCTATAATAGTTTGAATGATACCAAATATTATTGAAGCCATACCATCATATGTTATAGTAGGAACCAATGTTAAATCAAATGGAGATTGTTTAGAAATAGGTCCTATGAATAATGATTCTGAATGTTTTAATTTTATTTTGTGAAAATTTGATGAATTGTATTCTTTGTGTTGAAGTAAGAGAACTTCTGCTTTGTATATGTTATCTAAATGATATAGAAAATCTACAAATTCCTTGACAGTAATTATATCTGATTTTGATTTTATCCTTATACCCATTACTTGCACATCTTAATTTTCTTAAGTATTAAACTTGATCAAATATGATTTGATCATAGCAAGATAATATGAAAATGTTATCTTAGTATATGACCACAGTTTGAACAAAATGATGCATCCTTGACATTCTTTGTTCCGCAACGAAGGCAGGTAGAAACATTACGAACAATTGATAGGCTATCATCCTTGACTCCTGTAAGAAATCTTTGAAGTTGCTTCTTTGGGTATAACGATCTTGCCACTGAAAGTGTAAGGCGTTTTAGCCCATTAGGATCGGTAACACCATTTAGTGAGATTACCTGCTTTCCTGACGACATAAAGGTAATTTTACCAATAGTTACACTCTCACCTCTTGATTGACCGCCTGAGACGCCAAAACCTCTTGCAAAAGAACCATAGGCACCATATCTGATAGAATTGTATGACCTGTAGGTATCAGTTACTACAATATCATCAAGATCATACATCATCAATAGTCCTGTCATTTTTTTGATTTCAAAATCATAGATGAATATTCGGAAATTAGTTATTGCATAGATCTTGGAAAAATGTTTTTGGATAAAACCACGTTGTTCATAGTGAGACCAGATCATTGATTCGTCTTTCTGAAGGTTACCTGACCATACATTGATCTCTGTAGACTTGAATTCATCATTGCTCTTGTAGTATATGATTGTCATTGAACAATAAATTACAATTTACTAAATAACAGGTATGATGTTTATCTGGACAAAAAACTCTGTTGTACAAAGAAATTGAATCAGACTCGTTTTGCCCAAATTAAAAATTTTTTTGAAAAAAATAAAAAGGAAGATTAGCGTCATCAAGGTGGTCAAGGTCGTCAAATTTCTTGACGAGGTTGACCACGTTGACAGCTAATTTTGATCTTGATCAGAATCTTGTACTATATTGTATTTCTTACTCAATAGTTCAAGCGTTTTCTCATCAAACGTATAGTACGTCATACGCTGCTGTTTCTTCACTCCCATAATCTCGAAGAATTTCTTTCGGATACCTTTTTTTCCTTGAAACTTTTCTTCGAGCATTTTTGCAAGTGAGTTTGCAGATATGCGTTCACCTGATTCAAGATCCTCAAAGCCTGACTTGTGCACGCCAACCGAGATCTCAGAACCCTCAAAGATCCTAGACCAAAGATCAAGGAAGTATACCTCATTATTTTGGTCCTTGATCTTTAGCACTAGTCTTAGGATCTTGGCCTCTGTACTATTCCAGATTCTCTCATGTCGTTGCTTGACAAAATATTCAACTGTCTTTCTTGCAGCTTCTTCATATTTTGTTCCTGACATGACTCGGAGATAGTCTTCGAAGAGCTCTTGATCCCTTGCTTCTAGCCCTGAGTGCATGGTTCCCAAACCGGTTTCAATGTTCCTAAGCTTCCAAATCAGCATTTTATTTCGAAGCTTGGCAAAGACCTTGTGCTCTTCAGCACTTAGCCTCTTTGCATTGCCCTTTGGTTTGCCCTGCTTCATAAAGCAGATTGCTAGTCTTTCTACCATACCTTTATCGTATGGTAGTTTTTCGCCAGCAAAGATCTTGAGACAAAAAGTCCAGTAGAAAATTTGTTTTCTACCGTTCTTCATGTCAATGATCGGTTGACGCGCACCTTTGGCATACGAGTTTTTGTACAGACGAATTTTACGCCTGTCAAAACTAATGTCTTGGGCTTCATCCTCGGCAATTGTTCCAGTTCCCTCCTCGGAGGTTCCAAGAAAATTATACACGTCTGCGGCCGGGATGTTAGTTCCATAGAGACATCTGTATGCCAGAAGCTTGAAGAGATAGACCAAGGTGGACTTACCGGATTCAGTTTCACCTACTGCAAATATGAAATGGATTGTTCGTATCCATTCCTGACAGTATGAGAGAAACAGATCTCCTATTACAAGGGTCTTGATCTCATCTATTGCATCAAGGTAAGTATTGACAAGCTCTGTAATCTCAGACAGTAGATCTTCTTTGGTTAGGTTGGATGCTTGTAGTTCATCTAGTTCTGCACTTCTGAAAAAGTAAGGATCATATCCTATATTTTCAAGATCTAGCGGAACATAGATGATTCTACCATACTCAACACTGTCCTTCAAAGTAATTCTCTTTGATGTTTTATCATAACAAAGAAACATTGGTTTGAAATCCCAAATTATAGATTCTACGAAGAGACTACCAAGCCAGCCTTTGACCTTTGTTTGTTCTTCAATTTCTTTTTCTTTCTTGGGCTTGGCTTTGGACTTGTCTGGTGCACTATCGTTTGGTGGTGTATCTTTATCGTTCACATTACCACCTCCTGGGTCAAACGAAGAGTAAGAACCCCATTTTCCATACATGCCTCAAAAACCAACTCGCCATCAACTAGTGATTCCCACTTAGGATCTAACGCCAACACTAGCCAGTTATCAAATTTCAATGGTTTTACACGTGCAAGAATTTTCTTTTTTTGCTTCTTTACAGTATGAGAAAATGGTTGCATGTATAATCACTTGTTGTGCGAAGGTAGTGCATGATCAACGTAAGGATGTGTTGTGTGTTGATCACACATCGCGCTTGTTTAAGAACGCGAATTCTTTCGGTTAAGTTAGATTATGTCAAATTTTTATTTAAGATTTTTTAATTTAATTTAAAATTTGTGTGTCATTAACAAGCTTCTTTTTTCATCTGTATTTTCCATCAAACATGAAATCGTACACTTTTGAAATACCACTTTCTATTACAAATCTAATGTTTTCTTTTGTTGTAGCTCTTGATCATGTCTTCCAAGAGATCTTCCATTTTTAGTTTCATACCCCTTTCTGATTGTAGATTGAGAAATAACTGGACTAAATCTTCATGAATCTTCTCATTATCAATTCTTATCGTTTTTGCCATCGGATATGAAGAGATTTGTATACGCAGTATATCAGTTTTGCAAAATTTGTGCACTCGAACGTTTAGAAATAATCCATTTGTAAAAAGAAGTAACCGTTTTCAAAATATGTACAAAATTTTACAAAGTCTTTGGCCAGAGATAGAGATACAGAGTTAAATACAATAAAAAGAAATTACGTTAAACTGCTTGAAAATTGCAGATAACTCGAAAATTATATCGAGGATTTATTCGTCTTAAAAGAAATAATTAAAGCCAGTAATGAATAGACGGTCAAACATATCAACTCTTGATGAAGTTTTATCAATGGTTTCTTCATATTTTACTATAGTAGGCTTTAATCAAAGTCCAACCGTATTA